>Ga0082335_1000443_pt1 | contig 104951 bp, 100 predicted proteins | sample Subgrocontami58m_FD_72375 | JGI IMG/M metagenome (GOLD analysis project Ga0082335, IMG submission 72375) | Subsurface groundwater microbial communities from S. Glens Falls, New York, USA - GMW37 contaminated, 5.8 m (SPADES assembly) (version 2) ... | reverse complement strand
TAGCAAGGTTGATGTTTTGTTCGTAGATTTCTGATGCGTTTATCTCAGCGAGAAATTCAATCGCCGATGCGGCGCCTACCCAAGAGAACCAGGCAGGAGAGGTGTCAAGGCGTCTTGCATCTTTCGCTAGGCGAAGCGGCGATCCATAGATCGAGGTCCAAATATCTTCGCCTGCGAACCACCCCGCACCGTGTGGGATTAACGCTTCGAGCAGTGCAGGTCTAACTGACATGAAGGCTACGCCCCTGGGTGAGAGCAGCCATTTGTACCCGCCGCATACCGTGTAATCAAAACGTGAACAATCAACGGGAAGCCAACCGCATGATTGCGTCGTGTCCAGCAGCACTCTTACGCCGCACTCATTGGCTCGCCTTGCAAGTTCATTGATATTGATAACGTGACCGTCGACGGATTGAACAGAGCTCACGGAGACCAAATCAATGGAATCGTCGATCGAATCGACCAGATTCGCCAGCGGTACTTCTTTGACGGTTACGCCACGCGCTGATTGCACGAGGAAAGGGAAGGTGATCGAGGTGAAGTCGCCGGCTGCGATGAGAACCTTTGCCGAGTCTGGGAGTGAGGAAGCGATGATTCCGACCAGCCCTGATACCGTCGCGCCGATTGAGACATTGCCCGGCTCGACCATAGAGATCTTCGCCCAGGCTCCTCTAGCCCTATCTACATACGGATCAAAGTCAGGCGCGTTTAAGCGTCCGAGCCGCCAGGAGTCCATGATCTCGCTCAGTTCACTGAATGCGCTGCGGGGCGGCACGCCAAGGGAGGCGGTGTTCAGGAAGCCAGGCTCGAGATCAAAACTCGCGGTCCAATTCACGTCTGAAGAGTACTCATGCTAGGTTTCTAACTGCCCGCGCAAGCGGGTAAGACTGCGTCAGCGAATTCCGGTTTAATTCCGGTGCTGTTCCCGCAACTGTAAACCCCGTAAGGGGCAAGCCAGGTCGCCTGGCGCAGTCGTCAACGTTTCCGGCCTCGGAGGAAGGTCGGGTCGTTAAGCGACGCAGCGCTTTCCGCCCCAAGCTTCCTCCCTCACCCAGTGGGGGAGTTTTCTATATGTGCAGCAGGTTGAAGAAGACAATCGCAGTTGGGGCTGCCGTCGGCATTGCCCTTGCATCGCTCACCATCGCGAGTGCAAGTGCGAAGACGACGAAGCCCTTCCCAGTCAAGATCAAAACTGTCCTTGGGGTGGTGACAATCAAGTCGGCGCCGAAGGCGATCATTTCGCTTTCGCCGACCGCCACGGAGGTTCTTTTCGCAATCGGTGCGGGCAAACAGGTCCTGGCGGTTGATGATCAATCCAACTACCCGGCAAAGGCGCCACATTCAAAGCTTTCGGGCTATACACCAAACCTTGAGGCAATCGCCGGGATGCACCCTGACTTGGTCGTCGATTCAAACGATAACCAGGGTGGTGTGGTAATCAGCACGGGCTTGGCTAAGTTCAAGATTCAGACGATTGAGCAGCCATCTGCCGACAAGCTCAGCGACACATACTCTCAAATCGTCGCACTTGGCGCAGCGACTGGGCATTCCAAAGAAGCATCCAAACTCGTCATCTCGATGAAGAAGCGAATTGCAGCGGCTATTGCAAGCGTTAAGAGCAAGGGCAAGGCGCTGACTTACTTCCACGAATTGGATCCCACGCCATATACCGCCACATCGAACACTTTTATTGGGCGCGTTTATTCTGCGTTCGGTTTAAAGAACATCGCAGATGCTGCCGCAGGCGCGGACAAGAGTGGATATCCGCAGATCACTAACGAGTATTTGGTCGCGGCCAATCCTGATTTGATCTTCTTGAGTGATGCTCAATACGGCGAGAGTGCGGACACAGTGAAGGCACGGCCGGGATTCAGCGGGCTTAAAGCAGTTCAGAACAATGACGTAATCGCCCTTCCAGCAGATTACCCATCACGTTGGGGTCCGAGAATCGCCGATTTCTACGAATTCATTGCCCAGGTGATTAAGAAGATTGGTTAACCAGAGCGCGATACCGCACCGATCGGAGATCTTCTCCGATCGGCTGCGGGCGCGCCTTGCACCAATCATCGCCGTAGTACTTCTGATAGCTGCCCTGCTCCTGGCCGTTGCCTTAGGGCCCGTTCAATTGGATATGGGCAAGACAGCTCACACCTTGCTTGGACTCAGAGGTGGTTTGGTTGGAACCGATCGCACAATTCTGCTCGACTTGCGCCTACCTAGAGTTGTTCTCGCCGCTCTCGTAGGTGCCGCCCTCGCGGCAAGCGGTTCGGCTTATCAAGCGGTTTTTCGCAACCCACTTGCTGATCCGTATTTACTTGGCGTTGCAGCCGGTGCCGGGCTTGGCGCAACGATCGCCTTCATCGGGCGAGACCCTGGCGTCACTCCGTCGGTTCCGATTTTCGCATTCGTAGGTGGAGTTGTCGCGGTTGCAGCGACTCTGATGATCGCCGGTCGAAGATCAAATGACCCGCCCACGATTTTACTAGCCGGGATTGCCTTTGGTGCCTTTGCTACTGCTATTCAGACGTATTTGCAGCAACGCAATAGCGCGGTTCTTCGTCCCGTCTATTCGTGGATTCTGGGTCAATTGAATGGCGCTGGGTGGTCTGCGGTAATTGATGTCGCACCATACATTCTTCTTTCACTACTCGCCCTCCATCTATTGTCCAGACGGATGGATGCCCTGCTGCTCTCAGATGACGAGGCTAGATCCCTCGGAGTACATCCTGCGCGCCTGCGCATGATGGTGATTATTGTGGCGACTTTGGCCACTTCAACTGCGGTGGCGGCAAGTGGACTGATTGGCTTTGTGGGAATTGTGATTCCCCATCTGATTCGTTCCTTAACGCATCAAGCTACGAGTCGTGCGATCTCTACAATTGCGGTTGCCGGCGCAGCATTTCTCGTTCTCGCCGATCTGGGTGGGCGCACGATTGTCGCGCCGGCCGAGTTGCCAATTGGAGTGATCACGGCATTCGTTGGTGCACCCTTCTTCCTCTTTGTACTCCGTACGCGTGGGAGGGGATTAGTGTGATCGATTTTGAAGATGTGACCGTGCGCCTTAGTGGTCACACAATTCTTGACGGGATTGATTTGCATGTCGATCGTGGCGGCTGGGCGTGCCTGATTGGACCCAACGGCGCAGGAAAGACGACGGTATTGAGAAGCGCCATTGGTGGCATACCTTTCACTGGACGGATACGCATCGGAGGAGAGAAGATAAATAGGATTGACCCGAGCAGAATCGCCTATGTTTCACAGCGCCCAGCTATTCCTGAGGGAATGAGTATTAGTGAATACGTTCGACTCGGTCGCTTCCCATTCGGTACGCCGAGAACTGATCATCGTGGTGCGAAGATTGTTTCTGAATTGCTGGAAGAGTTGAATCTCGACAGTATTGAGCGGCAATCAGTTTCATCGCTATCTGGCGGTGAGTTTCAACGTTGCGTTATCGCTCGGGCACTGGTTCAAGAGGCTCCAGTTCTCCTGCTGGATGAACCAACGAGCGCTCTTGACTTGCATCGCCAAATTGCGGTGCTAGATGTGATTGATCGACGTCGGCGCGATGGACTGACCGTCTTGTCGACTATGCATGACATCACTCTCGCAGGAATGTATTCAGACAAGTTTGTCGTGATGGATCACGGCCGGGTTGTCGTTGAAGGAGCACCTCACGAGGTCGCCAACGGAGTTGATCTGATGCGCACCTTTGGTGGTGGGATCGACGTTCTAAAAAACCTAGATGGTTTACCCGTCGTATTTCCAAGGCGTGAGACACCGAATACTTGAGAGATAGATTCGCCCAGGCTTCAACGAATCTTTGGCATGACTCCCAATTGGATTAGCAGAGTCGCCGGCGAAGTTTTTAGAGCTCCGCACAGAATCGGAACAACATCGACGCGAGGGCGCTGCTGTTGCGTGAAATAACGGTAAATATTTCCTTTATTGATTCCAATTTCTTCGGCAAGGCTGTTCAGCGTGAAGCCGCGCCTGTTCATCGTGGCGCGCAACCAATCCATGGACTCTTCTGGAGAGACATACTTGTCGGCGATTTGGCTCAACTCCTAGGTGATTACGTCTGGTTGTCGGTAGGACTCACGACTTCGTCGGCGTGTGAGAAAAATATATCCGAGCAAGTGACCCTTTCCGCCATTTTTCGCAAAAGCAATCCTGAGAGATTCCTGACACTTTGCTTTGATGCTGAGCTTCTCTCTCATTTACTATTTTCGCAGTTGAGCGCTTTGGTTGCGAATTAGCGCGGGTAAGCCGTACTGGCGAGTAACAATTTGAAAAGACCAATTACACCTTGTCAGAGGAGTTGGCCATGTCTGGTCAAGGTCATTCACGCCGGATTTCACCCAGCGAAATACCTGAGATTCCACTCTGTGAAATATTGCCGTGAACAGCGCTGGCGATGCCCTCTTCAGGCTTATCCAAGAGTTGCGTTTATGAATGCAGTCTGATGTGCGACCACACTTGCAGGTCGTGCAGGCCATCTGCCCTGCCTTGGGCTTTCCTCAAGGTTCCTTCGTAGGTGAAGCCTGCCTTCTCCAGCGACCTTTGCTCGGCAATATTTGATACGTCTGTCCCTGCTTCGACACGAACATACCCTTGGCGGTGGAGTTCTTCTGCGAGTAGCCGTTGTGTTATCGCACCAATCCCGACTCCTCGGTACTCCTCCACAATGCTTATCCCGATATTCATTGCGCGGGACCCAGGAGATGGTCCATACCAAACCGAATGTGCTGAAAGATCTCCGACTGGAACTATTTCACCATCTGGCTTAGCCAATTCGATCAGCCAACGTGACATCTTGATGTCGCGAACCTCGGGAGCAAAGTCACCCCAGTCTTCATAGATACTGTGGGATTCTGGTCGCAGGTGGTCATTATCTATCGCGCGGATGGAAACGCCTCCAATCCCGTCGATCATCTCCGTCGCCATGCCGCGAGTCTACGGTCTAGAGGTACTGATCTGGCCAAGTCACGTTAGGTTTGCTACTCGAGTGTCCATAACACTTCGACGATTTCAATGCCCCTCGCGTTCGAAAAGTAATTCTCTTCAGAGGTACGTTTGAACCCTAACTTTTGTAAGACTCTCATGGAGGCCTCATTATCAAATGCAGTTCGGGCGTATACGGGTCTTTTTGTGAAGATCGATAGGAATTCGCGGAGAGACTCAGTTGCTATTCCTTTGCCCCAGAATTCACGACCGAGTACGAATCCAATTTGAGGCTCCTCCTCAATGTCATATTTGGTTATGTATCCGGCTACTTCAGAGTCGATGACTATTGTTCTCATGACGACAGTTTCATTTCTCAATGCGTCCACTATGTGGAGATTAAAAGCATTTTCATCCGTTGGATCTTTGTGAGTGAAGGCAACCTGCCAACTTGATACTGGATCCAACTGATGCTTGAAGAAAATTGCTATGTCCGACTCTTGAACGGCACGAAGCATGGCAGGGGATCCTTTCTGCGGCTAGAGAATTGCCCCACCAGTAAACCAGCGCGCGCCTCTTTGCGTATCAGATGGCACCGATAGGCTGCTGGGCATGTCCTCTACCGAGTCGTCCCCTTCGCGACGAGAGCGACTCAAGCGTGCGACGATCCCGGCTCCTGGACCGATTCGCACGCTCACCAAAGTGACACTAACGAACACCATCGGTAACGGTCTCTTCACGACCATCGAGGCAATTTTCTTTACGCGTTCGGTAGGGCTAACCAACCATCAAGTCGCTTTAGGGCTTGGCCTCGCGGCAGCCCTAGGACTCCTGGTGAACATTCCGGCAGGACATCTTGCCGATCGGCGGGGACCTCGTGAATTGATCGTAATCTTCCTCATCCTCCAAGGCGCTTCGATGGCGGCTTTTGCACTTGTTCACTCTTTTATGGGCTTTGTCGCGGTCGCGATCGCTAGTTCACTTTTTCGCAGTGCCGGCGGTAGCGCGAGCATGGCGCTGGTATCGCGTTTTGGAGCCGGCGAAGAGCGCGTTCGTATCCGTGCGTTCCAACGCTCAGTAAGCAATCTAGGCATGTCTCTTGGTATGGGCATCGCCGCAGTGGCCCTTGCTTTGGATACTCGCGTTGCCTATGTGGCGATGGTGCTCGGGAATGCGGCCACTTATCTTGGTGCGGCAGTTTTTGTCATGCAGTTCCCTGCGATGCCACCGATCTCACCGACTGCCGGAGGGAGTGGCGGCTCTCGCTTGGTTGCGCTACGTGACCGCCATTTCCTCATCGCCACTGCACTTACCGGTTGCATGTCCATCCAATTCGCGATTCAGAACATCGGCGTCCCACTCTGGATCGTTCAATACACGCACGCCCCGCGGTGGTGGGTGGCCGTGGTGTTTCTCGTCAACACCACTTCTGTGATTTTGTTGCAGGTGCGATTCACCAGAGGGACAGGCGATCTCGAATACGCGGCACGCGCGTTCCGTCGTTCGGGCCTGTTCATTGCTGTCGCGTGTGTTCTTTACGCTTCAGCACAAGGCGTCAATGCCACGCTTGCCTGTGCCATTCTCGTTGCCGCAACGATGGTCGATGTGGTGGGCGAGCTGCTAGGTTCTGCAGCGGGTTGGGCGATCGGTTTCGGAATGGCCGTAGAAGGGCTGCAGGGGCAGTACCAGGGCGTCTACTCAATGGGTTTTGGAATCGCGAGCATCTTCGGCCCACTGCTGGTCACTTCGACTGCCCTCTCGCTTGGACGTCCTGGATGGCTGATCCTCGGTGTCATATTTATTGCGACCGGTGCCGCTTACCCTCCCTTGATTCGAAGTCACCTAAAGGAACGCGCACGGACTCTCGGGATTGATTGACGGTTTCTGTGACCGGTACGGTGTTGCGACTTATCTGATAGGAGCCACTATGTCGAAGATTGCCTCTTTCCTGTGGTTTGAAAATCAAGCCGAGGAAGCCACAAATTTCTATGTTTCTATTTTTAAAAATTCGAAGATAACCAATGTCGGTCGATATGGTGAGGGATCTCCAGGGCAAGCTGGAACTGTGATGACAACCAACTTCGAACTGGATGGTCAGGAATTTATTGCCCTTAATGGCGGACCGTTGTTTTCATTTTCGTCGGCTATTTCTTTCTTCGTCAAATGTGAGACGCAAGAAGAGGTAGACCACTACTGGGATTCTCTCTCGGCTGATGGAGGAGAGAAACAAAGGTGTGGTTGGCTCAAAGATAAGTACGGACTCACTTGGCAGATCGTGCCCAACATTCTTGGAGAATTGTTGGGTGATGAGGATCCGGAGAAGTCCAAGCGAGTTTTGGATGCAATGCTTCAGATGGACAAGATTGAGATTGTAAAGTTGAAACAGGCTTATGACGCTGTCAATTAGCGGCAGATCTCGAATGGCGTCGCATGCAGATCTTGGTGCACTCTTCGAGTGTGGCCCGCGTTCTGCAAACCCTGTTAGGAGGCGGGCGCAGATTGAGTTAGCCGTTGACCGTGGTCAATGCATAGTTTGGGATAACAACGGCCAAGTCGTTGGATTCATCGTTACGTTGCCAGACCATTTTTTCGGACGCGACTTCGTTGACTTGCTCGTGGTCTCGGAGTCCCACCGTCGGCAAGGCATTGGACGCTCGTTGATGCGAATAGTTGTGAAATCGGTAGCGGCGGCAGAAGTGTGGACTTCGACCAATGAATCAAACATTGCGATGCGCGGGCTCCTTGCAAGTGAAGGCTGGTCGTTCAGCGGCACTCTTCGAGGTCTGGATGAAGGTGACTCTGAGTTGGTGTTCTACCTACGCGGGATGGATGTCTGACTGAAATCCATTGGCGTTTATGTTATTGCACTTGCCCAATTGAAATAGGCCTGATCAGAAGGACGATCCCAACTCCCCGTTTAGACGCCGCTCCTTCGTGCAGAGAATTTTTGGGATCCGAGAATGTTTCAACACCCATACCCTCGCCTCCGGCTAGATATGACCAATCAATCCACAGATTTTCTCGTGGTCGATGGCTAGATTCCGGTCAAAGATTGGCTCATGGTACGCGATGCGATTCCGCAGCTTTCTCAGTCGCTCAAGGTCTTCATGGAGCGTTCTGCGAAGGCCCGTATTCCGCCACCACATGGCCTGGCTCCATTTTTTGTCCCTTAGTGGATTGCTTCTTTGTCGGGGATGAAATTGCATCCTGCATCATTTTCTTGGTGTCGCGGTATAGCAACAACTCCGCGTTCCACCAGTCTTCTTGGTTCGTCAGTTTGGTCAGTTGAGAGTGAAGCGAATTGCGTAGTCTGAGCGCTCCTTCTGACCCACCCTGCGCGGCGCGAATGAAGGTATCTAATCTCTCCGCAGAAAGTAGGTGACCCAGTGAATCGAAAGATCCCGAGTATCGCGGGAGAAAAGGGGATCCCTCCACTGTGTTACTTTCTTTCCTGTAAGCCCCGGACGAGACCGCACAGCGGTCGCCGCGCCGGGGCAATATAATTTCTGGATTCATAACACGTTAAATTGCGCTAATCGACCGCGTATGTGATGTGGTGTGGCCTTGGCGTGATCTTTAGTACACGCGCGCAGCATCTCAAGTTACTGCTACGTAGCAATCGCTCGAAGCATGAGGCGAGGTGGGTAAGAATTAACGCATGCCTTCTCTCAAAGCAATTAGGAAATGACGCTCGGAGCGAGAAGATCATTATTATCAACTACCCGCGTCGCCCGTTTTTTAGGATCCACCTCCGCGAGATAGAGCTGTTGACCGTTGATGTAACGTAAATTTTCTTTGGCCGATGGATCTGAAAAACCTGTGCCATCACGCGTGCGCCATCTAGCAAGTGAAAGAGCCGGATTAACCTCAAGCCATACCGACCAGGTCCACCACTTGATCAACTCTGGACGATGTAAGAAAATCCCATCAAACAGAAGAATAGATTCAGGGAGAGCCTGTTCGAGAGGTTCCAGTTTGGGCAAGTCATTCCTAACGTCAAAAACCCCAGTTCGATAGTGACCGCTACCACCCGGTCCAAGCGGTTCGAGTAAGTTGGCGACGAGCGCTGAGAGGTTGAAGGAGTCACGGTAAAAGCCTTCTGAACTATTTCTATTGAGTGCGTATCGGATTGTTTTCGGATTATGAAATTTGTCGATGGTCGCACGAATAACATTGCGTCCGCGAGCCGTCAAGATTTCGCCTAGCTCGTCGGCAAATGTCGTTTTTCCAGCGCCATCAAATCCATCAACTGCCACACGTACAAAAGGGTCAGCAGGTAGTTCAGCAACCTCAAGCGCGATTTGGTTAAGGGCTTCGTCACGAGTGTTGCTTGATGCCCTACCCACATCAGGATCTTATTGACTTCTAAACGACTAGACCGATGGCAATTATGCGGCGCGGTTACGAGCGGCTTGCCTAGCTGACTCGATCGAAGCTGCCTTAGCGTCTACGAAAGATTCCATTCCCGGGGCGATCCCAGCCAAGGTAAATTCGGCCAGGATGACTTCAACATCGGTCGCGCCAAGTGCGGTGGCCATTAGTTTGAGGTAGCCGGTTGCATAGTCCCAGCCTTCCCGCGGAGCACCTTCAGCGTATGAGCCGCCCTGTGCCACCACAAAAGTAACTTTCTTGCCAGTTAGCCCTCTGGCGCCGGAGGCATCGAGAGTGCCGGACATGACTATCTGATCGAAATATGCCTTCAAGACCGATGGGATCGACCAGTTCCACATAGGTGCGGAAATGACGATTTCTGCTGCCCCAGTGATTTCCGCAATAAGGTCGTGGCGATACTTGAGTTTTGCCGCCATGGACGGACTGCGCTGATCCTCTGGAGTAAAGCCAGCATGGATCGCCTCAACGTCAAGGTGAGGGACAGGGTTTCCTGCCAAATCTCGCACGACCACTCGGCCCTCTGGATGGGCTGCGCCCCATGATGACGCGAATTCTTGGGAGATGCTCCGGGAAACTGAATTTTCTCCCGATGGACTGACATCGATATGAAGTAGGTACGACAACGGGCACTCCCTCTAAATAAATGAACCTTCAACTACTTTTTCAACTGTAGCCCTTGGGCTGTTAATTCCAAAATCCTGATTACCTGGGAGAGCGCCGGTAATATCATGATGTATCAAGATTCATCTGGAGGAACCATGGCACTAGTACGAGAGAAGTTTTCTTCGCAGGCTGACCCCCATCTTTTGGCTGAGGTACGTACCTTTGCAGCCAAAGAGGGTCGAGCGTTTCAGTCTGTTCTCGAACAGGCCTTGGCCGAGTATCTGGAACGTAACCAGATAGAACGACCGCGTGCCCACGTTCTAGAAGCATTTGGGATGAGCATGGAGGAGTTTGACGACCTATATCAAAAACTCGCTAAATGAGCACACGCGAATACCTAACCATTGCTGACGCCCTTGCCATTCATTCGGTCCTTATCAAGAAATATGGTGGTGCTAGTGGAGTGAGAGATATGGGCGCACTCGAATCCGCTCTTTATAGACCGCAGACTGGGTACTACCGCGACGTCATTCAAGAGGCAGCAGCACTGCTAGAGAGTATGGCAATCAACCATCCATTTATCGATGGCAACAAGCGGATGGCATTTGCGGTTACAGATATATTTCTCAGGCTCAACGGTTATCGATTTTCTCTCTCTGGAAATGACATTCACACGAAACTTATCGGATTATTCAAATCCGGTCAGTTCAGATTTGACGTTCTAGAAAAGTGGCTGCGCAAAGCCGTGACACAGAAAGCATGATGAATCGGCGGTTATTGGCCGCCCGCCGGATCTCTTGAGTTAGTGCGCGTAGGAGGTGGCACCACGATCGTGGATGAGATTGCTGTTTTCATTCGGTTCGCAAGCGCTGCCGAGAATGTCGCGGTGAGATGGCCTGGGTCGGAATAGATGAGCAGGTCTCCGATAACAACAGGGCAGGGGTTCGTTGGACAAACCCAGAGGCTCCCATCTATGAGAGGGATTTGTTCCTCGATCGTAATGCCATTCTCTTGGCTCACCCAGTCAGTCGATAATGCTTCATCAACTGGTGTAGCGCATGCTAGGACACTCCGCGGATGGGCGGAGAGACAGACTGGGGGATCTACGCGAGAGGCGGGCGTATCAGCGATATATATGACATTTTTGGACGCCATCTTCAATTCGTCGATAGTTCTTTTCATGCCAGCGCGCCAAGCGGCAGTTCGATCAGCTTCCTTAAGCACTTTCCCAGAAGCGTCGAGTGTGGCAAAACCGCGAGTTCCGGCTACCAGCACGAGTAATGGCTTTACAGAGGCAATCTTTTTAAGTGAATCTTTTCGCCAGATTGGACAGTTCTTCATGAGGCTGTTCGTTGTTGAATTCCACGCTGGAATATCGGCTGGGGAGCACGCCGACATAGTCAGACTAAGGAGTCGCCATCCCATTGTCTCAGCAGCTCGGTTAACGGCGGGAAACCATGAGAGTGCGTGACTGTCGCCAAAGAGCACGATCGTCGTTGACGATCCAAGATCTCCATATAAACAAGGAGCAGTGGAGGCCCTCTGATCCTGTTGCGTGTGGCATCGGTCAAGATACGACAGCGCCCGATCAGTCTTAGCGGCACCGAGAGTTGGCCTGAGGTTTCCTGGCACTGGTCCATCCGCCGTTGCGGGGCGGATAAAGGGTTGAGCGGTGCCTGCGCCTTGAGTTTGGCTCTCATCCCCTTCAAGCATTGAGTTGAGTTTCTTCAAACTGTCAGCAGTCGCATTTGCGTTTTGAGTTCTATGTAATTCAGCAGTCGCGTAGGCGCTGACGCCCATTGATGAAGCGGCGATCATCAATGCCATGGTGCCGGCGGTGAGCAGATTGCGTCGCGGATTGGTCCCAATGATGCGGCCTCGCCGTAAGGGATCTTCAACCCAGCGTTGCGTAATGGTCGCGAGTCCTATTGTGAGAACCACAAGTGCGAGGCGTTCGGTTAGTGGAAGTGGAGTAACACTCACCGCGAGTGGCAGCACCAAGATTGGCCAATGCCACAAATAGAGCGAGTAACTGATCTGCCCAAAGAAGCGAGGAATCTTCGTGCCGAGCAGACGTGAAGGGATAGTCAGGCTTTTTCGGGTTCCACCCAGAATGACAAGTGCCACACCGATCGTCGGTGCCAATGCGGCGACTCCAGGGAATGTTGCGTGCTCATTCAGGAGCACGCCCGAGAGCACCACAAGTACGAGTCCGACCCAGGTGAGAAGTGCCGCAATATGTTTATTGAGCGCACCAAAATACTTCTCGGCAACAGCGAGAATTCCACCGAGTGCAAGTTCCCATGCGCGAGTGGGTAGTGAGAAGAACGCCCACGGCCTGGCGACTGTTAGCAGGATGATGGCAGAGGCGAACGAGGCAAGAGCAAGTAGCACGACGGTAATTCCGATGCGGCGCCTCATCTTCTTTGCACCGTGGGTGACGAGTAAGACCATAGCTGGCCAGAACAGATAGAACTGTTCTTCCACACCAAGTGACCAGAAGTGCAGAATCGGCGACGGTGCACTAGCGGCTGCGAAGTAATCGGTGGCCTGGAATGCAAAGCGTATATTCGAGACGTACAAAGCAGCTGCAGCAATATCGGCAGTAACGCCAGGAATCAACAAAGGTGGCAACATGAAGAAGGAGGCCACGAGCGTTACTGTCAGCACCAGACTTGCGGCAGGCAGAAGACGACGAACACGGCGTGCGTAAAAGCCCGATAGCGAAATTGTTCCTGTTGTCTCGATCTCGCGTATCAGTAATCTGGTGATGAGAAAGCCCGAGAGGACGAAGAAGACATCTACCCCGACGAAGCCGCCTGAAAAGCCTCGGATCGATGCATGGAAGAAGACCACAAAGAGAACAGCAATACCACGCAGGCCTTCGATATCTCCACGGAACCGCTTATTCCGCGTTGCCGATTTTCCACCCTCGGACAGGCTCATTGATCGACCCTAGTGCACGTTGCTGGGAGATACTTGTGCTACTCGCAGGGAGAAGCGATAGTAGCGAACAGGGAGGTTTAGAGAGAGTGAAAATGCCAAGAATTAGTCTCTGGACGATTGCCTTTGGGATAGGCACTGCCTTTCAAATATGGCGTGGTGCCGCTAGTGACGCAGTGATTTTTGGCATTGCGACGATATTTTTGATTACCAATTCATATGCAGCTCGCCAGGAGAGCACCCGACAATTTTCTTTGGAATCTCGTCTTACGAAAAAAGTAGTTGCTATCCCTCTCCTGTCATTGATCGGTATAATGCTTTATTTGAGTCCGCTCCATAGCGAGATTCCAACATGGCTTTTTATCGGCATTGCTCCACTGGCCTTGACGCTCACGTGGTTTTCAGATCGACCTGACGCGGTTAAACCAGGTTCTCCGATATTTTTGTCTGCAAAAGTTTGGTCCGCCTTGGGTATTCTCACTTCCCTCTGGGAAGTACTCAATTATATCCTCGCCGAGAGGTCTCACGACGATATCACTCACCCAACCATCACAGATCTTGTCGACCCAGTGCTAAAAAATCATGTTGGCAAAATATTATTCGTTGTGATTTGGGTTGTCGCAGGCATCACATTCTTAAAACCGGCGAGACCCGAATGATTTTCTCACGTTCCGGAATCGGTTATCTACTACTTTTACTTGCGGCACTCTCAACCTGGTGCTGGGCAAGAATCAAGCCATCGACAATTGCATCCTTTGGAGTGTTGATCCGTTACCTGATGCAGTGGCGAACCAATCGAATCGCTCTGATCGCGATTTGGTGGTGGTTAGGGTGGCACTTCCTCGGTTCTCCGCTGAGCATGTCCTGAAGCTGGCGCCTCTCACTCTTTTGATTTGAGCGGGATATTTACGACGGTCCAAGCCCCATGGATATCGACAGTAGTTTCCAATCTATTGCCGACGGCCTCCAGCGGTTGCAATTCGAAAACTGCGCCGTCGCTGGCGCACCCGACCGAAGCCTGATTCGCAAACCCGGCCGCATCAACCGAAATTGTCAGCGTTATTGCACCGGATATTGCCGCCTTCGGTGTGTTCCAGATCGAATCCTTCTGGTCCAACAGATTGATTATATGGAAGGTGGCTCCGGTCTCGCCGCGGTAAATGCGAATCCAGAGATGACCAGGCAGGGCTTCAGGACTACAGGGAGACTCTGAAGTAAATTGAATATCGGTGTTCACTCCGAATGCGTCGATGCGGGAGACGTCGACCCGAGTTGGGTCGTAGAGCAGGTCGCCAGCTGCAACAGTGAAATCGAAGTAATTCTGGAAAACATCCAAGGTCGACCCTGAAGAGAGGTAATTCGTTACATAGTAGGCGTGGTATAGAACACGTCCGTCACCACCAGCAATCAAGTGAGAGGCACCACCTGAGGTGATACTTGCGAATGCCAATTCGAAAGACGCATTTGCTTCGGCAAGTTCCTCTGCAGAATTTATACTCGAGAATGGAGCCAAATAAGCCGAGAGAATTACCGGCATTTTGGGATTGAGCACTCGCGCCTTAGTGACAAGGTCGGCTAAATTGCCGTAAGTTGAGTGGGGATCCCAAACTTCGATGTAAGTTGCATCTTGATCGGTCTGCGCCGTTGCCCAAGTGGGGTAGTCATTCACGTTATTGAAAATGTGTTTGCAATCAGGAAGCGATTTCACGATTTCTTTAAGCATTTTTGGGAATTGTTCTGTGAGATCTACCATGTTGCCATCGGCTCGCATCGCAATTCTTGGATATCCGTATTGATCCAGGTGGAATCCCGGGAATCCGAACTCATTGACTTTTCGAAGTTGAGTGATCAAATGCTCTAGCCAGATCGGATCGGCTGGATCCAAAATCCGTAGGAAATCATCACCCAATTGATACGGCTTCCCAAGCACATCGTAGAGACCCGCCTGATTCCAGCGGGTCCAACCCTCAAGATCAACTGCGTAAACCGCAACATAGCCACAAGAAGTCGACCCGATTCCGTTGTAACCAGAAATCAACTCTTTGATCTTTGCTGTTGAGATTTCCTGGCCAAGTGGATCGTCATAATGTGTTTTGTCGGTTGTGGGGATTTCGTGGCGCCACGCCCAGTCATAGAACTGAACGGCCGTAAAGTGAAGTTTCTTTGCCCAGTTGACGTAATCACTCGTTGCAACTTTGTCGCTGAATTCGGCAACGAAGCCATATCGCACTCGGTCCCAGGGGGAGGTCAATACTTCAAACGATGATGATCTCGAATCGGATCCATCACTCCAAACTAATGAGTAGCCGCCTTCGGGGAAAGTCCCTAGATTGAAGTTGCCGTTGCAATGAGAAGTTGAGACCGAGACGCCAAGGTGCAAAATCGAGATTAATCCTGCCCCTGGTGCCGTGCCAGTTACTTCTTCGTTCGGCTGGTAGGAAACTTTGTCGAAAACTAGATCCATCTTTGATTCGCTCCCTCGTGAAGCATGAGTAGGTACATAGCATGTGACCACAGAAGTGGGTGAGCAACGCTTCCCCATTTCTCTTCCCAAGGAGCAATCATCTTAGGATCTTGAACGTTTTGGAGAAGTTGCTCAGGTAGCAAAAGCTGGGAGTCAGCAACGGAAGTAAACCATTGTCGTGCAGTTTCCCAGAAAGATTTATTACCAATGGCGGCTTCATTCCAGGCAAGCAATCCTTCGAGCAAAATCCAATCCCCACCGCCATAGTAGGTATCCCCGAGGTAGCGCTTTACACCGCCTCCTGGATTTTGCAGTTGGTTCTTGATCGAATCTAAAGTCCCAAGCACAAGTGGATGGGACGGTTCATACGTATGGTGTGGAAAAGCAGCCCACGCCAAACTGGCATCAACTCGTGGGCTTCCACTGTTCTTTACAAAATGGCCATCAATAACAAAATCGTTCTCAATATTCTTAATGATGTTTCTATACTCGGCTGAGTATTGAGAACTGCCCGTGATCTCTGCGGCCGCTTTCAGACCGCCGGCAATCGCTAGGAGCGTTGAGCCATGGAGTTTGTCAGAACCTTCCTCCCAGCAGTCATAGCACGGATGTGTCCAGGCAACCGTGAGAAAATCAGCAACGATTTTCACGGCGTTCAAAATCGACTCAGAGAAGGTGGTCTCGGTCTGGTTTAAGGTGGCCAACCAGGTGCCATAACCGTCAAGTTGATAATTTGGCCACACTTCGTGGTGGTCGCTTTCGACCGAACCATCCAGGTGGAAACGGGTGGGTGGCGATTGTTCAGGAAGAATTCCGTTGCCAAGTTGAAGGTTTTTCGCACCATCTATAAAAAGATCTTGATATTTCTCTACGGTGGTGGCGACCCATGAATTGAATCTATGGGCGCTGTCTACTTCACCCGACAGATGCATGGCGAGCGCACAGAATGATCCATCACGCAACCACGCATAGCCATATTGCGAGAAAGTCGGACTTGCGATGTAACTACCGCTGGCGTCTTGCCACTTCAGAATCAATTCCAAACTCTGCGCGGCAAGTGGGTCATTCGCAAGATACGTAGGCGTCATCCTTTAACAGCTCCTAAACTTAATCCTTGAACAAAATGTTTCTGGGCAAATAGGAAAACTATGACTACGGGAATGAGCGCGATGACAGATGCGGCAAAAACTAAGCCCCAACTCGTTTGGTGCTGTCCGTGGAATAGAGCGATAGCAATGGGGAGGGTTCGTTTGTCCTCCGAATTGATGATCGTGATGGCCCAGGCGAACTCGTCCCAGGAGGCCAGGAATGAAAAGAGGCTAACCGTCGCCAACGCAGGGCGAGATAATGGAATATAAAGTCCAATAAATCGTTTCCATGAATTCGCTCCATCGACCTTCATGGCGTCATCGAGCTCATTTGGAATGTCTTCCATGAACCCTCTGAGCAGAAACGTGTTGAGGGCAAAGTTCATACCGACGTAAAAAAGAATTAGTCCGCCGAAAGAATCAATTAAGTGCAGATGTGCGGCGATAATAAATTGGGGGATGATCAGCACGATTCCGGGGACCACCAACCCGGTCAGAAGCATGAGAAAGAGCCATTTTTTACCGACAAAATTGAACTTGGCGAATGCAAATGCCGCCATAGAGGCGAAGAGAACGGTTAAGACGGTGCTTATGGAAGTTACGAAGAGAGAGTTAAAAAAGTAGCGCGAGAAGTTACCGGTCGTCCAGGCTTGAACATAGTTCGAAACTGTCGGTTCTTTTGGAATAAAGCGCGGCGGTGATTCAAAAAGATAAGCGTGCTTCTTGAAACTCGTCGACACCATGTAGGCGAAAGGTAAAAGCATGATTACAGAGCCGATGCACAAGGTGGTAAATCGGCTTGCACGCAGAACCTTCGAGTACTTTCTGTTTGCGACGATCATCATTTCTCACTCGGCCTAAAAAAACGCCATTGAACCCCGGAAAGTACCAAGATGATTCCCGTCAATAAGAACGCGATAGCGGAGCCGTATCCAAAATCCAAATATGAGAAGGCTTGCCGATACATATAGGTAAGTAAGACTTCCGTGGAGCCGAGCGGCCCGCCTTCGGTCATCAAATAGACCTGAATGAAGACATTGAAGCCACCGATAACCAACATCATGCTGATAAAAGTGGTGGTCCTCCTAACAGCTGGGATCGTGACGGCGAAGAATCGCCTCACGGCCCCCGCTCCATCGATGGCAGCAGCCTCAACCAACTCAGGGTTAACCGTTTGGAGTGCAGCGAGGTAGATGATCATCGACCAGCCAATGCCCTTCCAGATTCCAAGAGCACTCATCGCTATCATCGCTGGCCAACGACTCCCAAACCATTGCACATCCTGATGTATCAAATGCAGATCCTTCAGGATCCAATTGAAGAAACCGCCATCACCTGAAAAGAGATAGAGAAAGAGCAGAGTTACGACTACCCAACTGGTGATTACCGGAAGATAGATAAGAATTCGGAAAAGGCCGCGGCCGCGAATCTTATCGTTTAGCAGCATCGCGGCTAAGAGGCCCAAGATGATCTGCGGTGGAACTGTGACCAACATGTAAAAACCAGAATTGACGAGTGCCCGCCAGAAAATGGGATCGTGTAGTGCCCGAGTGTAGTTGCCAAAGCCGAGAAACGGACTGGGAATCCCAGGCAGAACTCTCCATTTATAAAATGAAATTTGTAGTGACTTCACGATGGGGAAGAGGATCGTTAAGGAGAAGACACCGATGCCGGGAAATAGGAATAGGTAAGGCGTAATGCGATTGCCCATCGACTTGCGACGACGGGCAATCGGTACCCGCTTTGGAGGTTTGGGTGATGGTAGAGCGGAAGGTTCTCCCGACTTCCGCTCTGCCACTTCACTCACTTGCACCCCCGGGTCTTAGCTGGATTTCTGACGGTTTGTTTGCTTACTCGAATTTCACTGGGCGGCTAGAAGCGGGTCAATTGCTTTAGCAGCAGAGTCCAAGGCAGCCTTCACTGTCATCGAACCGTTAAGAGCTCTCTGCAACCTATCGTCGAGAACGGCGTCGATCTTCTGCCAATTTGGTGAAGGAATACGTGGCCGAGCGGTCTTCAATTGCTCGGCAAACGTGGCGTAGTAAGGCGCGATCGAAGGAAGAATTGCACTCACATCTTTACGCACTGGCATCTGGCCGACCTTTGCCATTGACAACTGCCAGTCAGTGCTCAACATGTAACGAATCAATTCAAGTGAGGCAGCCTTCTGCTGAGTGGTGGACATCATTACGACATCCTCGCCACCGACAACACTTGACGTGCCACCCAGGCCTGCAGGTACCAAGACCGTGGTTGGCTTAAAGTTCGGGTACTGACCGGCCATGATGGGGAACATCCATGGGCCATCGAGGATGGTCGCGTACTTGCCCTTTGCCAAACCGTCAGAGGTGCCAATGGCACTCTTGTTCTTGGTGATCAAGTTTGGGATGTAACCGGACTTGTACATACTGACCAGCATCTGGATGGTGGCGATGTTTTTGGCGCTGTTGATGTACCCGGATGACTTGGTGTATTTCGCGTCAGTGATATCTCCGCCACCTGCCCAAATCCAAGGCAGAATGCTCCAGCCGCCGGTACCGCTCTCTCCGTAGAGGTAGGCACCGATCTTCTTCAACTTGGGTGCGTCGGCCTTGAGGTCTGCAAAGGTTTTTGGTGCCTTGGAAATTCCAGCCTTAGCAAATACCGCCTTGTTCCAGAACATCACGCGGGTATTTGTGTCTAGCGGAAGACCGTAGTACTTACCCTTGAAGTAGTTGGTGGCCAATGTTCCAGGGAACACCGCCTGCGAATAAGCCTTGAAGTCGCTCATTTCGGTACTGAGTGGGGAAAGAACTCCGAGATTTGCCAACTCCGGCACCCAGGCCAGGTCTGCGCGAACTACGTCAGGCAGATCTCCGCCAGCGGCAGCCACCAACAATTTCTGGTGCAGGCTGTCGTAGGGGATAGCAACCTGCTTGACGATGATGTCAGGGTGTTCGGCTTGAAAGCGCGGAATCAAAATATTAGTAATCGTCTTTACTTCGGAACCGTCTGAACTGTAAGCGTGCCAAAACGTAACAGTGACTGGGTTACCAGTGGCGGCGCTGCTTGAACCAGCGGAAATGCCGGTGGCCAATAATGCGACCGATGCCGCAAAAGCCACTGCAGATCCCCATCTTGTGGAATGTTTCATACACTTCTCCTGTCGTTTCCGGGACACCGGACACTGCCCGTTGAGGGTGTGGTTTAGCGAAGTTAGTTTTACGGCAAAAGTAATTAGGTGTCAATAGTCCAATATTGGGCTATCCAACGCCATAATTGTTTTGTTGAAGAAAGTAACTGGCTGTGGCAAAGTTGGCCCCTCGGGCTCATGGGAGGTTGGATTCGTGCGCATTGCTACCCCTCTCTGGACACCGGATAACGGTGGATCCCAGTCCGTGGCACTCGAAGTCCTGATCAATGGACCCATCTCTCGGAGCGATATCGCCAGGCGACTCAACCTATCGCCCGGATCACTCACCAGGCTAAGCACGCCGCTTATCGAAAGCGGACTTCTGGTTGAAGTAGAGGAACGTGCTGATGGGCGTGCCGGACGCCCCTCGCGACCATTGGATGTTGTTGTCGACTCGCACCACTTTGTTGGAATGAAACTGACTGGCGACGAGGTCACCGGTGTGACGACAGATCTTCGAGCCAACGTGATCGCTTCCGCTTCGACCACGCTCTCCTCGCGGGAACCGGCTTCGGTTGCCGAAGTAATCAGCAAACTGGCTAAAGAACTGGCTCATCATGTCCCCTCGGTAACAGCTCTTGGGGTCGGCATTGGCGGTCTCGTCGACGACCACACGGTGGTAACGAGCGCACCCTTTCTTGGTTGGTCGAGTGTGCCGCTCGGTTCGATGCTGGAGAATTTGACCGGTATCCCAACAGTTATCGAAAATGACGTGGTCGCGTTTACGGAATTAGAACACTGGTTTGGTGCAGGCCGAGGTCTTGACCGCTTTGCCGTACTCACACTCGGCGCTGGCATTGGTTACGGTCTCGTCATTCACAACGACATAGTCGTCGATAGTGACTCAGGCATTGGCCTCGTTGGCCACTGGCCACTCGACCCTTATGGTCCGCTCTGTCCCGCAGGCCACCGCGGATGTGCTCGGAGTGTTCTGACGCAGTCCGCGATCAGCCAAGCGGTTTCGTCCGCGCTCGGACGACCGGTGGAGTACGAAGAGGCTCTCACCCTCGCTGAGAAAAGTGAACCCGCAGCCAGACGCGTCGTGGATGACGCAGGACGAGGGCTCGGTCGTATGCTGGCGGCAATCGCCAACTTGACCGCGCCTGAACGGATCATCTTGGGCGGTGAAGGTGTCCGCCTGGTCGATGTAGCTGCAGATGCAATTCAGGACGGCATCCATGCCGACCGCGATCCCAGAGCTCATGAACTCGAGTTAGTTAGCACGCCGGGGGACAACACGGAATGGTGTCGCGGTGCCGCAGTCATTGCCATTCAACGTTACGTGCTTGGACGACGTCTCATCCGGTAGACGAGAGCGACAATGGACGGATGAATACGGAGCGAACCTCATGAGTGGACTAGCACTCTTTATCGCTGTCTTCTTAGCCTGTGTCGTCGAAGCTGTCGAAGCAACCACGATCGTTCTCGCAGCCGGAACTGCACGTGATTGGCGCTCCGCACTCTCCGGAACTGGAAGCGGGCTCGGTGTACTCGCGGTGGTCATAGGCGCGGTCGGCCCGGCAATTTCAAAACTTCCGATCGACGCCTTGCGTCTTTTCGTTGGAGGTCTCCTATTGGTATTCGGGTTGCAGTGGGTTCGTAAGGCAATCCTGCGCAGCAGCGGGTACAAAGCGCTCCATGACGAAGAGGCCATATTCAATGAAGAACTCATTGTCGCTCGAGGAGCCAAGGGCGGCAGTCGTTTAGGTGTATCCGATTGGTACGCATTTACGCTTGCGTTCAAAGGCGTTCTACTTGAAGGTTTAGAAGTTGCCTTTATCGTTCTGACATTTGGAACCATTCAGCATCAAGTTGGTCTTGCTTCTCTTGCGGCTCTGGCTGCCATCCTGCTGGTTGCCATGGCGGGATTCACGCTCCGCAAACCTCTGGCTCGGGTTCCAGAGAACACCATGAAGTTCATAGTAGGAATAATGCTTACCTCGTTTGGCATCTTCTGGGGCGCTGAGGGCGCTGGCACAAAGTGGCCAGGAAGCGATCTTTCATTACTTGCGATTATTACGTTTATGACACTCTTGTCACTTGGCCTTGTCGGCACCTTGCATACACGACGCCAACGTCAGTTGGTTCTGGTGTCTCCGCAAGCGCCTGCATTGAGTGGCTCGCTTGAAGAGATTATTCCCGAACTGAGCGAAGAGGATGAGTTTGAAGTTCTTCAAAGTAGGACATTTGCGAAAAGCGCAAGGGCATTTGGTGAATTCTGGTTCGACTTCCTCATTGGTGATGACTGGCGCGGGACTATTGGCATTGTCATGGCATTTATTCTTACTTCCTCACTGAACATGCCGAGCGGGACCAGTTGGTGGATTGTGCCTGTCGCTGTTGCAGTTCTCTTACCATATAGCCTGCTGCGAGTCACACGAGTTCGGTAGGGCGATACCAAGCCCGCCTAACTACCAATTCGGTGCTAGGGGAAAAGTGCTAATTCCGGACTTGGGCACTGATTCCCCTAAGAATTGGTGAACCTGAATGTTGTTTGATTCGAAACCGATTCGACTTAAAGTCATGTATAGATTCCACAGTCTTGCTCGGCGAACCCCCACTTGGGCTACGGCGTCATCCCACCTTGCTACGAGATTGTCACACCAACGGGACAGAGTGAGCGCGTAATGCTCACGCAGATTCTCGGTATGACGCAGTTCGAAACCGGCATTATTAAACGCCTCGACCACTCTGTTCGTGCCGCTAAGTTCACCATCAGGGAAAATATATCTATCGAAGAAGGCTCCCGTGCGTGCTTGAAGACCACCATAGGGGCGGGTTATACAGTGATTGAGGAGTCGTCCATCGTCGATAATTCGTTGCCGCAGAGTTTGGAAGTAGGCATCTAGTTTTTTATTTCCAACATGCTCACTCATCCCCACGGAAGAGATGGCATCGAAGTCAGTTTCCCGGACCTCACGATAATCCTGAAGTCGAATTTCAACACGATCACTCAACCCGGCAGCGGCGACTCTAGATTGCGCCAGCTCTTGTTGCCTGGTGCTAAGAGTTACGCCGACAGCTTTAACGCCATACTCTTTTGCCGCATGCATCACTAGTGTTCCCCAACCGCATCCAACATCCAACAATTTCATATCGCTACGGAGATCCAATTTTCGACAGATCAAATCCACCTTGGCGATTTGAGCACTATCAAGAGTCGTCTCTCTTCCGTTTTCGCGAAAGAGCCCACAGGAGTAGATCATGGTCGGACCAAGGATGAGTGCATAGAAATCATTGGATACGTCATAGTGATGTTGAATAGCTGATTTATCGCGGTTTAGCGAGTGAAGCATCCCTCGTTTCCATCTTGCGGGTGCCTCTTCGGGAGGTAGATCTGGGCGTATGAACGATTTTGGTCCAACGCTCCCCGCCAGGGATAGCAGAGCAGCTCGGGGAGGTGGGCGCTTAATGTAATCGCGGAGCGTGATCAACGTCTTGTGTAGATCCCCTCGAATCTCTAATTCTTCTGTGATGTAAGCACGGGCCAGGCCCAGATCTCCCGGCGAACTCAAGATGTATCGCAGCGCCAACGGAGATTTGATATCCAAGGACTCTGCTGAATTTGGATTGCCTGCCCGACTGCCGTCGTATGCGCTGATCTCAAGAGGCACATCTTCACGGAAGAGCGAAGCAATCCGGGTCGCTACATCATTTTTCTGACTCATGGGAGAATTATTCAACAGAGTTCGCCAGAAAAGAAGAGGCCTCACTTGTCAGGCCTTAATCGAAATGTTCTGACTGGCCATGCGGCGTCGGATTACGTTTGACGACCGCTTTCGAATCAGGAACATTGGGTCCATGAAAATCACTCGCCACTTCCTCGATGTCAATGGCAGAACAGTTCATTACCGTGCTTGTGGATCAGGGCCAGTGCTTCTGTTGATCCACCAGAGTCCGAGGTCATCTGCGGAGTACGAGCAATTGATGAAAAAGTGGGGAGCGCATTTCACCTGCATCGCCCCAGATTCTCCTGGCTATGGGCAATCCGATCCGCTTGAGATTGAAGTGCCCAACATCAACGATATGGGCGACGGCCTCATTGAATTCCTCGACGCGATGGGGCTGGACAAGGTCGGCGCTTACGGCTTCCATACTGGTGGCGCTATCGCGATGAACGCGCACGTTCGCTATCCAGGTAGGTTCGTGGCGTTTGTAACGGGCGGGTATCCGATCTGGACAGAAGAAGAAATGGCGCTCTTTGCAGCTGGTTATCTTCCTGAATTCAAACCGAGCGCATACGGCGAACACTTAGCCTGGCTCTGGTCACGGATTCTCGAGCAGAGTTGGTTCTTTCCCTGGTTCAAGATCGAAATGGATGCAAGGCTTTCCAGGCCTCACGACGACGTGACCCGCGTCGATGCAATCGTCCACGAGATGCTCGATTCGGGAGACTTCTACCGCCGCGGATATCGTGCGGCTCTCTCGGCAGGAAGTGACATCCCATCCCCAATGACGGTCAGTAACCCAGTGCTCATCGCGACCTATCGTGCGGATCCGCTTTTTCCACACCTTGCCCGTCTGCCAGTACTACCAGCAGGCTGGAGCGTAGAGAGCGTTGAGAGTCCAATAGCGCTGGAGGAACTTGCTCTTGAGTTTCTCCAGAGGTTTCCATTGCCCAGTTACGCCGAACTCAAATCAGATAAAGACCGTGGGTTTGTTTCAGTCAATACTCCAACATTTAATGGAGTCATTCACTGGCGCGGCAACCTATCCGCAGAGACTCTTTTTCTCCATGGCCCTGGCGAATCGATGGAGTTGCTTCCCAATTGTGAAGGGCTCTTGATCGATCTACCGGGACATGGGCTCTCCTCCGACTTCTCAGCACCGGCTGATTTGAGCTCGTGGGCTGATGTAATCGTGGGCGCAACGCAAGAGCTAGGGGCGACACGTTTGATAAAGGTTGTCGGACATCAGCTCAGTGCATTGCTCGCGCTCAAAGTTGGTGCAGTTCTCGGCGTGGGAAGCGTAAGTGGAACCGACGCGCACATTCCCGTTGACGCAGAGGCGTGGATCGCAGCGCAGCCTGATTTGACCCCAGATCGTTTCGGTGGCTACCTGCAGCGCGCTTGGCAGGTGATTCGAGCTCGACAATTTTTCTGGCCATGGTTTGAAGTTAAAGGATCGAACGCGATCCCGTTCGCAGCGAGTCAGACTTCACCGACGTACTTGGCTATCGAGCACCGTGCTTTGATGCGCGCGAGATCTGGGTCTCACCTAACCGCGGTGCTACTCAGGGCCAATCGTGACGAATTGGTGGCTGACGCCCCACGCATCGATTCATGGCAGCTTGCTCCGTGGACGAGCAAGCGGACAGATATCTGGCGTCCCGAGATCTCGTAGCGCCGACATCGCCCAGTGCTGGCCAAACAACCGCTTTACCTGAAAGCGGGGAGCACCTTCTCGGCGAAGAGTTCCATCGTGTCGATTTGAGCGGTGACCCGAGCATGATGTGGAGATGAGACGGGTGTACCGCCAAGAATCGCCACGTGCTGCAGCCCTTTGTCGATCAGCAACCCGAGCTTGTCCGTGCACTCAGCGGGGCCACCGGCGATCGCCATCCACTTCACCAACTCATCTGGAATTGTTCGCAGATGTGAACCCTCGTCTTGTGCGTGTTTGCCCATGTCATATCCGGTCTTCAAGCTCTCCGCGTAATCCTTCATCACCTGGGGTAAATGCTCAGTGGGGGAGTTCTTCATGCCCGCAAAGTGCGAGACCATGCCGGCCATCAGGCGGGCCAGACCAACGGCTCGAGACTCGTCGTTGTCGCAAATGAGATTGATGTACGCGCCCACGGAGACCGTCGAACGATCACGACCGGTTGTGGCCATTCGCGCCTCAAAAATATCCAAGGCCCATTGGATGCGCTCCGGCGCGCTTCCAACTGCGAAGGTAACTCGATCCGCAATGTCTGCGGCAAGCTCAATGGTCTTTGGACCAGTGCAGGCAATATCGATCGGCACTGAGCGAATGTCACCAGGTTGGATCCAGCGCATCTTGGATGTCGTGCCATCGCGATCGACCTCTTCGCCAGCCAAGTAAGAACGAATCTCCAATACATAATCACGCAGTTGGGCGCCGGTGGCCTGCTTCTTTCCGATGTGGGCCGCGGACGAATCCCCGCGTCCAATGCCGCAGATCACCCGTCCGTCAGATTCAATCTGCAACGTGGCCAGAGCGCCTGCGGTCACTGCGACGTCGCGAGTAACCGGGTTGGTCACGCCGGTGCCGACGCGCAACCTACTCGTGGCCGCTGCCGCCAGACTCAACTGTCCATACGGGTCCGCGGATAGGTTCTGGGTATCCGGGCAGAGCAAGAAGTCAAAGCCCATTGCCTCGACCCGCTTGGCCAATGGTGCCGTGAACTTGGCACATGGCTCCATCACAATCCCGATATCGATCATCCCGGACCCCGCTCTCCTTGGTGTTTGCAGAAATTGGCCACCTTTTCAACTTCGTCCACTATCCACATGAAAATGTCAGACATAACCCTTGACCCAACCCTACGTCTCGCCTACCCTCGTGGAACACCGTTCCATTTTGCGGATTGTCAGTGGAATTCGAGGGTCAGATAAGGCAGTTTTCCGAGATTTACCCTGAGGTTGGACTAGGAGGCACAGTGCGTAAGACACATTTGGGCATGGTTGGTGGCGTTGTTGCTGCGACTCTGTCTTTTTCTATGATCCCCGCGACTGCGGCGGATGCACCAGGTTTAGTGCCTAAGAGTTCGTGGAGCTCGGGCAAGAGTGAGATCACTATTGGTCTTGAGGCGCCGATGACTGGGGTTTTCGCGGTCCTTGGTATTTCGCAGAGCAACTCTTTGCAGGTTGTTGCTGATCAGATTAATGCGGTTGGTGGTATTGGTGGAGCTCAGATCAAGATTAAGGCTCTTGATGATGGGCTTAACCCGGTGAAGGCGGTTGCAAATGCGAAAGAGTTTGCCGGCGATCCGAACATTAATATGGTTGTTGGGCCTTCGATTTCGGGTTTCTATGCTGCGGCGGCGCCATTGTATGAGGCGGCGAAGGTGGTTAATTGTCAGCCTGCGGTTAGTGCGTTGAATTTCGCTGATTACACCTATGGGTTCCGTTCTCAAGATTATTATAAGGACACCATTAGTGCGGTGTTTGCTGAGCTTGAAAAGCGTGGGGTGGTCTCTCTTGGTCTGGTTTATGAAGCTGGTTCCACTGGGCAGGCCTTCAACGACTATATGACTCAGATCGCTCCGCTTTATAAGATCGCTTATCTGGGTTGGCAGAGGGTCAGTTCTACGGCGACTTCGCATAATGTGGAGATGTCGAACTTTATTAATGCTGGTGCGGTCTGGATCTCCAGTAATGCTTTTGGTGCGCTTACGGCCAAGGCAGCCAAGAACCTTAATTATAAGGGACTAGTTGTTGGTGGCTCAGGTCTGCAGAACAATGCGTTCCAGGAGGCTGGCGGGCTTGATTTTGTTGGTACTTTGATGGGGGCCCCGAACTATCAGTACCCGGTCCGTGATCGCAGTACTTGGAAGCCTGGCTACAAGCTGCACACTGAGACCATTATCGCAAGGTATGGTGAGAATGTTGGTGCGATCTCTGGGGCGAAGTCGCCTAAGGGAACCGCGATCGCTGCTGACTGTCTCTACGCATACGCGGTGGCGGCAAACAAGGCGAAGTCATTTGATAGTGCCAAGGTTGTGGCAGCGATGGGCAGCCTTGATATTCCAGCGTCGATGACACCATCAGGTGTTCGTATCCACCCGGGACCTGAGCACAACTTCTACCAACAAGACGGCATCAGCGTCTATCAGTGGAAGCATGATGCTAAGGGTTGGTACACCATCGAATTAACCAAAGGTGTGATCAAGGTCGTTGCTGCAACGAAGGCAAAGAAGGGCGATGCGTGCAAGAAGACGGGCGTGAAGGCTAAAGACACTAAAGGCAAGAGCCTTGTCTGCAAAAAGATCCGCGGAACACTGCGCTACCAATAGAAGTAATGCGGATCTACGAGTACAAGTAAATTAATAAGTGGGGCCCCGGGACTCAGTCGTGGGGCCCCACTTACTTGAAACCGAAGTGCCGTTGCTTAAAGGAAAGAATAGGGAAGGTTTTTAACTACGCGATTGGGCGATCTCGTCCGCCTCGGCGGGGGTGTAGGTGTTGCCGACCGGCCCTTCGCGTAACACCAACATGAGAGCGCCGTTTGGACTGAAACTTGGACCATGGATGGTCCCGGGGCCACCCGGATGCGAGAGGTAGTCACCTTCGCGCATCGTGCCGAAACTTGCGTGCATATCGCCGCGGAGAATGAATATTTCTTCGCTGAAGGTGTGCCATTCATAAAATGGGCTGCTCCACTCGGGGAGCACGCCAAGAATCCCAGCACCGCGCTCTCCGATGTCGCATATGGACTTTCTCGCCGACCCACCTGGCAATTCGGTTACCACCGGAGGGCCCCACTCGACATCAACGTGATTAGACGCGAAATAATCGCTGCCGAGTCGGGCGTTATGGCCAATCTCGTACGATCCGTCGTAGGTGACGAAAACTCGTGCACTTGATTCGCAGGTTATCGTCGGCACTCTGTGCCCCATCTTAATTTCGATATATGTCCCACTGCGATGAGGTTGCCCATCAAGGAGGACTTCTCCTTTCCAAACAAAGGCTCGAATGTGAACCGGCGACGTATGTTCAGCCAATATCGTGGATTGATCGAATTCTAGAACCAGGGTCCTGCCCGGGCCGATGATCTTCGAGTCGATGCCCTCATTGAGTGTCGTGCCGCGTGCCAGGGTCCGCCCCCTTAGCGCCCCAATGGAATTCGAGAATTCCTCAAGTGGCATATCGTCAACTGAAATGAAATCAATCCATGGGCGTGACATCTGAGAATCATCTAACCTTTCGTTTGTTGTTGAGTGCGCGCTGGGCTATCGCTCAACGGGTTCACGACTGAGCCAGTCACCTATGCCGTAGGGGTCTTCAGCGGGCATGGAGACATGCTCGTGGACGATTCGCCACTTGCCATCAGTTTCATCGGTTGATTTGCGTAACGTCCAGGTTCCGCGGAATCTGACGGTTCGATCAATATCGCCGACACGGGTATCCAACTCAAAGATTCCCTGAATACTGGCCAACCCACCTTCGCCGATCAATTCGGGTGCGCCTATCCACCTGCGTGATCGCACCTGGAAATCCGCGTCGATAAAGGCGGTCCAGCCGGTCGCAACGGCCGCAAAGCCATGGGTTGCCCAACGTGGGCCTTCGAGAAAGACGAAGACCGCCTCGCTCGGCTCATAACTGTCGATGATCTCGTCAAGGCGTTTGGCCACGGTGGCGTCCATCAGCCTCTCGATGGCCGTTATAGCGGAACTGCTTTCCATAGGGTGGAACATGTCTCGTAGGGTAACCGAGATTCAAGCCGGAGGCTAGGTATGAGTCCCCGTAGTGTTCAGGTCATGGTGTTCGCAAAATGTGAGTGCGTGCCTTACTCTTTTTTTGCTCGCGAAAGTTTAGCGGTAAGTGTGTCGGTTCTGTTCTTAGCCAAGGTCATCAGTTTGCCTGGGGTCATGATGGCGGAGTCGAGGACACGCTCGTAGGGGGTTCTTGGTTTGTCATAGATGCGGGTCTTCTTCCCATGCCGCATAACCCCGTGTCCACGAAACGGGAGCAAGGCCAGTCAATCCGGCCATAGCCTCTCGGAGATTCTGAAGAATGCCGCTGCACTTCTGCGCGGTAGTCCAACGCCGACCAGAGACGAAGCAGTGATCCGCATCGCAAGGACAGCAATGACTGCGGAATCGAATTGCGGATCGGAAGGGTCGAAATCAGCCAGGGAATACTAACCGCACTCACTCTTATCGCCTCGAACGAACTGGGGATGGACCCCGAATCGATAACCGTGAGTGCCACCAATACCGAGGTCTTGCCAGACTAGGGACTCACCGCAGAGAGCATGTCTGTCTCCGTCTCTAGTGTCATCAGTACGTGGCGTCTGCGCCGAAGTTCGTCTTCCCTTTTCGCAAGCGGCAGCGATCAGAGCGGTGCCATGAAGAAACATGTGAGGAGTAAAGCAGATCGGAATTAGTTAACCTGAGATTGATCAGTTGAATTTCGCGCCCAGTTGTTCGCCTAGTAGTCGGCCGAAGGTCAGTGCGGGTGTCACGAGCATTCCTGAGCAGAAACTGTTGCCACAGGTTGCGCCTGCACCAATTATCTCGCCGACGGCGTAGAGACCTTCGATCCGTTGGCCATTTTCTGCCCGAACAGTGAAGTCCGTGTCAATGTCAAGACCTATGAACGTGACCAAGGTGATCGCATGGTTTCGGATGGCGTAGAACGGGCTCTTCTCGATCGGCATGGGCAGGTGCTTCCGCCCGAAGTCTTCATCGACGCCGCGCGCGACCTGTGTGTTGTAGCGCACCACTGCAGTCACTAGACCTTGCGGGTCGATACCTGCCATGGCGGCAAGTTCTTCGAGAGTCTGTGCGCTGTGCACACCGGCTCTGGTGTTGGCCATTGCTCGAACTTGATCTGGATTGCAGCCGACGACCATCTCGTTGGGCCCGGTCGATAGGTCGAGCATCGCGTCGTCGAAGACGGTCCAGAACGTCTGCTGTGGGATTGTGGTTAGCGCTCGTTCTTTCACATCGATGGATGGCTCGTCCTCGGTGACCCACCGTTGGCCCTTGGTGTTGACGTAGATCTCAAGTGGTGGCCGCTCGCTGGTCAGCAACTGCCGGTCTGACCAGTTTGCGCGGCCTGGTCGCTTGGGGTCGGGGAGTCCGCCGAAAGACGGCAGGTATGTGCCTCGCCCCTGTAGTCCGGCACCGATCGCTCGGCCTAGGTGGATGCCGTCGCCGGTCGAAGTTTTGGAGGCGGCAGATACGAGTGGAGATCCCTCGAGTTCTTCGAAGAGCTCGGAGTCAGAAGCGAAACCACCGGTGGCAATCACAACTGATGGTGCATCGACGTCGATCTCTTCACCGGCTCTAAACGTCGAGACTCCACAGATTCGCCCTTCAGTGTTCCGACGGATCTCAGTTACGGGGGCATTGGTCCAGACGGTGATGTCGAATTGGGTGCGGGCCTGGTCGAGTTCGGCCTTGAGCACTTCGAGGATCGATAGGCCTTCGTCTTTGCCGTAGTAGGTGCGTGCCACCCGGTACGGCTCGTGTCCGTAGATGATTCGTGGGGTTTCGCTGGCGAAGGCGAAACCTCGCTCGTCAAACCAGTCGACCGTATCTGCGGCATTAGCGACTAGGACTTGGATCAAGTCATCACGGGCAGTGCCGTGGCTGATGCGGCGAATATCTTCCAGGTGTTGTTCTGGAGTGTCTTGGATACCTCGTTCGATCTGACGGCGAGCGCCTGCAGCAGCCATGTGCCCGCCGGTGACATGAAGGGTCCCGCCGATCTGCGAGTCTTTTTCAAGTAGTAGGACTCTGGCTCCAGCTTTCGCCGCTGCGAGTGCACAAGGGATACCTGCAGTGCCGGCACCGACGACAACGACGTCGTAGGTCGTGTCGTTTGCTTGTTCTCTCTGACTATTCACGCAATTTCCTGGATCGTCACACCGATGCCGTTGGGTGTGTTCATCATGGCAACCCGAGAGGAACCAAAGAGCACGCTTGAACCTGTTGTTGGTTCGCTCTGAACCACCCCGCCTTGCGCTGTTCCGCGGCGAATCACTTCGTCTAGATCAGATGTCTGCACAAGCCATCCGGTGTGGCCGAGGTTTCGTGCGGTCCGTTGCTGGGCTCGACGGTCTTCGCCCCAAGTGCGGTCTTGGATCTTGGTCACTTCGATGCGCGCAGTCTTCGGTCCGGCCAGGAAAGCCAGGCGCATGATGGTGCCAGTTGGCAGGCTGGCCATCTTGTCGAGTCCAGGAGAGGTGAATGAAACGTCATACCAAGTGCCAAGACCGAGACCATCCGATCCCCAGAACGCCAACTCTGCATCGAAGTCGGGGACGTGGCAGACCACGGAAGTTAGCTCGGTATACGCGCGCTCTGGATCGATCTCCCAAGCGGCGACGCCTCGTGGTGCCGCATTCTCAACGAAAACTAGCGAGGTGCCATCGGGAGCGTTGCAGAAACCTTGAGTGATTATGACGACGCGCTCGCCGAGTGGAACTTCCCATGTTGCTGGCGGCGTTACCCAAGTGTATCCAGCCGAACTCAATACTCGGTGCGTCTCCTGGATATCGCGGGTGTAGATGTCGATGCCGGCAAGACCCAAGTCGCTGGTGGTCGGATACACCGCTGGTCCCTGGGTCGGAACAGTCAGCAGGATGATCCGCCCGTGCGTCACGCCGGCGGCAGTCAGAACCGTCACCGGAGTCTGACCGACACCCTCGCCCCAGATGCGGGACGCTTCGTCAGCACTGAGGACGCCCGTCTCGGAAACCGCCCAGCCGAGTTGGCCACAGTAGAAGTCGATGTGCGGCTGTGGGTCGCTCACGCCGACGAATGCCGCGTTGATGCCTTGGATCAGGGACTGCGCGGTCATGCTTTGGTCTTCTCGGTGATGGCGGCGGCAAGTTTGCTACCAAGCAGTCGCCCTAAAGTCATGGCCGGAGTGATGCTCATACCGCCGACGTAGTTGTCGCCGGCGAAGACGTTGTTGCCAAGAACCTCGCCTACGGCATACAAGCCAGAGATCGCCCGACCTTCGCCGTCCAACACTGCAAGATCGGTATCGACCTTCAACCCGTCGCGCGAGAGGACCGACGTTGCCACACTCGTGATGGCGTAGAACGGCCCGTGTTCGATGCGGGACGGGAGAACGGTACGACCGAAAGTTTGATCCACACCAGCGTCGACCGCCTTGTTGTATTCGGAGACAGTCTTGGTGAGGGCATCAGGCTCGATCCCAAGTTCTTCGGCGAGCTCGGTGATGGTTGCCGCTCGGGTGATCCAAGGGCTGGTTTCACAGGCCTCGAGGAATCTTTCTTGGTTCCAAGTTCCACTGGGATTGCGTATCAGCGGAACAGTTGAAGCCTCTGCCGCTTTTTGATCGAAAATGACATGGCAGGTCACATCGGGTTGCTGTATGAGCGCGCGTTCGCGAAGTTCGGGGCTGGGGGTGTCTTCTCGGATGAAGCGCTTTCCATCTTGGTTCACCCAGATCTCACGCGGCACCCGATATGCCGGAGCAAGTTCGATGTATGCGTCGTTGTAATCGACTGCGTGGCCTGGACGCGACCAGTCAGGAATCATCCCCATGACGGGAAGGAAGATTCCATCAGAGGAAACCGCTGCGCCAAGTTTGCGGGCCATAACAAGCCCGTCGCCAGTGGCGTGGTTAAGGCACCCGACGAGAGTCGATGCACAGTTCTCGGGCAGAAACTCGTTACGTAGCTCGGGGTTTGCGTCGTATCCGCCGGTGGCCAGGACTACGGCCGAGGCCAACAATTCCTCTTCTGCTTGACCGTCTTTGGCAAGGCGGACACCGCGCACTCGGCCAGTGTCATCGGTTAGAAGCTCGCGGACATCAGCGTTGAGCCAGATCGCCACGCGCCCAGCGTCGACCAACAAACGAAGTTGTTCTTTGAGAATCCGCAGTATGGAGATGGCGTGGTCTTGACCCCAGTAGGTGCGCGCTATCGAGTAGACCTCGTGGCCGTGGGCGAGTGCGGGGCACGTCGGATCGAAGTCGAAGTGGTTCTCGTCAAGCCAGTCGACCGTCTCACCTTGGCGGCTGACCGACATCCAAGCGAGGGCGCGATCTATCCTGCCGTGAGAAATGCGGACGACATCTTCATAGTGCCGAGTCGGGTCGTCATCGATCCCGCGCTCACGCTGACGCTTGGTTCCCGCGCCAGAGAGTTCGCCGTTGGCGATATGTAACATGCCGCCGGTATGAGCCTGCTTTTCCAGCAGAATCACGTCGACACCGCCTTGCGCCGCACCGATAGCTGCGCAGAGCCCTCCAGGTCCTGAACCAACGATAACAATTGGGTCGCGAACCTCATTCGCATTCATGGTCACTTACCGCCAATCTCTACTAGCTCTAATTCCACACCTGCAGGTCCACGCAGGTTGCTGTTAGACAACTCGACGGCCCCCGCCTCAATGAGAGTTGCTCGGCTATCCGCCACATCGTCCACCTCGAAGACAAGTCGCTGAATCCCCACTGGGTCGTTGGTGCGATCCGCAGCACCAGCGATCCCCTCGAACGACATGATCTCCAACCTCGCTGGTGCCTGATCCGGGCCGACGAGGAACGCGATCCTGAGCGTGGCACCAGAAGGCATTCCGACTAGCCGTTCGAAGTCATCGCCTGTCATGGCTCCGTCGAAAAGGGTGCGGAAGCCTCCTTCGACGAAGAACTTGACGGCCTCGTCATGGTTGTCGACGACGAGCACCGCTGAGTGAAGTTCGGAATGGAGTCTTTCGACGTCAGCCTCTAGTGCGGGACTTGGCCGGTGGTTGGCCCCTGCCAGCGGGATGGTCCACCAGACTTCATCTAGGCCACGGGCCACCAACTCAGTGAGAGACGCTGTGCCGTACGGGTAGGTGACCGGCTCGCGGGGCTCTCCACCGGCGTCGCGGATCGCCTTCACCGTCGCGGCCATATCGCGTGAGTAGATTCCGAGCAATCGTGCACCGGTGTCCCAGACAGCCGCCGGCGAAGTTACCGATCCGGTCGCTGGCACAAGTCGAAGACGTCCGCCGGGAGAACCGGCCACGCCAAGCAGAACACCTGTGTCGGCGCTCACCTCGCCCTCAAGTACTTCGAAGCCGAATGCTTTCCGGTGGAAGGTGGCTGCGGCAGCGACGTCGGCACTGGCGACGACGACCTCCCGCACACTCAGCAGACTCATTATTATTGATTACCTTTCAGGTCTTGGTCGAAGTGGCGGCGCAGAATGTCGGCCATTTCTTCGGTCCGGGTATTCATCATCTGGTGACCCCAACCAGGGAGTCGTCGGAATTCACCGTTGTTGATGAGCGACTCGGATCGGAGCGTTGGCTCCTCGAGATCGTCTTGAGGACAGAGCAGTAGCACACGTTGTTGAACAAGAGGCAAGTGATCGGCATGCCTGTAAGCGAACGCGGCCTGGTAGCCCCAGTGGGCAAGTTCTCCCGCCCGTTGCTGCTCGCCGAATTCTCGTTGGATCAGTGAGAGTGGCGTGCCTTCAGGCTTCCACTTAATCAGACCACTCCACTGCGCCACGAGATGACTGCCATCTTCCAACGGGCCGCGCGGTTGTGCTAAAGCAACGCGTTGCGATGCTTCCTGCTCTTCGGTGTAACTGGGCGCAGAAACAAGTGCCAACCGGTTCACAATCTCCGGTCGGCTTTGCGCAAGAGCGATCGCGATTTTGGACCCGGTGTGATAGCCGAGAAGGTCGATACTCGGCAATTCGTAGTGATCGATAAGTTGTCCTACCGCATCCGCGAAATCCTGAATCATTGGGGGCGTTTTCGGTGCATCGCTCGCGCCGTACCCGGGCGTGTCAGGAGCGAAGCAGTGTCGCTCCTGACCAAGCTCGGTCAGGAGTTTTTCGTACATTAGGCCAGAGCCTGGTGAAAGGTGAAGGCAGATCAAAGGGCGCTTGCTTTCGTTGCCGCCGACACTCCGTCGCACGTGCATCTGGCCGAAGCGCCCGTCAATATATTCTCTGCGGACAGTGACGCTCATTTGCCTGCTCCTATCAATTGCTGAAGATGACCTCGAATTGCCCACGCAGTTCCTTGGTCCTTGGCGGAATCCAACTCTTGGAAAGTGATGTCATCGCCTGCACTGACTGCCAATTCTGTAGTCACTGGGTGGAGCATGTCTCTGGGATCCGCACAGAGCAGTGTAGGCACCTGTACAAGTGCCAACCGTTCTTTCGCGGGATATTTGAACGCGGCACGGTAGGCGAGCGGGTACGTCTCTCCGCTCTTGAGCAATTGCAAGAACTGGTGCTGCAATGAGTCAGCAGAGGACGGACCTGTCGCTCGAACGTGGTCGGCTTCGCTGCGGTACCACGGCCAGAAGAGTTGCATATCGCGGAGCATGTGCCAGGCGCGCACGAGGTGTTCGCCGTTCTTCTCTGGGGCAAATGATGGGGTGTAGCGGGTCAGCAACTCTTCCTGCTCATCGTTGGAGAAACTAGGCATTCCCTCTGCGACGACTCCGAACACGCGTTCAGGGCGGGCGATCGCTAATTCAACGGCGATTCCAGCCCCTGTGTGCGTGCCGAAGACCAAGCAGTTGAGATCCAAGGCATCCAATACTTCGGCGAGTGCGTCGGCGTAGTACGTCAGGTCGGTGTCAGTGATGTTTGGCGCATCTGAGTAGCCGTTGCCAAGTAGGTCGGGAGCGATGACCAGATGGTCTTTGGCCAAGTCTTCGATGAGCGCTGCGTAACTGTCGGCCGACCCAGGCGAGGAGTGGAGAAGGACCACTTGTGGGGCGGCGGGGTCGCCATCCATTCGAAGGTGGACGTTGCCCTTCGAGGTTGAAACGTATCGCCGCGAGGTGCTACCACGATGAATCACCGATGGCGCTGGGGGAACAGGTGCGGCGGTCGCGGAGGCGTCGAGTAACCGGACGATATGCGCAATGTGATCCTGCTCGCCTGCACTGGAAATAGTGAGATTCTTGGTATCAGTGCCGAGACGGGCCAGGTGGCCGTGGAGGGGGTCGGCCTCTGCGGCAAGAAGAATGCTCGGTATCTGCAGGTGATTGAGCGCTCGGTGGGTGTCGAAGCGGAAGGCCGCGCGATAGGCAAGCCCCCAGAACGCCGGAGCGCGCATCTGGTCGAAAACCATGCCGTGGAGAGTCTGCGGATCGGGGACGGTATCGGTCATCCGACGCTCGGCTTCTTGCCTGAACCATGGCCAGAAGATGAACATGTTCCGCATCGTGTGCCAGGAGAGCAGGAGGTGGCCACCGTGCCAGAGCGGTTCAAGCGGCGCGGTATAGCGAGTCAGTTGCTCGTCACGTTCGGCATCTGTGTAAATAGCCAGGCCGTCCATCACGAGTTGAATCACTCGGTCAGGTGCCTGTACCGCGACGCTTAGGGCGATTTTCGAACCAGTATGCGATCCCGCGACAAGGAAGCGATCGAGCCCGAGCGCATCGGCCAGATCGATCATGGCCTTGGCGTAGTCTTCGATTTCGGGCTGCTCTTGCGGGAGTGGAGATGACTGTCCGAACCCTGGGGTATCCGGAGAGATGACCGTGAAGTGCTTGGACATCGAGGTGATCCAAGGTTCCATCGCCGCAGACGACATGGGCGATGGGTGCATGACGATCAACGGCACCCCGCTTCCAGACCGTCGATAGTGCATCTGTCGACCAGCAACATCGACATAGAAGCACTCGATCATTTCGTTTCTCCCGCCATCGTTGAAAGCCGCCAAGGACGGCGATCGGCTCTTCGCATTTTTGGAACAGCGTTTCAATCAATGGAAAGCATTCTGGACGCAGAGGTGCGCCTTGCGCAAGGGGGATTTGGTCTTGACACATGGCGTTAGACTCACCCAGACTATTCGAAATGTTGGAACACCGTTCCGATAGGCGGAACGCTTGGTTGGCGGAAGGTTGATGCATGATCAGCGAAATCAAGTTGGCTACGGTCGCGGTGTCGGATTTGAAGCACTCCTGCGACTTCTATGGGAGAACCTTCGACTACGTCATTCACGCTGAAGGCAAGGTGTCGGGTGCAGGTTACGAAGCGCTCTGGCAGATCCCGGCTGGAATGACCGGTGCGGTAGCGGTGATGGGACCCGAGGGTGCGACCACCGGATTGCTCCGCTTAGTGCAGTTCTCCGTGCCTGGTGCTCAGTACTGGGGCAACTACGAGACTCCGCAGAACTACGGTCATTACGCGCTCAATATCCGGGTGCCTGAAATCAAAGCCACGATCGCTGGAATCAAGGCAAACGGCGGTAGCGGGAAATCTACCCCTACTCACTGGACGGTCTCGCCAGATCTATCGGCTTGGGATTCACTCTCCTATGATCCGGACGGAACGATCCTCGACTGCTTCGAACTCGAAGCAGCAGAAGGTTCGCTGATGGCCGACTACGACGGCAAGTATTCGACTATCCAGACGGTTGCCATCCACTCAAGTAACGCCCGCGAGGCAGCGCGCTTCTATGCCGCACTCGGCTTCCGACCTTGGTACGACAAAATGCTTGTGGACATGGAGGATTTCTTCAAACTTCCAAAGGGCACCGCGCTGCACAACATCAACATGGTCATGCCCGGTGATTCCACCGCGGGGCGCCTTGAGATCGCCCAGTACGTGGGCTTCCCCGGTGTCTCGCAGCGCAAGGTGGCAGTGCCACCAAACCTTGGTCTGCTCGCTGCATCGATGCAGACGACGGACCTAGAAGAAACCATCAAACTTCTGCTCAGCATCGGCACAGAGCCGATCAGCGAAGTGGTCGAACTCGAAATGGCAGGACTCGGCCGAGTCCGCTCCAGGTCCTACTTCGGTCCGGACGACGAAGTCCTCGAGTTCTTCGAGCTGGCGTGACGATCACTCGCGTCGCACTAGTTACGGGTGCTGGTTCAGGGATAGGGCGTGGGGTCGCCCTATCTCTGGTCGCACGTCGATGCCACGTGATTTGTGCCGGACGACGGTTGGATCAAGTAGAGGCCACCGTCGAACTGATCCATCAAGAGGGCGGTTCGGCCGAAGCCGTTGCGTTGGATGTGAATCGCGCGGACCGGGTGGACGAAGTGGTGCAAGCAATCGTTCGCAAGCACGGGCGGCTCGATGTTCTCGTCAACAGCGCGGGTGTTTTCCATAAGAACAAGGTGATTGAGCAGAGCGAAGAAGATTGGCGTGACACAATCGATATCAACCTCACCGGCGTCTTTCTGTGCTGCCGGGCAGCAGTTCGCGTGATGGCGCAGCAGGATCTGGTCGAGGACACCCGCGGTCACTTGGTGACCATCAACTCTGGTGCTGGCGTCCACGGCTATGCCACGGGAGCTGCCTACAGTTCCTCTAAACATGCTTTGCGCGGTTTGGTCGACAGCCTCCGACTCGAGGTGGCAGCTCAACACATCAAAGTAACCGATGTAGTTGTCTCTGCGACCGTCGAAAGTCAGATGTCCGAGGGGCGGAACGTGGCACGTCTTCCGGCCAGCAGCGTGGGCGACATTGTCGCATTCCTAGTCAGCGTGCCAGGTGCCACCACGATCGACCGAGTAGACGTCGGCCAACTCCAGCCCTAGCCAGCCAGAAATAAATTCTTTTTGATCTACTGCTCGCTTGTAGGGAGTCGATATCGCCCAAAATATCCAATGCTGTTCTGCATGATCATTACGTTGACTGCTTCAGGGTATTTATTGTTGATGGCGATACCTGCATCGCTGTTGATGATTGGCGTTGGCGCTTTTGCCTGGGGCGCCACTATGGATCTTTGGGGTGTCTACTGGATGACCGCGCTGCAAACGCACATACCAAGAGATTCTCTTTCGCGGGTGGTTTCGTATGACGCTATGGGCTCATTGATGCTTGGCCCACTTGGGCTCGCACTCGCCGGACCTGCCGTTGTCGTTGTTGGTCTACGCAATTCATTTATTATCGGGGCGATTGTCATTGCTTTATGCGTGGGTGCTGGGTTGCTTGAGCCGCAAGTACGTCGGCTCACCAATGCCATTCCGAACACTCAATTACTCTGATTCGGGCGCCCTAGAGCGCCTAGCAAAGGACCGATTTGGCTAAACTGGGAGAGAGTATTTGTTCCGACTTACTCCATATTCATGCTGTTCATATTGCCATTCGTCATCTTTGGAATGGGAAGTTCGATCAATGGAGCCGGGCTCGTGGTTACCGTCGAAGTAGAGAAGGTGATTCCATTCGGTTTGGACCCCACCGGAATACGAGCGACAATTTTCATCTGCGATAGATCTAACACTGCGACATCATTGCCGTAGATGTTCGTAATGTACGCATAGCGGCTCGAGGGCTCAACGACGACACCGTGCGCACCCATTCCAGTTGTAATGTTCTGCACGACCTTAAAAGTCGCGGTATCAATAACGGAAACGGTCTTGCTTGGTTGTGCTGCAGTGCCTTGGTTTGCCACCAGAAGATATTTTCCATCCGGGGTCACAAACACTTGGATCGGCCCAACACCAACGGTGATTTTTTCGACAAGTGTTCGGCTTGCAACATTCACCTTTGCAACCGCGTTCTCGCCATTGATGGATGCATAAACGTAGCGGCCATCAGGTGAGAAGCCCACTTGTGCTGGTGATTTTCCGACCTCGATATCTGAAACTTTCTTCCTCTTCGCAGTGTCGATCACACTCAAAGTAGTTCCCTTGACGTTTGCAAGGTAGATCCACTTTCCATCTGGACTCGGTCGAAGGCCATGTGGACCTGCACCGACGCCAATCGTCGCAACAGAATTCATACTCTCAATATCAATAACTGAGACGGTATTCGCATCACCATTTGTCGTGTAGGCGGTCCGGCCATCTAGGCTCACCACGATGTGCGCCGGCGTCATGCCAGTCGGGACAGTACCTCGAAGAGCCATCGTCTGGGAGTCGATTTCGGCGGCGAAAGAATTTTCTCCACTGACCACCCAGAGACTGCGCTGATCGGGTGCGATTTGAAGATTGTGTGGACCAGCGATGCCCGAAAGGGTCGTAACCACCTTATTCGTACGCGCGTCGATCGCCGTCACACTTCCACCATCCTCGTTAGCCACCCAGATGGTCCCTTGTGCGGTCGAAAGTGAAGAATTCTCCCCGGTCGCAATTTTTGCTGGTGTTCCGTTGATGATCACAAATCCAAGCCCAGCAAGTGCCATCAGGCCAACAATGGAAATGATGAGCGTCCGTTTCCGCACAGTGATTCCTCCAGAAAAGATAGATGCACCTATTTAGCGCCTTCAGTCTGGAGTGCCCACCTGATGGAATAGTTATCTATTTTGTGAAGATTTGATTAAACACGGGGATAAATTATTTCTCGACAACACATTTCGTGTTAGCTGAATGGTTTGGCGCCTGCCGGCCACCAGTCCCCGGCACCGTAAGGATCGGCCAACGGTTGGGATCCGTGTTCATGAATGATTCGCCAACGACCGTTTTCAAGACGCAATAGCCAGGTCATGCGCAACCGGAGTCGGCCGTTCTCACCTTCGCCTGAGATGTCGTAATCGATTACTCCCATTACTTGGGCCAACTCAGGCGTTTCGAAGGTGAAGGGTCCCTCAACCCAGTGAAAGTTGTTGATACGAATCGACGATTCGAAATATGCGCGCCAGCCTGCGGCTACATTTTTGCCGCCCCTGGTGGTCCATCGTGGACCTTCGACGTACACGTAGGCATCGTCTCGCGAGCTAAAACTGTCTAGAACTTCGTCGAGGTCCCGATTGATCACCGCTGCGACCATTGCCTCTGCTGCTTGTAGGGGGGTGCTCATTACATTCCTCTCGCTTTCTTTGGCGGCTCTTGTTCTGTTATTCGTTTGCAGAACGACTCCACAATTCGAATCGGACACCGGCGGGCGACCTGCCCTCACTCATCGAGACCTGCTGGCCTGCCGCGTTCGACATTTGAATCGGCTTCGAAGATTGAAATTTTCGCGCCTCTCCCTGAATGTCGTCTACTTCGAAACAGACGGCGTTGAGGCCAGTCGTGAGGGTCGAAAGTGTTGCTTGCTGGGGATTGACCGCCTGCGGTGCCGGAAACGAGAGCATCTCGATCCGCGCGGCTCCATCAGGATTCATCGGATTCCAGAAGAGCGTCATACCCATCGTGTCGACACCCGTAGGGAGTTCGAGCAGGTTGAGCAAGTCGGCAGACATCGGCACCGTGCCCGACATCAGACGTTCCAATCCACCGAGGGGCCAGAACTCGTCATCCAGGGCTGTATCCGGTACGACAAAGACGAACGACTGAGCCTCTGAGTACAGCCGATCGGGATCCCGGTCGAGCACACTTCGTCGACGCGGTGATTGGACGACAACGATGCGCAATCCGTCGGGTCCCTCCACTTTCATCTGGGCGAAGGGCGCGCCGAAGTTTAGGCGAGCGATGCGGCTGCACTGATAGCCCAGCGCGCTTAGCCGCTCTCGGCTCTGCTCGATGTCGGTGGTGTAGACGTCAAACGCGAAGGGGCCGTGATCAGTTGTTGCCTGTCGCATGTTCGAGTTCGAAGTTTCGACGAGTCGGATTCCACCGTGCGACCAACTGGGCACTGCCAACCACCGCTGTGTGATGGTGGTCCCTAACCCGTATAGGCCGTTGGGATCATCGATAGATAAAACTTCGTCGCGAACCTCGGTAAAACCAATCTCCGATAGAAAACGTGATGCGACGGCTAAGTCTCGACAGCCGACTAAACCGTGATGTGGTGAACCAAGCATCGCGGCCTCCGATCAGGTAGTGGCCCAAAGAGGGACCGTTCCTCGATGCCCCACCGTTTGGGACCAATTACTAGAACAACATTCCGCTTCGATAACGATATGGCCAGACACGACCTTGGCTCTTGACGGCTTCCTGGTGACATGGGAACATCATACGAAAATGGAACGCTGTTCCAAAATCGCGTTCGCTCGCTGCAAACGCAGGGAGTCTGTTGTACGAGAGAAGAGGTCCAGCAGTGAAACGTAGAATCCGAATGGTCGTCGGTCTCGCAGCGATTGGTCTGATAGTCACCGCTTGCAGCAGTGGATCAAGCACCAGTACAAGTGCAAGTCCGGCGAAGGAGACCACGCCTATCAAGGTTGCGATAGTCGAACCGTTCAGCGGGCCATTTGGTTACTTCGGCGACTTCCTCAAGAATTCGCTCCAGTACCAAGCCGACAAGATCAACGCCAGTGGGGGCCTGCTGGGCCGCCAGATCGAGATCATCACCCGTGATGACCAAATTAGTTCTGAACCTACGGTCGCCGCTGTTCGCGAACTCTCCGATGACGCATCGGTGGGGCTGGTCGTCGGTCCGTCCTTCAGTTTTCTCTACAATGCTGCCCGGCCGATTTATGAAGCGAAGATGAAGCTCAACTGCCCATTATCTGTTGATGCCACGAATGCAGTACAGGGCGCGAAGTACACATTCCGTGCTGGTCCTTACAACGAGCTCAGTGACAATGCTCTACTCAACTACTTCAAGACTTCTGGAACCGTGAAAACCATCGGATTGGTGTATTCGCAGGATGCGACCGGGCAAAGTCTTGACACCGAGTTGAAAGGGCTGGCTTCCAAGTATGGAGTCACCTATCTCGGGGCTCAGTTCTACAATGCAGGTGCAGCTAATCAGTTGGCGCAATTTAATGCGTTAAAGAAAGCGGACGCAATCTTCATAAGCTCCGACGGTTCCGTGGCAGCGCAGTCGGCAATCTCGGCGTCCGAGGTTGGATACAAGGGCATACTCGTTGGCAATGATGGTCTGCAGAGTTATCAATTCGTAGACGGTGCCGGTGATCATGCTGCGGGGTCGGTCTTCGCTTCAGAGCCATTGTTGAACATGACCCAGATACCACAGACCGAATGGCCGGTCGCATATCGTGACTTCATGAATGCAGCGACTGCGAAGTATGGCGTGAAAACCGGACCTAAGAGCGGCGTGACGCAACTAAAGGCAACCCCGTTAGCAACTCAGTGCATCGTCGCCTGGGCCGCTGCAGTACAAAAGGCTGGGACCTTCGACTCCACGAAGGTTGCCCAGGCGTGGGAGAGCCTAAGCATTCCCGCAAGTCAGAACCCCGCCGCGATTGCACTGGCGTTCAGTGCGGCAAACCATGACTTCTTCAGATCTGTGGACCAAATGGCGGTATATCAATGGGTACACGAAAACGGGAAGTGGTTCTTGAAGACTCTTCAGAAGAACACGCAGTAACAGCCGCGCAGTAACAGCCGCGTAGATGGGATCGTCCATTACGTTGTGACGCAGTTTGTCGGTCGACCAGTAGCCTCGAATTCTATTGGCCGACCGGCGACCTGCGTGTCGCACTGTTCATTGCAAAAGTATTTGAGCGGAAGGGAGCGAGGGTAGCCGCATGACGACTCAAGTATTGATCGTCAGCCAAGCCCTCTATCTTGGCTGCGTATATGCACTCCTTGCGCTCGGGCTCACGATTACCTATTCGGCGACCCGCGTGGTCAACTTTGCCCAAGGCGAATTCTTCGTTTTGGGCGCGGGCGTTGCCTATTATCTGGAAGCTGTTCGGCATCAACCTGCTTGGGTTGCCGTCCTCGCAGTTGTCGTCGTCAGTATGGTTCTAGGTGTAATCACTGAACGGGCCATCATGCTGCCTATACAGCGATCTGGAATTCACTATGCCTGGATCATCTCCACGCTCGCGGTCGCTTTGATTCTGCAGAGTTTGTACTCAAAGTTGTTCCAAGGTGCGCTATTGAGACCACCTCCTCTTGTTGAGGGTTCGGTTCGGATCGTTGGTGCTGGGGTGAGTTATCAGATTCTCCTTGTGATCGTCTGTGCTATTGCGATCATGGTCGCCTACGACCAGTTCTTGCGGCGTACGGCGTACGGATCGGCCGTACGGGCGACGGCACACGACCCGGAAACAACCGCAAGTTTTGGGGTGAGCATACGCGGAGTGATCCTCACCAGTTTCATTGTTAGCGGAGTGATCACCGCTTTGGCAGGACTGCTTGTTTCATCTGTTCTTTTCATTCAGCCAACCGTTGGTTTGACCTATACGACGAGTGGGTTCGTGGCGATGGTGATCGGTGGTCTCGGCTCTTCGCGCGGCGCAATCGCGGGTGGCCTCGTGGTTGGTTTGCTGAATTCGCTGGTCGTAAACCTGATCGGCGCCAACTTAGGCCAGATCGCGATTGTATGTTTGCTCGCCATTATCTTGCTGATTAGACCACAGGGTCTCTTCTCGCAACCGGCTGGGGAACATTGACCATGAAGATACTGAACGGCAGAGTGCGAACGCAGCCCCTAAGTGTGGGTCTTTATGGTCTGGCCGCGGTGATGTTGGTCGCACTTATTGCGTGGCCTGAAGTCGCTCACATTTTTGGCGGTCAACGTGACTTCTATATCGGTCTTGTTACTGGGGCGCTCATTACGACGATGCTGACGATCTCCCTTAATCTCGCGATGGGATTTGCCGGGCTCCTATCGTTCATTCACACCGGATTGCTGGCAGTTGGCGGCTATACAGTTGGTGTGACAGCAATCAAGTATGGCTTGAGCCCATGGCTGTCAATACTCATCGCCGTTGTTGGGGTCACCTTTTTGTGCATAGTGATTAGTTTGATTTCGGTCAGAGCTACTAACATCTACTGGGGCTTGATTACCCTGAGCTTCGATTTGGTAATCATCCAAGTCGCTCAACAATGGAGTTCCATCACCGGTGGATTTAATGGCCTGCCGGGCGTTCCGCGACCTTCGTTAAATGGCGTGCAATTGGATGATGTCGAGTTCTTCTATCTGTGCCTTGCGGCAGCGATGATCACATATATCGTGACCAGGAATATCGTGCTATCACCGAGCGGTCGCGCTTTCATGGCGGTTCGACAGTCACCGGAAACTGCGTCAAGCCTTGGGATCAATCCGGCACGTGCGCGATTGCTCGCCTTTGCCGTCTCTGGGGCGCTCGCCGGATTGGCGGGGGCGCTGTATGCGCAGAACCTGAATTTCATCAGCGCGGAAGTAGCTAATCAAGGACCTCAATTAGCTCTCTTCATCGCCATTTTCCTGGGTGGCTTCGGAACCCTGCTCGGCCCGGTTCTCGGTATGGTCGTCGTGACGATCGTCCAGAATCAAATCCGAGGGCTGGGCAGCAACTCTCTCCTGATTTTAGGGCTGTTTCTCCTCGCCTCGATTCTGATTTTGCCGCGTGGAATTATCGGGACCTGGACATCATCGCGGTTCTTTGAGCGGTATCAGACTCGCCGTCGGACCCGTCGCTCCGCCGACGCGGATGCCAAACCAGCACTTACGCTTGAAGTCTTGCTGAGGCAAGGCAGTGATCGAATAGTCATCAGTACCGGCACCTCTGATATGCCGGTCCTGTCAGCGACCGGCGTCAGTAAGGCGTTTGGCGGCGTTCTCGCACTCCAGCACGTCGACTTCGATCTGCGCCCGCGTGAAGTTCACGGGCTCATTGGACCTAACGGCGCCGGTAAATCAACTCTGGGCAGTTGCATAACCGGATACATCCAGCGAGACTCCGGCGAAGTTGTACTCCGTGGCGAAAAGTTGCCGCGATCTCCCCACGCGGTGGCATTGCTCGGCATCACAAGGGTATTTCAGACACCGCACTTGCTCGACAGCTCCACAGTCATCGAAAATATCCTCACTGGAATGTATTCACGTACTGGTTCAAATTGGCTGACCGCAATTTTCCGGACACCTGGCTATCGAGTCGGTGAACGAGAGCGTCGCGCAGAGGCGCTCGAACTACTCAGGTCGGTTGGGCTTTTAGGCTTAGCCGACAGATCGGCAGCATCACTTTCGCACGGACAGAAGCGACTGGTAGAGATTGTCCGCGCTGTGGCGATGCGTCCAGATGTGTTGATTCTCGATGAGCCAGCAACGGGCCTAGCTAAAGCTGAACTTGTCCAACTCGATGCCATGCTGCGCGCCTTGCGAGATGCGGGGCTGTCAATGTTGCTAATCGAGCACAACATGGAATTCGTCATGTCTCTATGTGATCGCATTACCGTCTTGAGTTTTGGCCAAGTGATTGCACACGGCAGGCCGAATGAGATCGCTTCCTCATTGGTCGTGCGTGAGGCGTATTTAGGTGGTACGGCAGCATGAATGAAGCCGCTCTACTTCTCGACGTGAAAGGTCTGAGAGTGATGTTCTCGCAAATCATCGCCGTGGATGATGTGAGCTTGAACGTTGCTCGTGGTGAGATTGTGGCCCTGCTCGGTCCCAACGGCGCCGGTAAGACGACAACATTGCGGGCGATATCTGGTTTAGTGAAATCCGTTAAGGGCACTATCTATATCGATGGGGTACGAGCAGATCAGCGGTCGGCGCCGCGGGTGGCCCGAATGGGTATCGGACTGGTGCCCGAAGGCCGGAAAGTTTTTCCGACCCACACCGTTGAAGAGAACTTGCAGCTGGGCGGGTTCATGTGGCGTAGGCAGAAAACTCTTTACGCGGAAACTCTCTCCTCGGTATGGGAACTCTTCCCAAGGCTGTACGAGAGACGCACTCAACTAGCGGGGAGCCTGTCAGGTGGAGAAGCCCAGATGCTCGCCGTTGGAAGGGCATTAATGCTCCGACCCCGGCTGCTCGTACTCGACGAACCGAGCCTTGGCTTGGCGCCAAAGGTTGTTGAGGAGTTATTCGGCTTCCTTCGGCGTCTGCATAGCGAACGCGGCTTATCCATCCTGCTCGTCGAACAGGCGGCGACGCGGGCTCTGGAATTGGCCGATCGCGGTTATCTAATCGGTGAAGGTCGGGTAATCACGGCGGGTTCGTCGGAATCATTACGGAACGATCCGGAAGTACAACGAGTTTACTTCGGTAGCTCTGCATCCGAGTGATTGAAGTTAGTCAACGTTCTCAACGATTGGAGAGTCAGATGCAGAATGAAGTCGACCTCTTGCTAAATGGTGGCATCGTCGTTTCAATGAATGACCGTCGCCAGGTCTTCTCGCCCGGCTACGTAGCTATTACAGATGGTGCGATCGTTGCCGTTGGACCATCCCACGAAGCAACGGGCATCGTCGCCAAGCATTCGATTCGGACGGACAACAAGGTGGTACTCCCCGGGTTCGTTAACGGACACACCCATGTTTCCAACGGCATCCATCGCGGTTTGTACGACGAACTGAAGTTAGCCGAATGGATACCGTTCGGTATGTGGCCGGTGCTGCGCTCGCTGACGCAGGATCGGAGTTACTACGGCACCAAAGTGACGATCGCCGAGAACCTGCTCTGCGGTGTCACTACCGGTGTCATCGGTGAGTTCTCGAGCCCCGATCACCATGCAATTGATGGCGCTCTTAGTGCTCTCACGGAGTCGGGGATGCGTGCCGTAGTTGCGAGGATATGCGTGGACGAAGGTGAATCGGATGATCCCAGTCAGGCTTCGCCTGAGGATGTTCGAGAAAGTATCGACGGCGTTCTCGCAGAGGTGGACCGGCTCCGCAAGACTTACGATTCCTCGCTGATCGAAGTGGTTCCAGAGCCACTAGGAGTGCTCCGTTGTAGTCCGGACATGGTCAAGGCATTAACCGCTTACGCAAGATCGGAAGGCACTCGCATGACGATGCATGTCGCGAGTTCGCCGGACGAGTCGGAGGAGTGCATGCGTCTTTACGGTGTCGGATCAGTCGAACGGCTTTCGCAGCTCGGCGTGCTCGGTCCTCATCTACTTATCGCACACTGTGTCATCGCAAATGATCGTGAACTAGCCATGCTTGCCGAGGCCAAGACCGGTGTATCGCACAACCCGGTCTCTAACTTGATGTATGCCGTGGGCACGGCTCCACTTGCGGAGATGATCGATGTCGGTGTGCGGGTCGGCCTCGGTACGGATGGATCAACCACCAATAACGGGCAGAACATGTGGGAGACCATGAAGATGGCGATGTTCCTGCAGAAGGCGCGCTTCGATGCCACTTGGGGATCTGGTGAACTTGCTTTGGAGTTGGCGACCATCGGCGGCGCCCGTGCCATAGGAATGGATGATTCGATCGGGTCGCTCGAAGTCGGCAAGCGCGCCGACATGATTGTGGTCGATCTCGATGTGCCCCAACTGGTTCCTCGTCAGGTGTGGCCGTCGAACCTGGTGTATTCGAACCACTCATCCGCGGTCCGGACCGTGATAATCGACGGTAAGACCCTCGTCGACGATGGGCAGTTGGTCGGTTGGGATATGGCTGATGTCGCAACCAATGCCAATAGGGCCGCAGAAGAAGTGAACAGAGCAACAGGTCTGGCGGATCGATACCGATCACGGACTCGCTGGGAGTGGATCGAATCCTGATTTGTCTGTCGAGGCGAGAACTCGGCCATTCGGTTCCTAGACGGCTGGTTGCTCCACGATCTCTAGCCGCTCCGATTCGCCACCCAGAATTCGGAATGATCGTCGTCCAGCGAAAGGGCCTTCGGCGATCAAGTTGACCGGTGTCGTCGCGAAACCGCCGTCGCTCTTGATCGCGTCATACACGGCTTCGACGTCTTTCGACGCAAACGTCACCATGGCCGTGCCGCCGACAAGTTGTTCATCTGGTGAAGGAAGAGTTTGAAGTTCGCTGGTTGGGTGGCCCTGCAATTCCACCGCGCCATCACCGGTACCGAAGCCACCACTTTTCAAGAAGCTCATCGAAACGGGGTGCCCTTTCCGCAGGCTCCAGGCCTGATGAATAGGGCCCTCCGTTAATTCAACGTCTATCAGCATCGGCATTCCTAGGACGTCGGCATATAGGTGGCGGGTCTGTTCAAACCGATCCGTGCGTAGATGAACCTCGAAAACTCGACCCGTTCCAGATTGCGTCTTAGGAAAGGCACGGCTCTCTGGCTCGGTAACACCGGCGGTGAGAATGAGGTGAGTACCCCAGGGCATTCGCCAGAGGCCGCTGCGATGGATGTTGCTACCCATCTCTGACAGGTCGGAGGTGAATGGCTCTACCAACGCGGTCGCACCGGGTACTCCGGCAAGTCGCGATGCGGCGGCATCGACGTCCGCCACGACGAGTTCGACACTGTCCCAGCCTCGAGGCAGAGAGCCGTCGTATCGCCGCGCCTCATCTTCGAATAGGCAGATTCCTCCGAACCTCTCGCCGGATGATTGCACGTAGATCCAGCGCCGCGGATCTCCTACTGTGGACCCGTCCCAGATGTCGACGGCCTTGGATAACTCACCCTTGCCCTGGAGTTCGAGCCCAAGGATATCGGTAAAGAGTCGGGTCGCCTCGTCGATGTCGGCAACTCCAACCCAGACGCAAGCAAGCTCATCCAGCAGATCGCAGGTCTCGTCGACTCCGGCGCGCTTCATCAGGCCCCTACTCCCAGTTCGAATCAGTATTCCGAAGGCCATTTCACTAAGTGGAACGCCGTTTCAAGTAGATTAAGGGTCTGGTTTCTTAAAGGTCAAGGGGCCGTCAGAGATCCCAATGTGGAGTGCAAGGCAGCCTCGGGGACTTAATTCGTCCGGACGCCATGCATACCTACGATTGTGCGGCAGCGACATTGCGTTTCAAATCGTCGACGAAGATGCAATCGCCAGGTGCGACTCTGAGCGCCTCTACGGCTGCGAAATAGGCGGCCGGTTGTGTATTCGTCGCATCGTAATTTCGAGGGATCTGGTCTTGATTTCCTCGTGGAGCATCCACCTATCAAATGAGTTGTGGCGGGGGTAGTAAGCACGCCGTGGCCTTGACCCTTGTGGTCTGACCCCCTTTAGCCGATCCGGGGTCTTTGGGAGTCTTACTGTCAGGGGTTCCTGGCGGGGAGATGATGACTATGCCTACGAAACGAAGGAAGTCGCCTGAGCAGATCGTTAGGTTGCTTGGGCAAGCTGATCAGATGCTTGCTAATGAGGAGGATGTCGCGGCGGTGTGCCGGGCGTTGGGTGTCTTAAGAGTCATCGTTTCACCGCTGGCGGGGTCTGTATGACGGGATGAAAGTTGATGATGCTAAGCGGTTGAAAGAGCTTGAGCGGGAGAACGTGATGATCGATGCGGCTGCTTGCTGAGGCGGAGTTGGAGAAGGCAGCGTTGAGGGAATTGTCCCGGGGATGAGCCCGCGCCGGATGCGGGCAGCCGCCCATCACTTGATTGCAACGATGAACTTGTCGCAAGAGGTTCGCCTTTCGGGTGGTTGGTATTGCCAGGTCCACGTTCCGCACACTGCCAACAGGTCGAACGCCTTACGATCCGGACGTCGGTCTAAGGACGTGGCTCTGTGACTATGCCAAGGCTCATCCGCGGTGGGGCTATCGACGTGCCCACCATGACGCACGAGCGGAAGGCTGGGCTGTGAATCGTAAGAAAACTCAACGTCTTTGGCGTGAGGAGGGCCTGCGGGTGCTGCAACACCGACGTCGTAAACGTGTGGGATCCTCAACTGTGGATGCGCCAAAAGCGGATGACCCGAACCTGGTTTGGGCTATCGATTTCCAATTCGATTCTGTGGAGTGCGGCCGACAACTAAAAGTCGCATCGATCGTCAATGAGCACACTCGTGAATCCTTCGGCGGGGCTGACCAAGATCTCTATCACCGGTGAAGGTGTCATCGCACTCATCGAGTCCATCGCCGCCACGCCTGGTTATCCAAAAGTGCTACGCAGCGGAAATGGTCCAGAGTTCGTCTGCGACGCAGTTGCCGAATAGGCCCAAAATCGGATGAGACTCACCTTCATTCCACCCGTTGAACCATAGTGAAACAGTTACGTCGAATCGTTCCACGCCAGGGGACGCGACGAATGCTTGAACATCAGGGGGCGGACCACCTGTTGGTGGACATCTTTTACGAGAGGATATTTGTGATGAAAAGTCAGCGCAGGGCGTTCACGCCGGATTTAAGGATGAGGCCGTTAAGTTGGTGGTTAACGCTTGTCGGCTGATCGCCATGGTGGCTAGGGATCTTGGCGTTGTTGAGCGGACCTTATGACCCATGTCGACGAAGCGGGGTCACGCCCACTACGGGGACCAGCCCCATAATTGTCTGACTGTTGTTTCAACGGATGGAATGGTGTTTCATATTGGTTATGTCCTCTCAGAACCAAACCTTGGCCCTTGTCGCGACCTCGTGCGGCGCGATGGAACTCAGCGAACGGCAACTCGTCGTGGGATCCGGTCAAGAACTGGTCTCTGTAGTTGCCGCCGATATCTCGCCGCTTGATCGCCAGATTGCCACCGGCCGGTTTCCGCCAGCTGGTCCTTGGCCTTTCATCTTGGGGCTCTCAGGGGTTGTCCGGCGTAGCGATGGATCGCTGGCCTTTGCCTTCGTCGAATCAGTAGGCGGTGGCTATCACCGAGATGGGGTGCACGCTCTGAGCGCCGTAGTAGACAGCAACATTCTCGTCCCACTTCCTGAGGGTCTGGAACCCGTGATAGCCGCTGCGGGACTAACGACACTGGCAACCGCACACTCGGTTTTTGAAGATGTCGCCCCGATAAGAGCTGGCGACAATGTTCTGGTGTTGGGTGCCAGCGGCGGCGTAGGCCGATCTGTCATTGCCATTGCGCTCAGCAAAGGCGCCAACGTGATTGCTGTTTCGCGTACACCCATCCATGGACTTGACGAACGCGTCACCGCCTTAGGCGTTGATGACTTCCATCTTCAGGTACGAGACCTCACCAATGGCGTTGGCGCTCACGTGATCGTCAACGTGCTTGGTGGAGATATCACCTCTCGCGCAATCGGCGTTGGCGCGGGGGATTGCAAACATTTGCTCCTCGGGTTCTCTGCAGGTCCGATGATGACTCTGGTTGCCCCAATGTTCCTTGGCGGCGAACACCAACTCATCGGCTTTAATCTGCTCCGTCGGTCTCCGGCTCGCATCAGGGAATTGACTGTGGAGAGTCTCAGTGACCTAGCCGCTGGAGTCTATGAGCCGCAAGTGGCTGCTCAAGTTAGCCTCGAACACATTGTTGAGGCATATGTGTCCTCTGCGACCGCGTCAGGTCGTACCGTGCTGGTGAACAAAGAGATCTAGACATGTACGACGTGATCGTGGTGGGGGCTGGAACTGCTGGAATCCCTTGTGCGCTTGAGGCTTCACGGAACGGCGCGAGAGTCCTCCTCCTGGAGAAGGATCATCAGGTTGGTGGGACCCTGCACATCTCGGGCGGACACATGGCTGCTGCCGGGACCCGTCGCCAGCGTGAAAAAGGAATCGAGGATTCGCCTGCGCTTCATAAGGCGGATATAGACCGGATTTCAAATCACGGAGCACGCGAAGATCTTGCTGACCTGGCCGTGGAACTTGCCGCGCCAACTTTGGAATGGTTGGTCGATAACGGATTCGAGTTCGCGCCAGAGAGGCCACGCCTTGTATACGGTCATGAGCCATACGGGGTTGCGCGCACTTACTATGGACCGGAACAGGGGAAGAGCATCCTTTCCGTCCTTGTGAAACTCCTTGACGATGCCGTGGCTAAAGGGGAAATTGAATTGCGCTTGAGCGCCGACGTCGTTGAACTAGTTGTTGGTGATTCCGACGAAGTATGTTGCCTTCGATTGCGGGATGGAAGCGAGTTGGCGGCCAACTCGATTGTGCTCGCCACCGGTGGCTTTGGTGCAAATGGCGAACTCTTCCAAGAACTCGAGAAGGGCCATCTCGTTAGCGCCGCTTGGCCAACTTCAAATGGCGACGGCATCACGATGAGCCGTCGAATCGGAGCGGCCATAGTCGGCGAAGGAACGTACCTTCCGACTTTCGGCGGGCTTCCCTCTCCCGATGGGAGCGGCCGAGTGCGCTGGTCTGACCGGCCACTTCTGATCGCCACTGAACGGCCACCTCATGAAATTTACGTCGATCGAAACGGGAAACGATGGGTCAGCGAAGACGAGCCCAGCATCGATGTGAAGGAGCATGCGCTTGTCGGCATTCCTGACATGACCTTCTGGACCATTTTTGACGCCAGAGCGCTTGTTGCCTCGCAGCCGATGGTTGTTGGTTGGAGTCCAGAGCATTTCAGGCAAGAAGTTAATAATCTGGCCGGAGTATTCGCCGGTCAATCGCTTTCGGAACTAGCAGAACGCGCCGGAATCGACCCGGAGGGGCTCGAGCAGACGGTCGCCGAATACAACGATCAGGTAACGAGCGGAGAACCCGACCCGTTTGGGCGCACGTTCCGACCAGGGACTATCAGCGAGCCACCTTTCTACTCGCTGCAGAATCACGCAATCACTCTCATCACATTCTCAGGCGTAGATGTAGATAGCCAGTTGCGAGTACGCAAATCCGATGGCACAGCCTTCAAGAACCTCTATGCTGTTGGCGAATTGCTCGGAGCCGGGGCAACGATGGGAAAGTCCTTCGTTGGGGGAATGCTGGTCATGCCATCGATCGCGTTCGGCAAATGGTTGGGGGAAGAACTTGGCAAGCGAAGCACCTAAAGATGCATCCAGAGACCCCGAGTACCTTCGAATTGCGGAGAGCGTCAAGGCGCAGATCATGTCTGGCGCCCTTCTGCCTGGAGATCGATTGCCCACGGAAGCCGAATTCACAGATCAGTACAAAGTGAGTCGCTCAACTGTCCGAGAAGCGCTGCGCATGCTGGCAACGCAGAACTTAACATTTACGACGCGGGGAGTCTTTGGCGGCACCTTCATCGCCCACCCAACGGCCGAGCAGGTAGCAGATTCACTCGAACTCGGATTCCGACTATTAGTTGCCAACCCGGACGGCATCACCGCGCGCTCGCTCCTCGAAGTCCGCGAGATAGTAGAAGTCCCAGCAGTAATTCTCGCTGCTGAGCGCATCACTCCAGAGCAACTCATCAAACTTGAGTTATCTCTCAAAGGAAATGAGCCGACAATTCTTGAACGCCATGTGAGAAATCAATCGTTCCATCAGTATCTGATCAATGCGGTGAATAATGAGTTACTTGAAACAGTGATGCAACCAATTGTCGCGGCGATCAACCATCGCTTCAGATCTGACAAAGATGAACCAGAGTTTCGGGCTCAGGTCGATCGAGATCATGAGGAAATATTTGCGGCCGTCAAGATTGGAGATGGAGCAGCTGCCGCTACAGCAATGCGCGAGCACTTGCGCCGCCTGGAGTGGGCTTACCTCCAGTAGTCTTCATGAGCATGCGCGCAGTAGCAGTTGCGAGATCTCGACCAGAATCAGTGTAGATCCGCCAGGACATCGATACGATTTCTCGCTCGCCATTTGTCTTCCACGGCTCTCGATCGATCTGCTTTACTTCCACCGCGATCTTGTCTCCGGGAAACGCAGCTGCAAGAAATCGAACGGAGTCAAAACCAAGCAGCGCAACTGCATTCTCCAGTTCAGATCGTCCCTCGATCAGCCCGCCGGCAAAGAGAAGAAGTGCTTGTCCTGGGAACGGACGCCCACTCATTCCAATGGTCGCTGGTGCCACGGGGTCAACAAAGAGCGGATGTGTGAAACCGCCAACGTTCGTTAGCGTTTGTCGATCGCTCTCACTAAGCGCGCGGAACTCGGTCGTGAAGTTCAATTCCACTGGGGCGCCCGCTTTTCAACAAATGATCGATGGCCCTCGTTTGCCTGGGGATCTTCGCTAACAAATTTTGTGAAGATCTCCAATTCGACTTTGGCTGCCTCGTCATGGTTGAGCCCTCGGGTCTGTTCGATGATTCGCTTAGTTGCATCAAGCGCCGAGAGCGAAGTGTTGGTGATTTGACTGACAAAGGCCTCCACTTCGGAACGGAAGGTCCCCGTTGGGAAGATTCTGGCGGCAAGTCCAGATGACAAGCACTCGTCAGCCTTCATCCATCGAGCGGTGTAGAGCAGGTCGCGGGCCCGTTGCTCACCTAGAGCCCGGCGCGATCTGAAAGTCGCCCCACCCGCAGGCGGTACGCCGCTGCCAAGGTGGACGTCGCCGATCTTTGCTTCATCGGCGATCACCACGAGATCGGCCGCCAGGAGGAGTTCAAATCCGCCCGCCCGAGCGAATCCATTGACCGCGGCGATTACCAGTACGGGTAGTTTCTCCAGGCGCAGCAGGAGATCGTGATACCGAGAAACGAATGGAATGAAGGTGCCGAGCGGGTCAGCGAAGCAATCGGCCAGGAAGGTTATATCCATTCCGACGCAGAAAGCTCGCCCGGTGCCGGTTATGACCAGGGCTCGCAGCGTGCGATCGCGTTCAATCTCATCGCAGGCCTCAGCCAGCAGGTCCAAGACGGCTGGTGTCAGAGCGTTCTGGGCCTGCGGACGTTCGATGGTGAGCCAGAGCGATTTGCCGACTCGGGCTAGGCTCCCTACGGAGGTTGTTAAACTCATAGTGGAACATTACATCGCTCTGTGGAACAATCAATAGAAATTGTCAGACTTTTTGGGAGGATCTGAGATGGCGGTTCACAGACCACAACTAGGACGTTTCTTTGAAGACTTTGTGGTGGGTGACTCTTATCAGCATCCGCTGGGGCGCACCATCTCGGAAGCTGACAACACCTGGTTCACACTTCTGACCATGAATACGAATCAGTACCACTTCAATGCGCATGCCTCAGAACTCAATCCCATTACTAAGGGTCGGGTCATCGTCAACTCGGGTTTGACCGTTGCGATGGTACTTGGGATTTCGGTCATCGATATCAGTCAGCATGCGATCGCCAATCTTGGCTGGAAATCGATTGAACTCAAGCATCCGCTTTATGTCGGAGACACCCTTTACGGCGAGTCTCTCGTGCTCTCGGTGCGGGAATCGAAGTCATATCCGTATGCAGGAATTGCAGGATTTCGAACGCGGGGTCTCAACCAAGACGGAGAGGAGATCATTTCCTGGGAGCGAACGGTGATGATCAACAAGCGATCATCGGGAATCGATGATGTGCGCTTCCCATTAGCAAAGACCGGGCCAATGCAGGATGGTTCGTGATGGGTGTACGGATTACGTATGCACCTTGGGGTGAAACGATTTCTGAATTAATCGATGTTTCACAACGTGCTGAAAAAGCAGGGGCAGAGGTGGTGTGGGTTCCTGAAATGCACCGTAGCGCGACCGTTGTCGCAGCTGCACTCGGAGCAGCAACCGAGCACGTGGGAATCGGAACTTCGATTGCCTTGGGTTTCACCCGGAGTCCGCTGATTGCCGCGCTTGAGGCAATGGATATCGACGAGATCAGCAACGGGCGTTTCTACTTTGGTATCGGCTCTGGCGTGCAACGGCTCAACGAAGATTGGCACAATGCCCGGTGGGGGAAACCGGCCGCACACCTGCGCGAAGTCGTCAGCATTATTCGAATGATTATTGAGAAGTCGCACACTGGTGAGCGAATGACTTTTGAGGGTGAATTCGAGCGAGTAGATATCCGCGGATTCCGACGCCCCTGGGCGCCAGTGCGTACGAATATCCCTATCTACATGGCTGGAATGGGCCCGATCATGACCAAACTCGCGGGCGAGATTGGCGATGGCTGGATCTCACATGAGCTCTGCTCGCCGCGTTATCTGCAAGAGTTGATGCTGCCCTGGCTTGATGAAGGACTCAATCGCGCTGGACGCAAACGTGAGGATTTCGAAATTGTTGTCTCGGCATGCTGCGCGATCGATGAAGATTCCAAAAAGGCCAAGCGGTGGGCGGCCGGACTTGTTGGTTTCTATGCAACAGTGAAGACATATGCCGAATTCTTTGAATTCCACGGCCTCGCCGCGGAGCAGGATGCGGTGATCAAGGAATTCAAATCAGGCCTAGGCAGCGACTTTCTCGGGCATGTCGTACCCGACCACATGGTCGATGCGCTCACTTTCGCTGGCACGGTCGAAGAAGTCTTTGGGCAGATCAAGGCATATGACGGTCTGGCAGATACGGTGAAGTTGAGCCCGCCGACTCACGGCCTCAATGCGGCAGAGACCCGCAAGGCCCAAGAGCAAATTCTCTCGATGATTCCTAAACTGACGGGTCGCGCATAATGGCACTACGTCCGCTTGAAGACGTCCGCGTAATCGCGATTGAGCAGTATGGGGCAGGACCTTTTGGCACCATGCATCTGGCCGATTTGGGCGCTGAAATCATCAAAATCGAGGATCCCCGCGTTGGTGGAGATATTGGTCGATACGTGCCCCCTTATGCAGAAGGCGAAGATTCGCTCTTCTTCGAAGCATTCAATCGCAACAAACGATCAATCTCCCTTGACCTGTCCACCATCGAAGGTCGAGCGGTTTTCGAGGATCTCGTCAAAGTCTCAGATGTCGTGTACAGCAACTTGCGCGGTGACGTCCCAGCAAAAATAAAAATTCGCTACGAGGACCTCAAGCATCTCAACCCGGCAATCGTCTGTTGTTCTCTCTCGGGTTTTGGTATGAGCGGTCCGCGGATGAAAGAGCCTGGGTATGACTACATACTTCAGGGGCTCGCTGGTTGGATGGATCTCACTGGAGAACCAGATGGTCCGCCCACCAAGTCTGGGCTCTCGATGGTGGACTACTCAGGTGGTTTCGTGGCCGCCATCTCGCTTCTCTCTGGACTTCATGCTGCCCGTCGCGATGGCATCGGTATGGATTGCGACGTAAGCCTCTACGACACGGCAATATCGATGCTCACCTACCCTGCGGTTTGGCACATGAATGCCGGCTTTACTCCGGTTCGGACCCATCACTCGGCTCATCCTTCACTCGTGCCTTTTCAAGCGTTTGAGGCCAAGGATGGTTGGCTCATTGTCGGTTGCGCCAAGGAGAAGTTTTGGCATCGACTCTGCGACGTCGTAGGCCATCCAGAGTGGACGACTGATCCGCGCTTCGAGAATTTCGCCTCCCGACAAACATACGCCGGCGAACTCCTGCCGATGCTGGAACAGATCATCGCCACCCGAAACGTCGACGAGTGGCTGCCGGAACTCTATGCGGCTGCCATTCCCTGCTCGCCCATCAATGACGTTGAACAAGCCTTGAAAGAGCCACACACGCTTGCCCGCGACTTGATCATCGAGACGGAGCACGATCGGTATGGAACAATGCGTCAGGTCGCCTCTCCTGTCCGCGTAGGTACCGAACCTCCGATCTATCGTCGAGCCCCGAAACGAAATGAAGACTTCGACCACGTGATGCGTGAAATCCTGCACTATGAAGATGCCAGCATTCTGGAACGCACTAATGGTGGGGCTTTTGGAGCGAATGAAACGGCGGTTGAGGAAGCATCATGAGTATCGCTCGCACACTTGTTGAGTGGTCATCTTCGCTTCGCGCTAGTGATGTGCCGGACGAAGTTGCGACGATCGTGTGCGAACACATACTAGATAGTTTTGGCAATGCCATAGCGGCGGTGCGAAGTGGCGCATCGGATCCCACCAAGGACGTGGCACTTGGGCTAGGCGGTCCAGCTACATCAACCGTTTGGGGAAGTAGCCAGCGAATTAGCTCACCGGCTGCCGCACTCGCGAATGGCGTGGCTATACACGCATTCGATTTCGATGACACTCATGCGGGCGGTCTGGTGCATGCGTCCGCCGTGACGCTGCCTGCGGCCTTTGCCGTTGGCGAAGAGATGGGTTCAAGTGGCGAAGAGGTATTTGAGGCGATCGTTGTTGGGCTCGAGACCGTGTGTCGAATAGCAATGGCAACACCGCATGGGTTTCATGCACGCGGACTCCACGCCACGCATGTCTGCGGCACGTTTTCCTCTTCTATCGTGGCTTCCCGGCTCATGGGCTTAGGTGATGAGGTCGCTATCAATGCGTTTGGAATTGCTGGCAGCGCATCTGGTGGCCTGCTTGAATTCCTATCGACCGGATCCTCGACGAAACAGCTTCATCCTGGGATGTCCTCATTTTCCGGGATACTCGCCACGCGACTTGCGGCGGCAGGTGCCAGCGGACCCGAGACAGTTATTGAGGGAAAGCATGGAATTTTAGCCACGCTCTCAGCACGTGACGCCGATCCGTCAGTCATCGTCGAAGGCCTATCCTCGCGATGGGAATCAACGCAAATCACAATCAAGCCATATCCAGCCTGTCAACTCTCTCATGTCAGTCTCGATGCGGGACGTGTTGCGATTGCTGCGTTGAAGGCGGCGGGACATGAAATTTCGGAGATCACATCGGTCACGACCGACGTACATCCCGATTCGGCATCGATAGTTTGTGAACCGGCAGATGCCAAGTACTCGCCGAAGAGTTCCTATGATGCAAAATTCTCACTGCCCTGGTCCCTTGCGGCGCTCTTCATTGATGGTGATGTGAACATCGGAACCTATAGCGAGAGCTCGATCGCTCGAAGTGATGTGAAAGCATTAGCTAAGAAAGTTGTAGTCAACGTGATTGCGACAGATGGCGTTGCGGCAGATGCATCAGGGCGTGTGGTGATTGCAATTCACAGTGGAGAAGTTTTTGAGGGAAGAGTTGCACGTAGCTCCGGCAGCCCAAGTTCGCGTCTTTCGCGCAAAGCACTGCTTGCAAAATTCCATTCAAATTGCGGTGGCCCAACTGTGGAAACTAATGATCTGGCGCAGAAGATCCTCACCTTGCGAACCCTGACATCGATCGAACCAATCCTTGTCCTTGCCTCACAGATTGTGGAGAGCTGAAATGTTGACTGCCATAAAGCCAAAGAACTTCCCTTGGTTCAAGTATGAGGGTTATACCTTCAGCCTTGGCCTTCTCCACGGAGAGCAGGCGTATCTCTCAGGGCATTCAGCGAGTGAATATGATCCCGAGAGCTCGAAGATCGTTGTGCGCGGTGGAATGGCAGATCAGACACGTACTGCCTACGCCAAGATTGGAACCATTCTCGAGGCAGCAGGGCTTACCTACGCCGACGTTTCGAAGGTGACTGAGAACGTCACGGTTTCCGGGATTGAGCAGTACGACGAATGTGCCGGTGTGCGAAATGAAATCTTCGGTGCACACCAGCCGGTGATCGCCACTGTAGTCGTGGATCGACTCCTTAGGCCTGCCGCTCTCATTGAAATCGAAGTACATGCGCAGCCATCTGGCGGCGTTCCACTCGTGCTTGGCTCAGAAGGCAAATGGCGACAGGGGACCATTCGCGAAGGCGCAGATTCGTCTGTGTACCTGCCCACCATGTTGCCGGTCGATGCGAATGGCGAGGTCGTCCATCAGGGCGACTTCGTCGCGCAGTACCGCTACTGTCTCGAGAGAGCCGGCCAGCTGCTCGAGTCGGTGGGCCTCACTCTGGGCAATGCAGTGACAACCTACGATTACTCGACACCGGCAACGCGCGACATCTATTCAAAATCCGGGCGGGTTCGCAGGGAGTTGCTCGGTGGCAATGGTGTCTTCCCTGGCGCGGGAGGGATCCTGATGTCGCGCCTCCATCAGTCTGAAATCTTGGTGGCCGTTGATATTGTCGCAAGTCGCCTTCCACTGACTTCGATCAATCCAGGGTGGAAGCGGTACGAGACGCTCACCTATACGCCAGGGGTTCTGGCAGGTAAGACTCTCTACATGTCCGGGTTTGCATCCCTAGATATGGCAACGCAAGAAGCGCTACATCCAGGGGATGTTGTCGCCCAGGCCGAAACAACATATTCGGCAATCCTCGAGGTCCTGACGGCTGCTGGAGCGGGTCCTGAGGATTTGGTGTCGACGATCGAGTATGTGACTCCCGAGGGATTGGCGAATTACCGTGGAGTGGCGGGAGTACGTGAGCGGATGCTGCGCGCCCCGTGGCCAGCGTCAACAGGGGCGGTCTGTGCCGAGTTGCTGCGTCCGGAGTTTCAACTGGAAGTATTTCCGATGGCGATCCTTCCGTGAGTCTATTGACGCCTGAGATTGCGGCACTTCGCGGCGCAAGCGTCACATATGTTGCACCAGAGCCATTTGGAGCAGCATCGATCAGATATTTCGCCCTCGCCATCGGTGATCACAATCCACTTTATTTGGATGAATCCTTTGCCAAAGCTCACGGTTACCCGGGTGTCATCGCGCCACCAACCTTGATCTGCGAAACAAATCAATACGCGAATCTTCCGAAAAATAGCGAGGGCTATGCAGGCCACTATTGGGAGGTTGATGTGCCCAATACTCGGCAAGTGCGTTCAGGAAACTCATATGCCTTCTATCAACCGGTCACCGTCGATGACATCATCACGGCGACCTGGACCATCAGCGATATTTCTGAGCGAACTACTTCAAAAGGTCTCGGCATGATGACCATGGTCTCCACTGCCGAGTACCGCAATCAACGGCATGAGTTGCTCTGTACAAACCGCGAAACACTCATGTGGGTTGAGATTGCCGGCGAGGTGAAGCCATGACATTCGACGTTTCAATTGGCGAGCAGATGCCCCCTTTGACCAAGCACATCGCAATTACTGACATGGTGGCGTATGCCGGCGCGACTTGGGATTGGCACAAGCTGCATTATGATCCGGCGTATCTGGCAGAGAAGAAATTGCCCGCTCCCGTAGTCGACGGGCAAGTATTTGGCGCCTATCTCGCGCAGGCAATTCAAGATTGGCTCGGCCCAGAAGCATTCATCACCGAGCTCTCATTTCAATTTGCCTCTATGGTTTTTGCCGGCCAGACAATTCGCTGCGAAGGAATCGTCAGCGCTGCGACGGCTGATTCAATCAAGCTCGATCTTCGAGTCGTCGTCATAGATGAGTCGGGAAGCGAGAAGTCGGTAGCAGTGGCTCCGGCAAGTGCGACGGTGGCGAAAAGATGACAAACGTCGCGATTGTTGGCGCTGCTGAGTGCGATCTGGGAGTCACCGGACTCTCGATCCTCTCGCTCCAAGCGCAGGCGATCACGCGAGCCCTTGATGACGCAGGGCTTTCCATCTCGGATGTCGATGGGATCGCGACGACAGGCGTCTCACGCTTCTCGGCCACTCAGCTTGCCGACTATTTGAATATCACGGCGACATTCACCGATTCCACCTTTGCTGGCGGCAGTGCTTTCGAAATGTTTGTTGCTCGAGCGGTGCATGCCATTGAATCTGGCCAGGCCAATGTTGTCGTGATTTCTTTCGCGTCAAACCAACGTTCCGCACGGTCGCGCTCTCTCGGCGGAGTGATCGAGCATCACACTCCTGAGGCACAATTTGAAACGCCGTACGGACCGCTCTTTCCCCTCAGCTACTACGCAATGGCGGCTCAGCGCTACCTGCATGATGTTCCGAATGCTCGTGAAGCGCTCTCCGAGGTGGCAATCAGCGCGCGCGAATGGGCGTTGCTCAATCCCAAGGCGTTCCGCTTTGGTCAAGACCCCCTAACCCGTGACGCGATCGAAGGATCAGCGCCAATCTCCTCGCCGTTGACCGGCCTTGACTGTTGTCTGGTCACCGATGGTGGGGGCGCTATTGTGCTGACGTCGATGAAACGGGCCAGGGACCTCAAGAAGCAACCAGTCCGTGTCCTCGGTTTTGGTGAGTCGGCCACCAACACTTCGATGACCCGTGTCGATGATCTGCGTCGGACAGGTGCGATCTCGAGTGGGAACCAAGCCTTCGCCATGGCAGGACTGTCACCGAAAGATGTTGATGTCGTCCAGGTGTACGACTCATTCACCATAACCGTGCTTCTCACCCTGGAAGCACTGGGTTTCTGCGACATCGGCGGCGCGGCTGAATTTGTCCGCGACGGCAAAACCCGTCCAGGCGGGTCATTCCCCTTGAACACTTCGGGTGGTGGTCTGTCTTACTGTCATCCAGGTCAGTTCGGAATCCTCTTGCTCGTCGAAGCGGTTCGGCAGCTGCGAGGCGAAAGCGATAAACGACAAGTACCGGGTGCGAAGGTCGCGCTGGCCCACGGAACGGGCGGCATTCTCTCCACGCATGCGACAGTACTTCTGGGGGTGGAGTAAGTGAGCGACGCATTTCCTTACCTACCCATCGAAGATGAAGTGTCCGCACCGTTCTGGGCTGCGACCAGAGAGCGCCGACTTCTCATTCAATTTTGCCCAGAATGTGCGCGCTTTCAGCACTATCCGCGCGCGATCTGCACGCAATGCGGCGGCACTTTTTTGGAATGGAAAGAACCAACAGGGAAGGCCACCATCGATTCGTGGACGCTCATTGCTCGCGCACCCTCTGAAGGCTTTGAAGCGCCTTACTACATAATTCGGGCCCGTCTCGAAGAGAACGTGATCATGCTCTCCCGATTTGTCGGGAAGGGCGAACCCAAGTGCGACATGCCAGTAATCCTCGGATGGCAATCACTGTCCGACGGCCGCCATCTACCAGTTTTCATCTCTGAACAGGAGCAGTAATGGACTTCACGTTAAATGCGGAGCAGCAAGCGTTTCGCACCGTCATGCGGGATTTTGTCGAGAAGGAGATCAAGCCCGTTGCCAGCGAATGGGAGCGCTCAGGCCGATATCCAACCGAAATAGTCCAAGGACTCAAGGACCTTGGCCTTTTCGGAATGACAATCCCTGAAGAGTTCGGCGGGCTCGCGCTCGACATGGTCTCCTTCTCTATTGTCTTTGAAGAACTTGCTCGCGGCTGGATGGGTATTGCCGGAATCCTCGGCAGCCACTCCCTTGCATGTTGGATGATCAACAAGCACGGGACGCAGGAACAGAAGCAGAAGTTTCTGCCAGAACTCGCGCAGGGAATCCGTCGAAGTGGAATCGGCCTTACCGAGCCAGGGGCAGGAAGCGACCTGCAAGGGATTCGCACCGTTGCCAAAAAAGTCGGTGACAAGTACGTGATCAATGGCACCAAAATGTGGATCACCAACGCCCGCTATGCCAACCCGCTTCCGGTCCTAGTCAAGACCGATCCAAATGCGAGCCCCGCCCACAAGGGCATGAGTGTTCTGCTCGTCGAATCGGGTACGCCTGGGTTCACGGTCAGTCGCGACATCGGAAAGATGGGTTACAAGGGAACTGAGTCATGCGAGGTCGTGCTTGACAATGTAGAAGTTCCTGAGAGCGCTCTTCTTGGTGGCGTGGAAGGCCGTGGAATGCAGCAAGTTTTGAGCGGTCTTGAGACTGGTCGAATCAATGTCGCGGCCCGAAGCGTTGGCATTGCCCAGGCGGCGTACGAGGCGGCCCTTGAATACTCAAAGAATCGCACTGCCTTTGGCCAGCCGATCAGCGATTTTCAAGCAGTTCAATTGAAGATTGCCGACATCGCAACGCACCTCCAATCAGCCCGATTGATGACGCTTTGGGCCGCCTCTCGCGCTGATTCGGGTCACCGGGTCGATATGGAATCGGGAATGGCCAAATACCTCGCCAGTGAAGTGGCGATCACCGCCTCGCTCGAAGCAATGCGGATACATGGTGGCTATGGGTACTCAACCGAATACGTCGTAGAACGTCTATACCGAGATGCACCACTCATGGCCATCGGTGAGGGAACCAACGACATTTTGCGTATGGTTATCGCGAAGTCTCTGATCAGCGGGAAGACGACGATCTGATGATCGCGCGCAGCCATCTTTATGTCCCCGCCGATGATGCGGATCGGCTGGCAAAAGCGCTATCCCGAGGTGCGGACGCGTTGATTGTGGATCTTGAAGATGGCGTGGCGCCAGACTCCAAAATTGCTGCGCGAAGCACACTCACTGAGTGGCTCAATGAGGTTTCCGTTGATGCGCACATTTGGGTGCGTATCAACGCAGGGACTCTGCGCCATGAGGATGTGCGAGCCGCCATTCACCCAAGAGTCGCAGGTTTGGTACAGGCCAAAAGCGAGAGCGTCGAGGACCTCAAGGAACTGAACCAATTGGTGAGCGTCCTCGAGGTCGAACGGAATATCGCTGAGGGTCACACGCAAATCTCGCCGCTGATTGAGAGTGCACTGGGAATTCTGCGCGCTGTCGATATCGCACAGGTGTCGCGCGTGTCGCGACTTCAGGTCGGGGAGGCGGATCTGAGCGCAGACATTGGCGTCACTCTCGGGGCTGATGAGCGCGAACTTCTCTACGCTCGAAGTCACGTGATTCTCGCCTGCGCCGCAGCAGGCATCGAACCTCCGATCGCACCAGTCTCGTCCAACTTTCGAGATTTAGATGCCTTCAAAAATTCCACCTTCGCCTTCAAGCGCATGGGATATTTCGGCCGTGCCTGCATTCACCCAGCCCAAATTGAAGTCGTCAATGACGTTTTCACCCCTACTGGTCAAGAGATCGAAGATGCCGAAGATCTCGTCCAACGATTCGATGCGGCCAAGGGTGGTGTCTGCCTCGACTCTCGCGGACGCATGGTTGATCTCGCAGTGATTAGATCGGCACAACGTACGCTGAGCTTGAAAGGACTCCGGAATTGAGTGACTGGAAGGATCCGCGTTCACTGACCGACTGGCGAGTGTTGCCAATCCCTGATTCGTCAACTCACGTTGACGCGGTTCGCCTTCACGTCGGAAGCGATGGATCCTCCACTCTTCTTGTTTGCTTCCCTGCGGGTTGGACCCGCGCAGTCGAAGGATTTTATGAGTGTGCGGAGGAATTCGTCGTGCTCGAAGGCGAACTCCATCTTTCAGATTTCGTCTTCGTATCTGGCGACCACGGTTGGGTTCCTGCTCGCGGCGCGCGTGGCCTCACCCAGACTCTCGTCAAAACCTATGCACTCGCGCACTTCTTCGGCTTTCCAAAATGGATCAATGACAGGGTGGCTGAGTTCGATCGAACAGCCACAAAACGACATCGCAACTGCGAAATTGGCGATTTAATTCGCGGCGATTCAGGTGATGGCACTCATGGCTCGACGTACTTTCGCGGTGCAGGGGAGAACGTGACAATCGAAACCGGGGGAGAAGCGATCACGGTGGACGGACTCTGGAGTGAACTTCTGCCGGACGAAATCGTGACTCTGCCCGCTAACGCATTTGTGCGCAGTAACTAGACGCTTATCTTTTGGGGAAGGGCAATGCGCAGTAACCACCAGCAACTAATCGTGGCCACGCCGCAAATTGCGATGCCAATCGAGTACCCGTTATAAGTTGAGTGGGCCGCCCAACCGATCACTTCCGAGATTGAGACAAAGAGTGAGATGCCTACTACTCCGCCGATTTGGCGCACCAAGGAGAGTGCGGCAAGGCCCGATGATGCCTTGTTCGATTCAACCGAGTTCATGATGGCGATGGTGTCCCCGCTAAAGAGAAGCCCGGTAAATAGTCCGGCGAACATGAGAATCGGGAGCAAGATCGGAAGTGGCCCGCGAGAAGCCGCCCCGATCATGACGTAAATAGAGGCGAGTCCAAGTGCAGCGCCGACCATGATGCGCCGTAGGCCTACCTGGGCGCTCCAATTACCGGTCATTCGCGAACCTAGGGGCATCAATATGCAAAGGCTCACCACAATGATGCCGCCCCAGGTGGGGGAGAGGTGCCGACTGCCTTGGCTAAGAATCGAGATAAGGAAAGTGGCTCCGGCGATAGTGGCGTTGTAGATCATGCAAGCCAGCAATATTCCGCGAATTCGAGGATCTTCGAACCAATTTGGATCAATTAGCGGATGCGAGACTCGCTTCTCAGTTCGGAAGAAGAGCCGAAGCATAAGAAGACCAAAGGCGAATGCAATTACATCAAATATGGTGTGGCGATTCTGGCGTCCAAGGTCGATGATCGACCAACAGAGAGCCAAGACGGCAAGGCCTGCAGAAGAGACGCCCAGGGAATCGATAGGTTGTGGATGTGCCCGTCTGGGTCCGTCGTTCAGGCGCCGCACGAGGAAGATTCCAAACGTGGCAAAGACTACTTGCCCCATCAGGGCCGCTCGCCAGCCGACGTGATCGATGAGTATTCCGCCACCAACCGGGCCGAGCATCAACCCGACCGAACTCAGACTTATCCAGAGTCCCACGGTGCGGTTGCGGTCCCTCTCAGTCACATTTGCGCTGAGGAGTGCGGCGCCATTTGGCAACATGAATGCCGCCCCGATTCCCTGAAGAACTCGTGCGGTGATCAGCAAATTCATGGATGGCGCTTGCGAGCCGGCTAGGGCAGCGAGCCCAAAGACCAAGAGTCCAAATTGAAACATGCGCCGCGGTCCAAATTTGTCGCCGAGAGCACCAGAGATGGGAAGCATGCTCCCCGTCATGAGACTCATACCGTTCAGGATCCACTGGAGCGAACTAGTTTCTGCGCTGAAGGCCGCTCGTATGGTGGGGAGTGCGACGATCATTGCGGTGTTGTCGTACATCACCGCCCCTAGTCCAATGGCGCAAGTCGCGGCAACAGCGAAACTAGATTTTGCGGCCTTCATCGCTGGATCAATCGAAGAAGCTCGCGGAAATCCGAGCGCGACTTCAGTGCACTCAACGTGATCAAGCGATCGACAGCGACGTCGTCGAGTAATCGCGACGCATTGAGTCGGAATTTAGTGAGTATCTCTTCATGCGAGAGTGGCGAATTGGCGCTACCCCGACTTGCATCGACGCGCTTTTCGAGCATCGAACCGCCCTTTGTCTTTACGCGAACTACGGCAGCGAAGGCGTTTGGAAAAATCTCGGTTGCGCGGGCGTCAGCGACAACGGTTACCTTGCCGGCAATATCGAGACGCAGGGGATCGTCCCAAACGCCATCAGTGAAGTCGTCGAGATAAACGCCGAGTCCTCCACCGCCTATTAAGGCCGCGGCCAATGTATATGGGCCAGAGAATTTCGCGTGATAGCCGCTACGGGGGTGCTGCTTCTCTTCAATCGGCTCGCCGATAGTTCTGATAACCGGCGCAGCGACGCCGAGCTCAATTTCTGCGACATCTTCTGCCCGTAGCCCTTCGGCGCGTAGCGCGAGAGCGCAGTCGATTCCCGGATGGGTGAAGTGATTTGTCGGGTAGGGCTTGTATGCGGTTCGAAGAAGCTCCCAACGAGACCCGAGGTCATCAAGTAGAGCGCCTTCGTCATACTTTCCATCTAGGTATGCGTTGAAGAAACCGAAGCGACCTTCAAGAACTGTAGGAGGTCCGGTGATTCCCTCCTTCGCCATCAACGCGGCCACAATTCCACTGTGAGCGGCCCAGCCGCAGTGAATTCGCTTTACGGTTCCACCAGTGCGATTCGCCTCGATGATTCCGGCGCCCATGCTTGCCGCGACGCCGATTGCATCTGCGATTCCATTGGCATTAAGTCCATAGAGCAAACCCGCTGAGACCGCTGCTCCTAAAGTGCCGCAGATCGACGTTGCGTGAAATCCCTTTTCGAAGAAGATGGAGTTGCCTTCTTCAGGGAGGTATGAAGCCATGCCGAGTCGATTGCAGATCTCGATTCCTGCGGCGATCGCCGAAACTAGCGCCTCCGGTGTTGCGCCAACTTCTTCCGCCACTGCAAGTGCTGCGGGTATCACCGAAGATGACGGGTGAAGCACAGATGGCAGGTGCGTGTCATCAAAATCAAGAACATGGGCGAGGGTTCCATTGACTAACGCTGCGTTGGCGGCCGGCACTCGGATGTGCGATCCGATGACTCCGCTTGCTTCTGAGCCGCCCCAAGAGGTGACGATGCGTTCCGTTGCACGATCCGGATCGTTCTCACTGCTTGATTCAGCCCGTCCGGCGAGCGAATTCCCTATTACATCCAGAATCCGCTCGTTCACATCGTTAGCAATCCTCTCGCTGCCGCCCGCCCCAGTGTTATAGGCGAACTCTGCAAGTATTTGTACATGAGTGCGAGAGTTCATTCGTGAGCAATCGCGAGCGGTCGCACTGGAGATCCCGTGGCACCAATAATTGGAAGTGGTGACACTATAAGTAGGAATTCGCGTACCGAAGAGTCGATCAACTCATGAAGACGCATTGTCTCCATAATGTGGATGCCCTCTTCAACGAGCATGATGCTATGGACAGGTAGAACACTGTGTCTCTTGCCAGGCTCGATCACTTCATAAGCGATCGACTCACCACCAGTTACAGCGATCTCTCTTGCTGCCAGCCACTTCGCTGCTCCTATGCCTACACCTGGCACACCGTTTGTAGCTCCGATGAACGCGTCATATTCAGACCAGCGACGCGACCATCCGGTTCCGATCAAAACTGCATCACCCGCTTGTACTCTCACGCCATCTCGTTCTTCGGCACGGGCAAGGTCATCTGCAGTTACTTCATAGCCAGGTTCGAGTATTGGGACTCCGTGCAAACCTGCAACATCGAGGAGCACACCTCGTCCTACGAAAGGCTCGAACTTATCGATCCCATGGGCGCTTAGCCCGTTGTTGTCCTGCACTTCTGCGGCTTTGATTCCGCCGTAAAGCAGACCGTCTTGTGAAACATGCCCAAGCGCATCGATGTGTGTGCCGACGTGACCGCCGGTGATGATCAGATCATTAGCGGCCGAACCGCCGTCGGAACGAACATAATCGCCATGGCGTCGTTCGAGCAGCATTCGAAAAGGAGGGTGGTTTGGAGATTGCGGCATTCCTCGCTTCATCGGTTGAGCGAGATCAAACACCCGCGTTCCTGCAAGCGGATTCTTGAAAGCCATTACTTGGTCTCCTCTGTTCGAATCGCACCTTTTGCCTGCAGTCCGTTGATCTCTTCGTCGTTTAAACCAAGATCGTGCGAGAGAATATCGCGAGTGTCTGCACCGATTCTGCGACCCGTCCAATGGATTTCTCCAGATCCTTCACTCAAGCGATAGAGGACGTTCTGCATCCGCACGGGGCCCAATGTGGGATCTTCTACCGTTGTTACCGTATCTAGTGCGATGAACTGCGGATCCTTGAAAATATCGCTGATGTCGTAGATTGGGGCAACTGCTGCTTCAGCTTTCTCGAATGCATCGATCACTTCCTTGAGCGGTCGCTCAGCAATCCAGCCGCCAACGTATCCATCGAGTTCATCGGCGTGCTCTGCGCGGGTTACTCCTGCTGCAAACCACGGTTCAGCAATGACTTCAGGGTGGCCCACTAGATGCATCACTCGTTCAGCAATTGATTGTGCAGACGTTGAGATTGCAACCCATTTGCCGTCGCTGGTTTGGTAGGTATTTCTTGGTGCGTTATTGACGGATCGGTTGCCGCTGCGCTTCTGGATTTCGCCGAGTTGGTCGTACACGATCGGCTGTGGCCCGAGAATGGACAGAATAGGCTCGATGATGGCCATGTCGATCACTTGGCCAGTGGCTCCATGGCTGTTTCGATGATAGATCGCGGTCATGATCGCCTGTGAAGTTGCCAGCGCGGCAATGCCATCTGCCAGGCCGAATGGCGGAAGTGTTGGCGGGCCATCGGGCAGTCCAGTCATCGCGGCAAAACCGCTCATCGATTCGGCGAGCGTTCCGAAGCCTGGACGACCCGAGTAAGGACCGAATTGGCCAAAGCCCGTCACCCGGGCAATCACCAATCTGGGGTTGATGGTGTGGAGCACCTCAGGTCCAAGACCCCACTTCTCCAGCGTTCCTGGACGGAAGTTCTCGACGAGGACATCGGCATCCAGAACAAGTCGCTTCAAGATTTGCCCACCCTCTGGCAATCCGAGGTTGAGAGCCAGACATCTCTTATTACGGGCGAGCATCGCCCACCAGAGCGGGACACCATCTTTGCTTGGGCCGTGGGTTCGAACTGGATCACCTTTTACCGGGTGCTCGATCTTGATGACGTCCGCCCCAAAATCGGCCAACATCGTCGCTGCCATTGGGCCCGCGAAGAGGGTGGCACAATCGAGTACGCGGAGCCCGGCCAGGGCTCCAGGGCTGTTTGTTCCACCTGTTGAAATCATGTTCCAAATTTACCGGTCAAAGTGGAATCGGGCAAGGGCGCGCGCCTACTTTCCCACCAAATGGAATCCTGTTACGCTGAGCGGAAAGACTGTCAGCCAATTTCCCGCTAAAAACCCGGAGGCTCCATGATCTACCTGGTCTACAAGATGCACCTCTCTGAAAAGTCTAGGCGGGACCTGAAAACTTTCTGGCATTGGATGGAGGATCGCGAGAAGTGGTTCTACTCAGAACTACCGATGGTCAAAGGGGTCAGTTGGTACTACAGCGTGATCGGGGACGTCTACACGGTTGAGTCTTGGACAGCGTTCGAGGATGAAGCCGGGTTTGGTGAGTATCGGAAGAAACTGGCGGTCCTCAAAGCAGATAGTTCATGGGAGAGCGAACGGGTGACCCAAGATGATTGGTGGGAGTTCCTCGGAACTCGCCTGGTCACCGACCCCCCGGCCAAAATCGGATTCAAGAACTTCTAATGGCCACAAAAGTCGGACAAGTGGAAAAAGAAGTGCGATCCCAGATGATCGCCACGGTCGAACGCGCTGCTGACGTTCTCCTTCTTTTTTCGAAGGCAACCTCGCGTGATCTTGGTGTAACCGATATTGCTGAAGCGCTCGGCCTATCAAAAGCAGCCGTTCACCGAATTCTCGCCTCGCTTCGCAGCCGCGGATTTATCGACCTCAATCCCGAGTCACGGCGGTATCGACTGGGTGCGGCATCGCTGACTCTGGGACTGGCGTATTTAGAAGGCATCGATATTCGCAACATAGTTGCCCCGGAATTGGCGGCCCTTTCACACGAGACGATGGAAACAGCAACTCTGTCAATTCGCTCTGGCGACCAGCGGATCTATGTCGATCAAGTGCGCCCGGAGCGAGAGATAGTCATGTCCGTGGCGATCGGTGTCCCGTATCCACTCCACTCAGGAGGTTCATCAAAAGCATTGCTTGCTTTCTTAGGCGAAGAGGAAATCGATCGCTATCTAGGGAAAGAACTCGTAGCCCTGACTCCGCACACCAAGACGGATGTAAAAGAACTCCGTGAGGACCTCGTGGCAATTCGTAAGAGAGGCTACTCGCAATCCTTCGGAGAACGACAGCCCGGAGCCGCGTCCATTGCCGCTCCTATTTTTGATCACCTTGGTTCTCCCGTAGCGGTGATTAGCCTCTGTGGTCCTGCCGAGCGTTTTAAGACAGAACTCGATACTTGTATTCCATTGCTTACGAGCACTGCACAGCGCATATCGGCCCGATTGGGCTATCAGTCGAAGTCGTAGAAAACAGAGAGATATTCAACCCTGATTCGTAGGAGAAACGCTCATGTCTCGGTATGACCTATTGATTAAAGACGGCACGCTTGTCATTCCATACACCGGCGAAGTGCAAGCAGACATCGCAGTCAAGGACGGGAAAATTGCAGCAATTGGTACTGATATTCCAGCAACAGACGCCGATCAGGTGCTCTCCGCCAAAGGTAAAACAATTATGCCCGGCGCTGTCGATTCGCATTTTCACATTGGGATCTACCGTGACATGCAGAAGGATGCTTTTGAGGAAACGCGCTCTTCGCTAGTTGGTGGCGCAACAACAGTGATCTCATATTTTCGAACCGGACAGCATTACCTGAACAAGACTGGAACGTACAAAGAAATCTTCCCTGAGGTTCTTGAAGCGGTCTCAGGTCACCTTCACACCGATGTTGGCTTCCATCTCGCTCCAATGACCTCAGGACAGGTCGACGAAATTCCAGAGCTCATAAAGGATCACGGAATCGCCTCCTACAAGTACTACATGTTCTACAAGGGTTTTGACCTCGCAGCCAACAGCCGTGATTCGAAGGCCTTCACCATGAGCGAGGAATACGACCTCGGTCATCTGTACACGATTCTTGAGGGGGTGGCTCAAGCACAACAGCAGAATCCAGACAAGCGGATCTCGCTCTCCATTCACGCTGAGCAGTCAGAGTTGATGCGCCTATTCATCGAGCGCGTCAAGGCCAATGGCAATCCACAAACGCTCAAGGCGTACAGCGACGCGCGTCCGCCGCTGACCGAGCAGGTTGCCATCGGCGAAGCTACGACACTCGCCGCAGCTGCGGGCACTAATATCAACCTCCTCCACCTATCCAGCGGAGCCGCACTGGATGCTGCCCGTGCTGCTCGCGCTGCTCACCCGGAAATTGATATCAAGTGCGAGGTCACCCTCCACCACCTCTGTCTGGATTACGCCTCACTCGATGAGAAGGGTGGCCTGGGCGCGAAGGTCAATCCACCAATCCGCACTAAGCAAGACAATGAAGCTCTCTGGGCTGGCGTTGCAGACGGTACCGTCTCATGGGTTGCCTCTGACCATGCATGCTGCATGGAAGAGTCGAAGGGAGATCAACTCTGGCCAGCCCTTCCGGGCTTTGGTGGAACGGCGCTGCTCTATCCCGTTCTTCTCTCCGAAGGCCATCACAAGCGCGGCATCTCGTTGACACGTGTTGCTGAACTTGCATCCTCGAACCCTTCGCGTGCCTACGGCCTCTGGCCAACCAAGGGAAGCATGAACGTCGGGTCAGATGCCGATCTAGTGATTGTTGATCTCGAGAAAGAAGAAGTCGTCGACGGCAACAAACTTCTCTCAGGACAAGATCACTGTCCATTCGATGGCGTCCAAGTAAAGGGATGGCCTGAAACCACGGTTCTCCGCGGCACTGTTGTCTATTCAAATGGTCAAGTGGTCGGTGAACCACGCGGCCAGTACGTGCGCAGAGCCTAAATAGTTCGACCACCCATGAAGACTGGTCTTGCCATCGGTGTCGCAGGACTTTCGTTACCTGAAAATGCCTCTATCGTGCGCGATGCAGAAGACGCAGGCGCATATGCGCTCTGCGTTGGCGAAGCAACGTATGAGACGTTCGCCAGCGCTTCATATGTCTCTTCGTTGACCATGAAGCCGCGAATCGTCTCAGGAATTGCTACCTGGGCAAGGCCGCCGGTGACGACTGCGCTCGCAGCGGCAACCGTGGATGAGATCTCTAATGGCCGATACGAAATCGGAATCGGAACCATGCCCGAACAGTGGAGTCGAGATTTTTACCAGATCGATCCGGCTAGACCACTGTTACGTATGCGCGAGTATGTCGGTGCGATTCGTGCTGCCTGGAAGGCCCACTCCGGTGCCACTTGTGATGTGGCTGGAGATTTCTACACGATCAAGGGATATCGACGGATCACCGCACCCTTGCGAGATGAGATCCCGATTCACTTGGCTGTTACCCGGCCAGGTATGGCCCAACTCGCAGGGGAGATCTCCGACGGCGTTCTCGTCAATTGGCTTCACACACAACGCTGGCTCCACAAAACCCTTGAACCGGCCATAGCCAGGGGAGAGGTGGTCTCCGGCAAACGGGTCCAACGCGCAGTCATGGTTCGTGTTCTCATCGAGCCCGATCCGGCGAAGGCACGTGCGATGCTCCGCCCTTCTTTCGCCATGTATCAGCAGGTGCCGTATTTCCATGAGGTGGCAGCAAGCGAGGGTCATATGGCAAGGGAGGAAACCGACGCGCTGGTTGATGCCATGACGGTTCATGGGGACGTAGATGAGGTGATCTCCACCTTGAAGGAGCGGTATGGCGGGTGGGCAGATTGGCTCGAGATTGCTCCAGCGGCGGGACTGGGTGGGGATTTTCTACGGAAAAGTTACGCTGATCTGATGCCGGTTCTTCGCCATTTTGCCTGAACCAAGAACCCACATGAAAATGTCAGACATAACCCTTGACCGAATCCCACTTCTCGCCTACCCTCGTGGAACACCGTTCCATTTTGCGGATTGTCAGTGGAATTCGAGGGTCAGATAAGGCAGTTTTCCGAGATTTATTCTGAGGTTGGACTAGGAGGCACAGTGCGTAAGACACATTTGGGCATGGTTGGTGGCGTTGTTGCTGCGGCTCTGTCTTTTTCTATGATCCCTGCGACTGCGGCGGATGCACCAGGTTTAGTGCCTAAGAGTTCGTGGAACTCGGGCAAGAGTGAGATCACTATCGGTCTCGAACAGCCAATGACTGGACCATTTGCGGTAATTGGGATTTCTTACAACAACTCATTGCAGATCATCGCCGACCAGATCAATGCCGCAGGTGGTATCGGTGGCGCCCAGATCAAGATCAAGGCTCTTGATGATGGCCTCAATCCAGTTAAGGCAGTGGCCAACACCAAGGAACTCGCCGGAGACCCTAACGTCGTAATGGTCGTTGGACCTTCGATCTCGTCTTTCTACGCGGCGGCAGCGCCAGCGCTAGAAGCAGCGAAGATGGTCAACTGCAACCCCGGTGTTGCAGCACTTAACTTCGGCGACTACAAGTACGGTTTCCGCTCTCAGGACTTCTACAAGGATGACATCGATGCGATGTTCTCAGAGCTCCAGAGGCGTGGAGTGGTTTCGCTTGGTATGATCTACGAGCCAGGCGCAACCGGAACCTTCTACAACGACTACATGACGCAGGTCGCGCCCCTTTACAAGATTGCGTACCTCGGCTGGCAGCAAGTCAGTGGAACCGCCACTTCACACAACGCGCAGATGGCCAACTTCCTTGGTGCATCCGCGGTCTGGATCTCAAACAGCTCACTGGGCGCCCTCACGGCCAAGGCTGCGAAGGCTCTCAACTACAAGGGGCTCATCGTTGGCGGTTCTGGACTTCAGGGCATCGGTTACACAGAGGCTGGAGGTCTTGACTTCGCCGGAACCTTGTTCGCAGCGCCGAACTACCAGTACCCGGTCCGTGACCGCAGCACCTGGAAGCCTGGCTACAAGATTCACACAGATGCCATTGTTGCTAAGTACGGCATCAACGTTGGAGCGAACTACGGCGGAACCTCGCCTAAGGGTGCTGCAATCGCCGCTGACTGCATCTACGCCTACGCAGTAGCTGCTAACAAGGTGCAGTCATTTGACTCGGACAAGGTTGCGGCGGCAATGGGAAGCCTTGACATCCCAGCCTCGATGACCCCATCAGGAATCCGGATCCACCCAGGACCTGAGCACAACTTCTACCACCAGGACGGCATTTCCCTTTACCAGTGGAAGCACGATGCCAAGGGTTGGTACACAATTGAAATCAACAAGGGTGTAATCAAAGTAGTCAAGGCCAAGGCGGTCGTAGCGAAGAAGGGCCAAGCATGCACGAAGGTTGGCTCGAAGGCTAAGGACGCCAAGAAGAAGACCCTTGTTTGCAAGAAGATTCGTGGGAAGTTTATCTGGCAGTAGGTAGCTGAATATCGGTGGTGTCGTTTCGGTGGGGCCTCGACCTTTGGGGGCCCACCGAAATGGAATCGTGTTTCTTAACCTAGGTTCCAGGTAAGCGGGAGAGTGAAGTTGTGTATGCGCAAGCCCTAGTAGATGGAGTCTTTAGCGGTTCCATATACGCATTGATAGCCCTTAGTTTAACAATTACATATCAACCGACGCGCATCATGAACTTCGCCCAAGGTGAGGCTTTCGTCCTTGGTGGAGCAGTTGGATTTGTTGCCATTGGCAAGATGCATATTCCTTGGCCCCTAGCGTTGGTGATCATGATTGTCGCCGCCGCGATCATGGGATACATCATGGAGCGAATGGTTATGCTCCCGGTTCAACTTTCTGGAAGTCGTTTTGCCTGGATCATCGCAACGCTCGCCGCCGCTCTGATCTTCCAAGCCATTTGGACCATGAATTTCGTTGGTGATGTGCTGAGCTTCAAACCGCCGCTCGACAAATCATATTCGATTGCCGGCGCGGTCATGGACTTCCAGCAAATCGCAGCGATTGTCATTTCGCTCGGAATCATTATCGCCTACGACCAATTCTTGCGCCGGACGTTGCTCGGTCGGGCAATCCGGGCGACAGCGCATAACTCAGATACCGCAACGATTCTTGGCATACCAACGCGCCGCATCATTGTTGGGGCCTTCATGCTCAGCACCGTCGTAGTCGCCGTGGCTGGTTTTCTCTGGGTCCCCGAGATCGGCATCAACCCTGCATCTGGGCTGGCCTTTACGATTCAAGGATTCACCGCGGCAGTCATTGGCGGAGTCGGGAGCCCTCGAGGCGCGCTCCTTGGTGGCTTGATCGTCGGCCTGCTCGCGAGCTTTGCAGATGCAATCTTTGGTGGGCTCTCCGCCAACATCGGTGTATTCCTCGCACTCGGCTTGATCCTGGTTCTCAGGCCTGCGGGGCTCTTTGGCAAACCAATGGAGGGCCACTGATGGTTAACAAGTTTCTCCTCTCGGGCTGGGCTATCCGCGCACTCGCGCTAGTGGCGATCGCTGCCGTCGTTCTATACCCCTTCTGGGCCAAGCACAGTTCAAATCCGGAATCGAACCTGAGCGTTCTCATCATCGCCTTCACCTCTGCAATGTTGACCATGTCGCTCAATATCTGCATGGGCTACGGCGGACTCATGTCGCTTGCCCACACCGGCATGCTCATGATCGGTGGGTATGCCTCGGGAATTCTCTTCACCCGGTATTACACGATCAACTCCTGGTACACCTTGCCAGCCGCTCTTGTCGCAGGTGTGATCTTCTCCGTACTCATCATCTCCGTGAGCCTTCGAGCCACCTATCTCTACTTCGGCATCATTACGCTCGCGGCGAACTTGGTCGTAATGGAAATTGCCCGCAACGGCGGCGACTTCTCTGGTGGAGAGAATGGAATTCTTGGGATCTCGCCCCCTTACATTGGCGATAATCCAATTTCACCAATGACTTTCTATTACGTCTGCCTTGCGATTTTGGTGGCGGTTTATCTAGTTCAACGGAACACCATCTTGAGCGGATTCGGCCGTGCCACCATGTCTCTACGTGAGTCTTCAGAGACTGCAAGCGCACTGGGCGTTTCACCATCCGTGCAACGAGTAAAGATCTTTGCGATATCGGGCGGGATCGCGGGTCTCGCTGGTGGACTCCTCGCGATGCAGTCCACCTTCATTTCCCCAGATGTGGGTGACCTAAACGGTGGACTCATCTTCTTCGTTGGCCTCTTCCTCGGTGGTATCGGCACTCTGGTCGGCCCACTTGCGGGAGTTGCGTTGATTGCGCTAATCGACTTTCAGATCCGATTCTCTGGTGCCTACCGCACACTGATTCTCGGCGGAATTCTGCTCTTGAGCATGATGGTCATTCCGCGTGGAATCGTTGGTACATACCGCGCATCGCGTTGGGGTGAGGCCAAAGAGCACGACGTCGCAAGCGAAGATCGTGACGAAAACATCATCACGACATCGGAGATCGATCCTCGCGGAGAAGTAGTACTTGACGTGCGGGACGTGAAGAAGCACTTCGGCGGAATCCATGCCGTCGATGGTGTCTCGCTCGCGGTGCGCGCGGGTGAAATCCACGCGATCATGGGACCGAATGGTTCCGGCAAGTCGACGCTTGTGTCCTGCTTGACTCGTTACCACTCCCTCACATCGGGCGAGGTGGGCCTCTTCGGCAAACCGCTGCCTAGGACTCCGCATGGCGTTGCAAGGGCCGGCGTTAGCCGGGTATTCCAGGTTCCTCACTTATTTGACCGCGTCTCTGTTATCGACAATGTTCTTACGGGAATGCGAATTCACGAGAAATACACTTGGTTGGAATCGACCCTTCGTCTGCCTCGATATGTCAAGGAGACTCGTGCCGAGCGTCGACAGGCTCGCGCACTCCTTGCCCTCACCGGGCTGCAGACGAAGGAAGAACTTTCAGCGGCGAATATCAGCCATGGACAGAAACGACTTCTTGAAATTGTTCGAGCGGTCGCAACCCGCCCGCGGATTCTGATCCTTGACGAACCTGCAACGGGGCTTACCCAACCAGAAATGGAAACTCTCCATAATCTGATTGTTTATCTTGCCGGCCATGGCATCGCAATCGTTCTGATCGAACACAATGTTGACTTCCTGCTCGGACTTGCCGACATCGTGACTGTCCTTGAAGGTGGGCGCGTTATTGCCGAAGGCAAGCCTGACGAGGTTCGTAACAACCCGGTTGTTATAGAGGCGTACCTGGGCCGCACTGATCTCATCGAGGAGTCGGCATGAGTCTTCTGCAAATCGAAAATCTAACCGTTTCGTATGGTGGTGCGGAAGCTCTCTCTAATCTGAGCATCCACGTTGAAGAAGGCGAGTTCGTGGTACTCCTGGGCGCCAACGGTGCCGGGAAGACAACCACTCTTCGCACGATCTCAGGGCTACTCAAGCCAGGCCATGGAAAAATCTTCTTTGATGGAGCGGACATCACCTCGATGCCAGGCCACAAGCGGACCAAACTTGGAATCGGGCATGTTCCCGAAGGGCGACAGGTTTTCCCTGACCACACCGTCATGGAGAATCTCCAACTCGGCAGTTTCCCCGTGCACCGAGATGCATCCAAGGCGTCGATTATCAACGATGTCTTCGATCTCTTTCCGCGTTTGGCCGAACGGAAAACGCAACTGGCTGGAACGCTCTCCGGCGGAGAAGCTCAAATGCTGGCCGTCGGACGCGCTCTTATGGGTGCACCTAGGCTTCTGATGCTCGATGAGCCAAGTCTTGGGCTCGCCCCTCGCCTGGTTGCCGAAATGTTTGGCTACATGCGCCACCTCCACAAGGAGCAAGGCTTGACGATTCTTCTGGTTGAGCAACAGGCGCGGATGGCCTTGCAGGTGGCTCAACGTGGTTACGTCTTGCAGCGTGGCCAGGTCCACACCGAAGGGCCAAGCGCCGCGCTGAAGACTGATCCTGCAGTTGTGGCCGCCTACCTTGGACGTACTGCCTAGTAATGGCGCTCGATCAGGCGCTGGTTGCTGCTCTCGATGCTCTGGTCACTCCTGGGCATTGGGCGCACCTAGCAACGGTCGGAGCCGATGGTGGACCGCACAACACGCCGGTGGCGCTGGCTTATGAGGGCGATGCTCTCTATCTGAGCGTCACTGGAAAACAGAAGGTCAAGAACATCGAACGAGATCCGCGTGTTTGCATCGCTCTCTCGCGTGATGGCAATCTCGGTCACGTCACAATCTGGGGCACCTGCGAATTGCAGATCGGCCCTGATGCCCAAACCAAGTGGGAATGGCTCATCCACAAGACGATGGGTGATGACGCGGGTCCGTACCTTAAACGCAAACTCTCACTCGTTGGAACTCAGCTTGGGATAATCACGCCCTCGAAGTTCCGCATCTATGGACTGGATTGATTGGATGAGTGAACCACTGATCACGGGCGTCACCGCGGCGATTGTTGGAGTGGATGATTTCGCGCCACATCTTGATTTTTGGTGCGGGCAGCTCGGATTCGAGGTGGTCTCGAGTGGAACCGTCGATTCGCAGAGCGCGCGATCCGTCTACGGAGTCGATGGTGAGATCGACGTGAAAGTCCTCGCTGCATCCGGTGCCGAGAGCGGACGCATCGCGCTAATGAAGGTGGCGCACTCGAGCACCCTCGATGCTCGTTTCCCGCACACCAGCGAACTCGGCTACCACGCGTTGGACCTCTATACGAAAGACATCCAGGCAACCCACAAGCAGTTGACCGATGCGGGATGGGAATGGGTGGGAACCCCCGAGGCCTACACGGTTCCGCTGGGGGATCGGGTCGTCGAGATCACTGAGGGCTTCTGCTTCGGGCCCGAGGGGACCGATGTGGTCTTCGTCGAGGCGAAGAATGCCCGGCCGACACTTGCTTGGGAAAAAGATCCGACGCGTCCCTATACAGAACTCACCTCCGTTGTTTGCGGCGTCGCAGACGTCGACAAGTTCAATGAATTCTTTGGACCAGAAGGTCTAGGGCTAGCGATCTGGTACGACGTCACTTTCACCTCCCCAGGATTATTGCGGATGGCCGAACTTCCAGAAGGATTAGATGTCAGATTCGTCTTTCTTGCCGGGCCAAACACCGCGCGCATCGAACTTATCAAGGTGTTAGGTCTCGAGCCGCCAGCAGACCTCCGCGAGGAACAGCGCCTAGGCAAGAGCCTCGGCCATGTCGGTTGGTCATTCCGCACTCACGATTTAATGGCGGCCGCCAAAATGGTTATTGCCAAAGGCGGTTCGCTCACCTGCGCACCAACACTCGTCGATGATCCGCTCCACGGAAGAGCAAACATTGTTTCGGCCCTCACCCCCGAAGGTGCCGCTTTCGAACTCTGGCAGGAGGCGTAAACATGGAGCACCACACCTGGTCTGGTCGCATTGATTACATTCACGACGAATTAGGTGAGCGCGGCCGCGAGTTCTTCACCGTCACCAAGCACCAGGACGGCCGACGCGTGGTCAGAGCCCTCTGCGAAATGGACGATACCGAGATTCTTCGCGATGTCACATACTCCATGCAAGGCTTCACACCTGAAGAGGCCTACATGCGTATCGTCATCAAAGGTCGAGTGATGGGCTCAGGTTGGTTCACCTTCGAAGACGGTGCCGCGCACTGCGAATCGAAGATGATAGACGCTGGCCGCGTCTCACAGACCATTAAGACTGAAGGTCGCGCCACCTCATTCGGTGCGCACCCCGTGCTCTGCGACTGCTTCCACGCATCACTTCATAACCCTGCCGATCCAAAACAAATCCAATGGATGACCGGCATTCTCAACTCATCGCATTCACCTGATGGTTCAACCGGACCGATGCTCGGCAAGTGGGAGTTCGGCATCGAACTCATCGGCATCGAAGAGATCACCGTGCCAGCAGGAACATTCATGACCAAGCACTACCGATACCACCTCGATCACTACGGCTGGGCCCCTGAAGAGATCTGGGTTCTTCCAGAGTCCAACCAGTTGATCAAGATCTACTGGAGCGTTCTAAAGAGCTCTTACGTACTCGCAGAACTAATTGGCGATCCTCGATAGTCGAGTTTGGTATCCCTTCTAGGATCCACACGGAGGCGTAGGCATGGAGCACCACACTTGGTCCGGTCGGATTGATTACATTCATGACGAAGTGGGCGAGCGTGGCCGTGAATTCTTCACCGTAACCACACACCAAGATGGCCGAAGGGTGATCAGGGCCCGCTGCGAGATCGACGATTCCGAGATTCTTCGTGACGTCACCTATGCGATGGAAGGCTTCACCCCTGAAGAGGCCTACATCCGCGTAGTCATCAAGGGTCAGTTGAAGGGATCTGCCTGGTTCACCTTTGCGGATGGTCAATCGAACTGCGAAGCATTGATGACGGACGCTGGCCGAGTCTCCCAGACCGTCAAAACCGATGGCTGGGGGAGTGGGTTTATCGCGCACCCAGTTCTCTGTGATTGCTTCCTCGCCTCACTGCACCACGAAGCGGACGCGACTCAGATTCAGTGGATCACTGGCGTCCTCACTTCATCGCATTCACCTGATGGTTCAACCGGACCCATGCTTGGCCAAATGGAACTTGGCATGGAACTCATCGGTGACGAAGAGATCACCGTGCCGGCGGGGACTTTTATGACCAGGCACTATCGCTACCACCTCGATCACCGTGGTCAGGCACCTGCGGAGCTCTGGGTTATGCCTGGCTCCAACCAATTGGTCAAGATCTACTGGAGTGTTCTAAAGAGTTCGTACGTCCTCGCCGAACTGAATGGAGATCCACGATGAGCAAGACGGTCGCACAAGTACTCGAAGGAATACAGGGTGTGTGGGAAGGCACCTACGCCCACCACAAACCCGATGGCACGCTTATCGAGAAGTACTCATCCAGGCAGGAGACCCGCCTGATAGGGGCTCGTTGGTACGAGCGGATCATCTATCAGCGCGAAGGACAGGAGCCAGAGGTTCTAGATTTCCGTGCCACCGTCTCTGGAAACGACGCAATCTTCGATGATGATCGATTCGTCGGAAAGTCATACTTGATCGAAGAGAGCACGATTATCTTTCCTTATTACTGGAGAGACAATCCAGGGCGCACGATTCTCGAAGCGATCCATCATCTCAACGACGATTACCGCACTCGCATTTGGCAGAGTTTCGAAAATGGCAGACTCGACAAACTCACCATCATCGAAGAGCACCGCGTACCCGACGGCCACGTCGAAGATTGGTTCTAACCCGTTAGCCCCTATTTAACTTACAGACTTGCTAACTCAGGTGTGCTCCTGGTTTCCAGATGCCAAGAATTGCAGCACAGGTCACGGCGATCCAGATGAGCCAGACGTAGGGGATGGCTCTTGCCATAGATCTGGTGATGACACTTTCGACCTCAGGTGTCGAACCATCTTTCATCATCTTGCCAAACGCTGGAGCAAACGGCTTGATCGCAAAGCGAATCCCAAGCCCACCAGCGATTGCGATTCCGTAGAGAATCACTTTTCCGCCCAACCACTTCGGGTTGGTGGTCACGCCGAATGGCTCTGTAGCAAAGACGGTGTATAGACCAACGCCGATAAGCCCGACGATCATCGTGTAGCGAATCGTGTAGTCGAGGTTGGTGAGGAACTTCGACTTGGCATGAGTCCTGTACTGGGTGACCACCATATACAACCAAGCCAAGGCAAATACCCAGGCGGCTATCACCAGTGGGGCACTGAGCCAGGAGACCCCTTTAGGATCAGCTGCCATCAGCGACACACCGCTTGGAAAGATCAACACCAGGCACACTCGTGGCGAGAGATCGATGGCATCCATGATCTTCGCGGTGATGGCTCGAGTCTCTTTGCTCAGATCGGGCCTCACCACGAATCGACTCGAGTAGTAGACGCCTAGGTCGGCTCCGAGCCAGTAGACGAAGAGCAGGACGTGAATAACTAGCCAGAGCGGCTTGGTAGCAGACATCTAGCTACATCCCATCCCCATCCCAGCGGCCCGCTGAGCGCGAGCGAACTGGCAGTGTGGAGATGATTGGGCCGGGTGTTGGTTGGCCTTTGCCTGCTTCGTATTTGCGACCGGTACCCCAGTTGTACGCACCGGCATCGGTGCGCTCGTCTGGATGCTCTAGCAGAGCTGGATCCAGCCATTCATCGTGCGTGTGTTCGCCATCATGTGAATGGCCACCATCACCATGCGAGTGATCGTGATCAAGACCTAGTGCGGTAAGGCTTGGGTCGACACCGGAACCGTGTTGCTGGTAATCGACGTCAGGCATGCCGAGCGAGCGTTGGTAGTCAACGGATTCTTTTAGATTCGCAAGGTCGTGATCAGTACGCCAGGTTGGTGTTGTCGCCAGATCAAATGATGATTGTGAGAACTTTGCGCGGCCGCCATTTGGCCCCCAGTTGACCGCCTCGCCGCCCCAACGAATCCATTCGTTCTGGGTGTACCAGTTCGTCAATTCGCCATCAGAGCGCATGATCCAAGTCGCGCCGCCTTCGAGTGAGACAAAGTGACCGTGCTTGATTCGAGCTGGACGGAAGAAGTAGCTGCCCACACTGCTCTCGCCGAAGTTGTACGACATACGGCCACCGATCGTGTAAGCCTCTTCGTAGCATGGGTGGTGCGCAAGGCGGTGGTCGGTCCAACCCTCTCGTGAGTGAACGAGGCGCGTGTAGAAACCAGTCACCGGGTCAACGTGGAGGTACTTGATCATCAGACCAGGTTGCGGGCCCGCAACAGGAACCTCTTTCCAGGCCATTCCTGCGTCGCTGTCGATCACAGTGATCTCGCCGCGTGCATCTTTCCATCGCGGTGCGCTGACGCTATCGACGCCATCGAACCCGGCATCGCCATACTCGCGGTAGTGAAGGACACGAGAGCCTTCTTTGAATTTGATCCAGTCCATCGGAACACCTTTAGGGGCGTGCACGTACGCACCTTTGCCCATGATCTTTCCGCCGTAGTTCATCTCACCTTCGAGTACGTAGAACTCGGTATCGGCATGCTGGATGCCAGCGCTCCGTCCCCAGTCTGCGTGAAAAGCCAGGCTCATCGATGCCGAGCCATCCTCCTCATCGACTGAAAGGTTCCGCTGTGCAACGTGCCCCTCGCCCTTGGGTAATTCGGCGTTGTGCCAGATGTAATCGCCTTCGTGGATTACCTCAACATGGGGACGCATCGCGATCTCCTAAACTCTTAAATGTCTACTGTTCCATTGGGTGGAACAACGTTTCAGATAAGAGTAGGGGAATCTGGGGCACCGATCAAGAGGTATCCGACTAAGAAGTGAAAGTGTTTCGAAGCTCGCGTTTTAGTACCTTTCCGCCGGCGTTCCTCGGCAGCGTGGCGATGTTGTGGCTGGCTTTCGGCACCTTGTACCCGGCGACCTTCCCGCGCACATGCGCCTCGATGTCGGCATGGCTCAGTTCGGTGCCATCGCGCGTGACGACGATCGCAACCACCGTTTCGCCCCAGGTCTCATCGGGCACGCCGATTACCGCAACTTCGGCAATGTTGGGATGGGTCGCGAGGATTTCTTCAATCTCCCGCGGGTAAATATTGACCCCGCCGCTGATGATCATGTCCTTCTTCCGATCAATGATCGAGATGAATCCCTCTTCATCCATCGTGGCGATATCACCGCACGTCAAGAAGCCATCATCGGTCGTGCATTCAGCGGTCGCGGCCTCATCCTTGAGGTAGCCGTTCATCAGAAAAGGCGACTTGCTGAAGAGCTCGCCAGGCTCGCCAGGCGCGACGGGAGTGCCATCCTCACGGACGATCCGCAATTGTGTCATGAACCATGGTTGACCGACCGAGCCCGGCCTCTCTAGCGCATGTTCTGGTCGGAGATTCGCGACGTTCCCTGCTTCGGTCGACCCATAAAGTTCGTGAATGCCCGTGTTTGGAAACATGCGACAGACCCATTCCTTCAAGTTGATGGGAAGCGCGGCCGCGTTGAAGTACAGAGTGTGGAGTGAAGAAAGATCCTTGCTCGTGATTGCCTCATCGCCGAGAGCACGCATCATCTGAGCATGGGTTGGGACAAGGAACATGCTCTGGATTCGATGCTTCTCCACCATCTCGAGGGTCTCTGCCGCATCGAACTTGTGCTGCACCACCAAGGTGCCTCCGGTGAAGCAGGCACCGTATCCAAAGGAAAAACCAGCGCCGTGGTAGAGCGGCGCAACGGCGATCGTTCGCTTGCCTGGTCCAAGCCCCCACTCCAACGCCGTTCCGTAGAATAAGAGCACGCGGGAGCGGTGGGAGATCAAGACGCCCTTGGGTTTTCCTGTGGTCCCAGAGGTGTATGTGACGCAGAAGGGCTCTTGCTCATGCACGGCGATCTTCGGGTCGATTGCTTCGAAGTCGGCAAGGAACTCTTCGTAATCGCGCCCCACGCTCTCAGCACCGATCGACAGAATGACCGAGGGGAGGACGGGTGGGAGGGCAGAGGCCAGCGCGCCATCCATAACAAGAGCCTTCACCTCTGAGTGCTCCAGAATATAGGCGATTTCAAGGCTTGCTTGCCGGGGATTGAGTGGCACCATGCAGAGCCCCGCCATTGCAATTCCGGCCGCTATCTCTGGGAACTCCAACCGGTTGCCAAGCAGAACGGCAACACGCTCACCTGGCGTGAGCCCGCTAGCAATCAGCCCTTGGGCCAGGCGCGCAGCCCGATCAAAGAGCTCGCCAAATGTCAGTGTTCGGTCGCGATCTATCACTGCGATAGCTCGGGGTGTGGCACGGGCAAATTCTCGGATGCCATTTGCAATATTGAGCTGATCTCCACCGGTTTGAATCGTCATGCGGCAAAAGATATCTCATGAAATGAGATGCACCACCCGCTCAACCCGACCAGATCACCCCGAACGCCGACCTCATCTGGTCCTGTGCTAACGTCCAGACCGAGCTCATGCTCATCCCAAAGATGAGCAGATTCGAGGAGATACCAGCATCGACAGTTCACTGCTTAGAGCGTTACGACGGGCAAGAGACGGCGTAACGCTTAATGAAATTGAGGCCGAGATTCTCCTTGGCGCTCGCAGTGAAGAACTTGAAGAATTGTTGTCATGCGCATCTCGCGCACGTGATGCAGGCTTAGTTCATCAGACTCGTCCTGGCGTAATTACCTACTCACCAAAAGTTTTCATCCCACTCACTCGTTTATGCAGAGACCGTTGTCATTACTGCACTTTTGCCACTGCGCCGCATAACCTTGACTCCCCATTCCTGGAACTCTCTGAAGTCGTAGAGATCGCCAAACAAGGCGCAGAAGCTGGTTGTCTCGAGGCTCTCTTCACCATTGGCGACCGACCAGAAGAACGGTGGCCGATAGCAAGGCAGTGGCTCGATGAACGCGGTTACTCATCGACTCTTGATTACTTACGCGCATGCGCGATCCACGTTCTTGAAGAGACCGGATTGCTCCCACACCTCAATCCGGGAGTCATGAGCTTTGAAGAGATGTCAAGACTCCGTCCGGTCGCTGCGAGCATGGGGATGATGTTAGAAACATCATCGGCACGCTTGTGGAACACGCCAGGTGAGGCGCACTACGGAAGTCCGGACAAGGACCCCAAGGTCAGGCTACGAGTAATTTCTGACGCGGGCCGGTTATCCATTCCGTTCACCACTGGGATTCTTATTGGCATCGGTGAGACCGCGCAAGAACGCGTCGAATCCATTTTCCAGATCCGGAACCAGCATAAGACGTATGGTCATATTCAAGAAGTAATCGTTCAGAATTTCCGCGCCAAAGCAGACACCGCCATGCGCGGAAAACCTGATGCAGATTTCGATGAGTACCTAGCGATCATCGCCGTGACGCGTTTGATTCTTGGCCCACGGATGAGAATTCAAGCTCCACCCAATCTCTCAGAACCGGATCAATTGGTTCGATTGATCAAGGCTGGAATCGATGACTGGGGTGGGGTTTCTCCGATCACCATCGATCACGTCAATCCCGAACGCCCTTGGCCCTCTCTCGAGATACTCGAAAAGACAACCAGAGACTCCGGCTTTGAATTGCGGGCTAGATTAACGATTTATCCAGAGTATGTGCGATCTATTGATCGCTGGGTTGATCCCAGAATCGTCTCCCATATCGCTTCCCTTGCAACTGAGGATGGTCTGGTAAAGCCATTGGTAAAACCAGTCGCAATGCCGTGGCAAGAGTTGTCCAACTCCCTATCAAGCTCGGGCAGGACCGATTTAGGCCAGGCCATCGATACCACAGGCAGGTTAATGGATTCGCGTGGTGATTTCGATGATGTCTACGGAGATTGGGAGAAGATCGGTGATGAACTCTCCGAAATACAGACTCACCAATCACCCACATTCTTGTCTTCGTTCTATGCCGCGTTAGATCGCGCCATCGAGAGCCCGAGAGCGCTCACCGAATCTGAGGCAATGACCCTCTTTGCTGCCGATGGAGAAGAGCTAGATGCTTTATCGAAAGCAGCGGACGGAGTACGAGCACTCCGAGTCGGTGATGAAGTCACTTATGCAGTAAATAGAAATATCAACTTCACAAATGTCTGTTACACAGGATGTAGGTTCTGTGCTTTTGCTCAGCGAAAAACTGATGCAGATGCTTACATGCTCTCCGATGAGGAGATCGCCTTAAGAGTGAAAGAGGCCTGGAACTTAGGCGCGACCGAAGTCTGCATGCAGGCAGGTATCCACCCGAACCTTTCCGGAGACATCTATTTCGATATTGCCCGTAAGGTCAAACAGACCGAACCGGATATGCATCTTCATGCATTCTCGCCGATGGAAATTTTCAGCGGGTCAATCAAACTCGGGATCTCTTTCAAAGAATGGCTCATGCGCGCAAAAGAAAGTGGCCTGGACACAATCCCTGGCACGGCGGCTGAAATTCTCGACGACGAGATTCGTTGGATCTTGACTAAAGGGAAACTACCAACAAGTGCTTGGGTGGAGATCATCCGCACTGCCCACAAATTAGGCATCAAGTCTTCAGCCACGATGATGTATGGGCACGTAGATAATGCATCGCATTGGTATAAGCACATGCTCCTGCTTCGCGAAATTCAAGATGAAACAAAGGGCTTCACTGAATTTGTCCCACTGCCATTCGTCCATACCTCCTCACCTATTTATTTAGCCGGCCTCTCTCGACCTGGCCCCACGATTAGAGAGAACCGAGTGGTTCATGCCATGGCACGTTTGTTGCTTGCCGGAAGTATCGACAACATTCAATGTTCCTGGGTGAAGTTGGGGATGGATGGACCAGATGGCGTGCTGGCCTTGCTCTCTGGGGGAGTGAACGATATCGGTGGGACTTTGATGGAAGAGACGATCAGCCGAATGGCTGGAAGCACCCACGGCTCCATGCGCTCGGTCTCTGATCTACAGGATGTGGCCGCTCGCGCTGGTCGCCCTTCGAGGCAACGGACGACGACGTATGGCCACGTGAGCCAAGAGCGGACAGCAGTCGCAGAAGAGGCTAACGGAGTGCTACCAGCCCAACTACAGGTCTAAAGTCAATCTAAATCGGTGCGGTCTGACGGTAGTTGACCTCCGAGGTAGACATGTTGGACGTTCCAGTCTTGATCAAACAAAACTAGATCCGACATGTGACCTGGCCGCAGCACTCCGAGGTACGAATCCAGATTGAGGATGCGGGCAGGGGTTAACGTGAGCGCCTCGATTAATGAGATCTGATTGATACCTGACTGGATACCGATCTGCAACGCCTTGTCCAACGTCAATGTGGATCCTGCGAGTGTCGAGGTCCCGGATAGTCTTGCCGTTCCCTGAGTGACAACAACTTTGACGTCTCCCAATCTGTACTCTCCGTCATCCGAGCAGGCCGCCGCCATTGCATCAGTTATTAGGGCGACTTGTTGCGGAGCAGCGTTCATTAGAAAGGCTGCGACTCGCCGGTTGACATGTATTCCATCCAGGATCAGTTCGAAAAAGGTTCCAGGAGTGTCGAGGGCGGCCACTATCGGACCCGGTTCATGGTGGTTGATGCCTGGCATTGCGTTGAAGGTGTGCGTGATTAGTCGAGCACCAGATTCCAGAGCTCTGAGTGTCAGGGCGTAGTTGGCGGACGTGTGGCCGATGGCAACTGTGACACCGGCCTTGGTAAATGCTTCTATTGCGTCGAGGGCTCCTCTTCGTGATGGATCGATCGTTATTTGCTTTAGCGTCCCCTTGGCTGTTCGAATGATGTCTTGGATGTCACCTGCAGTTGGGTCGATGAGGTGGGTCGAGTCGTGTGCGCCTTTGCGTTCTTCGGCAAGATACGGGCCTTCGAGGTGGCTACCGAGAATTGACGGATTCCGACTGGCAAGTTCAGCAATCGTTGCAACACTTTTAAGAAGTATTGCAATCGGATTTGAAACCAGGCTTACGACGGCACGGGTCGTTCCATGTGAACGGTGTGCGGCAATTGCGGCCTCTATGGCGTCCTTACCATCTTCGTTTGAATATCCACCTCCGCCGTGAAAATGGATGTCGATAAATCCCGGCGTCAAATATTTTCCTGTGCCATCCACTTTAACTGCGTCGGTGGCGTGCCGTGTCCAGCCTTCACCTATTCCGGCCTGTTCAATGAGACCGTTACGGGCCAGAAGCCAGAAGTCAGGCTGCTCGCCCTCCGCATCCAGTTTCATGGCGCTGTGAATCAGGACAGGCTCGGAGGCCACTGTTTCGATCGTTACCGTTGCCATGTTGGGCGGTTCTCGAAGACGAAACGGTAGTAGTCGGTGAGAGTCAGGTCTGATGCTGCAGCCGCATCAAGGATCACTGTAACGCGAGGATGCATCTGTAAAACCGAGGCAGGACACATGCTGCTAATTGGGCCTTCTATGGATTGCGCGACGGCGTGTGCCTTTGCCTTGCCTTGAGCAATCAGGAGGACGCTCTTGGCCTCCATGATCGTTCCGAGACCCTGGGTGATGCAATGTTTGGGAACGTCATCGACTCTGCCAAAGAATCGTGCGTTATCGGCTCGGGTAGCTGGAGTGAGGGTCTTGATCCGGGTGCGGGATGCGAATGAGGACGTCGGCTCGTTGAATCCGATGTGTCCGTCAGACCCGATTCCTAGAATTTGGAAGTCGATACCGCCGACGGCTGTGATATTGGTCTCGTAGTCGATACATGACTGTACGACGTCTTCGGCTGCCCCATCAGGGACGTGGACTCTGGATGGTGCCAGCCCGAGAGGCAGCGTAACTTCGCGTTGAACAACCGCGTGATAACTCTCTGGATGCGAGTAGGGAAGACCGACGTATTCATCGAGGGCGAAGGCGGTGATATTAGTTAACTGAGGGATTCGCTTTCTCGCGAGTACATTGTAAATCGGCAGCGGCGAGGATCCGGTGGCAATGCCGAGCACCTTGATTTTTTCATCGTCGATACCGCGAAGAATTACATCAGCGGCGTAATTTCCGATTTCTTCGGAGCTATCGAAGATGATGACCTGCATGCCCGCCCCCCAACATGAATTAACGCGTCTACAGCGGTTCGTTTGACGAGTAGCGGCTTCCCACTGCTGCCAAACTCTGATCTAGCACCGTTCTGGTACGAGCCATGTCGCGCTGTGCCAATGCGATACAGAGGCAGTCCACCAGCGTAAGTTGGGCGATACGGCTCGCGGTGGCACCACTGCGGAAAGCGCTTTCGCCGGCAGTGGTCAACAGCATCATGTCAGCCTTCGACGCACCAGAACTCCGTGGATTATTGGTAATGATCACTGTTGAGGTTCCTTTGGTACGAAATGCCTGCAACACGTCAACAATATCTCGCGTCGCTCCACTATGGCTGATCGCGATAAGCAGATCTCCCTGATCCAAGGTAGCCATCGATGTGAGAGCGGTGTGGGCATCAGTCCAAGCGATGCAACGCTGTCCCAGTCGGTTGAGTTTTAATTGAAGATCAAGAGCGACGAATGCACTTGCGCCAACGCCAACCACGCCAATCGTTACCGCGCGTTGACAGGCGTCAACGACTTTTGCAAGCGTGGGGGTGTCAAGACGGGCTACTGTCGATTCGATTGCCATGGCGTCTGCGCGGCCGACCTTGCGAATGATGTCCTCAAGTGTGTCATCCACGGTAATACCACCGTCGAGTTCATGACCGCTGTTAGATGCGGCGCGTCTGCCGAGATCAGCAGCGAGGGCAAGACGAAATTCGGGATAGCCGCTGAATTTCAGTGATCGACAGAATCGGACAACCGAGGCTTCAGAGACACCGGAGATTTGCGCCAGTTTGGTGATGCTAGAACTCGTCGCGTTCTCGGGATTCTGTAGCACGTAAGTGGCGATTCGATGCTCGGAGAGCGTCATCTCAGATCTGGCAGATTCAAGAAGCGCCAGCAAATCTTGTCCAACTGACTTGGTCAGCTGGCTGGAGCCGTTCGATTTCGCCATTCATTGCTCCTTGAAATATCTCTTCATACCTAGTGTAATACTATGGCAATTATTGTCACTCATACTCCGGACCCGACAACCCTCTCAGGAGCACGATGAAAATCCTAGGAATGATATCCGGCACCTCCTTTGATGGGATCGACTACTTCGTGGGGGACTTTGCGATTGACGGTCCAGTTATCACCATGACTCGAATCGACGCCGGCTCAATGCGGTATCCGGACTCTCTCCACGCCAAGCTGGTGAAGGCGCTGCCTCCGGCAGCAACCAGTGCTTTCGATATGTGTGTAATCGACACGTTGGTCGGCCAGGCCTTTGCCCGAACAGCCCAAGAGGTTGCTGTCCGGAATCCCGGTGTAGAACTGGTGGTTTCGCACGGTCAGACCATCTATCACTGGATCGATGATTCTGGCCGCGCCCAAGGAACGTTGCAGATGGGAAACCCATCCTGGATCGCCGAGCGCACCGGGCTGCCAGTCGTCTCAGATGTACGGTCCCGGGATGTGGTTGTGGGTGGACAGGGTGCGCCTTTAGTCAGTCTTTTAGATGTGCTCCTACTTGGCCAGAGTAACCGTCGGGTTGGTGCGCTCAATTTGGGCGGCATTTCGAATATCACCGTTGCAGGTGGGGGAGAAGATCCAGTTGCATATGACATTGGTCCAGCCAATGCTCTTCTCGATGCGGTGATTCAGAGAGTTACTTCTGGTCGCCTCTCGTATGACCAGGATTCAGCAATGGCGCGCCTTGGAAAGGTGAATACCAAATGGCTTGCGGAATTCTTAGCCGAGCCTTACTACGCTCAAGAGCCGCCTAAGTCTACGGGTAAAGAACTCTTCAACCTCGACTATGTCGAACGGATCACTGGACCGGCCACGGAAGGGCGAGGGCCAGATCTTCTGGCGACACTTACCGAATTGACCTGTGTCACGGTAATGAATGAAGTGCGGGCCCTTAATCTCGATGTTCTCTACTTGGCCGGTGGAGGCACCGCAAATCCGCTGATGATGGAGCGCATGAAAGCACTTTCAGGAAGCACAGCAGTGGAACTAATGTCGAGGCTTGGCGTCGACCCGCGTGAGAAGGAACCTGCACTTTTTGCGCTCATCGGATTGCTGACCATCCACGGCTTGCCAGGCAACGTGCCTTCATGCACCGGCGCAGCTGGTCCGAGAATCCTCGGCAGCATTACGCCTGGACGCGGACCACTTACCCTGCCGCCAATTCACTCGGAGCCGATCACCCAACTTGTGATTGCATGAACGGCAAAACACAACGCACTACATGTTGTTCGCTGGTAGCAGCAAGGGTGGGCATGTCAGTTGCACAACTAGGTAAGGCAAGAACACACCGAGGATGGAAGGTGCAACCACGGGTCGGATTAGCCGGCGACGGAACTTCGCCTTCCAGAACCGGAAGGATTGTTCTCGGTCCTTCGGAAACTATTGCCTCCGGCACCGAACGTAGCAGTGCCATGGTGTACGGGTGCTCAGGGTTATCCATGACTTGGGCCCATGGTCCCATCTCAACCACCTGACCTAGATACATCACAACCACGTCATCGCTGATATAGCGCACCATGGATAAGTCGTGACTGATGAAGACGTAGGTGAGGTTGAACATGGACTTCAGGTCAACTAGTAGATTCATGATTCCCGCACGTACCGATACATCGAGCGCCGATACGGGTTCATCGAGAACTAGGAGAGTGGGGTTGGCGGCTAATGCACGTGCGATACTAACCCGCTGACGCTGTCCACCCGACATTTGCGCAGGGAAGGCCGAGTAGGCGCGAGTAGGCAAGCCAACAGTTTCCAGCAGTTCCTCTGCGCGTTTGCGGGCCGCAGCCTTCCCGTCCACCTGCCGGTGGAAGAGGAGGACTTCCTCGAGTGCGACGCCGGCAGTCAACCGAGGGTTAAGAGATGCGTAAGGATCTTGGAAGACCATCTGTAATTGTCGACGCATTTCGCGATTGGCCGGGCGGCGTAGTTCAGCCACATCGAGGCCATCGAAGGTGATCTCGCCAGAGGTTGGTATCTCCAATCCCACCATCATTCTGGCGAGCGTCGACTTGCCACAACCGCTCTCGCCGATGATACCCAGGGTCTTGCCGCCGCCCACGGTGAGCGAGACATCGGTTAGCGCCTTTACGCCACTTGATGAATCCCTGGTGGCGTAAATCTTGGAAACGTTGGAGACAACTAGAGTCATGAGCGCTCCTGGACCGGGAAGAAACAGGCAACTTGGCGGCTATTAACCTGAGTGAGTTGCGGGGTCTGGGTGCCGCAGATATCTCTGGCGTATTCGCAGCGAGGTTTGAAGGAGCAACCCTGGGTCGGCGGTGCACTGGTGGCCGTCGGGATCGCGATCAAAGGCTTGCGTGCTGAATCCTGCGGCTTTGGAATGGAACCGATCAGACCTTCTGTATATGGGTGAAGTGGCCTTTCGAAGAGATCATGGGTCGTTGCCACTTCGACGATTCGACCGTTGTACATGACGATAACTCTGTCAACGAGTTGTGCGACCACGCCTAAATCATGGGTGATCCAAATCAGCCCCATATTGCGCCGTCTCTGTTCAACTTGAACCAGAGCCAAGATCTGTTGCTGAATGGTCACGTCCAGCGCTGTCGTCGGCTCATCAGCGATTAGGAGTTTTGGCTCAAGCAACATAGCAAGAGCGATCATGATTCGCTGACGCATACCACCGGAAAATTCGTGCGGATAAGAGACCATCGCACGATCAGGATCTGGAAGTCCGACACCCACTAAGGCTTCCCGCGACTTCGCAATTGCAACGTCTTTAGCAATACCTCGGATGGTGAACACCTCGGTGAGTTGCTTGCCGATGCGCATCAACGGGTTGAGGCTTGTCATCGGGTCTTGATAGATCATGGCCAACTCAGAGCCGCGAAGCGCACGGAACTGCCCATCAGGCAGTTCGCTTAGATTGAGATCCCCGAGATAAATCGAGCCATCGGACTGGGCGAGATTTCGGCTATTGATTAAGCCCATGATTGACAATGCAGTCAGCGTCTTGCCTGAGCCGCTCTCGCCGACGATGGCGACAGCTTCACCCGCTGCCACATCGAAAGACACTTCTTGAACTAGCCGTCGGCTACCTTTTTGAGTCCTCAGCGTGATTTCGAGATTGTGCACGCTAAGCAGTGGCGAGGAGTTCACTTGGTCACTCCCTGTTCCAACTCGGGTCGAGTGCATCTCTTAGTCCGTCGCCGAGCATGTTGAAAGTAACTACCAGTAGGACGATGAATATTGATGGGAAAAGCAGGGTCCACCACGCTGTCGAGGCAAAGGCCTGGGCTTCACTCACCATCAGTCCCAGTGAGGGATTCGGCGGTTGTGTTCCCAAGCCAAGGAAACTCAAGCCAGACTCGGTGAGTACTGCCCAAGAGAGCGACAACGAGATCTGGACGATCACCGGTGCTGCCAGATTGGGCAGAATGTGGTGGCGCATCACGCGTCGGCTAGAGAAGCCGAGCAGGCTCGCAGCTTTGACAAACTCTCGTTCTCTGAGGGTGAGCACTGGTCCCCTTGCCACGCGGACAAAGATCGGAACGTAGACAATCGCAATAGCGATAGCTGTGTTGAACGAACCTGGACCAAGAGCGCTTACGATCGCTAAGGCCAACAAGACTGCTGGGAACGCGAAGAGCAGATCGCTCATTCTGCTGATGGCATCGTCGAGGATTCCGCCAACGAAGCCACCAAGAATCCCAAGTGTTGTGCCTATTATTGATGCGATTGCGACGGCGATGAGGCCAATGCGTAACGAGTTGACCAATCCGGCAATTGAACGACTGAGGATATCGCGGCCAAATTGATCTGTGCCGAAGATGTGGCTGCTAGACGGCGCATGAAAGGAAAGGGCTCCGTTCTGTGCCAGGACATCCTTCATTCCCAATCCAGTGACGTCAAGAACAACTAAAACCAACACGACGCCCAAAAGTGAGAGGCCGATGATTCCGTTGACTCCATGTGCCAACCGGCGAGTGATGGTTTTCATGCTTTTGTTCGACTCTCGGATTCGCTCTTGCCGATGCGCGGATCGATGCGGCGGTAGAGTGAGTCGGTAGCGAGATTTACAAACACAAACATTACGGCAATGACCAGTGTGGTGCTCTGAACTACGGAGTAATCGCGTTGCATGATTCCAGTCAAAACTTGTCGGCCAATTCCGGGTAGCGCAAAGATCTGCTCGACGATGATTGCACCACCAAGTAGATATCCAAACTGCATGCCGGTCATCGTTACAACTGGGAGCAGCGAATTCGGGAGTAAGTGCCGCCACAGCACGCGTTTCCGGCTAAGACCCTTGCCTTCTGCGGTGCGGATGAAGTCTTGAGAAGACATATCCAGTAGAGAGGTCCGAGTGGTGCGCATGACTGGAGCAGCCACGGTCAGTGCTAGAACGAAGGAGGGGAACATCATCTGTTGGAAGTTGAGCCACGGGTTCTGCCAGGGTGCCGCATAATCGAGGGCATTTGGAAAATACCCAAAGACGTTGGCCATGACGACCACGATGGCGCTGGCGGTTACAAAAGCTGGAATTGCCAAGAAGAGAATACTGGTCGCTTGGCTGAAGAAGTCTCTGATCGCACCGGGCTTGCTGGCACTGAGCATGCCGAGCGATATTCCAAGCAAACTTCCAACGGTGGTCGCGATGAGTGCCAGTTCTATAGTCACGGGTAGCGAAATCAGTGTGAGTGACAGGACTGATTGACCGCTAATTGCCGAGTAGCCAAAATTGCCTCGCATCATGCTCGTTATCCACGATACATATTGGCCGACGGGAGACTGATGAATGCCATAGAACTTCTCTAGCGCGGCTAATTGGTGCGGAGTTAAAACGGCAGTTTCAGTCCCGAACGAAGTCATGATCGAGTTTCCAGGAATAACTCGCAACACTAGGAAGACTAGGACCGAGATTCCAAAGATTAGTGCGATCACGCTGCCAACGCGACCCATCCGCCGGTGCAGTGGATTCACTTAGATCTAAACTCCGTATCTGTTCTTTATCTAATCTATGAAGCCCCAGGGTGCACGCGACGAGAGTCGCGTGCACCCTTCCCCCGGAACTACCCGAACTACTTGAGCAGAGAGGCTGCTCTTAGGTTCTGCAACGATGCGTTGGGCATCGGCTGGAAACCCTTGAGTTTTTTGGTTGCAATGCTGTAGTCGTATGACGTGAACATCCAGATCCAGACTGCATTGTTTTCGAGCTCCGCCGAGATTTGGTTATAGATCGCCTTGCGCTGCTTGACGTTGTCAGTACTGCGACCCTTGACGAAAAGATCATCCAAGGTTGCTGAACTATAGCCAGCGATCTTGTTGAGATTTCCAGTCGAGGTGAAGTAGCGCTTGTACATGGTGTCAGGATCGACACGCCCGCCATTGAGGGCAATAGCTGCATCGAAGTCAGCGGCAAGCCAACGCTTGACATAGGTGGCAATGTCAGTGACCTGTAAGTCAAGGTTTATTCCGATGTCCTTCAACTGTGCCTGTAACGTCTGAGCTTCTGCAATTGCAGTCGCGTATTCGCCTTGCGACACGATGGTAGTCAGCGTGATATTACTCTTACCCGCTGCGGCCATGTATGCCTTTGCCTTGACTAGATCTCGCTTTGGGCAAGGACGAGCAGTTGTACTTGATTTGTATGCAGGCGAGGTAATCGGGCCAGTGACGGCACCCTCACCTAAAGCGGCCGTATTGAGAACTCCCTGACGGTCTACCGCACATTGAATTGCTAGCCGGACATTGACGTCGGAAAGTTGTGGAGACCGAGCATTCAACTGCAGTGCGTGGTAACTGAGCGAACCGACCCGGTAGGTTGTGACCGCGGTTCCTGCTTGCCTGGCAACGATTGGGTCGCTGATTAGTGCCATCTGAGCACTGTTTGCTTTGACGGCTGCAAGGGCGGAAGTCTCGGTTGGTATCACCCGGAAGGTGACACCTGAGATCTTCGGCTTGCCACCCCAGTACTTGGGGTTGGCTTTGAGTTGAATCGACTGTCCGACCTTCCACGAGCTCCACATGAATGGGCCGGTTCCATTCGGCTTGGTGCCAACAGTTCCGGCGCGAATGTCTGCCGCGGAGAGAATGGAGGCATTGACATCGGTCAGCGCAGCAAGCAAAGGCACGCTTGGGTCGTTGAGAACGAACACGACTGTTTCAGGGTCAGGAGCAACTATGCGCGAAATTGACGTGAAGTTCGAACGACCGACAGCGGCTGTCTTCTCATCAAGGATGCGCGTGAATGTCGCTTTCACATCGGCCGATGTGAACTTTGCACCATTGTGGAACACGACGTTCTTACGCAACTTGAACGTGATGGTTTTGGCGCCATCGTCGAACTTCCAACTTGTCGCAAGTCCTGGGGCGATGCTCAGATCCGTCTTGAGTTCAACCAACGTTCCAAAGACCAGGCCAAGGGTTTGGACTGTTTGGAATGCCGTAGCAAGGTGCGGATCGAGTTTGTCGATATCCGCGGTGCGCGCAACCACCACTGGCTTGGTGCTAAGCGATGCAGCGGCCTGAACAGGCGCACTCATCAGTAGTGATCCCGCGATTGCGGCCGTGACTCCAACGGCCACGAAACGCCGGCGAGGCATGGACTTCATTTAGCTCCCCCTTTTAGCCGCTCGAGAGTATCCCGGCAGCCGATTGTAGAAAATCTTCACGTGGAGTTCCCTCCGAGGGAGATTCTTGACATTAGACACCACTTTAGTCAAGAGTCAGGGTTACCAAACTTGGTGGTGAGGTTCACATGGCGTTAGAGATGCGAGCGATTCAACCCAGCGGGCAACCGGCGGCCGCGCTGTTGGTTGTCTCCGCCTTCACCAGCGCTTATCGCGAACTGCTCACCCAAGAGGCGCTGGCCAGAATGACGCCTGAGCACTTATTGAGTTCGTGGAGCGCGGCCGCAGATCTTAAATTGATCGGCGGGTACTTGGACGAGACCCTGGTCGGGGTTGCCAGAATCGGTGCAGATCCAGAGAGCGAGGATGCCAAGACGGGCCACCTCTACAGCCTTTATATCGCGCCAACTCACCACAGCCATGGCCTAGGTCGACTGTTGCTCGAGAGCACCGTCGCAAAACTCTCCGATTTGGGATTTACCACCGCCACACTCTGGGTTTTTGAGGCCAACACCAGGGCACGCTTGCTCTATGAGAAGAAATGGAAGCCTACTGGGTTGACCCGAGTGGAACCGGAGTGGGAGATCCCGGAAATCCAATTGGCCTGTCAATTGAGCCGCCCATGACCACCTTCGACATAACCACTTTGAAAGAGCCATGGACTCATGAGGCTCTTCACGAATTGATCGAATGGGTTCGAATTCCTAGTGTTGGGGCTGAGCCTGACCACGCCCCAGACCTGATGGTTGCCGCAGATTGGCTCGAGCGCTACTTGCGCAGATTTAGCGCCAACGTTGAGCGACTAGAACGTGGCGGTAGCGCGCCACTTATCATCGGTACGGTTCCTGCTTCTAAGAACCCGCAGAGTGCACCGACATATCTGTGTTATGGCCATTACGACGTGCAACCAGCCGGTGATGGCTGGACCCAGAGCCCTTTTGATCCGGTCGAAAAGGATGGCTGGCTCTTTGGCCGGGGGAGTAGTGATGATAAGGGCCAATTCCTCACTTTGCTGAAAGCAGCAGAACTCTTGGTTGCGAATGGTGAACTACCAATCAACCTTGTTCTCCTTGGCGATGGCGAGGAAGAGATCCTTGGAGGATTTTCATCAGATTGGTTGCGCGACCACGCTGGTGAATTCGCCGGTGCAATCGTCTTTGACAGCAGTTTTCTTGATCGTGAAACCCCAGTGATCAACATCTCTACGCGCGGATTGGTCTATTTCACAATCCATTGCCGCACCGCGAAGAATGATCTTCACTCAGGTTTGGCAGGTGGCGCTGCGATGAATGCGTTCCACGAACTAATTGCATTGCTGCACACTTTGCTGCCTAATGATGGCCGGCTCGCTGATGAGTGGCGTGTTGGGGCGACTCCACCTACGCCAGCAGAACTCGCTGATTGGCAACATTTAGTTAGCGGAGCAAGAATGCTTGCTGATCAAGGTGGCAGGCCTGCTGATCCAAATGCGGAAGCGGAGTACTACTTGCGCACTTGGGCACTACCTTCTCTAGACATCCACGGTTTTACCGGTGGTTCACCAACCGCGCAAAAAACAATCGTGGTTAGCGAAGCTAGCGTCAAGGCATCATTTCGAGTGGCACCAGGCCAAAATCCGGAATCGATCATCGCTGCACTTAAAGCACGGGTTGAGGCTGCAAGTAGCAGCGGGGCGGACTTCAATCTTCAAATTTTATCGATCACACCGCCCTCTTTCGTATCCAGAGAGAGCGCACTTGTTGCGGCAGGATCCGCCGCATTCGCCGAGATCTGGGGCAAGGAACCGCTGATCTTGCGCGCCGGCGGATCGCTACCATTCATCGCAACTTTAGCCGCACTCGAGATCCCATTCTTGCTCACGGGCTTTCACCTACCCGAAGGCAATGCTCATGGACCCGACGAAAAGTTTCTAATCAGTCATCTGTACGACGGAATCCGTTTCGTGATAACCCTCTTCCGATCACTATCCGCCATCCACTCATCACCAGGGATAAATTAACAATGCCGTCTTCAATGAAGAACTTCCTCTCCCAACTCACCACCGAGCAGGTCAATAAGGAGTACGGAGATATTGATCAACTCAGTGTCGCCGAAGTTCTCTCACTGATCAATGTGGCAGATGCTTCGGTGCCAGTTGCAGTTGGTAAGGCGTTGCCACAGGTCGAACGGGCAGTCGAGGCGATCCTTGAGCGCCTTACTCTCGGTGGTCGACTCATCTATTTTGGTGCTGGCACATCTGGTCGATTGGGCGTCTTGGATGCGGCCGAATGCGGCCCCACTTTCAATGCGGCTGATCGAGTCTTTGCGGTGATGGCTGGCGGCCCTTCAGCATTGACTGTTCCCGTTGAAGGCGCAGAGGACGATCTCGACCTTGCTCGCGCGGATGTAATCGAGATGTCAGTTTCAAAGACAGATGTTGTTGTTGGCATTACTGCAAGTGGGTTGACTCCCTACGTCTGCACGGCAGTGGAAGAGGCCAGAAAGCTTGGGGCACTGACCGTTGGTCTGTCATGTAACACCAATGCGCGACTTAGCGCCATCGCTGATTATGCGATTGAGGTTGAAACTGGGCCAGAAATCATCGCCGGCTCTACCCGCATGAAGGCGGCCAGCGCGCAGAAAATGGTGCTCAACATGATTTCTACCACCACCATGATCGGTCTTGGCAAGACTTACGGAAATTTGATGGTTGATGTACAAATCACCAACGGGAAACTTTTCGATCGAGCGGTCCGCATCATTGTTAAAGCAACCGGGGCAACGCATGAGTCGGCGAAAGAGGCACTCACGAAGTCCGGTCGTGATGTGAAGGTCGCGATCGTCATGCTGTTAAACCAGTCTGATGCGCACTCTGCACAGGCTGCCTTGGCTGCGAACCGCGGGAGCATACGCCACTCTACGACCCAATCTAGTTAACGCACCGCTCCAATTCCCGACGCCATAGGGCATGTTATCGGGTGGCCTGTTCGAGTAGTTCAAGTAAGTGCTGGTATGGACGCCTGGTGGCGCGGGTCATTCCAATTTCGCATGTGCGATTGACTGATGCGTAGGCGCTGAACTCGCGCTCTGTTACCGATGCAGTTTCCTTCCGTGTTGCCGATGCGGTCAGTTCGGGGTGGAGCATGCCTCGATCGCCGGCGAATCCGCAGCAGCCCCAATCTTCCGGGATGACAACATCGATCGCGATGGCCTCACCGATCCGCTGCAGCGATTCGTTGATGCCAAGACGCGTTGAGGAGCAAGTTGGATGGAGAGCAAGTGAATCGAGTCGGTGTGTGACGGCCAGCCGTGGGAGAATATGTTCGTCGACGAAAGTCACCGCATCGAGGATGCGCAAGCCTTCATAGTGTTCATCGTCGATCAAGTGTTCCAACCCTTCGGTGCATGATGTGGCGTCGCTGACGATCGGAGTTTCTCCGTGTCTGCTGGCCTCCCAGAGAATTGGAAGTACAAGATTTTGCATCTGTCGGTATCCATCGGTGAGACCTTTTGATTTCCATGGTGTGCCGCAGCACATGCTCGCGATCCCATCGGGTATTTGTAACTCGATGCCCGCGCGTTCACAGAGTACAAGAAGTGCCGAACTCACACCGCGTGTACCCGCGCTTGGTCCAAACATGGTGCCGACGCAAGCAGTGAAGTAAACGGCCTGCGGATTCGCAGGTTTCCGAGCGAAACGTCGCGCACCCCCGCCTGGGAGATCTTTTTCCCATAGCGGGACCGACTCTTCACTTAGAAAAGCGCGGGTCATTTCGGTTGCCCGAGTTACCAGCGGTGCCGGTAATTTCTTGGCCGCGCTGAGCGCGAGTCCTCCCACTCTAGTAACAGCATTCCAATGTTTGGCGGCCTGCTTCCAGGCACTGCGTTCAAGTGTATTCCGTTGCTCTGCGCGCAGGCGCCGCACTAAGTCGCCGGTATCGATGAGAACGGGGCAGGCGGTCTGGCACATGCCATCGACGGCGCACGTATCGATTCCAGCGTATTGGTACTCCTTCTCTAGTTCCTTCAATAGTGCATCGTCACCGGATGACTCAGCGTCTGACATCTCGCGTTTCAACACGATCCGTTGGCGGGGTGTGAGAGTCAAGTCTTTGCTTGGACAGACCGGTTCGCAGTACCCGCACTCAACGCACCGGTCGACCTCTTTCTCGATGCTCGGCGTGACTTTGAGGTCTGAGATATAGGAGTGGGGATCTTCGTTCAAGAGAACGCCTGGATTGAGCAGACCACGCGGATCACAGAGTCGCTTGACCTCTTGCATGACTGCATAGAGTTCGTCGCCGTATTGACGTCGTACGTAGGGAGCCATCATGCGTCCGGTTCCATGCTCGGCCTTAAGGGTGCCGTTCTGGCCAAGGACGAGCTGGACCATGTCTTCGGTGAAGGCGAGGTAACGCTCGAGTTGCGCGCCTTGATCGAAGCGTTCATTGAGCAAGAAGTGGACGTTGCCATCTTTGGCGTGACCAAAGATCACGCTCTCCTGGTAGCCATGCCGATCGAAAAGATCGATCAGTCCCTCACAGGTTTCAAGGAGCGAGGCGACCGGAACGGCAATGTCTTCAAGTAACGCCGTAGTTCCTGAGGGTCTATTGCCCGCCACTGTCGCATACAGACCTTTACGAATGTGCCAGAGTCTGGAACGAACCTTGGCATCGCCCGTAAGCACTCCAGGGGTGGATAGTGGAAGATCGTTCAGCACGTGTCGACCGGAGTCGAGCCGCTCGGCAAGTGCCTCGGCTGACGTCTCCTGATATTCAACGAGCAATGCGGCATGGTTACGCACCGCTATCGCGGTCAACGTCTCATCCGCTTCTGGATTCCGTTGGGCAACCCGCAAGCTCGTAGCATCGAGTAATTCGATTGTCGCAAGGCCTGATGCAACCAATTGGGGGAGCGAACCAGTCGCCGCTCTCAGATCGTCGAAAAGCAAGAGCCCAGTGGCCAAATGGTTCTTTACTGGCACGGTTCGGAAGGTGGCTTCGGCCACGAAGGCAAGAGTGCCCTCGCTGCCAATTACCAGGTGAGTGAGGATACCGATGGCGTTTTCATAATCAACGAACGAATTAAGCCCATAACCCATAGTGTTCTTAATGGCATAGAGCCTGGCGATGGTACGCAGCGACTCAGGAGTGCTGCGCACCCGATCGCGCAATCGAAGTAATCCTTCGTGTAACTCTGGTTCGAGCGCGCGCAATCGTTCATCAGCATCTGGCGCACCCGTATCAAGAACGGTCCCACTGGGCAGTACTAGGACAGCTGATTCGAGAGTCTGATAAGTGTTGAACTCAGTTCCACAGGCCATCCCACTTGAATTATTTGCGACGACACCGCCGATCGTGCATGCCGCTTCGCTTGCCGGATCTGGACCCAGTTTGCGTCGATAGGGAGCAAGCCGGGCGTTGACCTGTCGCACAGTGACACCTGGCGCCACGCGAATACGTGCGCCCCCGTCGAGCACTTCAATCTCACGGAAATTGCGCCGCGTATCGATAAGCATTCCATTGGAGGATCCCTGTCCGCTAAGACTGGTCCCACCAGAGCGAAATGTAAGCGGAACATTGTACGAAGTGCTTACCGCAAACAGGCCAGCCACCTGGCGAGCATCAGTCGGCGCTACCACAACCTTCGGCGTAAGCAAGTAATGCGACGCATCATGGGCATAAGCAAGCCGATCCGAAGCGCGCGAACGCACGCCCCCAGGAACCACCGCCTCCAGCGCCCGCAAAAGACCCGGATCAATCGAATCGATCCTTCCCAAGGTTCTCCTTTCTTAGTTAATCGCTACCTATCCTAACTAGGTAGCGATTAACTAAGCTGAGAAAAAGTGGAGGTTAGGACAGAGTAGAACCGTTTCCGCGTCGAGCGGGGGAACTGCGAATTACATTTGCGATATGGCTAATCAACTCACCGAGGGCGGTTCTCGTCCATATCTTTTGCGATCCGCTCTAGCGTCTGGTCACTTACGCCAGCACTATGGGCGAATTCAGGCCAACGGTCTATAGCCGTCAGCACTTCTTCGATCACACTCCCGTAACTCGGCACTTGCTGTCGGTCGCCAACTTCACGTAGGTCGGCCAGCGTGATCCCATCGAATTTACCGTTCACACCCATCTGGTGACGTTGCGTCCATTTACTTCGCGAATTGTGCGAGTGGGTCACATCGTATGCAGGAGCCAACTGCCAGGAATCATTCTCTGGCAGCAGGAACGCCAAGTTTTTGGTGTGGTCGTCACGGTTGACTGCTACAACGTTGAAAACCATTCGCCTAAAGGCTTGCTTAATCGCATCGAGACCTAAACCCAATTCTCTTATTGTCGCAAAGTACTGACTGTATGAGTGGGTATTGGTCAGGTTGAAGTCCAGGTGTGCTAGCGCGCAGAGTGATTGCAGATGTATGCGCCTGCCCTCACTTGTTCGATCGAAG
>Ga0082335_1000442_pt1 | contig 104953 bp, 98 predicted proteins | sample Subgrocontami58m_FD_72375 | JGI IMG/M metagenome (GOLD analysis project Ga0082335, IMG submission 72375) | Subsurface groundwater microbial communities from S. Glens Falls, New York, USA - GMW37 contaminated, 5.8 m (SPADES assembly) (version 2) ... | reverse complement strand
CATGCTGCTCCTCCTGCACCCCCATCTCCCACCAAAAATCCCTCAGCTCAGGATGATGCAAAAAAAGATGTGAAAAACGAAAATAGACCTTCCCTACCAAGCGCTCTATCTCCGCAAAACCTTCCAAGGGATCAAAGTAGATATCAGATACCATCAGTGGACCATTACGCCTCTTTTAACTGCTACCGCAAAAATTCGGGAATCTCAGAGCGCTCTTCTGAACTGAGGACTTACTCATCAGGGCTTCCATTTGGCTCCTTCTTGGTGTATAGATTTTCTGAGCAAAGCGCGTGCCACTTCAAAGGCAAACAACCTGAGGCAGACTGGGCGGGAAAATCCGAAAACTGGGAATATTGGACTCGCTTCTTCTTATTTTTAGGAAGCATTATTCATTAAATTACCCTTTGTTATTGATTTGTTGTAAATAAATAACGAACGTTCGCTTGGCATACATCTTGCTCGCTTTACCTGATCAAGATTCAGGAGGACTACCAAGGATTAGGAGAAAGAACGATGAGCATGGATGAAATGATTACGCGCTATCGAGAGATCTTGGATGAGTCCCCCCTCGAGCAAGCAGCGAAGTGGAAGGCAGCTCACCCAGGATCAAAGGTAATAGGGTGCTATCCAGTCTACACCCCTGTTGAGATCATTCATGCGGCTGGCATGCTACCGGTTGGGATCATTGGCGGAGGCAACAGGCTCGAGATCGCCCATGCCGACTCCCGCTTCCAGTCCTTCGTTTGTTCCATCGTCAAGAGCACGTTAGAGCTTGGTTTAACCGGGAAACTTCAATTTCTCGATGGGATTGTTTTCCACTCGATTTGCGACCCGGCCAGGAATCTCGGGAGCGTTTTCAAGCGGAACTTCCCTCAGTTGCTGGTGGAGTATATCCATTTCCCTCAGAATATGGCTTCGCCCCACACGGTAAATTATCTGGCAGCGGAGTATCGGAAACTCAAGGCCAGCTACGAGCAGCTCGCCGGCAGAGTCATTACGGACGCAGATCTAGGCAAGAGCATCCGGATTTACAATGAACAGAGAAAGCTGATGCGCGAACTCTATCGCATCCGCCGCGAGACACCACAAAACCTTTCGACACTTGAGACCTATATCCTCACCCGGATAGGGACCTTTATCCCGCCGGAGGAGCACATTGCTGGTTTGAAACAAGCCCTTGCGGCCGCGGGTCAAAGGGATGAAAGACCAAAGGACCGAATCAAGGTCGTTTTAGAAGGCTCTTTCTGCGAGCAGCCGCCGCTGGAGTTGATAGAAGGCCTCGAGGCTGCGGGCTGCTACATTCTGGACGATGACTTCCTTTTGGGGTGGCGCTTCTTTGAGCAAGATATTCCCTCCGAGGGAGACCCGATTCGAAACCTGGCTTCTGCCTACATCAACCAAAGCGTCTATTCGAACGTAAAGCACGATACCAGGGAGCGCAAGTCCAAACATCTGATTGATAAGGTCAAAGAGACCGGCGCGAGCGCGGTCGTCATTCTCGCGGCCAAGTTCTGCGAGCCTGCTCTCTTTGATTATGCCCTTTACCGTAGAGCTTTAGAGAAAGAGGGGATACCCCACCTGTATCTCGAATTTGAGGAAAAAATGTGGATATTCGACAAGGCAAAAACCGAGGTCGAGACATTTGTCGAATCGATGTTATTCGATTAGGAGAATTTCCATGGCAAAAACAGCCGAAAGCGTAAAGACAAGCTACCAAGGCCAGATCCATCTCCTGCAAAAAGAGATGATGGGAAATTATTTCAACCAGCTCACCCGTTGCGCCGAGCAGGGCGAGGGCAAAGCCGCCTACATGCTGATTAGCGGCAACCCCGTGGAATTGATGCTGGCCTTTGACCTCATCCCGGTCTATCCGGAGATCAATGCCCTCCAACTCGCGGTCAAAAAGGTGGCCCTCCCCTTTATCCTGAAAGCCGAGGAAATCGGCTACTCGATGGACAATTGTGCCTATGTCAAAGCCGATGTCGGCATGTTCCTGGGAGATCGGAAGACCCCTTTTGCAACGATTCCCCTCCCCTCTCTGATCCTGTGCAATTACGTAGGATGCAATGTTTACCTACAGTGGTTCGAGCATCTGGCAGAATATTCCGACGGCACCCTTTACAACCTGGACATCCCCTTCATGCGTGACCCATCGGGGAAACCCAGCCCGGAGGATGTGACCTACGTGGTCAGGCAGCTCGAGGAGATTATCGAGCTGTGCGAGAAAATCACGGGAAAGAAGCTCGACTACGCCAAACTGCAAAGGATCGTAGCCCTTTCAGGCGAGACCGGAGAGCTTTGGTCTAAAATCAAGTCCCTTACCAAACACGTCCCCTCCCCCTTCGATGCCTATTTTGACTCCGTAACCATGATGGCGCCCCTCTACTGCCTGCGCGGGACCGAAGATGGACTCCGGTTTTTCGAAGCAGCCTATAAGGAAATGGAGGAGAAGGCGCGTTTGGGAATGGGGCCACTCCCTGAAGAACGCTTCCGCTTCGTCATCGAAGGACCACCCCCGTGGCCATATCTACGCGCTTTCCGTGACCTCTTCGCCAAATGGGGCGCGGTAGCCGTGGCCTCGACCTACTCCACCGTGGGCGGGCTTTGGGAATTCGGTTTCAAGCACGACTCCAACCGGCCGCTGGAATCGATCGCCTCGCACATGCTGGAATGGAACCTCACCAACCGCAACTTCCTCCAACGCTACGACCAAATCCGCAGGTATGCGGAGGAGTGGTCTGCGGATGCACTGGTGATTCATTCGGTGAAGAGCTGCAGGCTCTTCTCCGCGGGACAGGGCGACATGAGGGAATATTTCACCAAGGAGCTAGGTATTCCCACCCTGCTCGTCGAATCCGATATCGAGGACCCCAGATATTTTTCCGAGGCACAAATGAAGAATCGAATCGACGCGTTTTTTGAATCCCTGGAACATAAGAAAATTGTGCGTGAGGCTTCAGCCGTAGGAGGAAAAACATGATCTGTGCTGCTGGTATCGATATCGGCTCGACTCAAACCAAAGGCATCATCATCAATGACAAGCTGGAGATCGTTGCACGCTCGTTGACCGATACGGGCGCCTATGTCTCACGGGCGGGCGAGCGGTGTATGGCCGAGGCCCTGCTCAAAGCCGGGCTAAAGCAAGAGGATGTGGCCTACGTGGTGGGCACCGGGTACGGAAGGTACAAAGTGACCTGCGGCGACACTCAGATCACCGAGATCAGTTGTCACGCCAAGGGGGCGAGCTACCTCTTCCCGGGCACGCGTACAGTGATCGATATGGGAGGGCAGGACGCCAAAGGGATTAAAATCGGGGAGGGGGGGGATGTCAAGGACTTTGTTATGAACGACAAATGCGCTGCCGGGACAGGTCGATTCCTCGCCAATGCAGCCGAGGCCGTGGGCCTTTCGCTTGACGACATAGGAGAAATATCCCTGCGGGCGAAGAACCCGGTGCGCCTCACTACTGTGTGCACGGTTTTCGTCGAGTCCGACATCATGTCCTACCTTGCCCAGGGTAAGAAGGTGGAAGACATCCTCGGCGGAGTGCACAGCGCGATTGCCGCGCGGACCATCTCCTTGGTGCGGCGGGTTGGGATCGAGCCGGAGGTGACCTTCACCGGAGGAGTTTCGCGAAACATTGGCATGGTGCGGGCCTTGGAAGAGAAACTCGGCATGAAACTCAACGTGAGCCCGGACTCTCACTTCGTTGGCGCTCTGGGGGCAAGCATATTCGCCCTGGAACGCGCCACAACACAGGCAGGAGCTCACGACGAAGAACAAGCAAGGGCAGCTACGTGACCCGCAGTCACGGAGGTAGCTCTTGAGGGAGGTACTATGGAGTTTGTTGCAGGTATTGATATCGGCGCCAAAACGATTAAGGTCATCATCATGGATGGAAAAAGGGAAGTGATGGGAAAGAGCGTCGTGAAAACACGACCCGATTTTACCTCTGTAGCTAAAGAGGCGCTCGACCTGGCATTGCAGCGGGCAGGATTGAAAGAGAAAGATTTGAGCTACATCGCCACGACCGGGTTTGGCCGGTACAATGTCCCCTTTCGCGATGTTCAGATCACCGAAATCACCTGCGTCGCGAGAGGAGCGGCTTTTCTATTCCCCAAGACTCACTGTGTCCTGGATATTGGCGCCCAGAGTACGCGGGCGATCCGCATCCACGACGGCGGAAAGGTGCGGGAATTCCGCACCAACGACAAGTGCGCCGCGGGAGCCGGAGGCTTCATCGAGCGGGCGGCCAAATATCTGGAGGTGAAGGTCGAAGATGTGGGAGACCTCTCTATCAAATCTGACAAACCCGAAACCATCAGCAGCGTGTGCGCGGTGCTGGCTGAATCGGAGATCATCAATCACGTCTCCGCCGGGGGAACGGTCGAAAACATCATGCGCGGAGTACACAACTCCTTGGCCTCCAGAGCCTTGGCCCTGATCAAGAGGGCCGGTTTGGAAGATGAGGTGACGTTTGTCGGGGGCGTGGCGAGGCAAAAAGGGATGGTCAAAGCCCTCGAGGAGACATTGAAGAGAAAAGTCAACGTGAACGCGGAGCCCGAGATGGCCGGGGCATTAGGCGCAGCGCTTCTCGCCTTGCGCCGCCTGGAAAAAATTCGCGAGGAAGGGCACAAACCGGCAAGCAGGCCGGAAAGCAGAGAGGAGATCAAGGTGGCGTGATGAAACTAAAAGGCAAAACAGCATTGGTCGCAGGCGGTGGCAGAGGTATCGGCCGCTGTATCGCCCTCGCCTTAGCACGCGAAGGAGCCGATATCGCCGTGGGAGATCTCGTGGGCGAGAACGCCGATTCTGTCAGGGACGAAATCAAAGCCCTGCGCGTCAACGCCCTCGCCTGCAAGGTGGATCTCACAAAGCGGGTAGAAGTAGAACAGATGGTCGAAAAGATCCTGAGCCAATTCGGCCAGCTCGATATTCTGGTGAACAGCGCAGGTTGGGACAAGCTGGAGCCCTTCCTGGAGAGCAGTGAGGAAACCTGGGAGCGAATCCTGGCGATTAATTTCAAGTCGGTCCTCTACACTACCAAAGCCGTCCTGCCCCATATGATCTCGCGGGGGTCGGGCAAAATCGTCAACATCAGCTCCGACGCCGGACGGGTAGGCTCCACCTGGGAGTCGGTCTACTCCGGCGCCAAGGGCGCCGTGATCGCCTTCTCGAAGACCCTGGCCCGCGAAGTGGCAAGGTATAAGATCAACGTCAACGTGGTCTGTCCCGGTTTAACTGACACGCCGCTCCTAGCAGCGGTTCGGAGCCAATCGCCCCAGACCGAGAAGCTTATTGACGCTGTGACCAAAGCGACCCCGTTTCGCCGCGTGGCGAAGCCCGAAGAAATCGCCGAAGCCGTGCTCTTTTTCGCCTCCCCCAGCGCGGATTTTGTGACCGGGCAGACCCTCAGTGTAAGCGGCGGCTTAACCATGGTGTAGAATCTCACCTTTAAGGAGTAAATATGCGCAGGGTTGAGGAGCTGATCTCGGTCTGCTACAAGAGGAAGTCAAGAAAAAGCTCTTGCGGGAAAATGTCGCCCAGATCTCTAAAATTTGAGCCGCACATTTTTTCCTATTTTAGAGCAGGAGATGGAGCAACATGATGGAAAAACAGCGCGCGCTCGTATCGCCTAACAGGCACAAAGAGTTCGTCGTCGCAGGGCAGTTCGTAGAAATGCGGGACCGCCAGGGCGGCCCCGCGCCCGAGGAAAAAAAACAAAGCGAGGGTAAACAGGGAAAATTTTTGCATTTGCCGGAGGTTTTCACAATCGAGGAGGCGGCTCAAAACCCCATTGATGGCATCGACAGCGCAAAGATCCTGAACGCAATGGCGGATATCGGTTCCGAGGCGCGCCTTTTTATCTATCGTCCTGAGGGCAAGGTGGTGCGCTACGAGGTCTTTGAGGACCCCCGCGTCTGCTTGGATATCCATCGCGGCGCGGTGATCGAGAATTTAAAGGAAAAACCGAAGGACATGAGCGGATGGCGCACGCACGAATTCTTCATCGATGTCAAAGGATGCCTCGGCGATGAATGCGGAAGATGCGCCATCGTTTGCCCGGAAAACGCCATCCACCTGATGGGCAAAGGAAAGGGGAGCTTTCACGAAATCGATCCGCTGGCCTGTAAAGGCTGCTTTATCTGCTGGGTAGAATGCGTACGAACCGCCGCCGATTGCATCCTGGTTGACGGCAAGACTTTCGACCCGGGCATGCGGGCAAAACACTTCGGAGAGTAATAGATCTGGTTCAAAGTTCAATGGTTCAATTGTTCAAGGTGGTTAATCCTTGAACTTTTGAACGGGGGGGCGGGGAGACGGGGGACGGTTGAACGACTTGAACCCCGAGTGGGCGGGGCGGTCCAAGATTTAAGGGAGGTATAAAGAGCATGGCAACGGTCTTGGCAGGCAACGGCGCGGCGGCGTGGGGATTCAGGTTATCCCGAGTCCAGTGTTATCCCTACTATCCCATTACTCCTTCCACCTCCTGCTCCCAGCAGATCTCTCGCTGGGTTTCTGACGGGGCGATGGAGGCGGTAACGATCAACGCCGAATCTGAGCACAGCGCAGCAAGTCAGATCATCGCCGCCGGCAAGAGCGTCCGGGCCGGCACTGCCACTTCCTCCAAGGGTCTGCTCTACATGATCGAGGTGCTGGAAAATGCAGCTGGCGGAGGAATCCCCTGTGGCCTCTTCCTCGGCAACCGGGCGACCGGCGCGCCCATCAATATCTGGGCTGACAACACCGACGCCTACGCCATGCGCGACAGCGGGCTGATCCAAATTTTTGCCGCTGATGGCCAGGAGACCCTCGACAGCATTATCCAAGGCTACCGCGTCGCGGAAGATCTGAGGGTCAGGCTCCCGTTTGCCGTGAACCTGAGAGGCTTTACCGGAACCCACGCTTACGAGGGGGTGGAGATACCAAAACAGGATGATGTCGACCATTACCTCCCTTCATTCCTACCGCTCACTCCTCTCTTTGCGCCGGACAAGCCGGTAACATATGGGGCTATGCTCTCTGCCTATCCTTACCGCAGACACAAGAGAAATCAGATGGCAGCCCTCACCAATGCCTCCGAAATTGTCTTGAAGGCAGGAAGAGACTTCGCCGAAAGGTTCGGACGCTCCTACGGCCTCTTCGAATGGATCGGAGATGAAAAGGCCAAGCTGGTCGTTGCCCTGTTGGGAGAGTCCTCCTGTGCCGGCGAGGTGGCAACACGCTACCTCCAGGGCAAAGAAGGGATCCCGGGAGTCGCGCTGCTGAAAATCCGGCTTTTTTCCCCTTTCCCGGCCAAGGAAATCGCCCAGGCGCTGCACAAGGCGGGGACAAAGGCGCTGATCGTCTTCGACGAAGGCATGCAGCACGGGGGTGTTCTTCCTCCGCTTGCGCAAAGGATCACTACGGCGGTCCATCTCCACCTCGGGGGCCAGGGGCCCAAGGTCGCAAGCGTGATTGGCGGGCTCGGAGGAAGCGAGGTGCGCCAGGAACATTTCCAGCTGATGTTTAACCTGGCCGATAACATCGCTGAGGGCAAACCCTATCGCCCTGAACCTTACTGGCTGGACATCGAGGAGGACCCCATCTTTGTCGAAAACAAGGAGCAAGTGAGTCCGAAGCTGTGGAGAAAATGGGGAGAGATTTGGAAAAAACAGCAGCGTAAGGAAAAATATTGTTCCCCGATTCCGCCCGATACTCATGAGATTCACATCTACGGGCGGGCTGGGCAGGGCGCGATTACCTCTGCAGTCGGGTTCACCGGCGCCGGCATCGAAAGCGGATTCCAGCTCTTGACCGTGCCCACATTCGGTTCCGAGAGGAGAGGGGCCATTATCACCACTGATACCCTGATCAACTTTCACAAAGAGCGAAAGATTCGCTCTTTTACCCGCGCCTGGGATGTCGTGATACTTTACGATGACACGATTCTCTATTCGCCTGAACATCAGGTTCTGGATGGGCTTAAAGAAGGTGGAACCCTTCTGGTCAACACCTCCAATCTGAGCGTCAAAAAGATCCGCGAGGTCTTGAAGGCCGGTGAAGAGAGAGTAAAGGTTTTTACCGTGCCGGCAGGCGAAATCTCCTATAGACTGGGGCTTAAGCACATCAACATGCCCATGCTGGGGGCTCTGCACAAGGTCTACGATAAGGTGCCGTTTAAGACCGCCGTCAGTTATTACGAACAACACGTCCCCAAGCCAAGAGAAGCAAGCCTAGAAGCGGTCCGGCAGGGTTTCGCCGAAACCACGGATCAAGAAACTAAGAGGGCGAAAAAAGAGAGCAGGCTCACCGTCAGCCGAGACTTTCTTGATTGGCGTCCCGAAGACCATTCGCAGGAGAGCTGGCCTTCCGCTCTGGAAGAAGTCCAGCTCTGAGGGTGCATCATGTATAAAGCTTTATTCAATCGTCATATCGGTATCAGCCCCCACAGTTTTCTTCTCCCGGATCCGGTGGTCGATGTGGGAGAGTACGGGGCGATTCCGACAACCGGGCTCACCTCAGGACATCAGGGCTGCACCGGCTGCGGCATGGTGACCGGCACGAATCAGGTGCTGCGCGCATTGAAGCTTACGGGGAAGCATGTGGTGGCAAGCATCGGGACCGGCTGCAACGAGGTGATCACGACGCAAAACACTTCCTGCTGGGGCGATGTCTCCGTGGATCACAACAATTTCCCCAACACCGCGGCAACGCTTAGCGGGAATATCGCCGCGCTGAAGGCGCTGGCGCAAGCGGGAGCGGTCTCTCCCGAATCGATAGTGAATATCGGCATAGCCGGAGACGGGGGCACCTACGACATCGGCCTCCAGGCCCTCCTCGCCTGGATTGCGCGCGGGGAAAACGGGGTCTATGTTTGCCTCAACAATCAAGCCTACATGAATACCGGAGTTCAAGGATCGGGCGCCACGCCATACGGCACAAATACTTCGACTACTCCCTTTGGAAAGGTGATCCGGGGAAACCAGAGAACGCCGCAATACCTTCTCGATCTCGCCCTGGCCGCCGGCGCCTCTTACGCGGCCGCTGCCTGTCCGCTTTGGCACCGCGATCTCATGATCAAGGCGCAGAAGGCGGCCGCCATCGAAGGACCGTGTGTGCTGGAGATCTATTCGGTCTGCCCCGAGGGCTGGAAGAGCGACACCGATGTGTTTCACGAAATCACTGCACTAGCGCTCGAGACCCGCTCGTGGATCCTCTATGAGGCGGAGCGGGAGCGGAAGAGCAATACGGTTCTCTTCACGCTGAATTACGCTCCCAAAAAGTATCTGCCGATTTTAGCATATCTCAAGTTGCAGGAGAGGTTTGCGGGCATGAGCGAATTTCCCCAGATGGTTGAGCGGGCGCAGGAAGTCATCGAGGCAAGGTGGTCTTTCTGGAAGCCGGTGCTTGAGGCGAATGGAAAAGAGTGGAAGGAGGGGCTCCGTGCATCCTGATCTTACCTTACGAATCGCCGGGGAGTCCGGTGAGGGCGTCATCACCATAGGTGAAACCCTGTGCCAAATTGCCGCCCGGGAAGGGCTCCATATCGTGACCTTCCGGACTTTTCCCGCCGAGATCAAAGGCGGGGCATGCATGATTCAGGTGCGGCTAAGCGAGAAAAATATCTCTTATCACGGAGAGCGCGTGGATTTTCTCGTCTGCCTCAACCAGGAGGCCCTGGATGAGAATCTTCCCGATCTGAAAGACCAAGGAGTCCTCCTGTGCGAGGCGGAATGCGATCTGCCCGAAGAACGCCTTGGACGAACGGTCTACAAGGTCCCCTTCGATCGCATCGCTACGCGCGAGATCGGCAGCCGGATCAGCAAAAACATCGTCGTCCTCGGGACCCTCTCCCACATCTTGAGTTTGCCGAAGAGGCAAATCGAGGGATTCATTACAGAGAAATTCGCCAGGAAAGGAAAGGCAGTCCTCGATCACAATCTGGATGCCTTGCAAAGAGGGTTCGATTTTGCAGAGCGCAATCTCGGGAAAAAAGACCCCTACAAATTCCCCAAGGGCAATGAGCAGAAGATGCTTCTGATGACGGGTAACCAGGCGATCGCCTTGGGCGCCGCCGCCTCGGGGATGCGGTATTTCTTCGGTTATCCCATCACTCCTGCCTCGGAGATCATGGAATGGCTCGCGGTCCACCTGCCCAAGCTGGGAGGCACCGTCCTCCAGACCGAGGACGAGATCTCAGCCATCTGCAGCGTCGCCGGGGCGTCGTGGGCGGGGGGCAGGAGCATGACATCCACATCGGGACCCGGACTATCGCTCATGTCCGAGACCATCGGCCTTCTCTCGATGGCGGAAATCCCGGCGGTCATTGTGGACTCGCAGAGAGGCGGTCCCAGCACGGGAATGCCCACCAAGACAGAGCAGTCTGATCTTTTTCTTGCTCTTTATGGCTCTCACGGAGACGCCATAAGAGTGGTAATGGCGCCCACTTCCGTTCCCGACTGCTTTCGCGTCACCGCCTTGGCCTTTGACCTGGCTGAGAAATACCAGTTGCCGGTCATCGTGTTAGTAGACCAAGCCCTCTCGGCACGTCTCGAGACTGTCGAGCCGCGTTTGGTCAAACGGGCCCCATCAGCTTCCCGACTGACCGCCAAGCTCAGGGAGGATGCCCCTTTCGCTCGCTATCAACTGGGTGAATCGGGCGTCTCTCCGGTTGCCCTTCCAGGCACGGTGGGAGGCGAACACATGGTTACCGGGATGGAGCACGACGAAAAGGGCAATTTCGCCTGCGACGAAGAAATGCACACGGCGATGACTGTCAAAAGATTCCGCAAGCTAAGCGCCATCGAGAGCGACCCGTTGACTCATGAACTCTGCGATCGTTTCGGCGATGAAGAGGCGGAGATTGGCATCATTTCCTGGGGTTCATCGGCCGGACCGGTCGAGGAGGCCGTTAGTATCGCCAAAAATCTGGGGATACCGGTCCAGGCCATCATCCCAAAAATCCTGAACCCTCTTCCCCATCAGGAGCTCAAGGCCTTTTTGGGCAAGGTCAAGCGGGTCATTGTCCCCGAGCTCAATTTTGTCGGGCAGTTAGCTTCCTTGCTCAGGTCAACCTACCGCATCCCGACTATCAGCTTGACCAAGGTCAAAGGGGTCCCGCTGGAACCAACGGAAATCGTCAAGAAGATTGTCGAGACTGCAGAAACGCTAAACGTAAGGAGCATGAAACACTATGGAAGAGCAGGATAGACCTTGCGAATACCTGAGCGGCGTCAGCCCTGTATGGTGCCCGGGCTGTGGTTATTACGGAATTCTCTCAGCGCTGATAGAGGGATTAGCCGATCTCAAGCTGCCCACTAACGAGCTCGCCCTCATCTCCGGAATCGGCTGCTCCAGCAGGCTGCCCTATTTTGTCAAGGCCTATGGTTTTCACAGCATTCATGGCCGCGGGCTCCCCATCGCCCAGGGAGTCAAAACCGCCAATCCGGAGCTCACCGTTCTCGCCGTCGGAGGCGACGGAGATGGCCTGGCTATCGGCGGGGGTCACCTGCCACATATAGCGCGGAACAATGTGGATATAACCTATCTGCTTTTCAACAATGCCATTTACGGGATGACCAAGGGGCAGTTCTCTCCTACCACCGTCCTATTTCCCATCACCAAAACCTCTCCCTTTGGCCTGGCCGGCGAGTCTGTCAACCCTTCGGCCCTGGCCATCGTCTATGGGGCGAGCTTCGTGGCGCGAGGCTTCTCAGTAAAAAAGGAGCATTTAAAGGATTTGATCATTCAGGGAATGCAGCACCGGGGATTTTCCTTCATCGAGATCCTCGCCAGTTGCTCTTCCTTCAACACCACCGATATGAATGTGGCCCGGATCATCAATAATCTCCAAATGGTTCCCGAAGACCACAACCCGGAAGATGAAATAGCGGCCTTGAGGCTGGCCACCGACAAGGAAAAAATCAACCTTGGCGTCTTGGTCCGCAACCCACGTCCCACGTTGGGGGATAAGTTCCAGGAGATGCAAAAGAAGGCAAAAGCTAAGGCTCCAGAGGCTAAGGCTCAGGCAGCCATGGAGGATCTCCTGGCGCAATTCGCATAATACCAGCCACTAGTTTAAGCTAACCATCTTTTCAACGGAGGTTTTCCTATGTTTCAAAACCTGCTCTTCCAGAAAGAAAAAGCCATCGCTACTGTCCAGCTCCATCGCCCGCAAAAGAAAAACTCCCTGAACGGTGAGTTGCGGCGGGAATTGGAGGAATGTTTCAAAGAGGTGGCAAACAACCGGGATATCAGGGTCGTCATCGTCACCGGAGGGGAGGAGGTTTTCTGTGCGGGCGCGGACATCGCTGAGATCCAAGAGTCTCTTTCTGCAGAGTCGGCTTACAAACACGCCCGGGAATTCCAGCTCCTGTTCGACCAGATCGAAGATCTGCCACAACCGGTCATAGCGGCGGTCTCGGGCTACGCGCTCGGAGGAGGATGTGAGCTCGCATTGGCGTGTGATTTTCGCATCGCTTCCGACACGGCCAAATTGGGTCTCCCGGAGATCAAGATCGGCGCATTTCCCGGAGGAGGCGGAACGCAAAGACTCCCACGACTCATCGGAGCGACCAAGGCCAAGGAGATCATCTTAACCGGCGATCCCATCAACGCAGAGCAGGCCCTTGCCATAGGGCTTGTCATGAAGGTGGTTACGAAAGAAAAATTGTTGGACGAGGCCAGGCAATTTGCCGGCAAACTAGCCTCGCTTCCCCGTCTCGCCATGGAGGCATCGAAGAGAGTCATTAACCGGGGCCTCCAGGTAGATCTTAGCTCAGGCCTGGAACTGGAGGCGCGCTGCTTCGGAAACCTGGCCATTACGCACGATTTAAAAGAAGGGACGCTAGCCTTCCTAGAGAAGAGAAAGCCAAACTTCACTGGCGATTGACACGAGAAGATGGAACTTCGGAATTATCCTCTTCCGCTCGAACCCTTTGGCTCCCAGCCAAAAGTGGCTGCCGTGACGATCCCGATGTATTAGCTCTTCGAGGGCATACTCCAGGCAAGCAAATCGCTGACTTTCTATGACCTCCGTTGCACCAACCATGGCGCGAGAACACGAGGTTTGGCTCAAGCTGATTGAGTCGGCGACCGTCCGCAAGCAGCAGGTGGCCTTCGCGTGCGCGACGGCGCTGCCGCTGACGCTTGTGCCCGCTACCGCCGGGGTGGCTGGATACAATGCTGCGCGGCCCAGCGGCGCCTTTTGCATCGAGGGCTGCCTGGGTGGGCGTAGCGGCGAGGTGTGCCAGCGGATGCTCGCAGGGGCGGAACGTCGCGCCGCGCAGCACTCCGAGCCCGTGCAATTTCGTTGTCCGATAGGCCTGCTCAAGATTATCGTGCCCGTGTTCGTCGGCGAACAACACGTTGGCAACCTGCTGGCGGGTCCGTTTTCGCAGCAGTCGCTCAATAGGGAAACTCTGCGCCGCCTGACGCAGCGTCTGCGGCAATGGGGTCTTGAGAAAAGCGTCGCAGCCCTGCGCGCCTCCTGGCGTTACAGCCCATTGCTCAGCAGCGAGCGCGGTCGGTCGGCAGCGACGCTGCTGGAGATGTTCGCCCAGTACCTTTCCGAGCGCGGCAACCAGCTTTTGACGCACGAGCCGGGGCAAAGCTCGCCGCTGCTGCGGCAAATCGAAGCCTATCTCGCCGAGAACCAGAACGGGTCCGTCTCGACGAAAGACCTCGCGCAGCGCGTCCACCTCAGCCCGTGTTATTTCTGCAAACTATTCAAGAAGCAGACGGGTCTGACCTTCACCGAGTACCGCCGGCGGGCGCGCGTCGAGAAGGCCAAACGGCTGTTGCTCGACCCCCATCGGCGCGTGTCGGAGGTTGCGTTCGAAGCGGGCTTCGACTCGATCCCGTACTTTAACCGCGTCTTCCGCCGTTTCGTGGCCTGTTCGCCGTCCGAATACCGCGCCGCCGTCGCCAGGACAACAGAGGATAAGAGATTGACAATCTAGGCGTAGCCCGCAACGGGCCTTCATGTCACGCTGCCCGTCCAAATGAGTCGAAAACTCTCTCTTCTCAGGTGGGTAGTGGTTGAGTATGTCATAGCGAACCGGTTTTCCCCCGGATTGGCGTTGAGCTACAATTTTTACTCCGAGTCTCAGAATCGCATCAACACCAACCATCTCTCTGTCGGGCCTCACATCGGGATCAACTATTAATGAGATGTACGGTGACATCGTTAGAGTCCCGCTTTTCGGATTATTTGGCGCTCACGAGGCCCCGCGTTGTGTTGATGGTTCTGGTGACGACATTCGTGGGATTCTATCTTGGTTCCTCGGGAGTGTTGGACTGGGGTTGCCTGTTCAAGACGATTATCGGCACGGCCCTAGGCGCAGGCGGAACCCTGGCCTTGAACCAGTACCTCGAGAAGGACGTGGACACACGGATGAAGCGGACGCGACTTAGGCCCTTGCCCGACGGGCGGCTTCAGCCCGTCGAGGTTCTAATATTCGGCGCGACACTCGCTATCGCCGGGCCCCTCTACCTCATAATAGCGGTAAACCCATTGAGCGGGCTTGTAACGGGTACGATCGTGTTAAGCTACCTCTTTGCCTACACTCCGCTCAAGCGGAAGAGCCCCCTTTGCAGCATCGTGGGAGCGATTCCAGGAGCACTGCCCCCGGTAATCGGCTGGGTAGCGGCCTCCGGCGATCTCGATCTTGGGGCCTGGATACTGTTTGCGATCCTGTTTCTCTGGCAGCTCCCCCATTCGCTGGCAATTGCCTGCCTCTATCGGGAAGATTATGCCCGAGCAGGTATTCGAGTACTTCCGGTCATTGAGCCAGACGGGAGGAGTACCGGACGCCTGATCGTATGCAGTTGTTTGGGGCTACTTGTGGTCAGTCTCCTGCCAACACTAACTGGCCTTGCGGGATCGTTTTATCTCATGACGGCTTTCGTTTTGGGAGTTGCGTTCCTTGGGTGCGGCTTTGTCGTCGCGCGCCGCCGGTCGGCAGAGACTGCTCGGTATCTCCTGTTGGCTTCGCTAGTCTATCTTGCGATACTGCTTGTGGTGATGGCCTTCGACAAGGCCCCGTTGCAGACCTGAGCAGAATATGATGGCGAGCCAGGATATTCGGCAGCAGAACCGACACGCGTCGGCAGCAGTATTGCACGATATTATTAGAGTTCCCTTCATGGCGAGAGAGTGAAAACTAGGTAGATCTGATGTCAAGCTGGTTTCCAGAGAACGTATCGACTTTCGGCGGCGACATAGACTCTCTTTTCTATCTGATCTTATACATCACGGGAGCATGGTTCATCCTGACAGAGGGGCTTATTGTCTTCTTCTTGATTCGCTACCGGCGCCGGCAAGGAAGCAAAGCGGCTTATCTCCCTGGGGAGTCGCTCCGGCAGGCCTCGTGGATTCTCGTCCCCTGCGTCGCCGTGCTTATTCTCGACCTCTGGTTGGATTTTCGCGGCGCTGATGTATGGGCGAAAATCAAACGCCAGGTGCCACCCAGCGACCTCGTGATTCAAATCACGGGAAAGCAGTTTAACTGGGAGATCGTCTATCCGGGGCCGGATAGAAAATTCGGCACCGAAGACGATCTCCAAATAGACAATGAGCTGCATGTCCCCGTGGGCAAGGTAGTCCACGTCGTCCTCAAGTCCAAAGACGTGATTCACAGCTTCTTCCTCCCCCACCTGCGCCTCAAGCAGGACGCCGTGCCGGGGCGGGAAATCCAGGCCTGGTTTGAAGCCACGAAGCCCGGCCAATTCGAGATGCCCTGCGCTGAGCTTTGCGGCTTTGGCCACTCGGGGATGAACGGTCAGTTGATCGTGCAGCCTCAGGAAGAATACGAAAAGTGGGTGCAGGAGCATTGGCCAAAAAAATGAATATCTTTTCAACGGATCACAAGGTCATCGCTAAACAGTATTTATCCGTCGGCCTCTTCTGGGCAATCATGGGGGGACTCACCGCCTACATGATCCGCTGGCAGCTCGCCTACCCGGACACCGAGGTGCCGGGCTGGGGTTTTGTCGCGCCGGACTTCTACAACATGCTCGTCACCATGCACGGAACGATCATGGTCTTCTTCGTCGCCATGCCGATCCTGCTGGCGGCCTTCGGCAACTTCCTCATTCCCTTGATGATCGGCGCCCAGGACATGGCCTTTCCCCGGCTGAACAGGCTCTCCTTTTGGGTTTTCGCCCTCGCGTCCGTCATTCTGCTGGTCTCCTTCTTTGTTCCCGGCGGCGCCGCCTCCGCCGGCTGGACCGGCTACCCACCTCTTTCGGCCAAAGCTGAGTATACAGGAGTCCATTGGGGCTTAAATCTCTGGCTCCTCGCCCTGGCCCTCGAGTTCGCCTCTTTTTTAATGGGCGGCGTAAACTTTCTCACCACCGCCATAAATTTTCGGGCCCCTGGCATGACCTTTTTTCGCCTGCCTCTCGTCGTCTGGATGCAGCTCACAGCGGCCGTCCTTTTCATGCTCTCCGTCGGGCCGCTTATCGCTGGTGCAGTGATGCTCCTTATGGATCGTGTGATTGGAACAACCTTTTTCCTGCCAGAAGGCGGCGGGCAACCGCTCTTATGGCAGCACCTCTTCTGGTTCTTCGGCCATCCTGAGGTCTATGTCATCCTGCTGCCCGGCCTGGGCCTGGTCCTGGAAATCCTGCCAGTCTTTTCCCGCAAGCCGATCTTCGGCTACCGCGCGATTATCTACTCGACCATCGTCGCGGGCATGCTGAGCTTCGTGGTGTGGGCGCACCACCAATTTTTGAGCGGCATGGACCCCCGGCTCGTCATGCCCTTCAGCATCACGACGATACTCATCTCCGTGCCTTTCGCTCTCATCGTCTTTGCCATGATCGCGACCCTGTGGCGCGGATCGATCAGCTTCTCGACCCCGATGCTCTTCGCCCTCGGCACCCTTTCTATCTTCATCCTTGGAGGATTGACCGGTATTTTCAATGGCTCGGCGCCCGTGGATATCTACCTCCACGACACCTACTTCATCGTCGCCCACTTCCACTACACCCTCTTCAGCGCCACCTTCTTCGCCGGCTTTGCCGGGCTCTACTTCTGGTTTCCGAAGATGTTCGGCCGGATGATGAGCGAAACCCTGGGGAAGATCCATTTCTGGCTGACCTTCATTTTTTTCAACGCCGTCTTCCTGCCGATGCACTTCGTCGGGCTCGGAGGGATGATGCGGCGAATCGCCAACCCGATGCAGTACGCCTTTCTTCAACACCTACAGCCGATGAACATCTTCATCACCGTGGCTGCGATCCTGCTCTTGCTCTCTCAGATCCCCTTTGTTATCAATTTCTTCTGGAGCCTGCGCGCGGGAAAGAGGGCCGAGCGCAATCCATGGCAGGCCAATACGCTGGAATGGACTGCCCTTTCCCCGCCACTGCACGACAACTTTGAAAGGGTCCCCGTTGTTTACCGCAGTCCCTACGAGTACAGCTCCCCCGAGTCGCCCGAGGATTGGCTGCCGCAGGACCGGCCACCCGCGGTGGCTCAATCCTAGGAGGAAAAAATCGTGTCGAGATCTGAGAGCCTGACCATGACAGGAATTCCAACGGGGAAAGTGGGGATGTGGTGGTTCCTCGCCTCGGAGATCCCGGTCTTCGGCGGCCTGATCGCCTCCTACGTCGTCGTCCGCCTTGGGAGCGGCGGCTGGTCCGACGCCTCGAGCCATTTAAATTTCTCCCTTGCTTTGGCGAATACCTTCGTTCTGCTCACGAGCAGTCTGACCATGGTGCTGGCTTTCGCCGCCGTCGAGGAAAAAAAGCCAAGGAGGCTTCAAGCCAACCTCTTGCTAACCCTCCTGCTGGGCCTGACCTTTTTGATGATCAAGGGCTTCGAGTACGCGGGCGAGATAGGCCATGGGTTTACTCCGGGCGCGGGCATCTTCTGGTCTTTTTATTACGGGATGACCGGTCTTCACGCCCTGCACGTCCTAGGCGGGATCGTCGTGAATCTGGTCCTGCTAGTTGCCGCGCTTAGGGATACCTTAAGACCTAATGAACACCGCGTGGAGCTGGCCGGTCTGTACTGGCACTTTGTCGATATCGTCTGGATTTTTCTCTTCCCCCTACTCTATCTCACATGAGGGTATACGATGACTTCTGATGCGCACCGTCCAAACTATTTTCTCGTTTGGTTATGGCTCGTCGGCCTCGTCTTCCTCTCCATCGGAGCTAGCGTTTTTCTCTCCAAAGGCGCCGCCATCCTCTTGATCTTCCTTGTGGCGCTGGTCAAGGCCGTGCTGGTCCTGCTAAATTACATGCACCTCAAATTTGAAAGGCCGCTCCTCTACGCCTTGGTCATCGTCCCCCTTCTGATCGTGGCCATCCTCATCTTCGCCCTGTTTCCCGACTTCGTTCTCCACAACTAGCTCCCTAGGGCACGATTAGATTTCAGGGACTCCTATAGTCCTTCTACTACTTTCCCATCTGTGAGAAAAAGCTCCGATTTCATTACAGATTTTGAGAAACGGAAACAGCAAGCTTCCGTTTCTCTTTGACAATTTATTGGCACAGTTTGTGCTGACAAAATGACGGAGAGGAATCTATAATTTTTTAAACTCATCACGGACAGAATTTCATGACCTATCGGAGTTTAATCTACGAGGTTGACGATGGCATCGCCACCGTGCGGCTGAATGATCCCGAGAGGCTCAATGCCCTGACCTTCCAGACCTATGAGGAGCTGGAGCGACTGATGGGGGATTTAGCCTACGAGCAGACGGTCAAGGTCGTGGTGCTTACAGGAAACGGCAAGGGCTTCTGCTCTGGGGGAAGCGTACATGGGATCATCGGTAAGCTCTTGGAGATGAAGGGGGAGTCTCTTTATCGCTTTACCCGGATGACCTGTAATGTAGTCAAAAACATGCGTCAGCTTAAAAAACCGATCGTGGCGGCAGTGAACGGGATAGCTGCCGGGGCAGGAGCGATGCTCGCCCTGGCCAGCGACCTGCGCATCGTTTCGGAGCGGGCGAAGTTTGCCTTTCTCTTTACCAAGGTGGGTTTGGCTGGGGCGGATATGGGGGCGCTTTATCTTCTCCCCAAGATCGTGGGACAAGGCAAGGCCGCGGAGCTGGTTTTCTTCGGGGACGTTATTGACGCCCAGGAAGCCTATCGGATCGGGCTGGCGAATCGGGTGGTGGCGCCTGACAAGCTGATGGAGGAAGCCTACTCCCTGGCGCGCCGTCTGAAAGAGGGACCGCTTTATGCCTTGGGAGTGACCAAGGAACTGCTAAATTTGGAAAGTGAAGTGGGTCTTGAGACTGCGTTGGAGATGGAGGCGATGGCCCAGGCCCGGTGCATGGAGATGGCGGATTTCAGCGAAGGCTACAAGGCCTTCGTGGAAAAAAGAGCGCCCCGATTCAACAAAACCGACATGCCGTGAAAGGAAGAACTATGGCGAAAAAAACCATCCATATTAGAAATCTTGAAAAGGAAGACTTGCCGTCCATCGTCGATATCGAGGAACGGGTGACGGGGCTGGCGCGCAAGAAATACTGGGAAAAGAGGATCGAGATCTCGGAAGCGATCCGGCCGCACTGGGCATCTCTCGTGGCAGAGCTGGAAAACCGCGTGGTCGGTTTCATCTTCGGCAGGGCCGGCGAGCTGGAGTTTGGTCTCCCCGGGACCGTGGCTTGGATAGAAATTATCGGAGTTGATCCTGCCTTCCGCAATCAGGGAATCGCGCGCCAGTTGATAGAGAGCTTCGCCGCGGGCGCCGAAGACCATGGCATCAACACCATCTTTACTCTCGTGGATCATGCACAGCCGGAGATGGAGCGATTTTTCACCCGGCTCGGCTTTGCTCAAGGGAAAATGGTGCACTTTCAGAAAGAGATCACCTGATATGGATTTCGATCTATCCGAGGAGCTGGTCGCGGTCAGAGAGCTAGCCAGAGAGTTTGCCGAAAAGGAGATCGCCCCCACTGCCGTCAAAGACGACAGGGAGCATATCTTCCGCAAGGACCTGGCGGCAAAGATGGGCGAGGTGGGTTTCTACGGCTGCGTGTTTCCGGAGGAGTACGGCGGCACACAGTTGGGCTTCGTGGCCCTCGCCCTGATCTCGGAGGAGATCGCCCGGGTGCACAGCGCCATCCGCGTCTATATCAACATGCAGGCAGGCCCGGCCCTAACGCTCTTGAAAGCCGGCAGCGAGGAACAGAAAAAAAAATGGATTCCCCCTCTGATTCGCGGCGAGACGATCAGCTGCTTCGCTATTACCGAGCCGGACGCCGGATCAGACGTGGCGGCCATGAGGGCCACGGCGGTGCGCAACGGCGATGGTTACGTCCTGAACGGAACCAAGAGCTGGATTTCCAATGCCACGGTCGCGGACGTAGGCGTAGTTTTCGCCTACACCGACAAGTCCCGGAAGCATCACGGCATGTCCGCTTTCTTCGTGGAATTGAACCGGCCCGGCGTAAACCGCCGGGACCTGGACAAGATGGGCACCCACGCCTCCCCTACCGGAGAGCTGATCTTCGAGAACTTTCACATACCAAGGGAAAGTCTGATCGGGCGGGAGGGAGAGGGATTCAAACTCTGCATGTGGCATCTGAACCACACGCGCCTGGGCTGTGCCGCCGGGGCTTTGGGCGTGGCACGAGCGGCCAAAGAAGCCGCGATCAGCTACGCCAACCAGCGCGAGCAGTTTGGTCAAAAGATAGGTCAATTCCAGATGATCCAGGACCTTATTGCCCAGATGATCGTGAACGAGGAGGCGGCTCGTCTGCTGGTCTACCGTGCTGCCGCTCTCGCCGACCAGCACAGGCCCAACAACCTGGAGACCTCTATAGCCAAATATTCCGCGGCTGAGACCGCCGCCTTTAACGCCGACGCGGCCTTGAAGATCCTGGGGGCCTACGGCTACTCGACCGAATTTCCCGTGGAGCGTTATCTACGCGACGCCAAGTCCTACCAGATCGTTGAGGGATCATCGAACATTCAAAAACTCATTATTGCCCAGGACGCCTTGGGCTACAAAAAGGCGAATCGATAATACCAAGGAGGTTAACCAACAGACGTGCGACCATACTTTGAAAAGATGACGGAATTCGGGAAACCTTTGTCCGACGGCCTGAAAAAAAGGATGCAGGAGAACGTACAACACATCAAGGGGGCGGAGAAGGAGATCACCGAGGCAGTAGAAAAAGTCAAAAAGGCCGGCCTGCCGGCCGAGGTGCTGAAGAAGCGGGGCGAATGGACCGTTTATCAGAGGCTCGAGTATCTGCTCGACGCGGGTACCTGGTGCCCTCTGCACACCCTTTACGACCCGATGGACGAAGAGTCAGGAACCACCGGCGTCGTAGATGGGCTGGGCAAGATCAGCGGCAGATGGGCCGTTGTGATCGGTTTTGACAACAAGGTGATGGCAGGCGCCTGGATCGCCGGCCAGGCGGACAATATTTTGAGAGTCACCGATATGGCCAAGCGACTGAACGTTCCTGTCGTTTGGATAGTCAACTGCAGCGGCGTCAAGTTGCCCGAGCAGGAGAAAGTCTACCCGAACCGGCGCGGCAGCGGGACGACCTTTTTCCGGCACGCCGAACTGGAAAAACTGGGGATTCCGGTACTGGCCGGAATCTGGGGCACCAACCCGGCCGGGGGAGGCTATCAGGGCATCAGCCCGACCTACCTGCTGGCCCACAAGAACTGCAACATTGCGGTAGGCGGCGCCGGCATCGTCAGCGGTATGAGCCCGAAGGGCTTTTTTGACGAGGAAGGGGCCGAAGCTATCATCACCGCCACCAAGAATTTCAAGGAAGTGCCACCTGGGCGTGTGAACATTCATTACGATTCCACGGGGTTCTTCAAAGCGGTGTTCGACACCGAAGAAGGGGTTCTGGACGGCTTGAAGGAACTGATGAAAGCTATGCCCGCTTACGACCCGAAGTTCTTCCGGGTAGCGGCGCCAAAGGAGCCGAGATTCGATCCCGGCGAAATCGACTACCTCATCCCCTTCAACCAGAAGATGGCGTACAGTTTCGACGAGGTCCTGGCCCGGCTCACCGACAACAGCGAACATATGGAATTCAGGCCCGACTACGGACCCGAGGTCTATACCGGGCTGGTGAAGATAAACGGTCTTCTGATGGGCGCGATCGGCAACCGGCAGGGTTTCTTGCCGAAAGGCTACCCGGAATACGCGCCCTATCAGGGAATCGGGGGCAAGCTTTATCGGCAGGGACTCATCAAGATGAATGAGTTCGTGACGCTGTGCGGAAGAGACAGAGTCCCCATCATTTGGTTCCAGGATACCACGGGCATCGACGTGGGCGATTACGCCGAAAAGGCTGAGCTGTTAGGGCTTGGACAGTCGTTGATATACTCGATCGAGCAGACCGACGTACCGATGATGCTGGTGGTGCTGCGCAAAGGGACCGCGGCGGCGCACTACATTATGGGTGGCCCCACGGCCAACAACCACAACGCCTTTACCCTGGGAACGCCGACCACGGAAATCTATGTGATGCACGGAGAAACCGCCGCCGCGGCATCCTTTGCCCGAAGGCTGGTGAAAGAAAAGGACGCAGGTCAGCCACTACAGCCGATCATCGAGAAGATGAACGCTTTGGCGGCAGACTACCACGCCAAGTCCCGCCCGGGCTACTGCGCGAAGATGGGTTTTGTGGACGAGGTGATCTCTTTCGCAGCAATGCGGAACTATATGGCAGCTTTCGCCAACTGCGTCTACCAGAACCCGAAGTCTATCTGTCCGCATCATCATATGATGCTTCCAAGGATCATTCGAGGGTAGTAACGACAGGAGCAGCCGTGAACAGGGTATCTTTAAACATCCTTCCGTTGCAATCGGAGATTATTTACGGACCCGTCCCTTCGAAAAGGCTCGGCGTCTCGCTGGGAATCAACATCCTTCCCACCAGCTACAAGCTCTGTTCTTTCAGCTGCCTCTACTGTAAGTATGACTGGACGTCTAAACCTACGCCCCACCTTACCTATCAGACCGACGATCTGCCCCGTCCGGCTGAGGTCGCCTCCGCGCTCGATATGTCCTTACATCGGCTAGTCAAACACAGAACAAAACTCGACTGCATCACTTTTTCAGGGAACGGCGAGCCTACGCTCCATCCGGATCTAGCCGAAATCATCGCAGCCGCTAAGAGAGTCCGCGATCAATACCTTCCTGAGGTCAAGCTTGCGATCCTTTCCAACTCTTCGACAGTGGGAAGCGCAGAGGTACGCGCGGCCCTAGAAATGCTCGACCTCAAGGTCATGAAGCTCGATGCGGGGAGCGAGGAAATGATCCGCCGACTGAACAATCCTATGCCTAATTTTTATCTTGGAGAGATCGTCGCCGGGTTAAGAAGTTTGACGGACGTCATTCTGCAATCTCTTTTTGTTCAAGGAAGGGTCGCCAATACGGACCCGGATTCCGTGGAGCGATGGCTGGAGAAGGTGCGAGAGATCCAGCCCCGGCTGGTACAAGTCTACTCCCTGGATCGCCTACCAACGGAAAGGAAACTATGGAAGGTCAACCTTCCCACTCTGCAGTGGATCGCGAGTCAGGTACGCTGGCGGGCAGGCATACCAGCGGAAGTCTTTTAGCCGGCGGCAGAGGTTTTACTTATGGTCTACTTTAATGTATTAGGAGAGGTTATGCAGGACGTTCTTGGCTGAGGTGAAAATTATGATCATGGATCATCACATTGTCCCGGATTACCGATACAAAGAAATTCTGGTCGAAAAACGGCCCCCGAAGGATTTCGAGGGCCGGCCCGTCGAAGGCCTGACCAACTACTGGATCATCTTCAACAACCCGAAACAGTTCAACTCCTACACCACGCCCATGGTGAAGGAAACCATCCTCGCCTTCCGCCAAGCCTCGATGGACCGCGCCTGCGTGGCCGTCGTGTTCACGGGCGTGGGCGATAAGGCCTTCTGCGCGGGCGGCAACACCAAGGAATACGCCGAATATTATGCGGGCAACCCGCAGGAATACAAACAATACATGCGCCTGTTCAACGACATGGTCACGCACATCCTGATTTGCGACAAACCGGTGATCAACCGCGTCAACGGCATGCGCGTCGCCGGCGGCCAGGAAATCGGCATGGCCTGTGATTTTACGATCGCCGCAGATACCGCACGGTTCGGCCAAGCCGGCCCCAAGCACGGTTCCGCGCCCGATGGCGGCGCCACCGATTTCCTGCATTTGTACGTGGGCATCAACCGCGCCATCGAGTCGTGCGTGCTTTGCGAACCCTGGTCCGCCTTACAAGCCGTGCGCTTCGGGCTGATCAACAAGATCGTCCCGGTGCTCAAGAAAAAAGACGGCGTCTTCATCCGCAACCCCTTCGTCTACGAGGAGGAGTCGGATGAATGGGGCAACCCCAAGTTCGGGAGGTTCAAGACCGGTCCGGACAGGAAGGCTGCGGCAGAGGCGGCCGCCGGTTGCGAAACAGACTTGACGCTTTTGGACCAGGAGGTGGAACGCATGTGCTACTCCCTGGCCTTGACCATGCCCGACTGCGTTTCCAAGACCCTGGAATCCATGCGCAAGAAAAAACTGGAACATTGGCAGCGCAACTGTGAAACCAACCGGTCATGGCTCGCCTTGAACATGATGACCGAAGCCAAGGCGGGCTTCAGGGCCTTCAACGAAGGACCCAAGGACAACCGCGAGGTGGACTTTATCAAACTGCGGCGCGCGCTGGCTAAGGCCGCGCCGTGGACAGAGGAACTGATAGAAAGCATTTTGCCTAAGAATGCGCAAAAATGACTAAGCAGCACGCAATTTTGTAACCAGGAAAGGAAGGTATAACCGTGGATCTGGGACTCAAAGGAAAAGGAGCAATTGTCACTGGCGGCAGTTTGGGCATTGGCACCGCGGTCGCCATCGGGTTGGCCCGTGAGGGTGTGGATGTGGCCGTGAACTACCGGCGCCACGACACCGAGGCCAAGCAGGTGGTGGCGGAAATCGAGAAGCTGGGGCGAAAAGGGTTGGCCGTCAAGGCCGACGTTTCCAGCTACGACGATGCCATGAAGATGGTCCAGCAAGTGCAGGAGGCCTTTGGCCGTTTAGACATCCTCGTCTGCAACGCCGGGATTACCTGGGACGGCGTGATCTGGAAGATGTCCGAGCAGCAGTGGGATACGGTCATCGGGGTCAACCTCAAGGGCTATTTCAACTACAACAAGGCCGCAGCAATGGTCTTCAAGGATCAAAAATACGGCAAGATCGTCAACATCTCCTCGATCAACGGCCTGCGCGGAAAATTCGGACAAGCGAACTACGCCGCTTCCAAGGGCGGGGAAATCGCCATGTCCAAGTCGCTGGCCAGGGAGCTGGGGGTCTTCAACGTCAATGTGAACGTGGTCGCGCCGGGCATGGTCCTTACCGATATGATGGAAAACCTCGCGCCGGAGTTTAAGAACAAGGCCATGGCTGAAACCGTCATTGGTCGCTTTGCCACGCCCGAGGATTGCGCGCATTTAGTGGCCTTCTTGTGCTCGGACCTCTCCCGGCATATCACGGGAGAGGTCATCAAGATCGATGGCGGACAATACATTTAAACGCCGCCATTTTTGACCGGACATTGTTTTAGGCCAACCATCCGCGAGATGGCTGGTGGCCTGTCAGGGAAAAGGAGAAAGACATGAGTAGAGTTGGAATCATTGGAGCGGGGCACGGAGTTTTTGGCCGGCGGAGCGATGCCACGGTCCAGGAACTGGCCTTCGAGGCTTTCCGCCTGGCGATCAAGGATGCAGGAATCAGCCGTGAAGAATTGGATGCCACGGTCGTTGCCGCGGTCCCGGAGTACCACAAACAGCGCTCGGTGGCCGGTGTGGTCCAGGAGTATCTCAACCTCAATCCCAAGCCTACCTGGCTGACTGAAGTGGCCTGTGCCTCGGGGAGCGCCGCTATCCGTACGGCCTGGATGGCGATCAAGTCCGGGTTGCATCAAATCGTGGCCGTCATCGGCTGCCAGAAGATGACGGAACTCTCCACCCCCGAAATCCTGGCCCTGATGGGTCGTGTCGGCGAGGTGCAATGGGAATCCGTTTTCGGCAGCACCTTTCCCGGTTACTACGCGATGTTCGCCACCAACCACATGCACGAGTTCGGCACAACGCACAAGCAGATGATGCAGGTGGCCGTCAAAAACCATTTTTACGGCGCCAAAAACCCCAACGCCCTTTTCCGAAAAGAGATCGATTTGGACAAGGCGATGAACTCGGACCCGGTGGCCTCGCCATTCTGCGTCTACGACTGTTGCGCCAACGCGGATGGGGCCGCCTGCGTGATTTTGGCCGAGGAGAGCCGGGCCAAGGCCCTGAGTAAAAAAGTGGTCTGGTTGGACGGCGTGGGCTGTGCGACGGCGAGCATGTCCGTTTTGCGCCGCCCCAATCTGGTGGGCCTGCCTTCGGCCGTGGAAGCCGGCCAACAAGCTTACAGCATGGCCAAGGTCACGCCCAAAGACATCAAGGTCGCCGAGGTCCACGACTGCTTCACCATTGCCGAGATCATGGCCTATGAAGACCTCGGATTCTGCAAAAAAGGTCACGGCGGCAAGTTCATCGAAGAGAAACGGTCCTACATCGGGGGCGAGGTGGCCGTGAATGTGGACGGCGGCCTCAAAGCCAAAGGTCATCCGATTGGGGCCACGGGGGTTTCCATGACCTATGAAATTGTCAAGCAGCTGCGCGGGGAATCCGGGGAGCGCCAGGTACCCAATGCGGACATCGGCCTAACGCACAACGTCGGCGGCATCGGCCAGTACACCTTTGTCCATCTCTTCAGGAGGGATTGATTTATGTTTAGTTGGTTTGGAAAAGTCAGTTTTGTTGCTTACACGAAGGTTTCAGATTTTGCCGTGCATCTCAAGGACGGCCGTATGATGGGCTCGAGGTGCAAAGATTGTGGCTACACCACTTTCCCGCCGCGCGCCGATTGCCCAGAGTGCTTATCGGGAAACTTCGAGTTCAAGGAATACAATGGGAAGGGGAAGCTCTACACTCATACCACCATCACGGCGGCGCCAACGGGCTTTGAAGACATCGCGCCCTACACCATAGCGGTGGTGGAGTTGGAAGAAGGTGGACGGCTGATGGCCTGGACGGGCGAATCGATTCCCGCAAACGAGATCAAGATCGGAATGCCCGTCCAAGTGGTTCCCCGGATATTCGAGGATAGCCCCGAAATCAAGGTCTACTACTCTATCGAAAAACCCGGCGCGACCTGGAAAAAAGCGCCGCCACCGCATCTGGGATAAAGGTAATCTCTCGTTCTCTAAGGTCCTTTGGCGGGGCGTGAGACAATTCCTCCCGGCCTGTTGTCCCTCTTTTCCTCGCGAATTTACCGCGTGCGTCAAGAACCAAGAGCGGACTTGATCTCAGCCCCGCTATCCCCAAGAGATTATTGTCTTCTGCTCTGTAAGGAAGTCGTGCTTGGCGATGACTTGACCGCCTTAACAGCTAGGTCGTAAAAGCTTGGGTCTTGATTCAATTTCGAAAGCGTTTTCACAGCCGACAAAAACGCTTCCACTGCCCGCCTGTCCTCTCCCGAAACTCTGGCAACCTCATCCATAATGGCGGGCACCTCCAGGCCCGTCCTTTTCGCCAGCTCGCTCAACGAGGCCTCCCCTTTTAGATACTCGTGAACCGCATAATCAAGGAGTTCCCTCTTTGTCAAATTCCTGGCCAGATGAGCAAGGTAGCCAGTTTGAGTGGTCTTTTTGAGGACACAGAGACGTCTCAAGGCTTCGTGCTCTTCGCCCGTCAGTCTTACTGTAATGGTAGCTTTGCTCTTTTCTTTTCTCATGACTCCCCTCGCTTCTTGTGAACTTCATAAACCATCTTAAGCGCAAGCTGAATCCACTCCTGTCTCAGAGTCCCCCGTTGGGCTACTCTTCCTAACCCGCCTAACGCCCTTTCCAGCGTAACTCTTTCCTGCTCGTAGAGCCGAACCAGGTAGGCCACGGAATTAACCACCTCAGCGCCAGCTAGTTGCGCAGCCTCATACGGCCTCCAATCATCAATAAGCAAAACCAGCCTTCTCTCCAGAGCCAGGTTAATGGCCTCTCGCTCCCCGTCTCCATAAAGCTTGATCTTTTGCCCTCTCGGCACGCCCCGTTGGACACGTTTTTCCTCCAGTAATGACCTCAGTCGAAGACTTGTGGGGTTAGCCCGCCCCAGCTCCTTTTCGACGGCTCTTGGGCAGATTAGCTCGTAATCTTCAAGGAGGTAGTCCACAAGGCCGAGGTAAACTGCATGGACCCAGAAGGAACTATCAAAAGCGGCTCCCCTTTTCATTTTATAAGCTTATAGTGCTTTCAAAATGAAAGCAATAGACAATCCATCAAACGTGAGGTGTTGACCAAATCGGAGAAGGGCTACCGCTTTGCGGACCCTTTCTTCAAAACCCGGATTCTCTCAAGGAACTGATAGGTGGAAAAAAGCGCCACCGCCGCATCTGGGGTCAACCCGTTCGACACCCCGCCCACAGGGCGGGGCTTGCTCAGGGTTGACGGTGAGCGACATATGAACAGCTTGACCCCGTGCACGGCTCGACTGAGCTCGCCGAAGTCAGCATGGGACATGAGTCGAACCGTCAACCTGTGGTTTTTCGATCCTGTTGTGACAGCTAACCCTCTTTTTTTTCGAGTATCTCTTTTCTTCCAGCACCAAGCGTCAATTGCTGTATACTGTCCCCAGAATGCCCCACGGAGAACCCTGGCTTTTTCAGCAGCAAAGATCGCGCTATTCTTTTTTTTGTTCTGCAAGTAGCGCCTTCGAGAATTCCGCGATATAATTCAGCTGTTTATGTTTGAGGAGCCGCTTCCGAAAACAACCAGAACCGTACTCAAAGCCCTCGGCCAGCTCCCGCTGGTAAGAAAATTCTATCTCACCAGAGGCACTGCCTTGGCGCTCAGCTACGCTCACAGAAAATCGGATGATCTGGATTTCTTCTCGCGCAATCGGTTCAACCCTTCCGTCCTGCAGGCAAAGTTGGAGTCGCCCTTCAAGTTTCGCTTAAGGGTGAAAGAGGAGGGGACGCTTCACTGTCAGTTGAACAAAGTCAATGTGAGTTTCTTATATTACCCCTATCCTGTGTTGCGACGGTTCTTAAGTTATCACGGCGTCGCTGTTTCCGACCCTTTGGACATCGCCTTGACCAAGATCACCGCTATTGCTCAGCGCGGCAGCCGGCGCGATTTCATTGACCTCTATTGGGCCTGTCACGAAGGACTCACACTGCCCCTCTTGTTAAAGAAATTCCGGGAAAAATATGGCAAGACCAACTACAGCCCTTACCACCTTGTCAAAAGCCTGGTCTATTTCGCCGAAGCGGAGAAGGAGCCTGTGCCCAGACTTTTGCTTCCTCTCTCCTGGCGGGACGTGAAGCAGTTTTTCGAAACCGAGGTTGGAAAGCTGAATCTGAATCGGCTTTAAAATGGTTTCCGAATCGAGTAGACAGAAAAGACGGCGATTACCCCGATGCCTTCACCAGTTCTTTTGGGATGTCGTCCCTACACAGATTGACCTCGGTGAGCACTCCGAATATGTTATCGCGCGTTTGCTGGAACATGGCGACCTCGTCGCGATTCGATGGCTGCTTAGGACCTACACAAGGAAAGAGATTGCCGAAGTAGTGAAGCAGAGCCGGCAACTGTCGCGCAAGAGCGCTAACTTCTGGCGGCTGCAGTTGGCTATCCCGAAATCCGAGGTGTACGCCCTGAACCGGCCATATCTGCTGTCCCCAGAGCCGTTCTATTAAAAAGACAAAAACGCAAGCCTTCGGGTGGTTTTCAGCGGAAAACCCTGTTTACAAACCCGCTTGATTTATATACTTTGCATAGATGTATTAAGGAGAAGGCCTTTTTGGCTCAGACTGAATTCGCTCGAATTCTTGCCGATCCCCTGGAATTAAGCCGCCAGTGGTCCCGGCAAGGGCACAAGGTCATCGGTTGCCTGGACAGCTACATCCCCGAGGAGTTCATCCATGCGGCGGGGATGATCCCGCTGCGCATCCTGGGGTCTACCGCAAACGTCACGCTGGCAGACTCCTACCTCCCGGTTTTCGCAGGCAAGCTGGCCCGCAGCATCCTGGAGCAGGGCCTGTGCGGCGACCTCGCCCACCTGGCAGGGGTAGCCATCTCGAACAGCAGCGATGCGGTGCGGATGCTCTATGACCTGTGGGGCCGCCATATCCCGCAGCAGCGCGCCTTTTTGATCGATGTCCCCGCCATCCTGGAAGGAGAAACCAACCACCGCGTTTTTCGGCAGGCCATGCTGGAGTTCAAAGGAGAACTGGAAAAGTTTGCGGGCAAGCCTCTGGAGCCTGCTGTGCTCAGCCGCAGCATCGCCGTCTTCAACGAGAATCGGAGATTGTTAAAGGAAATCGTTTCTCTCCTGGGCGCATCGCCGCCGCGACTCAGCGCCGAGACCTACCTGGACGCACTTCTCAGCGGATTCGTCCTCACCAAGGAGAAGCACAACGAGTTACTGGGGCAACTCCTCGAATCCTCCCGCCGTGACACTCCGGAGAGGACAGAGGGGCTCACTCCGCTCCACGTTTGCGGGCCCATCCTGATGGATCGCTCCTTTCTCCCTCTGCTCCGGCAATGCGGCGCAACCATGGTCTCCGAGGACCTGGGGACGGGGAGCCGCTATTTCTGGGATGAGGTGGATGAGGCGGGAGCGCCGGTGGAGGCGGTCATCGAGCGGTACTGGAGCAAGATTCCGGAATCCTACAAGACTCCCATGGAGCCCCGCTGGCGCCACCTGCTGAACCAGATCGAGCGCAGCAAGGCCAAAGGAGTGATTTTCGTGATCGAGAAATATTCCGATGAAGACCAGTACGACTACCCCGTCTGGAGGGATCGCTTACGCTCCCGGGGCGTCCCGTCTTTGCTGCTGGATTCGGAACTGGTTTTGGAAAGCGAGCAGGTGCGCACGCGCGTGCAAACCTTCGTTGACATCATGAAGGGAGGCGCTTTCTCATGACGACTACCGCTCCGAAAAAGAAGGGGCGGGCTTTGGACTCCTCTTACGAAGCCGCCGTTGTCCTCAAGGAGTACTGGGAGGGGGCCTCCCGTCACCGGGCCGAGGGCCGCCCCGTGGCCTGGGTATCAGGCAACGTGCCCATCGAGCTCTTTTGGGCGTTGGGCATCTATCCTGTTTATCCGGAAAATTACTCGGCCGTGTGCGCCTCCATTCAACGCGCTCAGGAATTCTGCGAGACGGCGGAGGAAAAAGGGTATTCGATCGATTTGTGCTCCTACAGCCGGGTCAATTTGGGGATCGTGCTTGGCAAGGGGGTCGACGATCCTACGCTTCCCTACGGCGGGCTCCCCCACCCCGACATGCTGGTCACCACCCGGATCCCCTGTCTCCCCCAGGTGAAGTGGTGGGAGGTCGTGCGCGAACACTTCGATGTTCCCATGTTTGTCGTCGACGCCACGATGGTGGAGCTGCCGATCCGGGAATCCCAGCGCCAGCACTACCTGGGGCAGATCCGGGAGCTGATCCCCTTCATGGAGCAAAAGCTCGCTGTCCGTTTTCACGAAGACACCTTTATGGAAACCTTGAAACTTTCCGACCAGGCGGCGGAGCTCTGGCTTGACCTCCTGGACCTCCGCACCGCCGTACCCAGCCCGGTGGGAAGCCGGGAAATGTGCGGCAACGTTTTCCCGCTGGTGGCCATGCTGGGAAACCCGAGAACCATCGAGTTTTTCACCCACCTTCGCGACGAGGCCAAACAGTGCGTCCAGGAGGGCAAAGGGGCGCTGGAAAACGAGCGCATCCGGCTCGGCTGGGACAACATCCCCATGTGGTACAACCTGAAATTCTTCAGCGACGTGGAAGATCGAAACGCGATTTTTACCTACGAGACCTACCTGCGCTACGTCTGGGGAGGCCGCATGGACTTAAACGACCCCTGGACCGCATTTGCCGACAAGCACCTGGATGTCTGGCTCAACTACGGTATCAACCAGCGGGTCAACACCCTTCTCCGCGACCTGGTGAAGTTCAAACTGGACGGCTTCGTCTTCCATCAAAACCGCAGTTGCAAACGCTTCTCCATGGGCCAGCGAGACCTGGCCCAGGCCATTCAGGAAAAGATCGGGGTTCCAAGTCTTTTTATCGAGTCCGACATGGCGGATCCCCGGGCCTACGCAGAGGCCCCAACCCGGATGAGAATGGAGACGTTCCTGGAAATGCTGGAGGGAAGAAAACGCTGACCCGTTCGACCTTTCGACAAGCTCAAGGCCCCGAGGAAAATCGAGGGGCAAGCTCAGGGTCAGACTTCGAGTGAGCCTCAGTCGAACTCTGGTGAGGCTTCGGCCGTGAGCTCAGCCGAACGGGAGATCGAACCATGATGTTCTACGCGGGAATCGACGCAGGATCGAATACCATCAAGACCGTGATCCTGGGGGACAACGACATCGTTTCCTATCATGTGGTCAAGACGGGTTCGGGCGGGGAAGAGCAGGCCTCCCGCTGTCTGGAAGAGGCCTGTGCAAAGGCCCGTATCGGCCGCGAGGAAATCGCGTGCATCTACGGCACCGGCTGCGGCAGGGAATATCTAAGCTTTCCGCAGGGACGCAAGAGCGAAATCATCTGCCACGGGGCGGGCGTGCACTGGATACTGCCTGACGTGCGCACCATCATTGACATTGGCGGCCAGGACAGCAAGGGAATCCGGCTCAATGAACGGGGGGAGGTGGAAAACTTCAACATGAACGACAAGTGCGCGGCAGGAACCGGCCGCTTCCTGGAGACAATGGCCACCGCCCTGCAGGTTCCCCTCGAAGAGCTGGGCGAGTGCGCCCTCAGAGCCCCTGAAGCCGTGCGGGTAAGCAGCACCTGCACGGTTTTCGCCGAGACCGAGGTGGTCTCTCACATCGCCCGGGGAAAAAAGAGGGACGAGATTCTCCTGGGGGTTTGCCAGTCTATTGTTGACCGGATCGCCGCTATGGTAAGGGGCATCGGGATCAAGTCTCCCGTCGCCATGACCGGCGGGGTGGCCAAGAACCAGGCTGTTGTCAAGCTCATGGGAGACCGCCTGGGGCTGCCTCTGTTCCTCCCTCCCGAGCCCCAGATTACGGGAGCCCTGGGGGCGGCGCTCATCGCCCGCCACGACGCCCTCACTCGCCAGAAGCCGCTGGCGGCATTGAATGGGTAAACCCATGCCGTGAAGGGGCTACCCTATCCCTTCGTGCGCAGCAGCTTGGGAGCGAATTGAGGGCGCGATGCACCAGACGTGCAGTCTCAAGCGTATTCTACCGTCGAGCGTACTGCAGTTGTATTGCATCGTGCCCGAAAGGCGCTTCCGGTCTGCATGTCAGCCCGAGGCTGGAAGGTTCGTTCGGGGACTTACCTCGCTCGCCGAAAGCAATAGAGTTGTGGGTTCTTTGAACCTGCACGACTGATGCTTTCGGTTCGCTCGGCAAGCCCCCTCACTTTACGCAGCGACCAAGGGGAGCGCGAGCGAGGCTGCGGACGTCCGACTGGGAAGATTCGGTTAAACCACTGCTCCATCGGCCGCAGCCGAGAGCGCGTTCCCCGAGGGAGCTATACTGGGATAAAGATCCGTTGTGGATCATCGCGTTGAATTCGCGAGCACTTTCATGAACCTCGTTCTTCGGCCTTCACTAAAACCGTATGCGGAAATTTCTCTGCCCGGGCTTCTCACTGAAAGCGCCGCCCGTTTCCAGGACAAGATCGCCGCTGTTCACGGCTCCCGAACCGCAACGTTCAAGGAGCTAAATGCACGGTGCGGCGGGATTGCATCAGGCCTGGCGGAGTTGGGTGTGCAACCCGGCCAGCGCGTCGCCCTCATGGGGCAGAACAGCATCGAATACATCGCCGCCTTTTTTGCCATCCTGAAAGCCGGCGGCGTGATTGTCCCCTTCAGCCCGGCCTACTCCGCCCGTGAGATCGGTGCGCAGCTCAGGGACTCAGAGCCTTCAGCCGCCATTGTCGATGCCGATCTCATGTCATCGTTCGTGAAGGCGGGCGGCGACGCGATCGCCGGGAAGAAAAGGATTTGCATCGGGAAGTCTTCAGGGAGCCCGGGCCCCTTTCTGGCGGATTTCGATGCCGCCCTGGGGAGGGCCGTCTCGCTTCCGCCGGTAGCTCCCGATCGCCTTGCGGTGATCGCTTATTCCAGCGGGACCACGGGCGTTCCCAAGGGAGTCATGTTGACCCACCGGAACCTGGCCACGAATTTGCTCCAGTTCCGGCACCAGGATCCGGTGCCTATCACCGACACGGACACCTTTCTCAATCACCTCCCCTTTTTTCACATTTACGGGATGAACGTGTTGATGGCGGAGGCCATCGCCGTGGGCGCCACCCAGGTGATCATGAGCCGCTTCGACCCCGAGGAGCTGGCGGGCTTGATCGCCCGCCACCGGGCCACTCTTCTCTTCACGGTTCCGCCCGTGCTTCTTTCTCTGGTTCATCTACCGCGCCTCGCGGATCGGGAGCTGTCTTCACTGCGCTACGTGAACAGCGGCGCCGCGCCGCTGCCCCCCGAGGTGGCCCGGGAGTTTCGGAAGCTTACGGGAGTCCCGGTCAAACAGGGCTACGGCCTTACGGAAACCTCTCCGACCATCAACGCGGATTTCTATGCGCACGCCGAGCTGGAGTCGGTCGGCCCTCCTCTGGCCGACACGGAGGAACGGGTGCTGGATCTCCATGATCGCGAGAAAGTTCTGGGGCCGGGGGAGGTGGGAGAACTTGTGGTGCGGGGCCCGCAGGTCATGCAGGGGTATTGGCGGGATCCGGAACTCACAGGCCGGATTCTGACCGATGGCTGGTTTCACACCGGGGACCTGGCCCGGATGGACGAGCGCGGCTATGTGTTCATCGTGGGCCGCACCAAAGAGATGATCAAGTACAAGGGATACACCGTGGCCCCCGCCGAACTTGAAGCCCTGCTGCTGGAACACCCCCAGGTAAAAGACTGCGCCGTCGCCGGCGTAGCGGACCGGGAAGCGGGCGAAATCCCCAAAGCCTTCGTGGTGCTGAAGCCGGGCGCCACCGTAGATGGAGATGCCCTGATCGATTTCCTGCGGGACAAGGTGGCGGGTTACAAGCGCGTGCGGCAGGTCGAACTGGTCGATGCCATCCCGCGCAGCCCCTCGGGAAAGATTCTGCGCCGCCTTTTGGCGCAAAAGAGTCGGGAGTAATACAAACGCATTAAGTAATGTTACATTAGAAATCTCTTAAAAGAGACGTCGCCACTGTGCTGGGCAGTTAGTTTGGCTATATTTTCGTACTTTCGGAATTGCCAAGTGGCGCGAAGTGCTCGCCGCACCAATGAGCCCCTTCGGTACTTCGGGAATTGCCGAAATGCCGTAAATCTCCATTTAACGGTGTCTTATCCTTTCCGGCTCCCGCCCACGAGCACGAGCCACGTTCTTTTCCTGTTGCCTCTTGTCTGTTTTCTGTTGCCTCACGCCTCTCGCCTATTACCTGTCCTTGTGTTGCCTATTGCTTGATGCCTCTCGCCTGTATTATAAATTGGCCAGTTTCGCACCGTTGGCCGCAAATCCTGTTAAAGATTCTGCTCTGCTACCCTAAGTAAACGTAACCAATGGCTCTCAAGAAATCCGAGCTCTATTCCTCCCTCTGGCAAAGCTGCGACGAGCTGCGCGGCGGCATGGACGCCAGCCAGTACAAGGACTACGTCCTCGTGCTGCTGTTCGTGAAATACGTCAGCGACAAATACGCCGGCCAGCCCTACGCCCCGATCACGATTCCGCCCGGTGCCGGCTTTGCCGACATGGTCGCGCTCAAAGGCAAAAGCGACATCGGCGACCAGATCAACAAGAAAATCCTCGGGCCGCTGGCCAAGGCCAACAATTTGTCCGACATGCCGGACTTCAACGACCCGGCCAAGCTCGGCAGCGGCAAGGAAATGGTGGAGCGGCTCACCAACCTGATCGCTATTTTTGAAAACTCGGCGCTCGACTTCTCCAAGAACCGCGCCGATGGCGACGACCTACTCGGTGACGCCTACGAGTATCTCATGCGGCACTTCGCCACCGAGAGCGGCAAGAGCAAAGGCCAGTTCTACACTCCGGCCGAAGTCAGTCGCGTCATCGCCCAGATTCTTGGCATACGCCACGCGAAGACGAGCAACGCCACCACCGTTTATGATCCGACCTGCGGCTCGGGTTCGTTGCTCTTGAAGGTCGGCGACGAGGCCCGCCACAGCAAAGACGTGAAGGTCACTCTCGAAGGCCAAGAAAAAGACTCCGCCACGGCCGGCCTCGCCCGCATGAACATGATCCTGCACGACTATGCCACCGCGAAGATCGAGCAGGGCAACACGCTCACTAATCCTCTCTTCAAAAACGGCGACACGCTGAAGACCTTCGACTACGTCGTCGCCAATCCGCCTTTCAGCGACAAGCGCTGGAGCACCGGCCTCGACCCGGCGAACGACCCCTTCGAACGCTTCAAGCACTACGGCACGCCGCCCGGCAAACAGGGCGACTACGCCTACCTGCTCCACATCCTCCGCTCCCTCAAGAGCACCGGGAAAGGCGCGTGCATTCTCCCGCACGGCGTCCTCTTCCGCGGCAACGCCGAGGCCGTCATCCGCAAGAACCTCGTCCAGCGCGGCTACATCAAGGCCGTCATCGGCCTGCCCGCCAACCTCTTCTACGGCACGGGCATCCCCGCCTGCATCATCGTGCTGGACAAAGAGAACGCCGCTGCCCGCAAGGGCATCTTCATGATCGACGCGTCCAAAGGCTTCATTAAGGACGGCAACAAGAACCGTCTCCGCGCCCAGGACATCCACAAGATCGTGGACACCTTTACACGCCAACTCGAAGACAAACGTTACTCGCGCATGGTCTCGCGGACCGAGATCAGCGACCCGAAGAACGACTTCAACCTCAACCTCCCGCGCTACATTGACAGCACCGAGCCGGAGGACTTGCAGGACATCGACGGCCATCTGCGCGGCGGCATCCCGGACCGCGACATTGATGACCTCAAGAGTTACTGGCAGGTCTTCCCGGCGGTGCGCGCCACGCTGTTCAAGAAGGGCGACCGCCCCAGCTACACCCAGCTCAAAGTGCCCATCGGCGAAGTTAAAGCCGCGATCTTCGGCCACGCGGAGTTCACCGCCTTTAATGAGTCGGTAACCGCGCTGTTCAGCAAGTGGAAGGCGGCCAATACGCCGCAGCTAAAAGGCATCGGCATCGGCGGCAAGCCCAAGGCGTTGATCGAAACGCTTTCCGAGGACTTGCTCGACATGTTCGAGAAAGCTCGGCTGCTCGACCCCTACGACGTGTATCAACACCTCATGGACTACTGGGCCGAGACCATGCAGGACGACGTTTACATGATCGTGAGCGACGGCTGGCGCAAAGCCGCCAAGCCCCGGCTCATCATCGAGGACAAGGACAAGAAGAACAAAGAGAAGGCTGACTTCACTATCGGCAAACAGAAATACAAGGCCGAGCTGGTTCCGCCCGCGCTGGTCATCTCCCGCTACTTCGCCGTTGAACAGGCGACCATCGAGAAACTGGAAGCCGAGAACGCGGCCATCGAGCAGTCGATGGAGGGAATGGCCGAGGAACACAGCGGCGAGGAAGAACTACTGGAAGAAGCGAAGAACGACAAGGACAAGCTCACCAAGGCGTCGGTCGCGGCGCGGCTGAACGAAATCAAGGGCGACGCGGATGCGGCGGACGAGCGCAAGGTGCTGAAAGAGTATCTTACCCTCATCGAGAAAGAAGCCGCCACCAGCGTGAAGGTCAAAGCCGCGCAGGAAGCGTTGCTGGCCAAGGTTGCGGCACAGTACGGCAAGCTGACCGAAGACGAGATCAAGACGCTCGTGGTGGACGACAAATGGCTGGCCACGCTGGCCGCCGCCGTGCAGGGTGAACTGGACCGCGTGTCGCAGACGCTCACCGGGCGCATCCGCCAACTGGCCGAACGCTACGCCACCCCGCTGCCGCAGCTCACCGGCCAAGTCGCGACGCTCGCCGCCTGCGTGGATCAACACCTCAAGAATATGGGGGCGGTATGGAAGTGAAGCCACTTCGACAAAGCTCAGTGCCAGCCGGCTACAAGCAGACCGAAGTGGGCGTGATTCCGGAGGGGTGGAAAAGTCCGACCGTTCGCGGTCTCGCTTCATCAGCACGTAACTCAATCGTCGGTGGCCCGTTTGGATCGGACCTCGTGTCCCGCGACTATGTGGAACACGGAGTTCCCGTCATTCGCGGCCAGAACATGAGCGGACAGTGGGTTTCAGGGAACTTCGTTTTCGTAACGCCGGCTAAGGCCAAATCACTTGAAGCAAATCTGGCTCGTCCCGGAGACATCGTATTTACGCAGCGAGGAACGCTTGGCCAAGTGAGTCTCGTTCCAGAGAAGCCCTTTGAGTCCTACTTGGTTTCTCAAAGCCAGATGAAGCTCTCGGTGAACCGAGAGGTCGCCGATCCGCTCTTCTTTTTCTACGTCTTCACAAGCGAGAAGCAGCAGGAGTTGATTCGTGGAGGCACGATCCAAACTGGAGTTCCTCACATCAATCTTGGCATCCTTCGCGACATACCTGTTCAGCTTCCACCACTCCCCGAACAACGTGCCATCGTTGGGACGTTGAGCGATGTGGATGCGCTGATCGGCGCCCTGGATCATCTCATCGCCAAGAAGCGCGACCTCAAACAGGCCGCCATGCAGGAATTGCTCACCGACAAAAAGCGCATGCCGGGATTTACCGGGGAGTGGGAGGCGAAGAGGTTGGGTGAGCTTTCGGACGTCCGCAGCGGAGGAACTCCAAGCACCTCGAACGTGCAATTCTGGGATGGAGATGTCCTTTGGTGCACTCCGACTGATGTTACCGCGCTCAAGGGACGCAAGTATCTGAGTGATACCGGCCGAAAGATAACTCTCCAAGGTCTGAAGTGTAGTTCGGCTGAAATGATTCCGCCCAATTCGATTGTGATGACCTCACGAGCGACCATTGGTGAATGCGCCATCAATCAGGTTCCTGTCACAACCAACCAAGGATTCAAGAACTTTGTGCCCTTCGACGGTATTGATGTTGAATTTCTTTACTACCTCCTGCAGACGAAGAAGCAGGACTTCATCAGCCTGTGCGGCGGGAGCACTTTCCTCGAAATTGGCAAGACACAGCTCGTGAGCTTTCAAGTTCTGATGCCCATGACAAAAGCCGAACAAACTGCCATCGCCGATGTGCTATCGGACATGGACGCGGAGCTGGCAGCCTTGGAGCAGCGCCGCGACAAGACCCGCGCCCTCAAGCAGGGCATGATGCAGGAGTTGTTAACCGGACGAGTCCGGTTAACCAAATTGAAAATTGAGAATGGATAATTGAAAATGAAAGAGAATGTCGTTAAAGACAAGTCGTTTGCCTTTGCATTGCGGGTGGTGAAGTTGGCCAAGCACTTGCAGGAGCAGAAGAAAGAATTCGTTTTGGCGAAACAGGTGCTACGCAGCGGCACGGCGATTGGGGCGCTGGTGCGAGAAGCAGAACACGCTGAAAGCAAAGCGGATTTTGTTCACAAGATGACCATTGCCCTCAAGGAAGCCAACGAGACACTTTACTGGCTGGAATTACTCAATCACTCCGGATACATAGATGCCCCGCGCTTTGAATCAATCCGTACCGACAGCGAAGAACTCGTAAAAATACTTGTCTCTATTGTCAAGACCTCCAAGGGAACCACGAATGCCCGATAATTCTCCATTTTCCATTTTCAACTCTCCATTTAAGAATGATCTCGCCCTCAAGCATGGCATGATGCAGGAACTTTTGACCGGGAGGACACGCCTGGTATGAAAGAAAACCAACGCATCGAGTGGAAAGAGTCCTGGCGGGACGAATACCTGAAGTGGATCTGCGGCTTTGCCAACGCGGAAGGCGGTGTGTTGGTTATCGGGCGCAACGACAAGGGAGTGGCCGTCGGGGTGGACAACGCAAAGAAGCTGTTGGAAGACATCCCGAACAAGGTGCGAGATACCCTGGGGATCATGGTCGATGTAAACCTGCGGCGGGAGAGCAGCAAGGAGCTGGTGGAAATCATCGTGGAGCCTTATCCGACGCCGATCAGCTACAGAGGGGAATACCATTACCGGAGCGGCAGCACCAAGCAGGAGCTCAAGGGCGCGGCGCTAGAGCGGTTCCTGCTGAAGAAACGCGGACGCCACTGGGATGATGCGCCGGAGCCCTCTTTCACCGCGCGGTCTTGCAGCGCCGTGGCCTTGCGACTGTTCAAGCAAAGGGCCACAGAGAGCGGGCGCATGGGTCGGGCGGTATTACGCGACAGCCGGGCGGTCGTCCTCGGCAACCTGGAACTGACCGAAAGGCACGGCCTCAAACGCGCCGCCTGCCTGCTCTTTTCCGACCGCCCCGAGCAGTATGTGAGCGGAGCCTGGATCAAGATCGGCTTCTTCGTGACGGACGACGACCTCCGCTATCAGGACGAGGTGCACGGCAGCCTCTTCGAGCAGGTGGAGAGGACGCTCGAACTCCTGCACACGAAGTATCTTAAGGCGTACATCAGCTACCAGGGCTTGCAGCGGCGGGAGACCTTCCTCTTCCCAGACGCCGCGCTGCGCGAAGCCCTGCTCAACGCCGTGGTTCACAAGGACTACAGCAGCGGCATCCCCATTCAGATCAGCGTATATGACGACCGGATCGTACTCTGGAATCCGGGCGACCTGCCGGAAAACTGGACGCTGGAAAAGCTGCTGGGCAAACACCCGTCCCGCCCCTTCAACCCGCTGCTCGCCAATGCCTTTTTCCGCGCCGGCTACATCGAGTCTTGGGGACGTGGCATCGAGAAGATCCACCGCGAGTGCCGCAATCACGACATTGAACCGCCAGTTTATGACTTTGAGATGTCGGGGCTCATGCTGACCTTTCGCGCCAATCCGGCGCATTTGCAGGCCGCCGCCCAAGAAACCACCCAAGAGCGGGTCGGTGAAAAGGTCGGGGAAAAAGGTCGGGGAAAAAGGTCGGGGAAAAAACTGACGGTCAACCAGCAAGGGATACTGGAGCTGCTGTTCCAACATCCCAAGATGGCTGCACCTGAGCTGGCGGAGATCGTCGGGATTTCCGAGCGTAAGATTGAGCAAAACATCGCCACTCTGAAAAAAATCGGGCGGTTGAAGCGTATTGGGCCGGCCAAGGGCGGCCACTGGGAGGTCTTAAAGTGACCCCAGTTGGCCAACCCGAACGCGCAACGCAGAACCGGGTGATCGCCCTGTTCCGCGACGAACTCCGCTACCGCTACCTCGGCGATTGGACCGACCGCCCGGACAACAGCAACATTGAGGAGGGCCTGCTTACCGCCTACCTGACCACGTGCGGCTACAGCCCCGCGTAGATCGCCCAAGCACTTCACATACTGCGCTCGGAAGCCAACAATCCCAACCGGAGCCTCTACGACAACAACAAGGAGGTTTACAGCAAGCTGCGCTATGCAGTGAAGGTCAAAACGCAAGTCGGCGAGAATACTGAGGACGTTTGGCTGATCAACTGGAAGGAGCCGCAGAAAAACGACTTCGCCATCGCGGAGGAAGTCACGCTGCACGGCAACCACGAGCGGCGGCCCGACCTGGTGCTCTACGTCAACGGCATTGCCATCGGCGTGATCGAGCTGAAGAACAGCCGCGTCTCCATCGGTGACGGCATTCGGCAGAACCTTTCCAACCAGCAGCCGGAGTTCAATGCTTGGTTCTTCAGCACCGTGCAGTTCGTCTTTGCCGGCAACGACTCCGAGGGGCTGCAATACGGCGCGATCAAGACGGAAGAGAAGTATTTCCTTAGGTGGAAGGAGGACGAGACTGACAACAGCCGCTTCAAGCTCGACAAGTATCTGCTGAAGATGTGCGAGAAGAATCGGCTGATCGAGCTGATGCACGACTTCGTGCTCTTCGACGGCGGCGTGAAGAAATTGCCCCGCGTCCACCAGTATTTCGGCGTCAAGGCGGCCCAGCAGCATGTGAACGCCTACAAGGGCGGCATCATCTGGCACACGCAGGGCAGCGGCAAAAGCATCGTGATGGTGCTGCTGGCTAAGTGGATCCTGGAGAACAAGGCCAATGCTCGCGTGGTGATTGTGACCGACCGGGATGAACTTGATAAGCAGATCGAGCGCGTCTTCACCGATGCGGGCGAGGCCATCATGCGTCCCAGCAGCGGGCGCGACCTGATGGCGCAGCTCGGCCAGGCCAAGCCGCGCCTACTCTGCTCGCTCGTCCACAAGTTCGGCCGGAAGGACGTGGACGATTTCGACGCGTTCATCAAGGAACTGGAGGCGCAGCCCTGCCCGACCGTGGGCGATCTGTTCGTCTTCGTGGACGAATGCCATAGGACCGAAAGCGGCAAGCTCCACCAAACGATGAAGGCCATTATGAAGAATGCCGTTTTCATCGGCTTCACTGGGACGCCGCTGCTAAAGCAGGACAAGCAGACCAGCTTCGAAGTCTTTGGCGGCTACATCCACACTTACAAGTTCAGCGAAGGCGTGGAGGATGGGGTTGTGCTCGACCTGGTCTATGAGGCGCGGGACATCGATCAACGGCTCGGCTCGGAGGACAAAATCGACGCGTGGTTTGACGCCAAGACCAAGGGCCTGAACGAGTGGCAGAAGGCCGCCCTGCGCGAGCAGTGGGGCACGATGCAGAACGTGCTGAGCTCCCGCTCGCGCATGGAGCGCGTGGTGCAGGACATCGTCTTCGACTTCGGCGTGAAGCCTCGCCTCTCGAACCAGCGGGGCAACGCGATCCTCGTTGCGTCGAGCATCTACGACGCGTGCAAATACTTCGAGTTGTTCCAGAAGACCGTGTTCAAGGGCAAGTGCGCGGTCGTGACGTCCTACAACCCGCAGGCGCAGGACGTGACGCTGGAGGAAACCGGCGCGAACACGGAAACCGACAAGCAGTTCCTCTACAACACCTACACCGCGCTGCTGAAAGACATCGAGGCCAGGCCGGGTATGACCAAGACTGAGACTTACGAGGAACAGGCCAAGGACCTCTTCAAGAATCAGCCCGCCAACATGAAGCTGCTGGTGGTGGTGGACAAGCTGCTCACCGGCTTCGACGCGCCGCCCTGCACCTACCTCTACATCGACAAGTCCATGCAGGACCACGGTCTCTTTCAGGCCATCTGCCGCACCAACCGGCTCGACGGCGACGACAAGGACTTCGGCTACATCGTGGACTACAAAGACCTCTTCAAGAAGGTCGAGAATGCTATCGCCGTTTACACCTCCGAGCTGGACCACAGCGCGGGAGGAGACGACCCCGAGGTCTTGCTGCAAGACCGCCTGACCAAGGGCCGCGAACGACTGGACAACGCGCTCGAAGCCATCGCGCTGCTCTGCGAGCCGGTGGAGCCCCCGAAGGGCGAGCTGGAGCACATCCACTACTTCTGCGGCAACACGGAGATTCCCGATGATCTCAGGGGGCATGAGACCCAGCGCGCAGCGCTTTACAAGGCGACGGTCGCTCTGGTGCGCGCGTTTGCCAACATCGCGGATGAACTCGACCGCGCCGGTTACAGCGGGGCCGACATCACGCGGATCAAACGGGAACTTGACGGCTACCTGAAGCTGCGCGAAATCATCCGCAAGGCGAGCGGCGAGACGATCGATCTCAAGGCCTACGAGGCGGACATGCGCCACCTCATCGACACCTACATCGAGGCGGACGCGCCTAGAAAGATCTCGCCGTTCGACGACATGTCGTTACTGGAGCTGATCGTGAAGTCGGGCATTGCCAATGCCATCACGTCGCAGCTCGGTGGCTTGAAGGGCAACAGGAACGCCATCGCCGAAACCATCGAGAACAATGTCCGCCGCAAGATCATCAAGGAGCACCTGAGCGACCCGGCTTACTACGAGAAGATGTCGGCGCTCCTGGACGAGATCATCGCCGCCCGCAAAGCCAAAGCTATCGCGTATGAGGAGCTTCTGAAACGCTATGCGGAATTGGCGAAGAGGGTGCAAGCGGGGCAGGCCGAGGATACGCCTGAGCAGTTGAAGAAGAGTCCGGCGCTCCGGGCGCTCTACAACAACGTGAAGAAGGCCGGAGGGGCACCAGGACGGGCGGATCGCGTAGCCGAAGTGCCAGGCGAGTACATGGTCTCCGGCGACCCGGCACTGGAGCTGGCCCTGAAGATCGACGCCGCGGTGAAGCGGGTGCGGCCGGACGGCTGGCGGGGTATTAAGGCTCGCGAGAACATTATCAAGGACGCATTACTTCCACTGCTGAAAAATGACGAGGCCGAGGTAGAGCGAATCTTCTTGATCATCATGGCGCAGGGCGAGTACTGATGGTGTCGCAGATCAAGCTGGGTGACATCGCGGTGGACGTGGTCCTGAAGGACATCAAAAACGTCCATCTCAGCGTCTATCCCCCGACGGGCCGTGTACGAATTTCAGCGCCGCTGCGCATGAACACCGACACCATCCGCGTGTTTGCGATTTCCAAACTCGGATGGATCCGGCAACAGCAACAAAAGCTACGGGCGCAAGAGCGGGAAATGCCCCGCGAGTATCTCGATCGCGAGAGTCACTACGTTTGGGGAAAGCGTTACCTGCTCAAGGTAGTTAAAGAAGACGCCGCGCCGGAAGTGAAGCTGAGGCACAGGCAGATGGTCCTACGGGTTCGTCCTGGAACGAATGACGAAACGAAGCAGGCCATCGTTGCCCTTTGGTATCGAGAACAGATCAAGACTGCCGTGCCTGAGCTGATCGCGAAGTGGGAGGTGATGATGGGCGCGAAGGTGGAGCGCGTCTTTGTGCGGAAGATGAAGACCAAATGGGGAAGCTGCAACCCTGGTAAACGTAGCATCCGCCTCAATACCGATCTCGCAAAAAAGCCATGCGAATGCCTAGAGTACATCGTCGTCCACGAGATGGCTCACCTGTTGGAGCGGCGCCACAATGACCGGTTTACCGCGTTAATGGACAAATGCCGGCCGCAGTGGAGACATTTGCGGAACATGCTGAACGCCGCGCCGCTCGGGCACGAATCTTGGAGTTACTGACAACCGCGAAGTCGCAGTCCCGCGTTGGACCGCTCGGTCTCACGGGAGTAGAGGGGTCTTGGATCTTGTCTTTCACCTATCACTCCCAACTTTCACCTTAGGCATGAGGCGACAGGCGGAAGGCGGTAGATAAAGTAAAAAAGGTAATTGGCTAATATCCTATCGCGTAGTATCCTAAATGCGCTTGTGCAATGTCCGGGGTCAGGTTGTGTTTCTTCGAGGCGTCAGGTAGATTATTTCAAGCGAGCACTGAGGATAATCTATGGGAGGGTCTAATGGGAAAGATTGAAATTCAACTCGATGACCAAACGGCACAGCGAATTCACAGACTAGCGGAATCTCGGCGCTGCTCACCCGAACAGCTAATCAAAGAAGTGATTGAGCAACTAGCCGTAGCGGAAACAGGGACGGATCCCTTCCTGGGAATGCTTGCTGGAGAACCGGAGCTCATGGACCGGATCGTCGAATCTGCCATGAGCGCTCGTCAAGAACACCCGCTGAGACACGGTGGATAAGAGTTTACTCGACACCGACATCTTCTCAGAGGTGTTGAAAGGTGTCGATCCGCAGGTTGTGGCTAGGGCTACGGCCTATCGTGCTGCTTTTGGTTACTATACTATCTCGGCTATCACGGTTCTGGAGGTCGTCAAAGGCTTCCATAAACTTCAGCGCGAGGATCGCATTCAGGAGTTTCTGAGCAAGCTTCCCAACATAGAGGTTTTAACATTGGATGTGAGGAGCTCCGAACTGGCTGGACGGATCTACGCGGACTTAGAAAAATCTGGGCAGGGAATTGGTCGTGCTGACCCAATAGTCGCCGCTATTGCGTTTCGCCAGAGCCTGACCCTCGTGACCGGAAATATGGCTCACTACAAGCGGATTCAAGCACTAGGCTATGCCCTAAAGCTAGACAACTGGCGAACCTGACAGGCTACTTGGAGTCCTTTAGGCAGCTTCTTTCGCTGCCCTTTCTAGAATTCCACGAATGAATGACTGATGGGGCTTATGTAACGTTTGTAAAGGCGTTTGTGTTAGTCGATGCGGTCGGCTAGCCGTTGATCGTGTCGATGATGGGACGCCATTCCTTCTCTTCCCCCGGTCCGGGCAGGCAGTCGTAAAGCGAGAGCCGGTCGATCACCCCGTCGTACTTTTTCCGGATCTTTTCCGCCAGCTCCGGGTAGGCGCCGATGATGGCGAACTCATCGAGCATCCCGTCGCTGATCTCCCCGGGCATCCCTTCCCAATCTCCCGCGATCGATTTCTTCTGCAGGGCGCGGGCGGTATCTCCCCAGCCGTGCATTTCCAGGACCGGAAAGTAGTTCCGCGTCGAGGAGTAAAACGCGATCTGGCTCCGGACTTTCTCTTTTGCCTTCTCCACTGCCTCCTTATCCCTACCGGTCGCTACAAAGGCGGCGGCAGACAGAGATACCTCGCGGTAGTCTCTTCCCGCCTTGCCGGCCCCCTCTTTGATCCCCGGCACAATCGCCTCGCGGATGAACTTCACGGTGTGCAAAGGGTGGATGTGCATGCCCTGGCAAAGCTCTCCCACCAGCCGGCACATGTAGGGGTTCAGCCCTCCGACGAAGATGGGGATCTCAGGATGGCGGATCGGGCCTGGATTAAAAAAGGGCGGCATCAAAGTAAAGGAGTAAAACTTCCCCTGGAATTTGAGCGGAGCTTCATTCTGCCAGCAGTGCCAGATGGCCCTCAGGGCCAGTATGATCTCCCGCAATCTGGGGCCTGGTGAGTCCCACGGAATGCTGAAGCGGCGCTCGATGTGGCCGCGCACCTGGGTGCCCAGACCAAGGATGAAACGGCCACCGGAAAATTCCTGCAGGTCCCAGGCGATGTGGGCGAGAACCATCGGGCTGCGAGGAAAGGCCACCGCAATCGAGGTTCCCAGCTTCATTGTGCGGGTGTGTTCGGCGGATAAAATCAGGGGGAAGAACGGATTGTGCCGGGTTTCCAGGGTCCAGAGGGTGTCAAATCCGAGCTCTTCGAGATAGCGAGCCGTGTCGGGAAAGTTCTTCAGCGAACCCGGGAATACCAGAGCGTCAAGTTTCAAGGGCCCCTCCTCAAACCTTTTCCGGTCAGCGCGAGGGCAGCGTCACCAGCACGGGCCCCGGCCCCACACTGATCCCACGGGAGTTCTCAGACCACATCTTCAACTCCACCAGGTTTTGGCCGTCCTGCCGGAACTTGCGGAGGACATTGCCCTTCACCACCACAGTATCACCCGCGGGGTTGAAGATCCTCATGCGGAAGGGCCCGATCTTGCGGATGATGCCCCGCAGGCCGATGTACTCCCGGACGCTCCGCTCCCACATGCCCTGGAGGAAGAAGTTGTTGCAGAACATGTCCGGCGCGCCATGGGAGCGGGCGATCTCCCGGTTGTGGTGGATGCCGTTAAAGTCCCGGTTGGCGCCGGCCTCCATGACCAGGCGCTGGATGGTGATGGGGAAGGCCACACTGGGCAGATCGTCCCCTTCCTTCACATCTTCAAAGAAAAGCTGGCTGCTCCAGTCGCTGCGCGGATCAGTCCCCCATTCAGGGACATCTGTCCCGGCACCCGAGACGGAGGCCGCTTTTGCCCCTCCCTGTTCCTCGCTGACCGGTTCTCCCTCACGCTGCGGATGAGGCGCGTAGACGTACTGGCTCGTGCGTGCCACGCCCACCAGGTCACCGCGCTGGTTGCAGAAGCGGCTTTCCCAGGTGAGGAAAGCGCCGTCACCAACGCTGGTGCGCTTCGGATTGACGTTTAGCAGCCGGCGCTCCCGCACCGAAACCTCGTCCCCCAGATAGAGGGGTTGAAAGTACTCGATTTCAACGTCGGTCGCGAAGCCATGGGTCCCGGGCTGAGGGATCTCGCCCTGCTCCACCTGGGCCCTGATGGTGAAGTCGGGTTGGTTGCGCCGCCAGAGAGTGGGTTGTCCCGGCTGCCAGTTGGCCGAGCCGCTGTAGGTCTGAAGCATAGTATAGGGGGCAAAGATACCCTTGTAACTTGCCTCTTTGGCCGCTTTTTCGTCGTAGTGCAGGGGGCAGCCAAACTCCAGCACCTCCAGCCGGCGGCGGATTGTGCCGGCCTCCACCGTGTCAAGCCCCCCTCCCTCGGGGACGCTCAGGGCGCGCCCTATCCAGGCCTTGGTATCTTCCCAGGTCACAAGCGTTTTGGCAGTATCCAGCATTCCATATCTCCTCTTCGGACGCGGAAGCTCAAATTTTGTTCACGCTCTTCATGCATAAGCATGACCCGCCGCAGCCATCAGTGATTTGATCGCAGGTAACCCTCCACCTTTGGTGGAGGACTCCCAGAGTTTGACATTTGCGGGAGTAAGAAAAAAGCCTCCAGACTGTGAACCGATCGGGCTCAACGGAGAGGAGGCTCACTGAGCAGCAATATGAAAAGTTTAATACACAAAAGACGGGAATGCAAATGCTATGTCGCTAAGCCTTACCAGGACGCTTCAAAAACAACGCCGTCCGCTCCACTTCGATAACCACGGTACCGTCCTGCTTCCGGCCGATGTGTCTGAATCGCACCAGACCGCGCTCCGGATTGGAGCGACTCTCTCTTTTCTCCAGTACCTCGGTCTCGACGCTGATCGTGTCGCCGTGGAAGACCGGATTCGGGTGCACCACTTTATCATAGGCCAGGTTGGCAACGATGGTGCCTTCCGAGAGTTCCCCGACCGTCAAGCCAACGACCAGCCCCATTGTGTAGAGTCCGTTGACGATGCGCTGCCCGAATTGAGTTGCAGCGGCGAATTCTTCGTTGAGATGCAGCGGCTGCGTGTTCATCGTCAGCGCGCAGAAAAGCACATTGTCCATCTCCGTCACGGTGCGGCCGTTGGCGTGTTGAATACGCTGTCCAACTTCGATGTCTTCGTAGAATTTTCCGGGCATGGCATACCCTCAGTTTCCCCAGCAGGCAGTTTCGAGATCGGGTCTCACTTTAGGTAGACGAGTCCTTTATTGTCAAGGAGTTTTTTCTGTCGTGGACGGCTTGTAAGCTGCCACCGGTTCTAGTAATGGAATACCTACTTATAGAATGGGAGGAAGTAGTTGATTTTGCCTGGAGGAGGAAACTATGGCGCAAAGATTATTGAGACTATTCTTAGTTATGGCGATTGGCGTTCTCTTTATCGTCGGGGTTCGACCCGCCCTTGCTCAAGAATCCTTTTACAAGGGAAAGACAATCCACATCATCGTGGGCTTTGCGGCCGGCGGTGGCTATGACGCCTATGCACGGGTCATTGGCCGGCATATGGGAAAATACATCCCTGGTAACCCCAGCATTGTCGTGGAGAATATGGCCGGGGCCGGAAGCCTGATTGCAGCCAACCACATCTATAAAGCGGCCAAGCCTGATGGCCTTGCCTTTGCCCATTTTAGCGGCGGCCTGTTTTTCCAAGAGCTCCTCGGTCAGCAGGGGATTCAGTTCGAATCCCGCAGATTTGAGCACATCGGCGCCCCGTTTCAGGACAACTTTATGATGGGCTTTTCCAGGGCAAGCGGCATTACCAGCATGGAAAAATGGATCGCCTCTAAGACGCCTGTTAAGATTGGCGGGCAGGCACCGGGCGCCGCTAATGAGGACCTCCCCAAAATACTCAAAGCGATTCTTGGCCTCCCGATCCAGCTTGTCTCGGGCTATAAAGGCAGCGCGGATATTCGTCTTGCCGTCAACGGCGGCGAGGTTGCCGGGATTTGCAACGCCTGGGAGTCGTTTAAGTCAACCTGGCGGAAGGAGTTGGAGTCGGAAGAGGTGGTAATTGTATTACAGTTAATCCCCAAGGCTCATCCGGACCTTCCTAACGTCCCCTTGGCAATCAACTATGCCAAGACTGACGAGGCGCGAAAGTTGATCCAGGTGGCTGTTCACGACTATGGGACTCTGGCTCGCCCGTTTGTTTTGCCTCCCGGCACCCCTAAGGATCGGCTGCAGATCCTGCGGAAAGCTTTCCTGGATACGTTGAACGATCCGGAGTTTCAAGCCGAGGCCAAGAAAGCCCAACTGGACATCGGTCCTGTACCCGGCGAAGAGTTGGGAAAAATCGTGAATAATGTCTTCAAACTCGATCCCGCTTTGGTGGCCAAATGGAAGCAGGCCCTGTCGACAAAATAGCCGGCAGGCAGGATCGTTACATGAGCGACGAAGAATCACCGTCGTCCTACGAATACGTCGCGCTGCCGGACCGCCGCCCGCTGCGCTTCCCGAACGGCGCGCGCCTCGCCGTCATCCTGACGATCAACATCGAGTACTGGGAAAAATCCCGGCCGGGCCAGAAGGAGCCGTTGTTCACCGGAGGACCGATGACCATCCCGCACGCGCTGCCGGGCGACGTCATCGACACCGCGAACTGGAGCTGGCGCGAGTACGGGCAGCGCATCGGCATCTGGCGAATAATCGACCTGCTCGACAAGGCCGGAGTCAAACCCTCTTGCACGGTGAACGGGCTGACGATGGTCGAGCGGCGCCGGATCATCGACGCGGTCAATGAGCGCGGCTGGGAACTGGTGCCGCACAACTGGGCCCAGAACGACCTCCTTACGTATTACGCTGGGAAACCGGAGGAGGAGCGCGCCGTCATCAAACGCACCCTCGACAAATACCGGGAAGTGGTCGGGCGCCCGGCCAGGGCGTGGCTCTCTTCGGCGATCCGCGGAACGGCGCATACGCCAGCCTTCCTGAAGGAGTTCGGGCTGATCGCCTACTGCGACTACCTTAACGATGACCAGCCCTACCTGATCAGGACCCGGCATGGACCGATCGTTTGCGTACCGTATTCGAACGACATCAACGACTTCAACATGTTCGCCCGGGGCGGTATGTCGAACTCGAGCGGCCTGGAGACGCTCAAATTGTGCTTCGACCAGCTCTATGCCGAAGGCGCTGAGACGGGCCGCATCATGAACTTTGGGGTGCATCCTCACGTGATCGGCCAGCCGCATCGCATCGGGGCGCTGCGCGAGTTCATCGAGTACGCGAACTCCCATAAGGACGTCTGGTTCGCGAGCCGCGAGGAGATCGCTTCCTGGTACCTCAAAAACCATGAATCCCATATCCCGCCCGGCACATCGTCGTCGCGCTGACGCGGGAGAGACCGTGAGTGAAAAACCGCGTATCGGCATCAGCGCCTGCCTTTTGGGACAGAAGGTGCGCCACGATGGGGGGCACAAGCGGGATCTCTTTGTCACGGAGATTTTGAGCCGGTTTGTCGAATGGGTCCCGGTCTGCCCCGAGCTTGAAGCGGGTATGGGCGTTCCCAGGGAAACCGTGCGCCTGATGGGGAACCCATCCAACCCGCGCATGGTTGCCGATCGATCCGGTAAAGACTGGAGCCGCGAGATGGAAGTTTATTCCCGCAAACGATTGGAAAAGCTGAGCGGCATGAACCTTTCCGGCTACATTCTAAAGAAAAACTCTCCGAGCTGCGGCATGGAGCGGGTCAAGGTTTATGGCAAGGGCGGCGCGCCGAAACTTAAGGGCCGCGGTCTTTTCGCTCAGAGCTTGATGACAGCGTTTCCGCTCCTGCCCGTGGAGGAGGAGGGACGCCTGAACGACCTTGCGCTACGCGAAAACTTCATCGCAAGGGTCTTCGCTTATCACCGGCGGCAAAACCTGCTGAGCGGCGCCAGGAAACCACGGCATCAAATTTCAAAAAAATAAACATTGTTGATTTCGTCGGCCGGCATAACTCGCAGGCTTGGAGGGTCGTTGTAAATCTTACTGTAGGGCGGCACCGATTTGGTGAGCCAAACGTTGCCGCCGATGACGGAATGATGCCCTACTGTGGTTTGCCCGCCGAGAATGGTGGCCTGGGCATAGATGGTCACATTGTCTTCGATGTTCGGGTGACGTTTGACGCCCTTGATGGGCTGGCCGTGGTCGTCGCTGGGAAAGCTCAACGCGCCCAAAGTGACGCCTTGATAGATTTTCACATGGTCGCCGATGACGGCCGTTTCGCCGATCACCACGCCCGTGCCATGGTCGATAAAGAATCCCTTCCCGATTTTGGCCCCGGGATGGATGTCGATGCCGGTGTTGGAGTGTGCCCGCTCCGACATCATTCGGGGAAGAAACGGAACGCCGCTGGAATAAAGGGAATAGGCGATTCGATGCGTGGCAATGGCTTCCACAAAGGGATAACTGATCACCACTTCCGTGACCGACCGGGCAGCAGGGTCGCCTTCGTAAGCGGCCTGAAGATCGGCCATCAGCATGGAATGAACTTCCGGCATTTCCTCAATCAATTTACGCACGGCCGCGCACGCTTTTTCGGCCCAATCGTCCTCTAAGCTCCCGTGCTCTTCCTTGCCGAAACGGCAGGCGTTTTCGACCAGACCGATCAACAAGGTCGCCGCATATCGCAGTCGCCCTTCAACAAAAGCGTCAATAGATTTCGGGTCAACGTTTACCCGGCTGTAACAGCCCGGAAACAGGCTTTCTAAAAGGGAATCCAGGGCCGCATAAACCTCATTCCGAGTGGACATGCCGATTTTTCCGGCAATAGAACACAAGGAGCACGTATTGTGCAGTTTCCCTTCCAATTGGCGGGCGACCTTTTCGAGGTCTTGCGCCAGCCATTCTTCGAAGTGTTTGTTTGCTGGTGTCATTTTTCCCTGATCATGCTTTCGCTGTTTCAACGCCCTCAAACATTCCCTCAAAGAGGATGGAGCTCAGGTAGCGTTCACCGGAATCCGGCAACACGGTAACGATCATTTTATTTTTAAACTGCGGCAGTTTTGCTAATCGACATGCAACAGCGGCGGCGGCGCCGGATGAAATGCCGGCAAGGATGCCCTCCTCTTGCGTAAGGCGCCGCGCATATTCCACCGCCTCGGCGTCCGAGACCTGTTCCATCTGATCAACCAGCGACAAATCAAGAACGGCGGGCACGAATCCCGCGCCGATGCCTTGAACCTTGTGTGGGCCGGGTTTGAGCTCCGCTCCGGCCAATTTTTGGCTGATGACCGGACTGTTAACCGGCTCGATGCCGACAGAAAAAATTTTCTTCCCTTTTGTATGCTTGATGTAACGTGAAACGCCCGTGATCGTTCCGCCGGTTCCTATGCCGGACACCAGCACGTCAATCCCGCCGTCCGTGTCTTCCCAGATTTCAGGTCCGGTTGTCGTTTCGTGAATTGCCGGGTTGGCGGGATTGTTAAACTGTTGGAGCATTACGTAGCGGGTGGGAGCGGAGGCGACAATCTCTTCCGCCTTCGCGATGGCCCCCTTCATCCCCTTTGCCCCTTCCGTGAGAACAAGTTTGGCCCCAAAAGCCACAAGCAACTTTCGCCGCTCGATGCTCATCGTCTCCGGCATGGTCAGGGTAAGGGGATAACCTCGGGATGCGGCTACAAAGGCCAGTGAGATGCCCGTGTTTCCGCTTGTCGGTTCGATTAACTCTTTGCCCGGGGTGAGAAGTCCCCTTTGCTCTGCGTCCCAGATCATGGCGGCGCCGATCCGGCATTTAACCGAATAGGCGGGGTTTCTTCCCTCGATTTTCCCCAAAACCGTTGCCGGCGCCCCGTCCGTAATCCGGTTTAGTTTTACCAGCGGCGTGCGACCAATGGAGAAAGAGTTGTCGGCGAAATATTTCGGCATGATGAATCCCCTTTCGAATTTAAAATTGTCCCGTGATTCAATAAAGTATATAGTCTGCGAAAACGGCGTCCCGGCCCCGAAGCGCCGTTTCCGAGGGGAGAATATATGACAAGGCACTGTTATGTCAACTTACCGGCGGGTTTCATGCATACCTGCAAACCAGCTTGACAGAGGGAGCGATCTCTCAATGAAAATCGGCATTGCCGGCGGCGGGCCTGCGGGGCTTTATTTCGCGCTCTTGATGAAGAAGCTCAAGGCGGCCCACGAAATCAGGCTGCTGGAGCAAAATTCAGCCAACGCGACTTATGGTTGGGGGGTCGTTTTTTCAGACCGGGCCGTCTCCTTCCTGAAAAACAGCGCTCCCGACTTCCACCATGACATAAAATCGAACCTGGAAATCTGGGACAAGCTGGTGATCCTCCACAAAGGGCAGCCGGTGGCAATTGATGGGAGCGTATTTTCGGGAATCAGCCGGATCCAGCTATTGCACATTCTCCACGAGCACTGCCGGCGTCACGGGGTGGAGCTTCAGTTTGAGACGCGGCTCACCGATCCGGTTATTTTTTCGGATTGCGACCTTATCGTCGGCGCCGATGGCGTGAGCAGCCTCGTGCGGCAAAAATACAGCGCTTTTTTCCAACCGTCGCTCGAACTCAGGTCCAACAAATATATCTGGTACGGGACCCCTCGGTTGTTTGACGCCCTGTCATTGATTTTTCGCGAAAACCAGGATGGCGTCTTCGTCGCCCATGCCTATCGATACAACCAAACGACCAGCGCCTTCATCGTCGAATGCGACGCGGCGACGTGGGAAAAGGCGGGCTTTGCCTCAATGTCCGATACGGAGAGCCGGACCTACTGTGAGAAAGTCTTCGAAAAAGATCTGCACGGACATCCTTTATTATCGAACAAGTCGATCTGGATCAATTTCGTCGTGGTTCGGAACCGGCGCTGGCACCATGACAACGTTGTATTGATCGGCGACGCTTTGCGAACGGTCCATTTCTCCATCGGCTCCGGAACCAGGACGGCCTTTGAAGACGCCATCGCCTTGGCCGGAGCCTTCGAAAGACATGGCGAGGATGTTCATGCGGCCTTGCAGAGATTTGAAAATATTAGAAAACCATCGGCGGATCGGCTGCTGGAAGTTGCCCAAAAAAGCGTGGCTTGGTATGAAAACATGAGAGGTCTTATGCATCTTGACCCCATCGCCTTTGCCTACGATTATATGATGCGAGGCGGAAAGGTTGACCACGAGAGCCTGAGACGGAAGGCCCCGAAGTTTATCGCCGCTTATGAGGCCTATGCCGGGCCCGCGAGGGAAGGCCACCATTCAGCTATCAAGTAGGGGTAAAAGCCATGAGGATCTTCACGGGGCGACCATAGGGTCTCTCAGTCTGACTTCAGGGATCACCTTTTGCCGTTGAAGTAGTCGGCGTTAATCTGAGTAAAGTGTTGCCACTCTTCCGGCACCTCACCCTCAGCAAAGATAGCTCCCACCGGGCATGCCGGGATGCAGCCGCCGCAGTCGATGCAATCCTCAGGGTTAATGTAGACCATCTTGTCGTCATCGGTGCCATGGATGCAATCCATCGGGCAAACCTCGATGCACCCCTTGTCCTTCACGCCAATGCACGGCTCTACGATCACGTATGTCATGGCCTTGACTTGCCTCCTCGTTAATCGGAGTTGTTAGCTCATAGCGGCACAAACCCGCCAGCCGCTAACTCACCGAGCCCCCCGCAGCCTGGGTGGGCCTATGCAGCTGCTTATGCTGCAGGTCCCTGTGTTTCACCTGGCAGCCGGGGATATCGCAGGTCACAGGCACCGGGGCGTTGTCGTAGTCCAGCCACTTCATATGGCGCCAGGGCCTCTTCCCCCAAAAGAGATCGTCGATCCAGAGCAGCGGCTTGATAAGGAGCGGGCGCAATGGGATCGGGGTCCGCTTGATCGACCATACAGCCAGTGTATGCCACCACGCCTTAGGCTTGTTGTAGCAGCACGACGAAACGCATATGACGCAGTTGGTCCACTGGCCCCGGCCTGCCAACCTGTATTTGTAGCAGGTGTCCACGTTGATACGGTACTTCTCGACGCCGTTGTAGATCTCCTTACCGCCAAAGGGGATGCTGTACGATGGACAAGTGCGGGCACACTTCATGCAATACTTGCAAACCTCCGTGACGCCGATATCAACAGGCTCGTCGACCGCCAGTGGGAGATCCGTCGTAACTACGGACAGGTGAATCCGAGAGCCGTACTCTTCATGGATGAGCATCCCGTGACGTCCGAGCTCCCCCAGTCCGGCGTTCACCGCCAGAGGTATAGGATTTACCTCGCCCCTCGCGTAATCGTGGGCACGCGCAGGGTAACCCATCTCGCGGATGTAGGCGGCCAGCATAAAAGTGGGCGCAATCATGTGGTTATTGCCCAGCCCGTAGTCGGCGTCGGAAATCCGACTGTTATTGGTCAGAAACTTGTAGTAATCGCTGGCGAAGCCCATACAGATGGCGTAGCGGTGGGGCAGGTGGATCGGGTCTCCCGCCTTTTGCCCCATAGCGGTTTTGTCTCTGGCGCGGTGGGAATAGACATAGGCCTGGTCGAGGTGGGTGATCCCCACCACATCGGCGCCCAAGAAGCGGGCGACCTCTTTGATGTTACGCGCCATACTGGCGGGATCGGAGACGGCTGTCCGATCAGCATTCACTGCGCCTTCCGGTAGCTGTCTCATGATAAGCTGCAAACAATTCTTCGGGTCTCCACCGCCAACACCAAAGATACGCCTGAAAGGATCCTGGCCGGCGCGGGTACTCCGCCAGGAGCGCAGCCGCTCTCCCAGTTCGCCACGGTCGACCCGGGGGTGAGGGGTCTCACGTTCGTCGATCTGCCGCTGAGGACCTACAATCCGGTAACTTCGCGGATTGCGCTGTTTGGCTGCCAGCATAAGAAAGCCTCCTTTCCGAGTGAGCGCAATTTCAGCGCCAAAAATAGCCTAAAATAGGGCCAATCTATGATAGGCGTCAAGGGGCAGGGGGAGGAGAAAAAAAGGGAAGCGCGAAGCGGGGCTCAAAGCGGCTGAGGCGGATCGGCCAACCACGAAAGAACGTCCCCGAGGTAGGGCGGGATGTCGCCCAGCCGATGAATCATTCCGCGCGCGCACCGTCCGATATGTTCATCCGTAAAGCGCTCTCTCGCCTTCTTCGTGATCCCGACAGATTCTGAATCCTCACGCATTTGCGCGTAAGCCTCTTTCAGGAAGAGGTAGCCCACAAAACCGGCCTCCACGGAGATATGGTCGATGGGCTCTTCCCGGCGCGGCTGAAACGAGAACGCTTGATAAAAAGAGGCCAGCTCGGCCATTAAACGGCCCGGGTCTTCGAACCCGCAATAACTGACTTCTCGCGGGGATACCGTTCCCCCGGGGCCAAAGAGCCGGTGATAGATTTCCTCCGTTCCCTGATCGGCCCTCCTGGCGCAGGATGAAAGTTTTCCATCGGTCACCTCGGAACAAAGCTGTAAAATCTCGCTTTTCCACTCCGGCCGCGGGCGTTCCAGAAGAAGAGACGCCAGACGCCATGCTGCGGCCTCAGCCACAAGGTCCTGCGTTTTAAAGTCGGAAGTGATTTTCATCGGGCTTTTCCCAACGCCAGGGGAATCCAGGCGCTGCGCATTTTTCTGGAGCCGACTTCCTGATGGGACCCCTCCCAAACAGCAAACGCGACCTGGGTTCGCCCTCCGAGTTGAACGCCGCTCGGAAGAGGGCGCACCAACAGCACCGACCAGCCATCGCGGGAGTGCTTTCCGCTGCCGCTCGAAACGGTCTTTTCGGCCGGGCGGATCGTCCCCGGCCCTTCGGCCAGGAGATCCTGTACGGGAACGGTTCGCGGGCCGGCCATCAGGTTCCCCAAGCTGCGCGCCGGGGCGTAGCGCCTGGCCATCTCCTGTTGCGCGGCCGATCCCGGCTTGAGCGACGCCGCCTCGAACGGATAGTGATCCACTGACGCTCTAGGATAGATGGCCTGAATATCGTCTTTGCGTCCGTTGACAACGGCCTGAAAATTTGCCGACCAGTAGGTGATCTCGACCGGCCTTCCTTGCTCTCCCATTTGCGGAGCAGGAATATCGGCGGTAGTCGCTGCGGGCAGCTGAACCGCGCAGGCATCCGCAAATTGCCCGGGTCCCGGCACGTCGTCCACCGTTGGATCATTCCAGGCCAGGCGAAAGACGATTTTTTGTCCGTCCGTGACCGACTGGACCTGGACAAAGGAGGTCGAGGCCTGCATCAGCCTGGGCTCCACCACGTCCTGAAGCAGAAGCTTCGCCGGATGCAGCGGCACACGCTCCCAGATCCGATCCTCGACCGTGGAGGGAAGTGTTTTTTCAAACACGGCCTTGACTTCGGCGTCGGAGAGCGGCGGCCCTTTTTTCGCACAGCCAGCGAACGCGGCGGCGGAAACGACGGCAACCACGAGAATCAGATTTCGAGCGTTCATTGCTGCCCTCCTTAGGAAATGTTGGTCCTGGCAACGCCGCGGGCGGAGTCAAACGCCTGGCGGATAACCGTCGGTTCGCGCAGGGGGACCCGGATGATCTCCCGACCGTTTTCGTCGTAACCCATCACCTGCTCCTCAACTCGCTTCCATTTCGCGACCATCAACTCGGTTGAGCCGAAGAGCGTCAGCAGGCCGGACAGGTCTTTGTCCCGGGGCGCGTTTCGGTAAGTTTCTATCGCTGCATCTACGTTCGGCCCGAACATTTGCAGGAGAAACTCCCGTGGCACATTGATTGGGGGAATGTAATAAACGTTGGGCTCGAGTCCGAACTGTGGAAAGAGCGGCAGCGCGACCTTCTTCACGTGCACCAGGAAATCGATCGGGTTGTCCTTTTTCGCCGCTTCCGGCTTGGAAATCCATCCCGCAAAGCGGATCTTTCCAATGCAGTTCACGAAACACTGAGGCTGGATTCCGGATTCGATCTTGGGAAAACAGGCGATGCATTTCTCGGACGTCCCTGTCATCGTGTTAAAAAACGTCTTTTTGTAAGGACACGCCTTGACGCATTCCTGATATCCCCGGCAGCGGCCCTGATCGATCAGGACAATGCCGTCCTCCGGCCTTTTGTAAATGGCGCCGCGCGGGCATGAAGAAAGGCAGGCCGGATAGCTGCAGTGGTTGCAGATACGGGCGAGGTAAAAGAACCAGGAAAGGTGCACACCGCTGAAGTGGGCCCCCTTTTCCACGCCGTTCACGCAGTCATCTTCACCGACGTTCGGATTGGCGTAGTCGATTTCCTCGGGCCGCCAGCCCAGGACCCGCTCTCCCGGTTGGGCCGCCTCAAAGATCGTTCGCCCCGAATAACGCTGGCCGTCCCATTGTTGAGCGCCAAGTTTTTCCAGCAGGTTCACGTCCCACCCAAGGGGATAGAACCCGTACGGTTTGGTCTCGACGTTATTCCACAGCATGTACTCCTGACCTTTTCCGCTCGTCCAGGTGGTTTTGCAGGCGAGGGTGCAGGTCTGACAGGCAATGCATTTGTTGGTATCGAACACGGCTGCAAACTGCCGCTTTGGCCGCCGCTCCGGATACCAATAGGACATCTCACGGCCGATTTGCCAGTTGTATACGCGTGACATTATTTTTTTCCGCCTTTCTTAGAATCTGAGGCAATAATAAATTTCCCAACGAGATATTCCTTCATCCCCTTGCGTTCATATTTGGGTCGAAGCCCGAGCGCTGCCGGGCGCCAAAGTCCCTTGCCGCCAAGCCCGCCGGGTTCCGCCTTGGTGATTTTGACGATCGATTCGCGCGGCGCGCCCGTCGGGCAATGCACGTCGGGGAGAAAACCCATGCCGACGGCTTGACCGAACAGTTCTTTACGCACCAGCGAATCGGTCATCCAGGTCGGTTTTAGCCAACCGCGCGTCGCCGACTGATGCGAGCCCGAGCGAAACATCGCCTGGTAGGGGCTGCGTGGATTCTTGGCCAAACCGTCTTCCCGTGAGAGATGCCCTTCGACGGATCCGGGCGTGGCGCCGTACATATTGAACCACATTCGCGTGATTCCCCTCGGTGTTCCGGGATAGTAACGAGCGCGGCAAAGCAGCCTGGCGAACTTGTAATCTTTGTCGTTCTTTTGCCAGCCGCGGAACGGGCGGTCGGAGGGATCAGAATCGATCCAAACATAATCTCCGTCCTCGACCCCAAGGGACTTGGCATCGTCCGGATGAATGTCGACGTAACCTTCCGCGGCGAACGGCTGCCGCTTGTCGTGGCGGTAAATATCCCCGAAAGGTCCGAACAGCATCGCCACCATGTCGGTGTCGATCGGCATGGTATGCGCTCCATGCCGGTACTTCGGCGTATGGAAAACGAACTTATAACCGTCTTTAGCGAGGGGATGAGCCGTCTTTTTCGCTTCGTCCCACGTCATGACGACATTTCGCCCCTGGCGGACTTCGTTGGAGAGGTCATTTTTCTTGAGGCCGTAGCTCTCGGGTCCTTTGGCTTTTATAAAAGGATGCTGAGGAGCCACGATCACGTTAGGTTCGTAAAAGGTTGAATCGATCGGCTCGCGATGAACCGGCAGGTTTTCTCCCGCGTCGATGAATTCATCCTCTTCGCGGTAAAACTCCAAACGGCCGGTCTTGGTGTACCAGGGGCGGGAGTCGTAGACCTGCTCATAGCCGACCGACTTTGGATAGGTCCGGCTCATCATGAGGGCGGGAATCCCCTGCTTCGCTTTTTCCTCCAGCTCTGTGATCTTGTATCCTTTCGTGAGCGAAGAGTGGTCGAGGATGCGCTGCAAATAAACCTCCACCTTCTTTTCTTCCACAAATTTCCACATATCGGCGAAGCGGGAGTCGCCCGTTCGTTCGGCCAGCTTCTTCCCTACGAGCGCCAGGCACTCGATGTCACCCCGGGTCTCGAACGGCCGCTCAAGCGGAGTGCGGGGAAAGACGGTAAGGAAGGGGTTGGTGACCGAGCAGCACATGTCGGGGTACTTAAGCTCGGCCCAACTATCCACCGCGAAGACCAAATCGGCCCATTCGCACGAGGTCGACCACCACCATTCCTGAACGGCGATCATTTCGATTTTCGGCAGCACGTTGACGACGGTGTTGTAGTGCCACTTGACGTTTCCCAAAATCGAGTTGGCGTTGGCGAACCAAAGCGACTTGGTCGGCGCCGGCATGTGCGTTTTGCCGGTGATCATGGTCTTGCCCATCTTGAGGGGATGATCTTCGTGATTGTAGTAATGGGCTGATTCCGGCTTCCAATACTGTTTCGGCCGCGCAGGCTTTGCGCCATCGAGCTCGATATCGAACGGGTTTTCATTGATGTATTGCGGCACGCCGTTGAACATGGCCACCCGGTAGTTTCCGGCGTAGGAGCCGATGTTGCCGGCTAGTTTTCCGATGTTGCCGGTCAGGGCGGCCAGGAGAAATTGCGTCCGGTCTTTATTGTCGTTGTTGAAAAACTGGTTGGGTCCCATCCCGACCGCGAACAGGGTGGTCCCCGGAACCTTGGCGATCTCCCGCGCCAGACTTTCAACCGCTTGCGCGGGCGCCCAGGTTATCTCTTCGGTCGTCTTGGGATCGAAGTGCTTCACATATTCGAGGATCACATCGAAGATCGGGCGACAGGCGACCTTTTTCCCATCTTTGAGCGTTACCTCCACGGATCCTTCCAGAAGCGGGTCCGCCACAGGCGAGAATTTTCCCACCTGGTCGCGCGTGATCGCTTCGGGCTTGGCTGTCTTCCGATTCCACCAGATATAATCCCCCCAGGCCTGTCTCATCTCAGCGGGAATCAAAATGTCGGTTTGAGCGCCGGGGGGCGGCACCTTGTCCCCTTTGCCCACGGTTTTCGTCTGGTTTTTAAGAACCGCCGGTTTAGTGCCAAACACTTCCTCGACCCGCAGGAGTTTCAGGCTGTCGGCCCGAACGAGAAGCGGGAGATCGGTGAAACGTCGAACGTAATCTCCATCGTAGAGTTTCTCCCGCATGATGATATTACAGAGCCCCAGTGCGAGCGCCGGGGTGGTGCCGGGGCGAACGACGATGGCGTCGTCGGCTTTTATGCTGGTGGAGGAATATTCACAGGCGATCACCACTACCTTAGTCCCTTTCAGTCGAGCCTCTGTCAGCCAATGCGTGTCCGGCATCTTCGTGGTCACCCAGTTCATCCCCCACACCACCACGATGCGCGCCTGTTCGACGGCATGGAGATCGAACTCCACGGTTTGTTGGCCTGTGACCATGGGATGGCCCGGGGGAAGATCGGTATGCCAGGAGTAATTATCCCAGCCCCGTCCTCCCAAGGCGTCTTCGGCCTTTACGCCCCGGAGCTTGTGATCGAGCAGGGCCATGGAATTGGCCATTCGGTACAAGCCGAAAATTCGAGTCATTCCCAGAAGCGGCATGCCGCCGCGGAATTTAAGCACCTGGGTGCCGGCCCCCTTGGCGGCCTGAACGGTTTCCTGTTCGTATCCCTGTTGCAAAAGCAGTTTCTGCCCCTTCTCGCCGCTGTAAGTCGTGGCGATGTTGATCAACGCTGCCGCAACCATATCCGCCGCTTCCTCGTGGGTGAGGCGCAACCACTCGTCCCGCGCCCGGTTGAAATATTCTTTGGGCGGGCGGCCGTCTTTTTCGCGCGGGAATCCCTTTTCCACCCAGGCCTTGAAGCCCTTGCGAACCATGGGATGGCGGAGCCGGCGGTCACCGTAAAAGCGTCGCGTAAGGGCCAACCCCTTCTGGCAAACGCGCGGGTCCCACCGATGAGAGACCTTCGTTCCATACAGGTCCGTCGCCTCGCCGTATTTCATGGTCGGGCCGATCCGCGTGACCACGCCGTCGCGAACGTAGGCATTCAAGATGCAGTTGTGGGTATCGTTGGGGGCGCAGAGAAAGGTAAAGGTCGAGTCGGATTTCCAAAGATCGCGATACACCTTTTCCCAATCGCGATTCGGGTAGGCCGCCAACGGATTTTCGATCGCTTGCAGGCCCCAGGCATCGCTCACCGAGAATAGGAACGTTGAAAAACCCGCAGCTCCCACCCACTCCAGGAATTCACGCCGGCTAATGTTCTTCATTTTTTTCCCTCCCATGTTCGCAGGAACGCGACAATTGATGAAATCTCCGCGTCCGTCATAGCCCCCCGCACCGATGAACCCCCGCCGAATCCGGCCATTGAGGTCCCCGTTCGACCGTTGCGGATGGTTTTAAAGAGATAAGTGTCCGTGGCGAGATCGAGAAAAACCCGGTTGTTGAGCTGAGGCCCTTCTCGACCTTCTCCGCGCTCCCCGTGGCACACCCCGCAAGCTTTGGCAAACAGTCGCTCCCCTTCCGCCACATTACCCTGAACCCACCGGCGAGGCTTAGGATCCCTTTCATAGGCCACCTCTCCGAGATCTCGGATGTACTTCACCAGCCGACCGATTTCCTCGTCGCGGAGGCCCCCTTCTCGCTGTCCCCAGGCCGGCATCCGCCGTCCGGGCCGGCCCCGCTTGATCTGCTCCTTTAAGAAATCGTCTGAAACCAACCGAAGAAAATCGGGGTTTCCGATGGCGGGAAACGAAGCAAAACCCGGGTAACGCATTCCTTCCCCTTTCGCGCCATGGCAGGCGGCGCAGAAAGTTCCGTAGAGTGTCGCGCCATCCGTAGCGAACTCTCTCGTTCCGAAACGCTCCGCCCGAATCCGGTCTTTCGGCCAAAGGGCCTCCGGATAACTCCGGCGGCGCAGAGACAACACGTAAAAGGTGAGCTGGTCGATCTGCCGCTCCGTCAGTCCCAACTCGGGCATGGTCGACCCTTGCACCACCGACGCCGGGGAACGAAAATGCCTTTTGAACCAGTTCGCGAGCGTCCGTTCGCCTTCCACCTGGGCGAAACTGAGCTGTCCCGGATCTCTGTTTCCAACGGCGGTCAGATCCGGGCCGTCATCGCCACCGACGCCCCCGACTTTGTGGCAGCCACGGCATCCCAGCGTATGAAAGAGGGCTTTGGCTTCCGATAAACCAGGCGCCCCAACACGAGAGCGCAGATATTCATCGATCTCAAGCCGCTCCGACTTGGAAAGCCCACCAAACGCGGAGACCCAGGGACCGGAAGCCGACTTCTTTTTCTGGTTGATATGGTGCTCGTACCAGTCAGCCTTAAATCCATAGGCTCCGACACGGGAGAGATCGGGTCCCTCTTGTCCTCCCGTACCGCCCGGTCGAAGCGTGCCGCCGCGTCCGTCCAACTTGTGGCACGCCAGGCAATCGGCCTGCTCGAAACGGGCCTTTCCTTTTTCCAGTTGCGTGAGGTTGGGGACGCTCAAGTGGGTGTGGCATCCCCCACAGCCGGCAAACAAATACTCTTTAGAGAGCATCGGTTCCGGCCAATGAGGGACCGCGCCGTGCGCGTCCGCAGTCTCGGTCGCTCGCCCCTGCCCGCCGTGACAAACCGCGCAGCCATAAGAGGCGGGATCGTGGACGACGTCGGCGTGGCGCCCGAAAATCCGGTCCCCTTCGACCCCGCCCTCACCCGGCGCCATTCCCACATGGCAACTGACACAGCGATCCGTCGCGCCGACTTCGCGGCTGACAATCTGTCTGAGCTGAATCGTAAACGCATCGGCCTGGGACGCGGGCAGCCGCGCCTGAATCCCCAGCTGAATCACGCGCCAGTCGCGTAAGAAGTTTTCATTGACGGCGGCCCACAAAAACACCGCCAACGTTCCGAGGCTCGACCAAAGGAGTAGATGTTTGTTCGCCTTCATCTTTTTAGTCAGTTTTGCAATTTGAGATTTGCCATTTGCAATCCCGAAGGGGTTAGTGCCCCGGCCATTGCGACGGAAACCAATAAAAGTCCCAGTTTGGTCCGCGGAAGTACGATCCAACCACGGTAAGCACCACAAAGCCGCAAATGAAACAAGTGAACAGGGCGAGCGCGCCTGCCCGCGTCGAGTTGTATTTTCTGAGACACCAAACGGAGTACGCGGCGTAAAGAAACGTGAGAACCGTTCCGGGATTGAGGAAGGTAATCACAAGCTGAGGCGTGTTGGGCCACCATTGCCGAATCCAGCCGAACCTGATCGCGAACGCCTCAACCGCCAATACGGCGGCAAGGCCGAATATGGCCGAGCGGACGACCAGCATCCCTCCCCCCGGGCCACCGAACCATACTCCGGTCCCTTCGGTTTCCCGATCGAGATAGGGAATCAGGCCGAGACCGAGCAACACAATCATCGGGATCCCGATGCCTCCCATGAAGGCGGAGTGCGAAACCAATTCTTGCAGTCCGAGGAAATACCATGGGGCTTTGGCGGGGTTCTCAGGGACTGCCGGATTCGCTACCTCCTTTAAAGGGGCGTCGAGTAAAATCGCAAGAATTACCGAAAGCACAATCGTCAGCATGAACACTGCGGCTTCGCCGAACAAGAGGTGAGGCATCGAAGGGATCGTCTGTTCCGGTCCGCGCCCCACGATCGGTGTTTTTCCTTTGACGACCGCAGCCAGGCTGTAAGTTTTCTCCGGCGCTTCCGTAAAAACCGGATAAACATTCCCCGGGGGAGGTCCAAGCCGGCTGTCTGCGTCGACGGGCCGCGCCAGGCCGCCGTCTTTGCGGATGCGCCAGAAGTGAACGGCCATGAGCAGCACCATAGCCAACGGGAGAATCATCACGTGAAAAAGATAGAAGCGGATGAGCGCCTCTTCTCCGACGTCTTCGGAACCCAAGAGAATCAATTTTTGTAATCCACCGACGTCGAACCATTGCGTCATCCCCAGCGCGTCCGTCACTTCCCGCGGAGATTGCGCGATGTTGGCGCCGATGGTGATCGCCCAATATGCCAGCTGATCCCACGGCAGAAGATATCCGGTGAAAGAGAGGCCGAGAGTAAGCGCCAAAAGCCCCATGCCCATCACCCAGTTGAACTCCCGAGGCGCTCGATAAGCCGCGGTATAGAAGACGCGCGCCATGTGAAGCAGAACGATCACCACCATCATATTGCCCGACCAACGATGGATGTTCCGCATGAAACGTCCCGTGGGCACCACGAAATGGATGTCTTTAATCGAAAGGTAGGCGACGTCCGGGTACGGCTTGTAATAGAACATGAGCAGCACGCCGGTCGCCAGAAGAACGAAAAAACATGAGGCCGCTGCGATGCCTAAGCCCCAAGTAGTCGACCATCGAAGGCTCCATCGGTGCGTCCGGACCGGGTGCAAGTGGAGAAAGACATTGCCAAAGACAAACGTCGAGCGAGTGCGATCCGAATGAGGTTTCCCCGAACGGAACATCGTCTCGGCAAACCGACGAGGAGCGGCTTTAATGTTTTCGATAAAACGACCAAATGCCGATTCCTCATTTGCGTTCGGTTTCCGTGCAACATTGTTCATACGATCACCGTTGTCCCCGCCGCGACCGTCTTGCCCTCGTCGACTAACAAATTGCCGCCGCCCAAAGGCTTCACCTCGAGCCACGGCAGCCCTTTGGGCGCCGGCCCCCTTAATACAGAGCCATCCTTCCTGAATTTTGAGCCATGACAGGGGCAGTCAAAGCCGTTGTCGGTCGCTTTGACAATGCAACCCAAATGGGTGCAGATGGTGGAAATCGCGTAGACCCCGCTTTCTTCCTTATAGATGGCTACCGATCGGCCGGCCGGCACATACGGTTGCCCCGAAGCTAGCGAAGCGGGGAGCGCGACCCTGAATTTCTTTGATGGGGAAGGAAGCACGGCCGCTTTCGGCAAGCGCATCGCCCCAAGGAATCCGAAAAGGAGAGCTGCTGCCGCCGACCACCAGGCAGCAAGACCGAGAAAATCCCTTCGCGGCATCGCCTCAGGATCGAGTCGGGATCGGCCGGTTTGCGTTGGCTTGGCTTCGGTCGTCATGTCGTCCTCCACTCGGTTCGAAAACTTACCCGTTCCATGGCAATGGCGTCGGCCGGGCAACGATCCACGCACAGCGCGCAGCGGATGCAGCGATCCTCATCCTTCAATATCGCCGAGTTGTTTGCCAGGTCCGCGCTTTCACCCAGTTGAGATTTCACCAGCTCGGCCAAGTCCGCCGCTTGATTCAGGGAGGAGAGCGGAACAATCTTTAAACAAAGTGTGGGGCAAACGTCGACACACCCGCCACAGAGGATGCAACGATTGCCATCGAAAACGGGCGTCACGCCACAATCCAGGCAGCGCGAGGCTTCCCGCACCGCGGCTTCTTTTCCGAGGCATTTTTCAACCAGCGCTTTTGGGTCTCTCAGCCGCTCTTCCGGCTTTAAAGCCTGGAGTTCCACGCGCGGAATCCGCTCAAAGCCGCGTTCGCGCTGGTAACGGTCGAGGCGAACGAAGCTCATCAGCGTCTCGGGGTGGAGCGTCCGCCCGGTCACATGCTGGTATACGGAGCGGGCCGCCTTCTTTCCCGACGCCACTGCATCGATCAAGAGCCGTGTTCCATGCGCAAGGTCCCCCGCGACAAAGACGCCTTTCGCTGTGGTCATGAGCGTCGTCGCATCGACCTTCGGCCATCCCGGCGGGAACTGCTCGACATCTCCCCCCCCCTGCTCCAGGAAAGAAAGGTCGGGCGCTTGCCCGGCCGCAATCAAAACGGTGTCACAGTCCAGAACCTGCCGGTTCCCTTCCTCGAACTGAGGAAAAAAACGGCGTTGCTCATCATACACGCGCAAGCACCGTTTGATTTCGAGGCCAACGACATTTCCCCGAGCCGCACGCCGAATGGCCACGGGCCCCCAGCCCGATACTCGCTCGACCCCCTCTTCGTCCCCTTCGAGGATCTCAACGGTGTCCGCCGGCATTTCCTCCAGCGTTTCGAGCGAGACCAAACGGGCGCGCCGTGTTCCCGGGAGACGGGCCGCCGTTCGGGCGGTATCGTAAGCCGCTTGACGAACTACCGTACGGGCAACGTCATAGGCGACGTTTCCCCCGCCGATCACGATCACATCCGACCCCAGCGGTAAACTCTCGCCGAGCGCCACCGCTCGAAGGAAATCGACGCCCCCGAAAACGCCGGGACCCTGCTCGCCGGGAAGACCCAAACTCCTCGGCCGCTTCGCCCCTACGGCGATGATCACGGCGGAGAACTCTTCCCGCAGAGACTGAAACGATACCTCGCGCCCGATCTTGGTATGGCAACGAATTTCTGCGCCGAGGGCCTCGATCACGGAAACTTCTCGTCGAATCAGTTCGCGAGGAAGACGATATTCCGGGACACCCACCACCAGCATCCCCGCCGCCACCGGTTCTAACTCGAACACCACCGGCTTGAAACCGAGAAGCGCCAGATCGTGCGCCGCGCTTAGCCCTGCCGCGCCCGATCCGATGATGGCGACCCTCTCCCCCTTGGCAGGGACAAACGTTCCTTGAACGGCCGCCCGAAGGTAAAACGCCATCTCTTCAGCGTCGCCGGCAACGCTCGGCAGATGGCGCCGAAGAGCTTCCAGGAGCGGGCCTGCAGGACGCGCCTCAGCGCCATAGGATTCGCAGACGAACCTCTTGAGAGCGCGGATCGCGATCGGCCGGTCCATCACCACAAACGATCCGTCGTCATCGGTCAGGGGAATCTTCCCCCGGCGGCAAGAGAGTTCGCACGGCGCTCCGCAGACTCTCCCACAGATCGACGCAAATGGATTGGGTCCCCTGGCAATCAGATAGGCTTGTTCGAAATCACCGTTGGCGATTGCGCGCACGTAGCCTCGCGCATCCGTGTGCACGGGACACGCGACCTGACACGAAATCAGTCCTTTATGGTGATCGTTCTTGGGAACCTCGACCTGGATCGGGGTTTCCGCGAGCTGGGCTGCAAATTCCATACCGGGGTTCTGCTGGATGATGGGGTGTAATTAGCAATTTCAGTGCCACTTAAAGCCAATCCTTGCCATGTAGTAATTTCGCTCAATTTATTTGGCTGGTGCGGTTGAAAGTATGAGGGCAAGCAGGAGGGCCAATATCGTAAATAGGAAAAAGTTGGTGGTAAATTCCGATTGTTGAGAAGCATTTGAATTAATATCGCTAAGGACATCACAAGTCAGCTTAGGATATCTCTGCGGCATCATAATGACCGCTCAGGACGCGAAGGCATAACAATCAAACGAACCATTAATCTTTTAGAGCAGCATTTGAAAGAGGAGATAGAAAGCGGCCGTGAGGATAAAGCCTCCACACAGAGTGCCGGCTACGGTGTCGAGCGGCTTCTTGGTCACCCCGTGCACACCCGTGAGGACATTGATTTCTATAGCTCCGGTAATCACCAGGATGAATATCCAAAACCATGTCAGAGAACCTTCAGCGCTCCTGGCGGCTATTGAAGGATAGTGGCTCACTGCCCCCATGAAAAAGACCGTGGGTATCGACAGCAGCAGATTGGTCCGGGAGGCAAGGACCACCCGACGGCCGGAGGCCGCCGCCTCCGGAAGCGGCTGACCCCCCTGGGCCACGCGTGTGGCCGACGCAATGACCACCTTCTGTTCGGGATGCATGATGAACCAGCCGTTCAGGAACATCACGGTACCCAAGAGAGCGCCGACGGAAATGGCGAGCCCGTAAGGCCAGCTAAAAAAGACCGGTGCTCCTGCCGCCGTCAGCCTCTGCAGGTAAATCAGAGCCCCGGTCAGAAAAGTGACCAAGCTACCCCAACGAAAGCCCGGCAAGGTGAGAGGCACTAATTTGTAAAAAACCTCGGTGCGAACTTCGGGTTTTGTCCTTCCGACAAACGGCATGAGGAAGAAATTGAAAAAGTAAACAGTGCCAATCCAGAGCACGGCTGATAGCAGATGAATCCAATGTAAAGAAAATAGAAAAGTGTCCACTAGAGAAATGACCCGGACCCCGGACCGTGATTTTGGGGCGGAGAATAACTGAGAAGGTAGTGTTATGTCAAACCCGGAAAAATCCTGTCTGTTTTGGGAGGGGGTACTTGGGGCGCGAGTTATTGATTTTATGGTGGTCGCAGCAGGACTTGAACCTGCGACCTCTCGCATGTGAAGCGAGCGCTCTAACCAGCTGAGCTATGCGACCACTGGCGATTATCTTTAACACCTTGCCAGGCGGGCTTCAAGAGAAACTGCCCTGGTTGACACTAAGTGGTTTTATCGTTTTTCCCCGCAAACCAGGGCAAAGCCGAATTTTCCCCGGACATGGACCTTATCGCCCTTTTTCTCGTAGCGGAAATGTTTTTCTTCAAAGCGCCGCTTCAACTCGGGAGATTCACTCTGGATCTCTTCAGCGACCTCGAGCCAGTGCCTGCCCGTGGGAATCCCCTCCATCCCTTCCTGATCGATGGAAAAGACATGAAGGTCGGCCCGACGGACCTCGAAGCCGGCCCGGCCTAGAAGGTCCTGGATATCTTCAGCGGAATGGTAGTGAAAATTTTCCCCATGCCCCCTGCGGAAGATCTGATTGATCAGGTCATGGATCGCCTCGTCCAGCGAATCTTCCGCCGTTGCTACAACCGGATCCAGGATGGCAAAACGGCCCCCCGGCTTAAGAACGCGATGGGCCTCACGCATCATCAGAGGGGGATTGCCGAAGTGGTGGAGAGCAAAAACAGTGAACACCCGGTCAAAAGCCCGGTCACGAAACGGAAAGGCCTCTGCGGTCCCGGCAGCGGCAAGAAAGCCGGGTATGGGCTCTTTCTCTGTCTGTTCCTGGCCTACACGGAGCATCGCGAAAGCCTCATCGAGACCGATGATCTTTCCTCCTCTCAGGTGTTGCGCCACCGGACGGGCGAAACGTCCCGTTCCGGTCGCGAGATCCAGTACATAATCATTACCCCGAAAATCCAGGGCCTCCACGAGCTTCGGCACCAACTGCGCGCGGATATCCGACTTTGCCGCCTTGCGGTCATACTCCAGGGCGTGTGAATAGTCCTTAAATCTCGTTTTATCATTTTCCATTTTTCATCCCTGCCATTTCTTCCATAATTTTCCACTGCTCAATCAAAGCTACCCCATAAGGCCCATTCCCTTCAAGGTGTTTAGGTCAGCCTCTCTGGGACCCCCGGGGTATCTCTACACCAGGACGCGGACACGAGGCGTATAGATGAGGCGTGAAAAAGCCCTTGGCGGGAATGATTCGGGGTTTCTTCCATTCCTTTGGAATGCGCATCCTTTTAAGGCTCCGGCCGGGGCAAATGATCACTGGTTGGCTGCCACGAAGCAGAATCCTCAGACATTCCTTTTCGACCGGCGAATGAAACCCTCCAATGACGGTCACTCCGGCTTGCACCAAGTCCTGCGCCAGATCGTGGGTCTGCAGAATTAGTGATCCTGGACACTTAACAGAGCAGAAGAGCGCCAGCTTGTTGCGGTTCCAAAGCTCCAGGTTTTCCAGCGCAGCAACGCTGCTGGGGGCATCTTTCCCGAGAAAAGCTTTTAGAGCAGCGGGGTAGGAGGGATCGTGTCGATCGAGGCGGATGCTCTTCTCGTTTCTATGCTTACGTCCACCTTAGCTCGATTTCCTTTCGGGACTCCCGAAAGATGACCTCATCAAACCCTTCGAAGATATCTTTCCGCCCAAGGAGGTTGAATCCGATGTTCAGCCGGTCCGAAAAGGCCACTTCCGCAATTCTTCGCCTGCCGCCTACCTCTACTGGGAGCTTAACAAGCTTAGCTGGAATGAAACTCCCATCCGCTACGACAAACATCCGCTCCTTCGCCCGAGAGAGATCCACACCAAGCTCGGCTGCGACGCTTATTTTGAAGATGCTGTAAAAGGCGCCGGAGTCAAGATAGGCCTCGCTCTGGAGCGACACTCCACGCCACTTTAGAAGCACCGGTATGATTGGTAACCACCGCCTGTGAAGGAGTTGGTAGCGGATGGTTACAGAATGCACTCAAGCTCCTCTTTACGCGGGATCGGGGCGATCAAGGGGATATCCTTAGGGTAGCGCTTGCGGGCTAATGCTGTGAGTTTTTTTAGTTCCGCTTCGGAAGCGACTCCTATTAGCAAGCCCCCGGCGATGACGACCCATTTTCCCCCGTGAGTCTTAACCAGCTTTTGCAAGTGCTTCGTGAAGCATGCATGATTTGGATCATGGTAGTAGCGCATCTAAATGGCCTCCTTTTACGATTCCCTTGCAGGCCGCCTTAAGCCTCCGGTTTTGCCCCGCGACATCAGCGACGACGCATTTAATCCTACCACTTCAAACTCATTCTTGCATCCTCGCAGTGTCCTTCAATTTGCCGCCCAGCGCTCATCCAGTAAGCCGGATGAGCCTGCCCTATCCTTTCAGGCGACCTCCGGCGATGACGGCCCATTTACCCTGCGAGCCTTCACCAGCCTTCCGGAAAAACTGTCTGTCCAGTTTTCCGGCATGCGTCCTCACACTCAACACACTTTCTCGGCCAAAGCTATCCTATAAGGCCCATTCCCTTCAAGGTGCTTAGGTCAGCTTCTCCGGAAACCCCTGGGGTATCTCTACACCAGGACGCGGACACGAGACGTATAGATGAGACGTGAAAAAGTCCTTAGCGGGAATGATTCCGGGTTAGGATTCGGTTGTAGGAGAATACAATCAAATATCGTCGGATTGGGCGGTAGACAAATTGAATTCAATCCCGCTCGCAACACGTCGAGTAGGCCCATCTTACCCCTTAGTTCGCGGAAAGGGACGCAAATCTCGGTTAACATTCTGCGACCATTAGTCCACCGATGCTAGGCGGCCCATTCTCGCATGGTAGTTCCTTGTTGAATTCACGTCATAAAGCTGTGAGAATAATTTTATTATGGCTGTGAAGGATAAACTAAATGATTCGGGACACCTCCTCCAGGCGGATGTCCTTGAGAACTTCATCCCCAGCATTGGGAAAACGCAGTGGCAGACAGTCTATGAGAGTCGCGTAGATCCATATCACACCTGGCATGTTTTCTCTGCTCTTCTTGAGGAGCACTACCTCCCTAGCGCTTTAAAGAGGGATTCCTGGGATTTCAGGACTGGTGACGGGCTTCCTGGCTTTTGTGAGTCCCATGAAAAAGGCGAGACTGTTACTACCTATATCAGGTACGGCCATTCTACCGATATTCGGCCGTTCGTTCTTCTCCGCAAATTCCACGGGGCCTGGCCAACGTATCCAGAAATCTGCGAAGAGTTTCGTCATCTCCACAATCTTGCACATGACACGAATCGAAACGTCCTCTTAGACTTTGATCGGTCGGGCTATGAGATCGAAGTCGTGCGCTTGGGAAATCGGCGCGTTGAGGTTAACCTGCGGCACCTTAAGCAGTTTTTGGCGGCTACGCGTCTCAACCTGGCTATTTATTTCGATAGCGTTCGCTATTCTAACCTCTCACTAGCCGAGGTGCCGGAGGAGTTCCGTAAGCTAGAGCACCGTGATGGTATGTCCTGCTACCGGCTCGATGTTCGCGAATGTAATTTTCTGCCTGAGTTCCAGTCTTTTTCGAGGTTACTAGGCAAAGTAATTATTTTACCACCTCCACTCGAGGAAGCAGGTGTGTGGCCCTTCGAAAAAGAACAGAATGAAGAGGAGGTGCAATTTATTGTTGGTGTGGATGAGGCTGGCAAGCCTGTTTCCTTCACGGCGAAGCCTGATAAGCTGAGTAATTATTTCGGAGCTAACCCTGGAGCATGTCATTATTTGACCCCGGTCTTCTTTAGGAAGGAGGTACTCTCTAAGTATTACTCAGACCCGGACAGGTACACAGTCTCCGATGGATACTTGGAATGTTTGGGGCTTTGGAGTGTACAAATCGATAACAATCATTCAACTCATGTGGTTGTGTTTTTGGGCGACCTGGGCCGAGATCTCCCTTATCCAGAACGGCTGCACTGGAGGCAGTTTAACGTGCCCCCAGCCGGGGAAATCAGTAAAGTGAACTTTCGTCGGAGCTTCCTTGCTCAATTCACTGAACCCCAAGCTCCGGATCTCGTCTTTAGATCCGAGCACTCTCGGTTTGTTAAAGACTGGGCCACCGTCCATCCTTGGCCGCTGTTCCTACCATTTGAGAAAGGCGATGAACATCTCATACAGACGGTTCGGGTTCCCGTCACCAATTCTCAGTCCGAGCTTGATGAACAGGTGCTCACGCTGACAAAGCTCCTTGTGGACTCTCTAAACGAAAAGGCGATAGAAAAGGAGGTAGGGCCAGGTCCGGAAGAGGAAAAGGGCATCTCGAAGTTCGAACGATTTCTAGTCGCAAAGGGATTCTCGGAAACAGAAGCTGCCGTTCGCTTTTTGAGGGATCTTCAAGATCTTCGCTCCTCAGGCTCAGGTCACAGAAAGGGAAGCAGATATCAAAAGGCGTTGTCTCGGCTTGGGGTAGATCCGAATCGAAAGCCGGACGTGATGAGCAGATTATTGGAGGAGGCGACGGCCTTGCTGAGGGCATTCCGGGGTCACTTCCTTTAAAAGCGAAGTTACCAAGCATAGGTGCCTGGCTTGAGTTATTGAGTATTGAAGCTGTTGATAATCGACTGTACTACACTTGAATGGCATCCTACCGCACCGCCATCTCCTCGATAATTTTCCACTGCTCCTCGCTCACCGGCATCACCGACAGGCGCGGCAGGCGCGCAAGATCGAAGTTTTTCAATTCTGCATTGGCCTTTATCTTCGCCAGCGTAACAGGCCGTGCGAGCGGCTTGTTCGGCGAAGAGTGGTTCGAGTCCTAGGCCACGGCGCGGTCGGCAAGCGCTCGCGATCGCTTCTCACCAAGGAGCTTCAAACAGAGAGCGCGCATCGTCTCCAATTCGCGGTAAAACTCGCGCCGGGCATCCTCCGCCGACAAGCACTCGAAAAGATCCGGCAACTGGACTCCGCGACTCATAATCGCATTGGCCTCTCTCTTCCGAAGATGCTTGTGAACGTACAGGCAATTATCGGCATGGTAGAAACGTTTCACCGCTTCGGCGGGACTTAGCAGCCCGCTTGCCAGCGATTGTACAAGGCCCAGGTTCACGAGCGCAAAGAGTTCCAACTGCTGGGGAGGATTGCCGGGGACCTTCGAGAGAAGCATACGAGATGGATGGCGCTGTTTCATGGAGTCCCTATCCTGGAAAAGAATTTAACACCGGCATGCATGTTCCGAAAAGAGCCGAAGCAGAGCCTCACCGCTGATAATACCAAAAACCAGAAGGAGACAACAACACTTTCTCATATCCAAAATTGAGTTTAACGACACTTGAGTCGTATCCTACCTCCCCGCCATCTCCTCGATGATTTTCCACTGCTCCTCGCTCACCGGCATCACCGATAGGCGCGGCAGGCGCGCAAGATCGAAGTTTTTCAATTTTGCATTGGCCTTCACCTCCGCCAGCGTGACCGGGCGAGAGAGGGCTTTAACCGGCTCGATATCCACCACGAGGAGTTTAGGATCTTTCTTGCCTGGGTCTGGATAAGCCCCGCTTAACGCGCGCGCGATACCGACTGCGGCTTTCTCGTCACCGGTGTGGTAAATAAAAACTTGGTCCCCTTTCTTGATTCCCGACAAATTCTTCAGAGCCAGGTTGTTTTTGACCCCGTCCCAAACCGTGCGCTTGTCCTTTTGCAGTTGTTGAAACGAATAGGCGCTGGGCTCCGTCTTAAAAAGCCAACGGTTTGGCATAACCATCACCTCCGCTCCGCTTTATAGACCACCATATCCCTCTGTTACAACCTCCCAGACAGGGCTGCGGGGCTCCCTTCGCTCCACGGCCTCCCGCAGCGACCCTTCCGAATAGAGGCTCCGAGGGGACGACTCTTCCGAGCGCAGCCGATAGACCTGTGCTTAATCCGAACCTGTCCACTCCTACGTCTGCGCTCTTCAGCCTCGCCCCCTCGGAGCCGCCCCCGCCCTCTTTATCCCAGGGGCCTCGCTGTCCCTGGAGCGGAAGATTGACTCCGAGTCGTTGGAACTCTCTGTGAAGCCGAGGATAAGCAGCATCGACTGTCTGAGCCCGTATTTGTTTCATGGGCGAGTTTCGATGCTGCCCGAGGCGAGCAGCTAAGAGTTCCCGATGAGAAGTCACTGGAGCGAGGGGACGGTGAGGCCCCATTCTCCCATTGCTTTCGGCGCGCGAGGCAAGCCTCCGAACGGAACTTCCGACGAGGAGGCGCTGGAGCGAAGGGACCGGAGGTCCCTCCTGTGACTCAAAGAAAAATTGCAGTCCTCCACCGATCGTGCTAAGGAGATGCCATGTCTTCCTTCGCCGACTTCTGCGCTGATTTTTTTAAAAAATACTTCGACCTCCGCCCCACCGAGGCGGTCAACTACGGCGTCGAGGGGTATGATCACTTGCTCAACGACTACAGCGACGAGGCCTACGGGGAGGAAAAGGCCTTCGCCGAAGAGTCGCTGAAGAAGCTGCGGCAGGTTTCCGTCAAAGGACTGACCACAGACGAAACTATCGACTATGCCCTTCTGGAAGGGCGCCTCACCATCGAGAACTATGAATTCAATAAAGAGGACTACCGTCTCAAATGGCCCGAGCTCCCACTCCCCATCCAGCACATCTACATCCTGACGGTCCGTCCCACCAACGACATCATCGGCAACATCACCAGCCGGCTGGAACGCTCCCCGGCGGTCATTTGTCAGGGGATCTCAAACCTCAGCCGCCCCGAGGCCAACCCGCCGCGCCTTTGGAGCGAGATGGCGATTGAATCAGCCAAAGGTGGAATAACATTCCTCTGTAATCTCCCGAACCACCCCAAAGTCAAACAGGCTTTGAAAGATCCGCTCCGTTTCAAGGAGGCGCTGGAAAAATCTAAAAGGGCGATCGCCGATTTCCGAGAATTTCTTGAGCGTGACCTCCTCCCCCGCAGCCACGGCACTTACGCTGTCGGAGAGGAACACTATCACCTGCTACTCAAAAAGCGCCACTTCCTGAACCAGGACGCGCAAGGCCTGCTGGCTATGGGGGAAAGCCTGTTCGACCAAACCAAAAAGGAGCTGGCGACGCTCACGGAGGAGATCGCCCCCGGCAAAAGCATCGAGGCTCTGGCCCTGAAGATTCAGGAAAACCATCCGCCATCTGACGGCCTTCTCCCGGCATATAAGAAGGCGATGGAGGCGGCGCGCAAATTCGTCGGTGAAAAAAGGCTGGTCTCTTTTCCTCTGCGGGAAGATCTCCGCGTCGTTTACACGCCGGAATTCCAACGCCATGAGATCCCCTTCGCCGCCTATCTCTCTCCCTCCCCCAAAGATCCCGAGCAGGTCGGTTACTACTATGTCACGCCGGTAACGGAAGATGATCTCCTGAGAGAGCACAACTGGACCGGTCTGGAGAACACCTCGGTCCACGAAAGCTATCCCGGCCACCACCTCCAATTTACCGTCGCCAACTCGATCCCCCAGGCCTCCACGCTCCCCAGGTTGATGAACGAGTCCTCCGTTTTCTACGAGGGCTGGGCCCTCTACTGCGAGCAGCTCATGCAGGAACAGGGATTCCTCAAGACCGGAGAGCACCGCTTCGTCATGCTGAAAGACCGGTTGTGGCGCGCGCTCCGGATCATCATCGACGTGAAAACCCAGACCGGGAAGATGTCCTACGAAGAAGCGGCGGATCTGATGGTGCGAGAGCTCCACTTCCCGCGTCCCCAGGCGGAGGCCGATCTCAACTGGTACAGCCAATCCCCCTCGGTCCCGATGGGCTACGCCCTGGGTTGGTCCATCATCAACCGCCTGCGCGAGCGTGAGAGAGAACGGCTCGGCTCCAGGTTCGATATCCGCGAGTTCCACGACCGGCTTCTCAGCGCCGGGAGCATCTCGCTGCCGCTGGTGGAAAAAAGGCACTTCTCCGATAATTTTTAATTCTTAATTTTGGATTTTGAATTAAAAATTAAGAATTCAACATTCAAAATTGTTTTAGATGAAAACTGTAGCTGGTAAGCCAACGAAAAACGGACCTTTACTGGGCGCCCACATGTCGATCGCGGGCGGCGTCGACAAGGCCCTATTAGAGGGGAAAAAGGTGGATTGCGACGTGATCCAGATCTTCACCAAATCGTCGCGCCAGTGGGCCGCTCAGCCCTACAGCAAAGAAGAGATCCAGAATTTTCTTATGAATCAAAAAGAGACGGGTATCGTCACGGTCATTGCCCACGATTCGTACCTGCTCAATCTCGGTTCGCCGGACGAGGGTTTAAGAAAGAGATCGGTACGAGCCTTCGTCGACGAGATGGAGCGCTGTGAGACTCTATCCATCCCTTACCTGATCGCTCACCCGGGCGCCCATGTGGGTTCGGGAGAAGAGGAAGGGATCAAGGCTATCGGCCGCTCGTTGGATGATATCCACGCCTCCTGCCCCGGCTATAATGTCAAAATCGCGCTGGAGATTACCGCCGGTCAGGGAAGCAATCTCGGCTACCGCTTCGAGCAGATTCGGGACATGATCGATGCGACGAAAGAAAGCGATCGCCTCAGGGTCTGCTTTGATACCGAGCATGCCTTTGCCGCCGGCTACGATATCCGCACCCGAGAAGGTTACGAACGGACCTTCAGCGAATTCGATGAGCTCATCGGCCTAGAACTTTTGGCCGCCTTTCATCTCAATGACTCGAAAAAGGAATTTCACTCTAGAGTGGACCGCCACGAGCATATCGGCAAAGGGTACATCGGCGTGGAGGCCTTCCGGCTGCTGATGAACGACGAGCGCTTCCGGGGAATCCCGATGTGCCTGGAGACTCCCAAGGGACCGGATCTCAAAGAGGATAGGGAAAACCTCACCTTGCTCAGGAGCCTGACTGAAAGTTAGGGCAGGTCTTGCCAGAGGGAGAAGTCCGCTTTCTCGGTCTCGGAAGAAGCAGAGATGAGCCAGGATTCTTGGGCTTCCCCCCCTTTGAGAATGCCAAAGAAATAGATTCTCAGCATCTGTTCGATCAGCTCCGGCAGAGGCAGATCGCGCTTGGGGTGATACCAGGTAAAGATCCAGTTCATCATGCCGAACAGGGCGAAGGTGGCCACCCGGAGATTGATCCCCTTCCCCCCTTCCGGGCTTTGCAGTTCCACGATGAGGTCCATCAGGATCTGCACATAGCGGCGCTTCAGGACCAGGATTTTTTCTGCGAACTCGCCCGTGAGCGACTCGTCCTCGTACGCCATGACCTTCATCTCGTACATGTTGTGGAGGAAAAACCCGAGATGATTCTCCACGAAGATGCGGATTCGCGATCGAGCATCGCTTTCCACGCCGGCAGTTTTTCCCCACCTTTGCAGTAAGGTCAGAAAACACTGCTCCTGAATCAGGTAGAGAAGCTCCTCTTTCGTGCGGAAGTAATAGTAGAGACCGGCCAGGCTCATCTCCGTCGAGCGTGCTATGTCGCGTATGGAGGTGCGATGATAACCCTTCTCGGCAAAAATCTTGGCGGAGCTCTTGAGAATGTCTCTGAGCTTCTCGTCGTAGTGACGCGTGGAATTTTCTAAACGGTTGTTCATGAGCAGGACCTATATTCGCAAACCGCCTCTGATGTGTCAACCTCGCCGCTAGCCGGACCCTCGCCCTTCACCCAATTGGAAGAGCATCGCCCGGTGGATGGTGATGCCCAGCTCTTTGCCCTCTGCAAAAATCTCCGTCTTGGGGGTTTGAACGCGGAGCACGGCATCGTCAGCCCTGACCTTGTAGTCAACGAGGTTTCCCGAATAGTTGCGCACCTCCACCCGGCATCGGATCGGACCTGTCAGGCTCAAGGTGATATCCTCAGGGCGCACGGCCACTACGCACCCCCCGCTCAGACCGCTGCGGTCGGCGACGTTGAGGCGGTGGCCGCCCAGGAATTCTACCGTAGCTTCTTCCCCGCTCCGACCGAGAACCCGGCCGGGGAGGAAGTTCATGAGACCGATGAAGTCCGCGACAAACCGGTCGGCAGGATGCGTGTAGATCTCAGTGGGAGCGCCTACCTGTATAATCCGACCGGCATTCATGACAGCGAGGCGATCCGACATTGCCAGAGCCTCGGCCTGGTCATGGGTGACATACAGGATGGGGATGCCCGTCCGGCGTTGAAGATCCTTCAGCTCAAAACGCATTTGCTCGCGCAGTTTTGCGTCGAGATTGCTTAAAGGCTCATCGAGAAGCAGGACCTCAGGCTCTTTGATCAGGGCCCGGGCCAAGGCTACCCGCTGCTGTTCTCCGCCGGAGAGCTGATTAGGATACCGGTCTGCCAGCCGTTCGAGACCAACGGTATGCAAAGCAACTTTAAGCTTTGCTTGGATGAGCTCTTTCGGCAACTTTTTAATCTTCAGAGGATAGGCGATATTTTCGTAGACCGTCATGTGGGGCCAGACAGCGTAATTTTGGAAGACCATTCCTATCGGTCTGAACTCGGTAGGGACATTGATTCCGTCCACAGTAGAGTTTACGCGGGTTTGTCCGATGTAGATTTCGCCCTCGGTTGGTTCTTCAAGACCCGCCACGCATCTTAAGACGGTGCTCTTACCGCAGCCGCTCGGCCCAAGCAGGGAAAAAAATTCCTTGTCCTCTACGGAGAAGGTCGCGGAATCTACGGCAAGGACCTTGCCGTATCTCTTGCTCAAATTCAAAATGCGGATCTTTTCCACTTTTGCTAAAACCCCGCTGCGCCGCCGGTAAGCCTTCTTATGACCGTGTTCCCAACAATGAGCAGACCCATGACGATCGAGGCCAGGGCAGCAGCGACCTCGCGATAACCCGCATCCTGCAAGTTAAACACGACCACCCCGATGGTCTCCGTATGATACGCATAGAGGAGAATCGAAACGGTAAGTTCCCGCAGGGCGGGCATGAACACTAAGATCCAGCCGGCGATCATCCCCGGCCAAGCGAGGGGCAGGATAATATCGCGCAGCCTGGGGAAAATCTTCGCCCCGGAGACCCTGGCCGCCTCTTCCAAAGAATTATGAATCTGTTGCAGCGTGGAATTGGTCGTTCTCACTGCAAAGGGCAGGTAAACGGCCAGATAGGCCACCAGGATGATCCACATAGTGCCGTAAAGGCTGACCGGTGGTTTCGCCCACGCCAGGATCATCGCGATCGCTATCACGGTATGAGGCACGGCATATGGGATAGTGGCAAGGAAATCAAGAATACGGCTTCCCTTGAGCCTGGCCTTGACGTGCATGTAGGAAATAAGGATGCCCACAAACGTGGTCAGGGTCGCGGCCACGGCGGCTAGAAAAAGACTGTTCACGATAGCTCTTCCCCCCGTGTCCAGCTTGAGGATATAGGCAAAATGCTCGAGCGTGAGACTCGCCTGCGCCAGAGGGGCGCCCCAGTATTTAAGCAGGGCCGTTAAAACCATGGAAAAGATAGGAACAATCGATATACAAAAGACAAAAACCGCGGTGCAGGAAAAAAGCGGATACCTCATCGAGCGCAACCTGAGCTCCGACGGACGAACTGACTTGCCTGAAATCACGGTGTATCTACCCTCGCCTTTCTGAAGCGCGAACTGGAAGGTCATGGAAACCAGGGCCACGACCACAAGCATGCTGGAGAGGGCCGTGGCCAGGCCAAAATCGGGAATCGCCAGGGCGTAATAAATGCTCGTGGTAAGGACAAAGAATCTTGCTCTCATCCCGAGCAGCGCGGGTATCCCGAAATTCGCCAGCGCGCCGATGAACGCCAGCAGACCTCCGGCCAGGATAGCGGGAAGAACCAGCGGGAGAGTAATCTCTCTCATGATTCGATAAGTATTGGCTCCGGAAGCCCGTGCCGCCTCCTCCAGGCTCGCGTCCATTCGCTCCAGAGCGCCTGCCACCGTGATGAAGACTAAAATGAAGTAATGAACCGTCAGAACAAAGACGATACCGCCGGCGCTGTAAATATTCCATGGCGCTGTCTCCCATCCGGAGAGCTGGAAGAAAAGCCTGGCAAGGTACCCTTGGGGTCCCAAGAGTTGGATCCAGGCGATCGCGGCAAAAAACGAGGGAAGGGCATAGGGAAGGACCAGCAGGGTGCGCAGAAACTTTTTACATGGAAGATCCGTGCGCACGACCAGAAAGGCCAGGAGAGTTCCCGAAACCATGCAGAGAGCCGCAGTAACGCATGAAACCCAGACAGAGTTGAGAAGGGCGCGGTAATAAGCGGGGTAAGCGAAGACCTTACGGTAGCTTTTCAGCGAAAAGGCGCCGGCATCGAGAAAGCTCCTGAAAAAAACCTGCCAGAGTGGATAGATAACCACAAGCAGAATGAACAGGCCGACCGCCATCATCAGGAGATAGCGCCTGTCAAAGTTCGAGGTCGTCATCCGTAGTGGTCCGTCTTCCTCGCCCCCGGCCCTGCAAGCTTCTCTTAATGGAGCATGATCTTTTCAAACCTCTCCCGTATAACCGCGGCATTTTCAGCCGCCCACTCATAAGGGATCGGTAGAAACTTGATCTGGCTTGCCGAGGGTTGTCCCTTGGGAGGGTTGACGTCCCCTCGTACCGGGATAACCTCCCGTTTGACCAAAAACTCCTGGCCCTCTTTCGACAGCACGTAGTCCACGAATGCCTTGCTGGCGTCCGGATTTTTCGTCCCTTTGATTATGGCGATGGGACTCGGCACCGAGATCGCTCCTTCCGCCGGCCAAATAATAGCTAGAGGAGCGCCTTTCTTGATCAACCCTGCGATGATGTAATCAAGGGTCATGGCTATGGCAAACTCCTTGCCCGCCAGAGCGTTCGCTGCTTCAGAATTTCCTCTGACGACAGCCACTCCCTTGGCCCTCGCCCTTTCAAACCACCCCCATCCATCCTTCTTGACGAACGTGGCTACGGTGACAAAGTTCGATCCCGAGTAAAGGGGATTGCCCATCGCTGCTTTCTTGCCAAAATCAGGAAAGTCTTTCCACGATTTAGGCGCATCTTTCAGGGGAACGACCTCTTTGTTCACGGCGATGATCATGTTGATGAGCCGGCCGGCAGTAAAATATCCATCCGGATCCCTGAGGTCTGCGGGAATATGCTTGGCCTCAGGGGAGATATATGCCATGAGTTCTCCCTTGGCTCTAAGATCATAATAGGCGGGCGCATCGGCGAGCCACAGGAGATCCGCCCTGATGCCGCCCACCTCACGCTCGGCCGCCAGTTTCGCTCCTATCTCAGTGCTTCCCGCACGATAAATTTCCACCCTGATATCCGGCCTCCTCTTCATGAACGCATCGCCGAACGCTGTGGCCAGTTGTTGAGGAACAGAAGTATATAGGAGTACTCTGTTTGCCGGCCTGGCCTGGGCAGAAACCAGGCCTGGATTGAAAAATGGGAAAAAAGCTATGACAGCCAGGAATGAGAACAGGACCTTGGAGAATTTCATCGGACACCTCCTAATGAAAAGAGAGCAACCGGACGATATCTAAGCCGCGCGGGCTCAAAGGCTCGCGAGCTGCGCCCTGAGAAAGGCGGTTGACTTCTGAACCATACCCATTTCATCTTTTGGATTCCAACCTTCGATAACCAGCGCGCCATCATACTTTTGCTTGAGGGCTCGAAGCACCGGACCAAACGCGATCTCTCCCTCTCCCATGAGGACATGGACCTTCCCCGACTTGGTATCGCTGATGTGGATATGATTGATCTTACGCAGTGCGCGGATAAATTGGACCACATCCATGACCGTATGGGCATGCGAGACGTCGAATGTGACTCCGAAGTTCTCCATGTTGACCGCAGCGAGGATCTCGTTGGCAATCTCGGGATGAATGACCACTTCCTTACTGCGCTTTTCCATAGTCTCCATGGCCACCAGGATGCCCACATCCTTTCCCCTCCTGGCGATCCGGGTCAGTCCCTCAACCTGTAGATCCCGGATGCTCTCCGGGCCATCCTGCCTGCCGGTCAAGTAGCCGGGATGGACGGTGATGACCCTGGCCCCCATCTTCGCCGCCTCCTCGACCCCGTGAAGAACCTGCCTTAGGGACTCTTCGCGAATCCCGCGATTACTCGACGTGATGTTGATATCTCCGATCGGCCCGTGAACGGAGAGGCCTAATCCCGACTTGCGCAGCTTCTCCAGCAACCGGCCGTCGTCGTCGCGCCAGAAGTGCTCGGTCCATACCTCCAGCCACGAGACCCCGATATCGCGGGCCAGATCGACGATGCGCCCAAGAGGATGAGACTTGAAAAGGAGGCTCGATATGGCGGCTTGCATGGTAACCTTTTATACTCAGGCCATTTGCCCCTTGTCAATCCGCTCACCAATAATGCCGCTCAGAGTTTAACGCCTAATTTTTGAAGTTCCTGTGCCAATTTCCGGACTTCTCCCCTGGAGTAAATCACAACGCGCACTCCGAGCTCCCTGGCCGGCAAAGCATACCGATCGTTATCCTCTATATAAACGATTTCTCGCGGCCGGCAACCCGATTCCTCAATCATGATCTCGACGAACTGTTTGTCCGGCTTGGTCCGGTGATAATCGAACGAATAAATTTCCTTGTCGAGCAGGCGCCGAAAGCGGTATTTTTCTTCCAGGAACTCTACCCGGCTGCGGATGTTTCCTGAAAAAGCGATGATCCCGTATTTCCCTCCGAGCTGCTTGATGAGCCCAAGAATATCCTCATCCAATACGTAGCCCTCGTACCACTCTTTTTTTATCAACAGGGCGTCGTATCCGCCCGGGATCCGGCGCTGCGCCCAGCCCCAGAATTCCTCATCGCTGATCAAGCCTTTGCGCAGCTCCATGCTTTTGGAGGAAGATAAAACTTCGAGAACGATATCCTTTTTATAGCCGTGCTCTCTCTCCAGTTTCTCCACGGCAACGGATTTGCCTTCGGAAAAAAGGACTCCGCCCAGGTCAAACACAATCGCTCGAACCATAAGGTAAGGACCCCCGCGAAGCTATCTACGGCGCCCCCCTGATCAAGAAAAGTCAGCATAGGTCTGCAGAGAGGGGCCGTCAAGCCGCCTGCGGAACCGAGAATATCCAACCTTGAATCCGCTATTTCCATAGTGTATAGCTCTGGATACTGTGAGCTACGAATTTATCCTGGTTGAGAGAGAGGGGCCCGTAGCCATCGTCACCTTGAATCGGCCGCAACAGCTCAATGCCCTTTCCTATGGCCTGATCAAGGAGTTGGCGCTGGCACTGGAGGCTTTGGATCAGGACGCCGACATCCGCGCCATCGTTCTCACGGGAGGAGAAAAGGTTTTTGCCGCGGGCACCGATATCAAGGAGATGGCGGACGCCACGCCTTTCGACGATCGCCTGCAAGGACGGCTGGCCTTCAGGGATCGGATAAACAGGATCTCCAAGCCTGTCATTGCCGCCGTCAGTGGATTGACCTTGGGCGGAGGATGTGAGCTGGCGATGTGCTGTGACATCATCATCGCCTCGGAGACGGCCCGCTTCGGCCAGCCCGAGGTGAATCTGGGCATTATTCCCGGCAGCGGCGGGACACAGCGCCTGACCCGGACTGTGGGAAAATACCGGGCAATGGAGATGGTCCTGACCGGCGATTTCATCAACGCGGCCGAGGCCCACACGCTCGGCCTGGTCGCCAAGATTGTTCCGGTAGAATTTCTCATCGAGGAAGCCAAAGGGATAGCCAAAAAAATCGCCGCCAAACCCCCGCTCGCCGTCAAGTTCGCCAAAGAAGCGGTCCTGAAGGCCTTCGAAACGTCCCTGGGTGAAGGGTTGGAATTCGAGAGAAAAAGTTTTTATCTCCTCTTCGCCTCCGAAGACAAAAGGGAAGGAATGAAGGCCTTCATAGAAAAACGCAAACCGGAGTTTAAGGGAAAGTAAGCCCCGATCCGAAAAGAGGGCTGTTACGGCTCTCTGGAGCCTCCGGGAGGCGTTGGGCTGCGGGCAAGATTTCGGATCGGGGTAAGGAGACAAAAAGAACGTGAGCTACGAAACGATCCTGTACGAAAAAGCAAACGGAGTGGCGAAGATCACTCTGAACCGTCCCCAGGCGTTGAACGCTTTTACCCCGAAGATGAACAGCGAGCTGCAGGAAATTCTTAAGGATGCGGACGATGATAAAAAAATCCGCTGCTTTTTGATCACCGGCTCGGGCCGCGCCTTTTGCGCGGGACAGGATCTGAAGAGCCGAACTCCTGAGCAGAAAGGCTCTCTGGGAGAATCTCTCAGGGCAAGATACAATCCGATCATCCTGCGCCTGCGCCGCACGGAAAAAATCGCGCTTGCAGCCGTCAACGGGGTAGCCGCCGGCGCGGGGTGCAACCTGGCATTAGCCTGCGATCTGCGCATCGCCTCGGAAGAGGCCAAATTCATCCAGGCCTTTGTCCGGGTGGGTCTGGGGCCGGATAGCGGCGGCAGCTTCATTCTCCCTCGTCTCGTCGGGCTCAGCAAAGCGATGGAGCTCCTGCTCCTCGGCAAGCCGGTGGATGCCAGGGAGGCGCTCAGGATAGGTCTCGTCGCAAGAGTGCTTTCTGCAAGTGAGCTCTTGAACGCGGCCGGTGAAATGGCCGAGAGATTGGCCTGCGGCCCGCGCAGCATCGGACTTATCAAACGAGCGGTTAACCACGCCATGCTGCCCGATTTGGAGAGCCAACTGGAATACGAGGCCTATCTGCAGGAGATTGCCGGCAGGAGCGCCGATTACGATGAGGGGGTGCGGGCGTTTTTGGAGAAGCGCCCGCCGGTATTTACGGGGAAGTAAATGGCTGACAAACTAAGAATAGGCGTGCTGGGCGCCGGCACCATGGGGTCCGGTATCGCCCAGGTCTGCGCTCAAGCAGGCTTCGAGACCCTTCTCTATGATGTCTCGCAGGAGTTTATAGATAGTGGGCTGAGCAGGATCCGGAGCTTTCTCCAACGGAGCAGGGCGAGAGGAAAAATGACCGCCGAGGAAGAGAAGCAGATCCTGGAGCGGCTCGTCAGCACGCTCCGGCTGGAGGATTTCCGGGAATGCACGTTGGTCATCGAGGCAGCCCCGGAGCAACTCGACCTCAAGCGCGACGTCTTCAAAAAACTCGATGCCCTCTGCGGGCCGGCAGCGCTCCTCGCCACCAACACCTCTTCCTTCTCCGTAACTGCGATCGCGGGCGCGACCCGGCAACCGGAGCGTGTAGTGGGAATGCACTTCTTTAACCCTCCGCCGCTCATGGCCCTGGTCGAGATCATCCGGGGAGAACGAACCAGCCCGGCAACCATGGAAAAGGCCATCAGCCTCGCGCGCCGGATCGGTAAGACTCCGGTGCCGGCCAAGGACACCCCGGGATTCATCGTCAACCGCATCGCCCGGTCGTTTTACAACGAGGCGCTGCGCATCCTTGGGGATGGCCAGGCCGAGGTGCCGACCATCGACCGAATTATGAAAGAGGCCGGAGGTTTCCCGATGGGTCCTTTTGAGCTCATGGATCTGATCGGGATCGACATCAATTTCGCCGCCACTCAGTCGATCTATCAATCGTCTTTCTACGATTCCAGATTCCGTCCCAGTCCGATCCAACAGCGCATGGTCCTGGCCGGCAACCTGGGGAGAAAAACGGGCCGGGGCTTTTATACCTATGGCGAAAAATAGCGTAGCGATCATCGGCAGGAGCCGGCTGGCTGAGGAACTTTTCCAACTCAGCCGGGACAAAGGATTCGCGGCCACCCTTCATCCCGATGCGGACGGGATCGCCGCTTCGGCTTCCCTGGTCGTGGAAACCCGCGCCGCGGCAGATGAGAAAAAAAAAGAAATCTTAAAAAGACTCGATGCGGACCTGCCGCATTCCTCTGTCCTGCTGACCTCTTGTGCGGGCTCGCCTACCACCCGCATCGCCTCCTGGACCGCCAGGCCGGAGCGCGTCGTCGGTTTTGCCAGCTTCTATCCCCTTCAAGAAAAAAGGGTGGTAGAATTGAGCGCGGGGTTAAGGACTCAAGAAGCCTCTCTCAAAGAGGCTGAAAATCTCTTCCGGACGCTGGGGAAGGAACCGGTGAGAGTGAAGGACGGCTCGGGGTTGATCTTTCCGCGCATCTTGAGCCTGATCATCAATGAGGCAGCCAGGAGCCTGGACGAAGGGGTAGCGCAGGCGGAAGAGATCGACGTGGCGATGCGGCTCGGCACCAACTATCCCGTGGGGCCGCTTCGTTGGGCCGACCAAATCGGGCTGGATGAGGTGCTGGCGGTGCTGGAGGGGTTGCAGCAGGAGACCGGCGAGGAGCGCTATCGGCCCGCCCCCCTGCTAAAAAAGATGGTGCTTGCCGGTTGGCTCGGTGAGAGCGCGGGCAGGGGTTTTTACAGCTACACGGAAAGTAAGGTGACAAAATGAGAGAAGCGGTTATCGTGGATGCAGTGCGCACGCCGATGGGGCGCCACGGCGGGATCTTGAAGGACATCCGCACAGACGATCTGGCGGCTTTCGTCATCGCGCAACTGGTGAAGAGAACCGGCATTAGCGCCGAAGAGGTTGAAGATGTCTATTTCGGATGCACCAACCAGGCGGGCGAGGATTCGCGCAACGTGGCGCGCAACGCTTCCCTATTGGCCGGCATCCCCTATACGGTGCCCGGGACGACGATCAATCGACTCTGCGGCTCGGGTCTTGAGGCGATCAATCAGGCGGGACGGGCCATTGAGACAGACCACGGCGATCTCTTTATTGCGGGAGGCGTCGAAAGCATGACCCGGGGTCCCTGGGTCATGGGCAAAAGCGCCGTCCCCTTTCAGCGCGGCAATGTAACCGCATACGATAGCTCGCTCGGATGGCGTTTTCCCAATCCAAGGATGGGAGAGCTCTACTCGCTCATCAACAATGGAGAGACCGCAGAGAACGTGGCGGAGAAATATCAAATCGGCCGCAAGGAGCAGGACGCCTTCGCCCTGGAAAGCCACCGCAAGGCAGTGCGGGCAAACGAAGAAGGCATCTTCAAGGACGAGATCGCCCCGGTGGAGCCGCCTCAAAAAAAAGGGGGTACGCTCGTCTATGATAAGGACGAGGGTCCCAGAGCGGACACCTCGCTGGAAAAACTTGCCACACTCAAACCCTCGTTCAAAAAAGACGGTACCGTCACCGCCGGCAATTCCTCGCAGATTTCCGACGGGGCGGCCGCTCTGCTCGTGACAACGGCCGAGAAGGCCGGGGCCCTGAGACTCAAGCCTATGGTGCGGATTGTCGCTTCCGCCGCCGCGGGAGTCCATCCCAATTACATGGGCATCGGGCCGATCCCCGCCACACAAAAGGTCTTAAAGAGAGCCGGCCTCACCATCGACCAAATCGACCTGGTCGAGATCAACGAGGCCTTTGCCTCCCAATCCCTCGCCTGCATCAAAGAGCTGGGGCTGGATGCGAAGCGGGTAAATGTCAACGGCGGCGCCATCGCGTTGGGCCACCCGCTCGGTTGCAGCGGCGCGCGCATCATGACCAGCCTGATTCATGAAATGAAAAGGCGCGGCAGCCGCTACGGCCTGGCCACGATGTGCATCGGCGTAGGTCAAGGCATCGCCACGATTGTGGAGCGGGTGGATTAGCCGCGACATGCCGCCGGACTTTTGGCTGATCTCATGAGAGTTCGTCGCAAGGGTATCACCGTTTTCCTGGCCACATTAGCCTGCGTCTTAGCCCTGCTCGTTGTCTTCTTCAATACCTTCATCAACAAGAACCGCGAGCGTATTCGCGAAGAGATCGAAAAACACTTGGGGAGATCTCTCCGGTTTGACGAGCTCCAGCTGAGCTTTTGGGGGGGAATCGGCATATTGGCCAAGCATCTAAGGATTGCCGAAGACCCCCGCTTCGCCGCGACCCCCTTTATCCAAACCAAAGAGTTGAAGATGCAGCTCCGATGGCTGCCGCTTCTTATGGGAGATATTGTCATCAAGAAATTTGTCCTGGATGAACCCGAGATCCAGATCATCAGGAACGAAGAGGGGGTTCTCAACTTGTCGGCGCTGAAAGGCCCGGGAAAAAGGGTTAGCGAGGGCGCCAAAGAAACCAGAGAGGCCAAAGAGGAAAAAAAGCGCGCCGCAGTGAGTCTTCTCCCTTCGGCGATTTATGTGACCAACGGCAGGATCGACTACATCGACCGGTCTTTAAAGGAACCCGTCGAGATACGTGCGCGCAATGTCAACTTGGACCTGAAAGGCCTGGCCCCCTCGGGAACCACAAAGGTAAAATTTTCGGCCAACCTCTTCGAGGGCCAGGGACAAAACGTGGGCGTGGAGGGGCTGATAGGACCGTTGCAAAGCGAGCGGAACTGGACCCAACACCCTTTAGACCTCCAGGTTCATTTCGATTCTCTCCTCCTGCCTCAACTCTCCCGATCCATCCCTTTCTTGAGAGCGCCGCTCTCTCCTTACCTCGGCACGACGGGACCCCTCATGCTTCAGGCAAAGTTGCTCGGTTCCCTCGAACGACCTCGAATCAGCAACCTGATCATGACAGGGGCGGCATTCGGCTCGGTAGAACCAAATACCACCGTCAAGGGGGAGTTGGATTTTTCGAAAGGCAGCTCCTGGAGAGAGGGTGAGATCCAGGTGAAAATTAATGTCGATCCCGTAAGCCTGGAGGAGTTAAAAAAGATCCCCCTTCTCAAGCAGTCCCTGCCAGCCTCCCTCAGCTCCGAGGGACCCTGGAGTGTTGCAAGCGAACTCCAGGGGGGCCGGGAAAACTTCCAGGTGCATGCCCTGATCAAGGCAAGAGAGAGCGAGATCCGCTACCGAGACTGGTTAAAAAAAAGCAAAGGCATCCCGGCCGAGATGGAAATAAGAGCAGCACGGCAGAAGGACCGCCTCGCCATCGAGGAATCGAGTTTCACCCTGCACAATCTGAAACTCAAGTTCTCCGGACTGCTGGAAGAGTCCCCGGAGCAACGTCTCACGCTGCAGTTACGCTCCAACGATCTCGATCTGTCAGGTTGGGAAAAACTGCTCCCGCCGCTCTCCTCTTTTAGTACCGGCGGAATCCTTCAGTTGAATCTCTCTCTCAACAAAAATCTCGCCCTCCTGGAAGGGGGCTTCGATATCCGCGGAGCCTTGACGATCAACGGCCTCCAGGCCAAAGACAAGAAAAGCGCCCGGGGCATCGAAAAGGTGACCGCACGGGTGACCTTCCAGGGAAAAGAAGCGCGCATTGAGAAGGGGGAAGGCACCTGGGATGGAATCCCTCTTGCGAATTTGAATGGCAACCTCGCCTGGCTTTCGAATGGATTCAGCTTCAAGAACCTGTCGTTTCAGGCCCTGGGAGGGACTCTTCGCGCCAACGGCGCCTGGGAAAGCAGGCCGGACGGCTCTCAACGCCTCACTCTGGAACCTACGATCGAGGCTATGGACCTTAAGGCGTTATTGTCCCATAAGTTTCCGAACTTTAAAGATCAGATAGAGGGGCAATTGAATGTCAAGGCCAGGCTGTCGGGGGAAAGCAAAAATGGCGCTGCCTTGCAGGACAGCCTGCAGGGGGAAGGCACTGCCCAGGTCCGGGGCGGCTCACTCAAAAATTATAATTTAGTGGAGCGCGTCCTTACCAAGATCACGGGACTTCCAGGGGTCCCCAACCTCATCTCTTCCCGCATGCCCGCCCGCTACAATACTCTCTTCCAAAGACGTGATACTCTCTTTGAGACTCTGGCCGCCACCTTCAGCGTTCAACAGGGTCGCATCTACTCCGAGGATCTCCACTTGGCGACTCCCGATTACAGCATCAGCGCAGAAGGTTGGGTCGGCTTCGACAAGACGATGAAATGGAACGCGACCCTGGCGATGTCCCCCCAGTTCACCCGGGACCTGATGCAGGAACACAGGAATGTCCGCTACATGGTGGACCGACAGGGAAGGCTCGCTGTCCCCTTTCGTCTCGAAGGGACCCTGCCCTACGTCCAGGCCAAGCCCGACCTCCAAGGCCTGGCCGAGACGATCCAGAGGGGCCTGCTGCAAAGAGGTGTCGAGCGCGCATTAGGGGGCGAGAAGGACGAAAACAAAAAGGGGAAAAGAGACTGGATTCAAAAGGGACTGGAACAGCTTTTCGGAAAGTAGCTATCAGCTATTGGCAAAAATAAAATGGACTTGCACGAAATCTATTTGGAGCTCCGCCCTGAAGATATCGCCTATGTCAAATTCATCTTCGAATCCTACGAGGGAGTGGGAATCATCCGTACCGTGGAGCGCAAAAAAGCAGTCATCGTGCTTCTGGTCGTTGACGACTTCCTAAACGTCGCCCGCTCCATCCTGGATTCCTTCCAGAAGGAGATCCCGCTGATGGAGATCCCCCGACCGGATGACATCGGAGATGATTGGCTCTTGAGAGAGCTGGCCGTACCAAATAAACCTTTTAACCCTTGAACCCTGCGACTTCACGTGTGCAGCTACTCGGCGTTTGAACGATGGCACCAACCCCACCTACTAAAGATAAGATTCTATCTCTTTTCTTTTCGAAGCCGCGCCACCGTTTTTCACTTCCCGAGATTTTAAAAGGGACGTCTGGTTCGCAAGGGGAGCCTCAGGCAGTCACAGACTGCCTGAGGCAGCTTTGCCGGGAGGGGAAGCTGGTGCGGCTTAAGAAAAATCATTACGCCCTTCCGGACGCGGGGAATTGCGTCAGCGGAAAAATCCATGCCCATCCGGACGGCTTTGGCTTTCTGATCCCGGACGAAAAAGGACGGGAGGATATTTACTTAAACCGGCGGGAGATGCGCCGCGTTATGCACGGGGACCGCGTCGTCGTCCGGATCGACAGGAAAAGGGGCGGAACAACCGAGGCCCATATCGTGCAGATTGTGGAGCGCGGCCAAAAACGCATCCTGGGCACCTACGAGGAGTTTGAGGGAAAAAGTTTTCTCGTCCCGATGGACTTGAGGATAGGCCCCGCCATCCCGCTCACAGCCGGAGGCGCGAGACCTGATAAGGGAAAAGTCATCGCCGCGGAGATCGTGCGCTACGCGACCGCCCTCTCCTCGTCGCAAGCAAGACTTCTGGAGACCTTAGGTGATCCTGACGACCCCGAGGTTCAGACCCAGGCGGTTATTTTCCGCTACGGCTTGCCGACTGCCTTCACAGAGGAGTCACGGCGCGAGGCGGCTCAATGCCCACGGACAATCGATCCCGGAGAGCTGGCGCTCCGCACGGACCTGCGCCCGCTCATCACTGTCACGATTGACGGAGAGCAGGCGCGTGATTTTGACGACGCCGTGAGTGTTCAAAGAAAAAACGGCCTGTATTACCTCTACGTCTCCATTGCGGACGTCTCTCGTTACGTTGCATCCGAGACCGGGCTGGATCAGGAAGCTTATCAGAGAGGGACCAGCGTTTATTTCCCTGACCGAGCCCTTCCCATGCTCCCCGAAGAACTCTCCAACGGAATCTGCAGCCTCAACCCCGCAGAGGAGCGCCTGACCAAAACCGCTCTCCTGGAGATCAACGGAAGAGGGGAAATTCTCCAAAGCCGTTTCTTTAATTCGATCATCCGCAGCCGTGCGCGCATGACCTACACCGAGGTGCGCCGCATCCTGGTGGACCACGATCAGGAATGCACGGAGCGCTACCGCCACCTCGTGGACGATTTTAGACTCATGGAGGAGCTGGCCCTGCTTCTATGGGAGAACCGAAAGGGTAGAGGGAGCCTGGACTTCGACCTCCCCGAGGCGGAAATCATTCTCGACCTTCAGGGAATGCCGGAGAACATCGTGCGCGCGGAGCGCAGCATCGCCCACCGGATCATCGAGGAATTCATGATCGCGGCCAACGAGGCGGTGGCGCGCCACCTCAAGGAAAAAGATTTTCCCTTTCTCTATCGCGTGCATGAGGGGCCGGATCAAGATACCCTGCATGCCCTCGCCCCCTTCCTCCTGAGCTTAGGATACCGCCTCCCGCTTAAGAGAGAAAAGATCACCCCTAAGGAGCTCCAGAGGCTTCTTGAAGCCTGCCGGGGCAAACCGGAGGAGAGGGTCTTAAACCGGGTGCTGCTGCGCGCCATGAAGCAGGCCCACTACGCGCCGGAAAACATCGGCCACTTCGGCCTGGCCTCGACCTGCTACACTCATTTCACCTCGCCTATCCGGCGTTACCCTGATTTGATCGTGCACCGAATGCTGGAAAATACGCTGCAAGGGAAGAAACTAAAGGCGAAGGAGAAGGAAAATCTGGTAAGTTATCTCGCAGAGGCCGGAAAGCACACCTCTGAGCGCGAGCGGACCGCGATGGATGCGGAGCGCGAGATGGTGGATCTCAAAAAGGCCCAATTTATGATGGATAAAATCGGCCAGGAGTTTCCCGGATTTGTCGCCGGTCTTGCCGGATTCGGCTTTTTCGTCCAACTGGACGCTTACTTCGTTGAAGGACTAGTGCGCCTCGCCACTCTCAAAGACGACTCCTACCAATATTACGAAAAGGAATACCTCATCAAAGGACGCCGCCACGGCCGCGCCTTCCGTCTCGGCGACTCCATCCGAATCAAGGTCGCTCGCGTCAACGCCTTCCGCGGCGAAATAGACTTTGAGCTGGTCCAGTAACCCCACCCAGCTTGACCCGATGGCCATTTTGGCATACCTTAAGTAAGAATTTCCTAAAACAGGTATTCTATGGCTATCGTTAAGGTTACCGAGAAGGGACAGGTGACGCTGCCCGTCGATCTCCGGAGAAAGCTCGGGATCACCAAGAATAATTATCTGGTGGTGGAGGCTGAAGGGGAATATCTCAGGCTGCGAAAGCTTACGCCCGAGAAACCGCTGGAGCCTGAGGACCCCATCTGGAGTTTGATCGGCAAGGGATCGAGCGGAAGCAAGGATGTCTCCGTGCGCCACGACCACTACCTGGCCGAAGGAGAGCAGAAGAGGTGGCGCAGCTCCTAGTGGATACGAGCGCGGTCTATGCCCTGATCGATCGGGACGACACCCACCACCGAAAGGCGGTGAGCCTGCTCCACTCCTTGCCGCGAAGAGGATTAAATCCCCTTCTCACCAATTTTATTATGGCGGAGAGTCACGCCCTGCTTCTGTCGCGCCTCGGACCGGAAATTGCCCGGGGCTGGCTCCTACACCAGATCTGGCCTGTGGAGCAAGTCACCCTTCAAGATGAAGGAAAGGCAAGAGAAATCATCCAAAGATACACCGACAAAACCTTTTCTTATACCGATGCCACAAGCTTTGCCGTGATGGAGCGTCTCGGCATCAAGGAGGCCCTCGCCTTTGATCCCCATTTTCGGCAATACGGCCTCAAACTCCTATCCTAACACCCCCAAATTCCTTAAGCCCGGACTCTTAAACACTCAGAAGATGCCGCACCGGCCGCGCCTTCCGCCTCGGCGATGCCGTCCATGTCAAAGTCAGCCGCATCAACGCCTTCCGCGGCGAAATCGACTTTGAGCTAATCAGTGCGGGTTAAGAGTTACAGAGGCTAAAGGTCTCGTGAAACATCGCAGCATTGCGTTGAAGGAGAAATCAATCTAATCCCGAGCTGTCTGCTCTCTTGGCTTCCAGCGAAAATGACTCCCGACCCCTTTTCTTCCCGTGTTTGAACTGGTGAGGCTCTTATTTTTGAGATCCTTGCCGACAGCTACGGAATCAACGCTTTTGATAACGAATTTCTCATACACCGGGTTATTGTGCTGATTTAGGACCAATTTGGGCTTGGGAACTGCCTGGTGACTGAAGTCTTTTGAACCGAGAAATTTCAGGAATACCTGCTCCTCACGGTTATCATTTTTCGCCTTAAAGGCGTTGCGTACGGCGCTAAAAATCATGGAAATACACGCAAGTCTTTGTTGCCCGTCAATAATTTCGAAGGAATCCTCCAGGTCGCGTAGCACGATAGTGTCAAGGAAATAATCCTGTTTTGCGCCCTCAACCGCGGTACTGGTGTCTTCCCATAGCTCCTGGACTTCATCTTTGGTCCACGAAAAGTTTCTCTGGTATTTAGGGACAGTGAAAATTTTGTCCCCGCTAAGAAGCTCCTCAATGGATTTTAACTCCGGCGATAGGATGCCACCCGGCATGCGCACCCCCCCGTGCTTAGTCGTCGAATAGATCTTTTTTTGAGTACTCGGCTGGTGATTCCCGGACCTTCCCGGAGGAGGTGGGCGGCTTGATATCAATCGTTGAGGCTTTGGTTGCCCGTCCCAAACGGAGGGAAATCTGAGCCTCGCCCTCAATCTTTCCTTTCAGAGCTTCTAAAAACCTTTCCACAGAGGGAATATTCGGGTTGTTGCGAAGCGCGGCGAACAACTGATCCATCGATGCCGAAATGTTTCGGCTCGCTACGAGCTCAAACCGCTCCTTGGTTCGCTTCAGGCCGTAAAGTGCAAAGACTGTGGAATGCTGAGGGTGAAAATCGAGGCTTTGCAGGTTGTAGCGTCCTTCGAAATACTTGTAGACAGGTTCCTGAACAACCCAGTAAATTTTTTTCCGCCAGTTCTCCATGATCACGCCTTTGTTCAAGACTTGTGTGAAGGTCCGCTTCCAAATGTCGTAAAGGTTCAGGCCGAAGCCGTACGATTTCTGAACAACGCCTTTGCCCCCGAGGTAATCCTTCAACCCCCGCACCAGTTGGCCAGTTCCGGTTGTTTGGCCGGTTTGAAACTCAATCGCGACAAAATCCTCAATCTCAGTGGACATGGGCTTATGCTTAAGCATGACAAAGTCAAAGCTACCGATGTCCTCAAGCCGGATTTCGGAAAAGACGAGAATGTCGCTTACCGTCTTAAAGTGATGCTGCGCAATGTCCGTAAAAACAGTATGGCCATCCAGAAACCTCCGCGGACAAAGCGCTACTTCATTATCGCTGACATGCGCGGAGCAGACCCCAAAAGGGTAATCAATAAGCCGACTCTGCTTGTAGCAGACCTTATTAACGAAGGGGCACCAGTGTTTTGCCCTAATTTCCCGCGCTTCCTTGCTTGTGTTCGAGTGAGGATAACCAAAAATTTCCGACGGGTATTTAGCCATTTCTCAATCACCTAGGGCAGTCCGCCAGATTCGCTCAATCTCGGAATCCTGGTGCTCGCTATCCAGACAGTAGCCTAATAGACGAGCACTGTCGCGGCAAAAGCTGAAGCTGTCGTCACCACTAATGGATTGCCCCCGGGTAAACCTGCTTTTTGCGAGACCAAGCTCCTTAGGTTGCAATATGAGAATTGAATCATGTTTCAGGGCTTTTAACTGCCGAATGTGCACAGAAATCGGGTTCTCAGAGTGAACGGTATAGGAATTCACCAGCTTGAAACCGGCAGCCTTCAAGGCGAGCGTGAGTTGGATCCAAGCCTCAGCACGCCAATGGTGAAATGTGAAAATGACTCGTCCATGAGGACGGCGCAACGCACGATTACACTCCTGTAAAATTGCGGTGAGAACGGCACGGTATTTTTTCGTGTTGGTTTTCGTCTCGGCAACTGCTGATGACAATGGCGCAAACGTCCAGTTCGCGTCATTCGGAAGAAACCACTGGAGCCATACACGGAAGTAATGCGATAGGTCGCTATATTGTACACTGTCAAAATAGGGTGGGTCAGTTACCACGTAATCGACAGACTCATCTGGTAGTGGCATACGCGACGAATCACGCTGTTCCAAAATAAATCGCCTCTTCTGCCCGATGAGTTGTTCCATAGAGGAGCATTCTAAGCCGCCATCAATCTCTCCAAGCACAGCATACTTACGCCAGCCAGTTGGCGCTGGCTTGCGCTCTATAGGCGCAACCGCCCAAACTCCCGCATCCATGATGCGATTCTCGAATAGCCGCCGCAGTGTGCCAGAGGTCTTTTGCGAAAAGACAGGGTTGTTCTCCAATGAGGTGTAGGGAAACGAGTACGCGTGATGCGAAAAAACGTGGCGGATTGCTCCCGGCCTCCGCTGTTCACTACCTTTGTAACCGCAAAGTCCCGAATTGAACTCAAGCGATGTGGAAACCAACAATGCTAACCATAAACGATGTTTGACCTCCACGTTGTTAAGGAGTGCTTTTGCCGCACTAATGTAAAGAAGCTGCCTTGGAGTGAAAAGATCCGAATAGTACTCGATCTTCTTGCTCAAGAGATCAGATGATTTCGGTCCACCTAGAACGCGAAGCGATGCCTTGTCTGGCAAGTTAATGCGGGCAGCCGCTTTCTTTGCCTTCACAGTTATGTCGAGATCGTGTTTATCAACCGCCTTAAAAAATTGACCATGAGTTTGGCATCGCCCCACCGTCACAAGGGGAACATATCGCGCAGCGAAAGGTGGTTCTATGGAGTTGCCGGGCAATTGGTCGCAGACCTTGCAACGGGCATTTCCTTTCTCAAAGAGCCGCCACCGCTCTCGGCCACGTTTGACCTCCATGGTTGGATAATAATCTTCGATCCGTTTGTGATGTCCGTCGGGCTCTTCCCTGAGAAGAAATGAATCGATCACCAATGCTTCACCGCACCTACACAACTTCCGCACGCCGTAAAGCATAAACTGGACCTCGGCGGGTTCACTGCATGTTAGGCAGCGTGTCTGGAAATACGGCCGCAGTTTCTTTTCGAGTATCTTCAGAAAATTCCGGAATACTTGTTCCTTCTCTTCGACCGGGATCTGCGACAGCGACGCGCGAACCTGTAACACTGGCACCGGGTCGAGATCGTAGCCAATCACATTTGCCCCAAGACGGATGGCTTCGTGTAGGGTCGTGCCACCTCCCATCATCGGGTCAAGGATGGTAATGCCCTCCAGGCCACCCGCTGCATAGTAATCCCGAAGTCTGGTCTCCTGCACCAACTGCTTGAGAATAAATCGAAATGTCGTACCGGACCTTCTCGCCCACCACTTGTGGAGATAGGTATTTGGTCGGAAAAGGTGCTTATTGAAAGACTCCAGCCGAGCCAGCTCGTTTGCATCGTGCTCGGGAAAAGATTCGTCAATGAGAACAGAAGGCAATGGCTTCTGTCCCTCTCGCTCGTAAAACTGGATTTCGATCTGAAGTTGCGCCATCGCTATAACACTACTCGCCCGTCTGGTTGTCTGCAAGCAAAAAAAACGGCTTTGGGACTCGCAGGGATCGGGCAGGGATCCAAGCTTCCGGCGCAGCCTGCAATTGAAGTCCACCCAATCTTATTCGTATCTTAACGCATCGATCGGATCCAGGTTGGCGGCCTTTTTTGCCGGATAGAAACCGAAAAAGATACCCACGGCGCCGGAGAAGAGAAAGGCAACGGCGACAATGTCCGGCCTGATCAACATGGGCAATTGAACCAGGCGTTTCAAAAGAAGCGAGCTCCCTATGCCTAACAAAATGCCGATGATCCCTCCGCTGGCCGCCATCACGACGGCCTCGACAAGGAATTGAAGCATGATATCGCGGCTCCGTGCCCCGACGGCCATGCGAATCCCAATCTCGCGGGTTCTCTCCGTGACTGAAACAAGCATGATATTCATAATGCCGATGCCGCCGACCAGGAGAGAGACCGAGGCGATGCTGCCTAAAAGAATGGCCATGACCGTCGCGCTGTTGGAGGCGGCCTCTGCGATATCCGAAAGATTCCGTACGTTAAAGTCATCATCCCGGCCCGGCTGGATTCTGTGACGCTGGCGCAGGAGGGCGGATATCTGTTCCGTAGCCTCCTGGGTCTTATCGGCGCTCACAGCGGAGACGACAATCTGTTGGACGTAAGTGATGCCCATGATTCGCTTCTGCATCGTCGAATAGGGGATCATGACCACGTCGTCCTGATCCGTCCCATGCCCCGTTTGGCCCTTCGGCCCCAAGACACCGATGATTCGAAAGGGAATTTTTTTAATTCGTATAATCGCATCGATCGGGCTCTCGCTGCCAAAAAGATTGTACGCCACGGTCCGGCCGATGAGGGCAACCTTCGCAGTGCTATCCACATCGGCCTCGCTGAGGAAACGTCCCTGTTCTACCTGCCAATTTCGAATCTGTTGAAACTCAGGGGCAACTCCTTGAACCACCGTGGACCAGTTCTGATCCGAGGCAATCACCTGCAGCACCTGGCGGAGGGAGGGCGAGGCCTGGGAAACCACTGGAATCTCCTGCATAATGGCTCTGGCGTCGGTGCCCACGAGAGTCTGTACCCCGCCTGAACCCGTTCTCGCGCCGCCCAGCGTCATGGTGCCCGGAAGGACCACCAACAGATTGGTCCCAAGACTCGCGATCTGCTCCTGCACCCTTTTCTTTGCGCCCTCGCCTATGGCTACCATGGCAATGACCGCTCCCACGCCGATGATAATCCCCAGCATCGTGAGAAAGGAACGGAGCTTATTCCGCCTCAACGCCCGCAGGGCGATTCTTAATGCCATCAACCACATAGTCGCCTCCGGCGAATTGCAGATTGCAAATTACAAATCTCAAAATTTACATTTTTCATTTTTCACCAGACTATCCGACATGATCCGTCCGTCTTTAAACTGGACCTGTCTGCCCGCGTAGGCGGCGATATCCGGCTCATGGGTAACCATAATGATGGTCAGTCCTTCTCGACGATTCAAATCCTGGAACAGTTCCATAATCTCGGCGCTGGTCTTAGAGTCGAGATTTCCGGTCGGCTCATCAGCAAGCATCAGGGACGGGCGGTTGACCAGCGCGCGCGCAATTGCGACCCTTTGCTGTTGGCCACCCGACAGTTGATTGGGCATGTGATGCACCCTTTCCTCAAGACCTACCAGGGAGAGGACTTCCAGGGCGCGCTTGCGTCTCTCCCCGCCGGGAAGCCCGTTGTACATCATCGGTATTTCAACGTTCTCCAGGGCCGAGGTCCGGGAAAGAAGATTAAAACCCTGAAAGACAAAGCCGATCTTGCGATTACGGATGTAGGCACGTTGATCCGGGGAGAGCGACGCCACGTCCTGATCTTCAAGAAAGTAAGTTCCGCTAGTGGGGCGATCCAGACAACCGACAATGTTCATGAAGGTAGACTTGCCGGAGCCTGAGGCCCCCATGACAGCGACAAACTCACCGCGGTAAATGTCCAGATTGATGCCGCGAAGAGCCGCGACCTCGATATCTCCCATCTGATAGACCTTATGCAGGTCACCTATGCGTATGACCTCTCTATCTCTTCCCCGATCCAAAGGATCTCTCTCGCGGACCAGAGAATCAGACAGAGCCGTCGCCCCATCAGAAGCCAAAGAAACGCCTCCCGGGGGGACTCGAGGCAGATGATTGCCCCGAGGCGGACATGGCCAGGATTGCCTCCTCCCCCTCTTTCATCTCTCCCTCAACTACCTCGGTGTAGGAACCATCGGTAATTCCTAACCGCACCTTGACTGGAGCCGGCATTTGATCCCTAAGCAGATAAACGGTCCCTTCCCTGCCTTGCCTGCCACCACCTCCTTTAGAAATATCCCCGCCACCGCGGCGCCCTCCCCTCCCATCGCCCCCCGCGCCCGCGCTCTGGCGTGTGGATGTTTGAGGTGGTTGTTTTTCTGACGGAGGCTTGAAACGAAGCGCTGCATTCGGAATCCTTAGAACACCACTCTTTTTGTTGACCAGAAACTCCAGGTTAGCAGTCATGCCCGGCTTCAGCAGAAGAGCCTTATTATCCACACCGACCACGGCATCGTACGTCACCACGTTCTGTACCATGATGGGAGCATTACGAACCTGAAGAACTGTGCCCTGGAAGCGTCGCGTAGGATATGCATCCACAGTAAAGTTCACCTCCTGGTCAACCCAGACATTGCCGACATCACCCTCGTTCACATTGCTATCCACCTGCATCTTGCTTAGGTCGTTAGCGATCAGGAACAAGACGGGCGCCTGGAGCGAGGCGGCGACCGTCTGTCCCACATCAACGTTGCGGGAGACAACGATCCCGTCCACCGGAGAGCGAATAACCGTATTAGCGAGATCCACCGAGGTCTGATTCAACCCCGCCTGGGCTTGCGCAACTTGGGCCTTGTTGACCTCCAACTGCCCCACCGCAGCATCATAGGAAGTCTGCGCTGCGTCCAGTTCACTCTGCGAGATGAATTCGCGCTTGCGCAGCTCGGCGCTCCGGGTTAGAGTCCGCTGCCCATCCTCAACGCCGACTTTGGTCTTCACCACATTGGCTTGAGCCGCAAGGAGATTAGCCTTGGCTTGATCCACCGCTGCCTTGAATTTATCCTGATTGAGCATGGCGATCACCTGGCCCGCCTTAACTTGAGTATTGAAATCAGCGTAAAGCTTCTCGATGGTTCCGGAGATCTGGCTTCCCACTTGAACCGTAATCACGGCGGAGAGGCTCCCGGTAGCCGTTACGACTTGCGTGATATCGCCTTTTTGGATAGGCGCGGTCGTGTATGCCGATATTTTTCCCCCATCCCTAAGGAGCCAAAAACCCGCACCCAGGAGAGCGGCCGAAAACAGCACTATGGCTACCAAAGCGCCGCGTTTCAGTTTCACGGTTCTCTCCGTAAACCCTGAAAGATCTTCTCGATGATCTCCCCGACTTCTTTCTTTTGAGGGCGGCTGAAAGTGACACCGCTGGTGATCACTGCGTCAGGTTCCTGATCTTCCAGGAGCTGTTCGATCTCGACGCGAAAGAGAGAAATGAAGGGCACCCCTTCCATGGATTCCTTGACCTCGCGGGCGCTTCCCTTGAGGTAGTAATTGATGCCGCTGTCTGTAATGAGCAGCGTGATCTGCCCGGTCCGCCGCAGGTTTTTGGTCGTGGTGCTGGTCTTGCCGATCGCCAGATCGATCCTGGAGCGCTCTTTGGCAACGACCTCGTAATAGGAGAGCATGGCCGGATGAGGCCATCCTTTGTCATCCACCGTGACGATGACAATGGCCTTGCCCAATTTGGAGTGAACGTCCATACCCTTTAGACGTTCGAAAAGCTCCTCGGTTAGCTCTTTACCTAAAAGTTGCGACATTCTTCCAACCTAGCAAATGGCGAATGGCAAATAGCAAAATGAAAATTTTAAAATTTGATATTTCTTTTAAGTAGGGGCAGGTTTCAAACCTGCCCCTACGAGTTCTTGCCTTTTGCCGAACCCCTGTTCATTGTCGATATAATAAATCCGCTCCGCAACCACGCAGTAAAACTTCACTTTCAGAAAAGCCCGGTGCAAAGCACCGCTCGCCGGATCGGTAAAAATCTTCATGACCTCGGGATACTTGCGCAGGTAAGCCGCCATCGCTTTCCCCTTCTCGAGGAGAGAACCGACCGCCGCAACCTTGCCTTCGACCTGGATCCCCTTGATCTTGCGCCAATCGTGATAGTCCTCCTGGATCGTCACCGCGACTCGCGGATTCACCGCTAAGTTCTGACAGTGGCGGGAGTCCGGCGCGGAGAAGAAATAGAGCCGAAAACCGTCGCTGGCATAAAAAACCGTCGCCGCCCAGGGAATGTCCCCCTGACAGGTCCCCAGCGTCATGGTGTTATGACTCTCCATGTAATCCAAGATCTGCCGCCTTAGCTCTTCAGCCATACTCTGCTAATCCAAAATCGAAAATCCAGAATCTAAAATTGAGCCTTACCGTCGTGTGAGCGGCGCCTTGCTGAGCGCCGCGAGGTTGGTAACCCCGACGCAGAGCATAGCTACCTTGATCTCATAAATGATCCCAGTCAAAAATTTTATCACCTCTTCAGCCGATTCCAAAGCCGGCGCCAGAAGCGGCTGTGCGACGGCGGCGATATTCGCCCCCAGGGCGATGGCCTTGGCAACATCCAGGCCGCTGCGGATGCCGCCAGAAGCGACAATCTCGAGATCGGGTGTCGCCTCCTTCACTTGAACCAGGGCCTCCTCTGTGGGAATACCCCAATCCGCAAAGATAAGGTCAACAGGCTTTCCTCTGCGTGCCGCCCTCTCGGCCTCGACCGCATACCAGGAAGTCCCCCCACGGCCGGCAACATCGATGGCCCTCACGCCTGCCCGTTTGAGCCGCAAGGCCACGGCGCCGGAGATCCCGCCACCCACCTCCTTGGCTACCACCGGGACTTCAAGCTGGCGGCAGACATCCCCGATCTTGGCGGCGAGCCCGCGAAAGTTCCGGTTTCCTTCAGGCTGGACCGCCTCCTGCAAAACATTCAGGTGGAGGATCAGGCCGTCTGCCTGAATCATTTGCACGGCTTGACGGCACTGCTCGATGCCATAGCCGTAATTGAGCTGGACTGCCCCGAGATTGGCCAGCAGAAGGATGTCCGGGGCCAGATCCCTCACCTTGAAGGAATCAGCCACGCTCTTTTCCTCCAACGCAACCCGCTGCGAGCCGACCCCCATAGCCAGGCCAAGTTCTTGAGCAGCGAAGGCCAAGTTTCGGTTGACCTTGCGGGCAAGATCAAAACCCCCGGTCATGGAGGAGATCAGAAGAGGCGCCTTGAGCGGTTTATCCAGGAAGGAGGTGCTCAAGTCGATTTCATCGATACCGACCTCCGGCAGGGCATTATGGAGGAAGGAGTATCGGTCCAGGCCCGTGCCATAGGGAGGGACAACAGGCCTGGCGTCAAGACAGAGCTCGAGATGCTCTTTCTTTCTCTGCTGCGTAGCTGTGAGAGATTTTTCGCGCCTATGCGGCATGTTGGGGCAGAGTAGTGAGACAGTACGCCTCACTTTTTACGGTGGCCACGGCTCGCTGCACGCTTCGCTTCGGGATGGCGGCTCATCTGCTCATCGCTCCACCGTTCAAAGAGGTTCACGTCGATACCAAATTGGTCGAGCACGCGGGCGACGGTTTGATTGATCACATCATCGAGGGTCTTGGGCCGATGATAGAAAGCCGGCACCGGCGGAAAAATCACCGCTCCCATCCGCGTCAGGGCAACCATGCTCTCCAGATGGCCCAGATGGAGCGGCGTTTCGCGCGTAAGGAGCACCAGCTTCTTTCTCTCTTTGAGCACCACATCGGCGGCCCGCACCAGAAGGTCGCCGGCTATCGAGTGGGCGATCCCGCCCATCGATTTCATCGAGCAAGGGGCGATCACCATGCCCTCCGTGCGGAAGGAGCCGCTCGCTATACCGGCGCCGACATTGTTGATGTCGTGAACGTAATCCGCCATCGCCTCCACTTCTTTGGCAGAGTGAGGGGTCTCCACTTGAATCGTCATCTTGGCCGCACGGGTCAGCACCAGATGGGTCTCGACGTCTTTAACTCCCGCAAGGACCTCTAAGATCCGCACCCCGTAGATCGCGCCTGTGGCGCCGGATATGCCGACGATTAACTTTCGCATAGAAATCAACCCGTAAATTCCAAAGTGATCCGCCCTCCATCCCGGACGCGGAACTCGTCCTTCAGCCGCACCGGAGCAATCACCTCGACCTTGTTTGCCGGATAGCCCTCGACTTCCGGAAGCAGCACGGCGCCTTTTTGCTTCCCTTCAATTTCAACCAAAAAACAGCGCGCCTTACAAAACGAGGGATCCAGAGGGATAATATCAATGCCGCGCATCTCGCTCTTCACCTCCTGCCACACCGCCATCGCTTTGTCGGACTCCAGCCGCAAGTTGAGCGTCGCCGGAAAGGGGGAAAAGCCGAGCCCATCGCGCAAGGCCTTTTGCACCCAATCCAAGGCCATGAAGGAAGACGCCTGACCCAAGTCGGAGAAGATAACTCCGGTGATTCTCTTCCCCACCATCCGTCATAATCGAAGATAGAAGATCGAGGATCGAAGATAGCGATCATCCGTCACCCTTCTATCCTCTATCCTC
>Ga0082335_1000441_pt1 | contig 105046 bp, 102 predicted proteins | sample Subgrocontami58m_FD_72375 | JGI IMG/M metagenome (GOLD analysis project Ga0082335, IMG submission 72375) | Subsurface groundwater microbial communities from S. Glens Falls, New York, USA - GMW37 contaminated, 5.8 m (SPADES assembly) (version 2) ... | reverse complement strand
AAGATCATGGAATGGATGTTGAAAAACCAATTCTTGAAACAATGCCCAAGATTGCTACCGATCTTGGAATTAAATTAGTTGCTACAAATGATATTCATTACATCGAAAAAGATCATTCGATCGCTCATAATATTTTAATTCAGCTTGGCGATAAAACCGGAACTGTTGATTACAAAGAGTTACGATACGGAACAGATCAGATCTATTTCAAATCTTCCGAGGAAATGAAAAAGCTTTTCAAGAATTATAAAGGTGCAATAGAAAATACAATAGAGATAGAAGAAAAAATAAATTTACAATTAGATTTTCACGGTCACCAGTTTCCGCAATTTCCAATTCCGCAAAATTCCACAGCAAAAAATTTAGAAGATTATCTTGAACAACTTGCCGAAGAAAAATTAGATAGTAAGTTTAAAAAAATAACTCCGGAGATCGAAGAACGCTTCAAATTTGAGATAGATGTTATTAAACAAATGGGTTACGCCGGATATTTTTTAGTCGTACAGGATTTTATTAACGCAGCAAAACAAAAAGGAATTCCCGTTGGTCCCGGCAGAGGAAGTGCCGCCGGAAGTTTGGTTGCGTATGTTTTAGGAATAACAAACGTAGATCCGTTGAAATACAATTTATTGTTCGAGCGGTTTTTAAACCCAGCACGTAAATCAATGCCTGATATAGATGTTGATTTCGCAGATGATAAGCGCGGTGAAGTTATTAATTATGTAAAAGAAAAATACGGCGAGAATTCCGTTGCACAAATTATAACTTTTAACAGGTTATCATCACGTGCGGTATTAAAAGATGTAGCACGCGTACTTAAAATTCCAATTCCAACAGTAGAAAAAATTACAAAATGGATTCCATCAAAGTTTGGACGAGTTTACGATCTCGATCAAGCATTAAATGAAGTACCTGAATTAACTTGGGTAAAAAAATCAGATGACCCGATAATTCAAGAACTTATTAAGTACGCTAAAATTCTTGAAGGAATGAACCGCAACGCATCTAAACATGCTGCAGGTGTTGTTATCACTCCCGGTGATGTAAGTGATTTTGTACCTCTTGCAATTTACGGTGATGATAATTCTATCGTTACACAATTTAATATGAAGGATATTGAAGACGCCGGATTATTAAAAATGGATTTTCTTGGACTCAGAACTTTATCAATCATTAGAGATACGATTGAATTAGTAAAACAATCCCGCAATATTGAAATTGATATTGATAATATCCCAACCGATGATGCTAAAACATATGAGATATTCAGCAAAGGACAGACAACCGGAGTGTTCCAATTTGAAAGCGCCCCGATGCGTGAGTATCTAAAAAAACTTAGACCAAACAGTATAAATGATCTTGCTGCAATGAACGCACTTTATCGCCCGGGTCCTATGGAATTTATTGATGACTTTATTGCACGCAACAATGGAAAGAGACAAATAAAATATTCACATCAAGTTCTTGAGCCGATACTTAAAGAAACAAACGGAATTATTGTTTATCAGGAACAAGTAATACAGATCGCAAATAAAGTTGCAGGAATGAGTTTAGCAGAAGCCGATCTTCTTCGCAGAGCTATGGGTAAAAAAGATTTAAAAGCAATGGCTGAACAGAAAGAAAAATTTACTGAGGGTGCAGTTAAAAATAATATCAGAAAAAAAATTGCAGAAGAAATTTTTGAAGCTATAGATAAGTTTGCAAATTACGGATTTAACAAAAGCCACGCTGTTGCTTATTCTATAGTTGCATATCAAACAGCATACTTAAAAGCTCACTACTTAGAAGAATTTCTTGCAGCTAATCTTTCCAACGAATATGGCAACACAGATAAAGTAACTAATCTTCTTGAAGACTGCCGTAAGCTTAATGTTAAAGTTCTTCCGCCGGATATCAATAACCCATCTGTAAAATTTGGGGTTAAGAATAATCAGATTATTTTCGGTATGAGTGCGATTAAAAATGTTGGAATTAATGCTGTAGAGATGATCAAATCATCGCATGAAAAACTTGGAAGAAATTTTAAGAACATTTATGATTTCTGTGCGAATGTTGATAATCGAATTGTAAATAAACGCACTTTGGAAGGATTAGTTCTTGCCGGTGCGTTCGATCTATGCGGAGGTTCTAGAGCACAGAATTTTTTAGCGGTTGAAGAATCTCTTAATTTTGGAAACAAAGTGCAATCTGTAAAAGGTTCTCTATCGGATAGTTTATTTTCCAGTGATTCCGATGCGATGCACATTTATGAACCAAAACTACCCGATATTCGTCCATGGGAAACAAAAGAACGTTTGGCAAAAGAAAGAGAAGTTCTAGGATTTTATTTAACCGATCATCCGCTTAGAAAATATGAAATAGAATACAACTCATTCGCAACTGTTCATCTTGGAGAGATGGAAACTTACAAGTTTAACGAATCAGTGAGGGCATGCGGAGTTGTAACGGAAGTTAGGACAAAGATAGACAAGCGCGGAAATCAAATGGTGTTTTTTAAGTTAGATGATTTCAGCGGGTCGTGTGAATGTTTGATGTTCTCAAAAGTTTTTGCAACATGTGAAAACCTAATTGTACTTGAGTCAACTATTCTTGTAACAGGTAAATTAGAAAGCAGCGGAGATGCTGTGAAGCTGCATGTTGACGAAGCAATTTCACTCGACGATGCAAAACAAAAACTTACTAAGAGAATCGGAATCATTATTGATAAGAATACAAATCAATCAGACAGTGTTACGGAAATAAAAAAATTAATTGAAGAGAATGAAGGAACAATGCCTGTCCTTATCTGCATAAAAGACAATGGTATCATACGGGAATTTCATATCAATTATAAAATTTCATTCAACTCAGAATTCATTCCTAAAGTAAAAAAACTTCTTGGCGAAGAATCAATTGTTTATCTGGTTACTTAATAATTAATGATAGAATTAATCTTCTGATATCTAACAAGGTGTATTGATTTGATTTCATTTTCGTATTTCTTAAGTTTGTGCCGTTATAAATAAAAAAGGAAAATTTAAATGGAAAAAAAGTGGGCGCTAATACTTGGAGCTTCCAGCGGATTTGGAGGTGCGTCTGCAGTTGAACTTGCAAAGAATGGCTACAATATCTTTGGTGTTCATCTGGATCGCCAAGCAACAATGCCGTCAGTTCAACAAGTTATAAAAAAAATTGAAAAGACCGGACAGAAAGCTGTCTTCTTTAATATAAATGCAGCAGACCAAATTAAAATCAACGATACACTTGACGAAGTCAAAGAAAGATTTGCCACCAAAGAACATCCTCATGTTCATGTTCTTATTCATTCACTCGCTTTCGGAACATTGAAACCATACATCACAAAAAATCCAAACGATTGTATTTCTCCTGCGCAAATGAGTATGACTCTTGATGTTATGGCTCATTCATTGGTTTATTGGACTCAAGGATTAATCCAAAGAGATCTGTTTGCTAATCATGGTAGAATATTTGCTCTTACTAGTGCGGGTTCACATACAGTTATACCAAATTACGGAGCTGTATCTGCTGCAAAAGCTGCATTAGAATCGCACATCCGTCAACTATCGGTAGAGCTCGGACCCATGAGTATTACATGTAACTCAATTATGGCAGGTGTTACTGATACACCCGCAGGTAGAAAAATTCCTATGTTCGATAAAATGCTTCACACTGCTAAATTGAAAAATCCCCGCGGCAGACTTACCACACCTGAAGAAGTAGCAAAAGCAATTATACTTTTATGTGATGAAAAAGCTGATTGGATTTCGGGAAACGTAATTGGTGTGGATGGCGGAGAATACATTGTAAATTACATTGGTGAAAAAACATTTAACAAATAATTTCCGGAAGGATTGATGAACGAATTTACTCTAACTGAAGAACAACAAATGCTTCGGGATATGACCCGAGATTTTGTTAACAATGAGATAAAACCAATTGCTGCTAAAATAGATGTTGAAGAAAAAATTCCTAAAGAACTAATTCAAAAACTTGGTGAGCTTGGATTTTTAGGAGTAGTCTTTCCCGAAGAATATGGCGGCGGCGGATTTGGTGAAGTCGGTTATTGTTTGATGCAGGAAGAAATAGCTCGCGGGTGTATGTCTACCGCAACTTTTATTGGCGCACATCAATCAATCGGCGCTAATGTAATTTTTCTTGGCGGTAATGAAGAACAAAAGCAAAAATTTCTTGTTCCCCTTGCTAAGGGAGAAAAGATCGGCGCTTTTTGTTTAACTGAAGCGCAAGCGGGCTCGGATTCATTCAATGTAAAAACGCGCGCAATTCTTGAAGGCAATGAGTGGGTTATTAATGGTGAAAAATTATGGATTACTAACGGAGGGATTGCAGATATAGTTTCTGTATTTGCAAGAACAGATAAAGGAATTAGTGCATTTATTGTTGAGACAAATACCCCCGGTTTCAGTGCTGGTCCTCCGGAAAAGAAAATGGGAATAAGAGGAAGTACAACAAATGCAATTACCTTTGATAATGTTCGAATACCAAAAGAAAATTTAATCGGTACAGACGGCCGTGGATTCATATTAGCTATGAAGACCTTAAATGCAGGCAGATTAGGATTAGGTGCTGCGTGTTTAGGTGCTGCAAAAGAACTATTAGAAATGTCCACAGAATATGCAAAGCAACGAAAACAATTTAACCAAGCAATCTCGAATTTCCAGGCAATTCAATTTATGCTCTCTGAAATGGCGACATTGTTATATGCTATGGAATCAATGGTTTACCGTACTGCTGTAGATTATGATGCCAAAATAGATGTTAATCGTCAATCGGCTATTGTAAAATTATTCTGTTCAGAATCTATAGATAAAATTGCAGATTATGCCGTACAGATTCATGGAGGAATGGGATATTCGCGGGAACTTCCGATTGAAAGATTTTACAGAGATTCTCGTATTAACAGAATTTTTGAAGGAACAAATGAAATTCAAAAAGGAATTATTGCAAGAGAAGTTTTAAAAAAGAACGGTGCAGTATAAAATATTTTTAATAATACATTTTAGGAGAAGTTAAAAAAATGAAACCTTTTACTTTTACAGATGGAAACTTTGATGCAGAAGCATTAAAGTCAGATGTTCCGGTAATTGTTGATTTCTGGGCTGCATGGTGCGGGCCTTGCAGAATGATAGCGCCAATAATTGAAGAATTAGCTGGTGAGTATGAAGGCAAAGTAAAAGTCGGCAAACTTGATGTAGATGAAAATCAGCAGACGGCAATTAAGTACGGGGTAAGAAGCATTCCTACTGTTTTATTTTTTAAGGAAGGAAAAGTAGCTGAAACAATTATTGGTGCTGTTCCTAAATCTATGTTTGCTGAAAAGATTACAAATTTGATTTAATGAAAATTGAGAATGATATTTAAAAATCAATTAATCAAAATCCTTTTAACGCTATTACTTTGGAATAGCGTTTCATTTTTGCAGACCGATAGTTGGCAGCATTTCGATAAAGAGAATAGCGGACTTCCAACAAATACAATTCGTTGTGTAACACAAGATAATAAAGGAATTTATTGGATAGGAACATGGGATGCAGGTCTGGTAAAATTCGACGGTAAAAACTGGACTGTTTATAACACAAAGAATTCCGGTTTACCAAATAATTGTGTCTATAGCATTACTTATGATAAAATAGGAAAACTTTACATTGGTACAATGGGCGGGGGACTGGCAATTTTCGACGGGAAAAAATCATGGAAAATATTTAATGAAAAAAACTCTAAGATGCCCGAGAACTGGATTTACTCAGTAGCGCTTGATAAAAAATCTAATATCTGGGTTGGTACTAACTCAGAAGGTTTAGCAATATTCGATGGGAAAAAATGGCAAGTGTATAATAAAACAAATTCTATACTACGTGATAGTAAAGTAACTTATATAAATATAGATAAGAATGATGATAAATTACTTGGTAATCAATCAGAACTAGTTTTTATAATTGATGGTAAATGGAAAACGGAAGCAGATATGAGAATTGATACATTAGAGGGGAGTGCGTATTGGATCTCTGAAACAAGTAGCGGGAAGAAAATTATTAGTTATAAATACGGTGGGATAACAATTTTTGATGGAGAAAATTTTCAGATATTCAAAAAAAATAATTCATCAATACCAATAGAAGGATTTTATTCAGCAATAGAAGATCAACAGGGAATCATTTGGGCAGGCAGTTTTGGAGAAGGTGTTGTTTTTTTTAATGGTTCTGTTTGGGAACATTGGAATAAAAAAAATTCGCCATTAAAAGATGATATTGTATTTAACATATTCGCCGATTCAAAAAACAATAAATGGATCTCTACTTATTTTAATGGAATTTATATTTATAATGAAGCTGGAGTAAAATTTTGATTATTAATTGTTAACAAAAATAATTCTCTAACTGCAATAAAATTTCTCAACCCGTTTATGATTAGAATTAATTACTTTTTATTATACAGATAAAATAATGCAATAAAATTGATCCATTGTAATTAAACCTTGACAAATAAAACAGATGGTATTAAATTCAACTAAAAATAAAGGGCTTCTAATAAAAACACACAAAAATCACAATTTTGCTCTTGATTTAGAAATCACATTAGTTTATCTTGGATTCGCTTCAAACAAGAGAAAAACATTTTTCGTGTCATAGCATAGGACTTTCAAAGGAAGCCATTTGTTCCGTAAATATTAGGGCAAAATTACGGAACTGTTATTATTAAGTTTTCTGTAAATTAAAATTAATAATTCACTTCTAAAAAAAAGGAGGTAGTGGTTGGCATTTTTTTTACAAGTTTTATCATTTCAAAAACCCTTTCTTAAGTTATTCAACAAATAAGGAGTAAAAACATGCATCGAAAGATTTTTTACTTTTTGCTATTTCTTGCGCTTTGTCCTGTATTAATTAATGCAGGTACTAAAGGCAGAATCAAGGGAAAAGTAGTCGATTTGCAAACAGGCGAAGCATTAATTGGTGCCAACGTTTTAGTAGTTGGTTCATCAGCCGGTGCTAATACTGATGCAAGCGGCGAATACCTAATTCAAAATTTGGATCCAGGCGTATATACATTAAAAGCTTCTTACGTCGGTTACCAAACAATAACTATTTCTAATGTAAGAGTTAATGCCGACTTGACTCAGATAACTAATTTTGAGTTACCAAGTCAAGATATTCAGGTTGGTCAAGTAGATATCGTAGCAAGACGACCGATCATTCAAAAAGATAATACAAACGCTGTTAGAATTACAACGAACGAAGATATAGCTGCACTTCCTGTTCGTGGTTTTAACAATTTCTTTTCTTTAACACCCGGTGTATCTGTCAACAATAATGAGTTCCACGTTCGTGGCGGTCGTGAGGATGAAGTTGGTTATTACATTGAAGGTGTTTCTGTAAGAAACCCCCGTGGTGGCGGCAGAGCAGTAACAATTGCTCAAGATGCTATCGAAGAGATGCAAGTTCAATCTGGTGGTTACACTGCAGAATTCGGCGGTGCTAACTCAGGTATAGTTCGTACCACACTCAGAAGCGGTGGTTCACAATTAAAAGCAAGTGTTGAGTACATTACAGATAACGTTACTTTCAAGAGTGCTAAAGATGCTTTTGATGGTAAAAAAAGATTGGGAACTTACTGGTGGGGTTATGATGAAACCAGTGCTTCTTTAAGCGGTCCTCTCTTTGACCAAAGAATTAAATTCTTCTTTAACTTAAACTATCTATTTAATAGAAGCGGTACCCATCCAGATCAACCGGCAATTAATCTCGGTAATGTTTGGGATCCATCTGAACCAGCTTCTCAAAGAGATACTGTTAATTTTTTATTTAATAATGGTGCACAACCTAAATCTGCAAGAAAATATTATACATTAACCGGAACATTAAATTTTGATCTCAAACCATTATTATTCAGATTATCCGGTTCTTATTTTATTGATGAAAATAATTTCAACGCAACCGGACCTTTTAATACAATGAATGACAGACCCGGGCAGTATCAATCACATAACGGTACATTAAATTTGAAAATGACTCACGTTCTTAGTCCGAGTCTATTTTATGAATTATCTGCCGGTATGGTACTATCAGATTACCGTGAACAAGATGCAGCAATGGGCGATGATTTTTGGTCATACGGAGACAGCGTTGCAAATGCCGCTGCCGGATATGTATGGTCAAGATCACCGCAAGATCTTGCACGTAGTTATAAAGGCAGATTTGCAGCTCCAAGACAAATTGCTATTTATGATTGGCGATTCAATAAAACCGGAGCTGTTAATGCTACTTTTCAAAAACAAGATTATAATTCTTTGTCATTCAGCGGTGCATTGAACTGGCTGCCTAGTAAATATCATACAATAAAATTAGGCGGTGAATATCAGAATTGGACCTTCAGAGATTACAGACCTACAAGATCAATTGGATATACAACAATTGCTCAACGTGTTTATAACAATAGTCTTCCGGCAAACAACCCGAAAGGTTTAAGTCTTGAACAGATCAGAACCGATGTTCTTAGAAATGGCGGAGCTTCAATTTATGGATATGATTATTTTGGTAATAAATATGACGGTACTGATGATAAATTCCATGCTGCACGTAAGCCTGTATTTGCATCTGCATATTTACAGGATAAAATTGAATATGAAGATATTATCTTAAACGTAGGTTTACGTTATGACTATATTGACATAGACAATTTACAAATGAACGATCCTACAAGACCTGATCTTTCAATAAATAAAGCTGATAATAGTTTATTAGTTGATGGTTGGTCAAAAGTTCCAACATTTAGTGCAGTTAGTCCTCGTATTGGTATCTCTTTCCCGGTTACTGATAAAACTGTCTTCCATGCTCAGTATGGAAAATTTGTTCAACAACCGGATCTAAACGAAACCTATACAGGATATGATTATTATGCATGGCAATTAACAACCGGATTTTTCTTCAGCAATCAGGTTGGTTTAGGATTGAAACCAACAAAAACAACAAGTTATGAATTAGGATTTTCTCAGCAGGTAGCTGATTTTATGTCTTTCGATATAACAGCTTATTACAAAGACATTAAAGATCTAATTCAGATGGTTCCCCAGGTAGTTGATATTGCTTCAGGTTATACAAATTATTATAACAGAGCAAACGTAGATTTTGCAACAACAAGAGGTGTTGAAGTTGCTATTAATATGAGAAGATTCCAAAGAATCTCTATTAATGGCAGTATGTCATTCCAGGATGCAAAAGGAACCGGTTCATACCCGGCTTCTAATCGTGGTATTGTTGGCGCTCCTGTAGTTGCAGGTCAACCATATACTCCAAAAAATATTTCTCCGCTTGAATTTGATCGTCCATTTATGACTAATCTTAACATTGATTATCGTTTTGGTGATAATGATGGTCCTTCTTTACTTCATAATTTTGGTGTTAATGTATTATTCACTTTTCAAACCGGTCGTCCATTTACCAGAGCAATCGGAAACCCATCTCAAGTTGGTGTTTCTCGAAACCTGAGTGGAGATGCTAGATTTAGATCTCCGGTTGAGCCGTTAGGTTCTTCTCAAATGCCTGATTATTTCAATATAGACTTAAAAGTTGACAAGTCGTTCACAATTATTGACAGATTGAAAGCTAACATATATGTAACAGTATTAAATCTCTTAAATACTAAGACTGCTACCGAAGTTTATCTATTGACCGGTACAAATACTGATGATGGATATCTGAGCAATCCTACAACTTATCAACAACAGCTTGCAACTAAGGGCCAAACTTATATTGATATGTATAACTTGCTGACAGTACAACGTAATGGCTTATGGACAAGTATGCGTCAGGTTAGATTAGGCATCAGATTAGACTATTAATGGAATATTATAAAATAGAGGAGAAAGCAAAATGAAATTAATAAAAATAAGCTTTTATCTTGTTCTTACTTTGATTCTTTTAGGTACATTTGTTAATGTACAGGCTAAAGGAGTTGAAGGGACAAAAGGTAAAGTGCTTAATAAGACGACTGGCACTCCAGCAGCTACTAAGTTCAACATTAATAATATCTCTACATTTTTTGGTAATGATGGAATATCAGATCTTTCATACACGGGCGATTCGGGATTTCAATTCCCTATCGGCAGTGGTAAAACTGTATTCTATGAATCCGGTTTTCTATACGGTGGTTTGGTAAAAAATGAATGGCGTGTAAGCGGTTCAACTTACAATCGCGGTCAAGTTCCTGGAAGAATTCTTTCTGGCGGAGTTGGCGAAAACCCTGCTTTACCAAACGTAAGAATTTTTAGAGTACGCAGAGACTATAATGATCCTCAAGCAGATTATAGTAAAGAAATTCAAGATGAAGCTAAATCACAAGCTGCAATTAAAGCTCAATATGATACTGACTGGCAGCAATGGCCTGCAAAAAGATCAGCAGTAGATCCAAGTGACCAGGGCGCTCCATTTGATGATAAAGATGGTAATGGTTTTTATGATCCTGCAAAAGATATTCCCGGAGTACCCGGTTCAGATCAAACCATCTTTTTTGTTGCCAACGATACTGATCCTACTGTGTCACAAAAACTTTATGGTTCAGTTGGTCTCGGTCTTGAAATGCAAGCAACAATTTGGGGTTACAATCAACAGACTGCTCTTGGTGATGCTCTCTTCAGAAAATATACATTGATCAACAAAGGCGGAAATAAAATTGATAGTATGTATGTATGTATGTGGTCTGACCCCGATCTTGGCGGTGATGCCGGTGATGACTTTGCCGGATGCGATACTACATTGAGCTTAGGTTTTATTTATAATGCCGATGATTCAGATCCGTCTTATGGTCAATATATTCCTGCTTCAGGATTTGACTTTATGCAAGGACCGATCCTTCCGGGAAAAGCTACTGATAAAGCAATATTTAAAGGTAAATACAGAAGTGGTTATACAAACTTGCCTATGACAGCTTTTTTTATGTTTACACAAAATTTTCCTGTTTATGGCGATCCTGCTTTAGGTAACTATCAAACTGGTGCATTAGCAGTAAAAAGATTATTCGAAGGAAAAGTTGGTACTACAGGAATAAAATTTACTGATCCTTTAACCGGAAAAACTACAAAGTATTTCTGTCCGGGCGATCCTGTAACCGGTAAAGGTTGGGTTGATGGTATTCTATTCCCCAAACAAGATCGTCGTCTTGGCACAGTCTCCGGTCCATTTACATTAGCTGCCGGTGATACACAAGAAGTCGTAGTTGGTCAATTAGCGGCAGGTGGTGTTGCACCTGTAACACGTTTAGGTGCTGTTGCTAAATTAAAATTCCAGGATAAACAAGTTCAGAGAGCTTACGATAACTTCTTTGTTGTTCCTTCATCTCCAAAAGCTCCATCTGTTAATATAGACCCGGTAACAAAGATTGGTAAGGCATCTGAATTCGATCAAAAACTTATTATTTCCTGGGGAGATGATGACGCTTCTGTTAAACAAACAGAAAGCTATAATAATTTGGGATATAAATTTGAAGGATATGTTGTTTATCAATTACCAAGTTTAACGGCTCAGCTTACAGAGGGTAAAATTGTAGCAACATTCGATCTTTCAACAGATCCCGGAACGGTTATCAGTGTTACCTTTGATCCTAATACAAACCAGGAAACAAAAACTGTAAGTAAATATGGTGGCAATAGCGGCATTAGTAGAAGTATTGCTATTGATAAAGACTACGTAAGAGGCGGAATACCGTTAGCAAATGGAACTCAATATTACTATGTAGTTTCTTCTTATGTTGTTCATTCAGATCCCGATGCAGTTCCAAACGTTCTCGAATCCTTATCTGCAAGAATACTTGCTACACCTCATACACCTAATCCTGGTACTGCATATACTACTACAGCAGGTGCTAAATTAACAGCTACACATCCTCAGGGTGGTAGTGATGGAAACGTTACTGCTGTTGTTATTGATCCTTCAAAAGTAAAAGGTTATTCTTATGATATCAGCTTTACCGGAACTTCAGGTAATACAAAATGGAATTTGTTGAATAAAACAACAAACCAAACTGTATTGACCGGTGTTAGCGAAGGTCTTGGCAGCGCAGCACCAATGGTTGATGGTGTTCAGATTGATGTTAGCGGTGCACCGAATAATTATAAAGCTTTTATTGTTACTGCAAACGCCGGTGGAAAATTAGCAACTCCTGCCATGGGTACATTTGCATTTAACGCTAATGGATTTCCATTTTATGCTGGTCTAGACAGGCCCGCAGCAGGACAGATGAAAAACAGTACTGCACTATGGGGTATCAATACCGGTATGACGGCTGCAAATGATGGTACTTATGCATATTTCTTAACACGAGTACCACGCGGCGGTGCTAACTGGCCAAGAATTATTCCTTGGGATTTTGAAATTCGTTTTACTGCTGCAGGAAGTAAAGGTGAAATGGCATTTACAACCGGAACCATTACAGATGTTCCATTTGAACTTTGGAATACTGGAATTGGAACACCAAACAATACAGCAGATGATTACAAATTAGTTGCTTATGTTAATGACATTGATGGTAATGATAAATTCAATCTTGCCAAGAGTGATCACGTTCTATCTGGCGGTGATAATGATCCTGAAACAGATTGGATTTATTTCTATGATGTAACGGATAAAACACCGGGCACGAAAGGATATGATGCCGCTTTAGCTTCCGGATTTACAACTGGTATGGGAAATGAAATTATGGCAAGAGTTGTATTTGTTGGTTGGAATCTTGGATCCATAGCTGCAACTAACTGGCCAGCTAACTTAGCAGCAACAATGCCTGAAACAGGAGCTATTTTTAGAATTGAAACAACAAAACCAAATCAACCAACTTCAGGAACAAGTGGAGATAAATTTGCATTCACAACTCCATCGGTTATTTCAAATAATGTTGATTTAGCATTACAAGAAGTAGAGAAGATCAATGTATTCCCGAATCCTTATTACGGTGTAAATCCGCGAGAAGTTAATAAGTATCAGCGTTTCGTAACATTCAGTCATCTACCACAAAAAGCAACGCTGCGCATATTCAACTTAGCTGGACAGCTTGTAAGAATATTACAGAAGGATTCTCCCAGCCAGTTTACAACCTGGGATCTAGTAAATGATAGTTCGTTCCCTGTTGCGAGTGGATTATATATAGTTCACGTTGATATGCCTGATCTGGGTACAACGAAAATAATTAAACTGGCTGTAATTCAAGAACAACAGGTTCTTGATCACTTCTAATAGACGGGAGAAAAAAAATGAAAAAAATATATTTAAAATTATTTATACTGATTCTTACTGCCAGTGTTGCGTTAGCAGACGGCGGTGTTAGGAACGGTACAGGTGCTGCTTCTCAGCTCTTGATACCTGTTGGCGCCCGCGGAATTGCTATGAGTGGTTCCTCTGTTGCCGGATCGAGCGGTTTAGAAGCACTATATTGGAATCCTGCAAACCTTGCTATTGATGGCGGAACTAATGTTATGTTTTCTAATATGTCTTACATTGCAGACATAGGTGTTACATACTTTGGTGTATCTACTTCTTTAGAAGGTTTTGGTACAATTGCTTTTAACTTAAAATCATTAGCTATCGGAGATATCAATGTAACTACAGTTGATAATCCCGATGGAACCGGTCAATCATTCAAACCAACGTTCATGACCTTGGGATTAACTTATTCAAGAATGTTAAGTGATAGAATTTCAGTCGGATTAACTCTGAACTATATTTCAGAAAGATTGGATCTAGTAACTTCTACCGGAGTAGCATTTAACTTTGGTGTAACTTACAGAAACTTAGCAAATATTAATGGTGTTAATCTTTCAATGGTATTGAAAAACTTTGGACCGCAAATGAAATATGATGGGTCGGGGTTATATATTGCAGCAACACCTTCATCTCTTGAAAGAGGCGAAGTATATTACAAACGTGAAGCTGCAGCATTTGATCTTCCATCAACTCTTGAAATTGGTTTGAGTTATAATTACAATTTTAACTCATCTAACTCATTTCAAATTGATGGTGCCTATCAGAATTCGAACTATTATGCAGATGAATACAAAGTTGGTTTAGAGTATTCATTAAATAATAGTTTCTTTGTTCGCGGTGGATATTTATTTACCCCATCTTTCGATAATAAAGACTATAATATTTATGGTGTTACCGCCGGATTGGGTATTAAATATGACTTAGGTGGAACATTAATGAAACTTGATTATGCTTTTAGACAAACTAAATTCTTCAACAATAACCATGTTATTGCTGTTCAACTCGGTTTCTAAAATCATATTCTATAGTTTTCAAAAAGACCCCGACATTAGTTGGGGTCTTTTTTTTGTAGATTCTATTAACCTCGAAGGTTTTTCCAAACTAAAAGTCCAATGTATCAATAAATCTTATTCAAGCTAGAATAACCTTCGAGGTTTAATAAAATAATATTTGAAAAATAATTGCTACAAATGTGTCCGAGCTGTATACATGCTCGCGGCTATTTGATAAATCACTTTGCGTAAGGTAAGTTACCAGCATAGTATAATAATTTATGTATTTAATGAATAACTGAATACCTTGATTCTATAATTATAAATAAGTAAGTCACCTTACGCAAAGTTTATTGTTCAATAACCCCGCCATTTATGGCGTGGGACCAAATACCCACAAATACTTTGGCTTTAGCCACTAAACAAGTCTATTTTGTGGCTAAAGCCTGGAGTTTGCTGTTAGTTTTGCCCCGCCATAAATGGCGGGGTTAATACATAACCTAATTTTGCGTAAGGTGAATAAGTAATTATCTTTGTATAGAAAATTATTAGTTAATAAACGGGAATACCTTCAATGAAAAAATTATTTTCATTCTTTTTATTGTTAATGATATTATCAAATTTAAGTTTTGCTCAAAATGATTTGGGCTTTGAATTCGATTATGCAAAATTTAATTACGATTCTACTTCTGTTTACCTTGAGTTTTATTATGGACTTAATTCTAAGAACATGCAGATTTTCAGCAGCGATAAAGGGCAGATGATCGAGGCTATTGTTCATATTGAAATGAAAAATTTAGAAACTAATGAATATTTTATTAAGAAAGATTGGAAAGTTCAAGATTTTGCTGCTGCTAATGATAGTTCGCTAAAATTATTGAGCGGAGTTCTAAACTTTGTAGTTCCGAAAGCGAAATATTCTCTTCTTATAAAAGTATGGGATTCTAAAAATCCAAATTTCAGCAAGACAATTAACGAGACACTTATAATTGAACCGGTGAAATCAGATAAATTTTCAATAAGTGATATTGAATTAGCATATAATATTAAAACAGAAAATGTTGATCCGAATTCAATTTTTTATAAAAATACATTAGAAGTAGTGGCAAATCCGGCTATGATTTACACTTATTCTTCTCCTGTAATGTTTTATTACGCAGAATTATATAACTTAAAACTGACGGATGCTAAATCGGACTATTCATTACAAAAAATACTTTATAATAGTTCAGGAACACCAATTTATAGACACACAAAAAATGTTAAACAAAGAAATGATGCAGTTGTTGAGTATGGAGTAGTCAATCTTTCAAAATATCCAACAGACTCATATAATTTTGTTTTGAGCTTAATTGAACCGGCAACAAATCAAGCTTATGTATCTTCAAAAAGATTTTATTTTTATAATCCGAATGTAAAAGACACAAGCAAATCATTCAATGTTAATACCGGTGTATTAGGAAGTGAATTTGGTTTATTTACTAAAGATGAATGTGATAAAATGTTTTTACAAGTAAAATATATTGCAAATGATCGTGAAATAAATCAATTTAAAAGTTTTGACTCACTTAAAGCTAAGAGAGAGTTTCTATATAATTTTTGGCGGAATAGAGATGCTGATCTATCTACTCCACGGAATGAATTTAAGGAAGAGTACATGAAACGCGTTGCTTTTGCAAATAAAAATTTTTCTTCAATGCTTAGAGAAGGATTCTTGACTGATAGAGGAAGAGTTACATTATTGTTCGGCGAACCGGATCAACGCGATTTTTACCCGAGTGATTCGGAAGTAAAACCTTATGAAATTTGGTTCTACAATGAAATTGAAGGCGGTGTAAGTTTTATTTTCGGCGATGTAACCGGATTCGGTAATTACGAATTACTCCATTCAACAAAACGCGGTGAAGTTAAAGACGAGAATTGGATGAGAAGAATCAGTGGTAAATAAATATTAGTATGCGTATTAAACATAGGTTTGAATATTTCTTTTTTATTTCATTCGTAAAATATTTTCAGTTAGCCGGATTAAATAAAACCCGGCACAGTGCAAATATTCTTGGATATATTCTTTATTACTTAATTCCAATTCGCAAGAAAGTTATTAAGAACAATTTAAATATTGCCTTTCCTCAAAAATCAGAAACCGAAATAAAAAAATTAGTTCTAAAAACATATCAGAATATTCTAATCACTTTCTTTGAATTGATGTATTTGCCATTTATTTCAAATAAAGAAATTAATGAATCAATTTTTGTACAAGATATTGATATAGTTAAGGAGAAATTATCTAATCATAAATCAGCAATATTTTTGACCGGACACTTTGGCGGATGGGAGTTTTGTTTATCGTCACTTTCTCAAAAAATTGGAAGACCATTTCAACTATTAGCACAACCACAATCAAATTCTCTTATTTCGGATTATGTTATGAAGGCAAGAAAAACATTTGGTAATGAAATTATTTTATCCGGTATTTCAGTACGCAAGTTGTATGAAAATCTTAAAAATGGCGGCATTGTTGGTATTGCAGGTGATCAGCGCGGAACATATGAAGGACCAAGATTTTCTTTTTTTGGAAGATCTACTGCTTTATTTACAGGTGCTGCAAATATTTCCATTAAAACAAATTCCTTAGTATTTATGACGGCTTTTGAACGTCAATCTGATTATTCATATAAAGTTCACATAGAAGAGCTTAGTCTTAATGATTTACCGGGTGGTAACGAAGATAAAGTAAGAGAGCTAACTCAGCGATATATTTCTTTTTTAGAAAAATATATCAGAAAAAATCCGGAACAATATTTTTGGCTGCATAAACTTTGGAAATACTAGTGCAAGAAAAAATACTTGTAATACAAACTGCTTTCCTTGGCGATGCTGTTCTTACTTTACCAATGATCCAAAAATTAAAAGAAAAATATCCATCATCTGAAATAGAAGTTTTATGTATTCCTCAAACAAAAGAATTATTCGAACATTCAAAATCGGTGAGTGAAGTTATTTCTTATGATAAACGTGGTGTTCAAAAATCATTTTATAATTTTCTTAGATTGATAATTTTAATCCGGCAAAAAAAATATTCACATATCTATTCACCTCATAGATCTTTTAGATCTTCTTTAATTGTTTATCTATCCGGTGCGAATATCACTGTTGGATTTGATAATGCAAGTATAAATTTCGTTTATAATTCTCGTGTAAAATATATAAAAGAGAAGCACGAAGCAGCACGCAATCTTGATTTAATTGGGGTTAATACGAGCAATGATAATTGGAAAATATTACCAATTGTAGAGATTGATTCATCGCTTGAAAGTAATACTGAGAGTATAATCAAAATCCTTACTAATAAAAAAGTTGCTGCTGTAGCTCCCGGTTCTGTTTGGAAAACCAAAATATATCCGAGAGAAAGTTATATAGAAATAATAAAGTTCTTAATTAAGAAAAATTATTTTGTTGTTTTGCTTGGAGGTAAAGATGATGAGTTATTATGCAGCGGAATAGAAAAAGAATTTACAGACTCGGTGAAATCGTTAGCCGGAAAAATGAGCATTATAGAATCGGTTTCTATGTTGAAAAAATGTTCAATTCTAATTTCAAACGATAGTGCACCTACTCATCTTGGAATGATTGCTGATATTCCAACATTGACAATTTATTGTTCTACAATTCCAGCCTTTGGATTTTCACCATATAATGCAAAGAGTAATTACGTTTCATATGATGATCTAAGCTGTAAACCCTGTGGAATCCATGGCAAAATGCAATGCCCGATACAAACTTTTGATTGCGGTTATAAACTTTTACCTCAAACTGTTTTTTCCTCATTAGATAAAATGAATCTATAGTAAGAAAAAGTAACTGCAAATTCATATATTAGCCCCACTTAAATGAGTGTTAAATGAAGTGGTTCAATTTAGAGAATATTAAAAATTCATCTTTCTATTTCACGCCTAATCTTCCGATTATAACAACTAAACGTTATAAGTTCAGCATAATTAGAGCGGCAGCATATGTAAGTATTTACACAATAGCAGCTTGGTTCCTGTTGATTATAATTTTAACAATAACGCCTCTAAAAGATTACCTCTTTGTGATTGATAATAACGATTTAAAAGTACAAACAGAAAAAATAAAAGAATTACAAAGCAGAGTAGTTATTCTAACAGATCAACTTCAAGAACTAGCTTCTACTAATGAACGGATACGTTATGCTATGAAATTAGCCGGTAGAGATTCTATCAAATCCAGCGATGCACTTTATGACACAATGAGAAAAAAGATTGATAAGAAAATTAACATAGGCGGTAATATTTATGCAGTTTTTGTCTCTTTAATCGAAAAATACTTTGGTGTAATAAATAATCTACAATCATTCTTTTTTATTGAACCGGCAAACGGAGTAATTATTCAGAAATTTAATTCAACTAATGGACATATGGGAATTGATTACGGTGTTGCTTCAGGCTCTCCGGTTTATGCTTCTGCAGGCGGATTAATAATTTTTGCAGAATATACAGTTGAATCCGGCTACCAAATTATGATACAACATGATAATAATTACTTAACTATTTATAAACATTGCTCATCGTTAATAAAGAAAATACGGGAACGTATTACTCAAGGTGAATTAATTGCACTAAGCGGAAATACAGGTAGAAATACAACAGGTCCGCATCTTCATTTTGAGATTTGGCAGAATGGTAAACCGATTGACCCGCAAAAATTTTTATCAAACTAGGAGAAATATTTTATGGCAAATAAAAAAGATTATTTGGCTGAAGATGTAAGCATTATTAGCAATAGTGTTAAGATTGATGGAAATATTTTTAGTGAAGGAAATGTTCGAATAGATGGAATTATTCATGGTAATGTTTCTGTGAATGGAAATTTGACTGTTGGTGAAGGAAGCGAAATACAAGGTGAAGTAAAAGCTAAAAATATTACTATGAGTGGAAATGTCTTAGGAAAAGTAACTGCTCAAGAAAAAATTAGATTAGAACCTAAGTGCGTTCTCAAAGGCGACCTTATTACAAAATTCCTTGTCATTGATGAGGGCGCTAATTTTGAAGGTTATAGTCATATGAATAATACCAAATCGTTAAATGTTAATGAAGGATGATTTCAGAAAACAAGTTTTCCAAAAAACTTTCTAATTCCTTAAAAGATGTTGGACCATATTTAGGTCTTGGGTCGCAACTTGCTGCAACAATTGTATTAATGTTTTTTTTAGGTAGATGGTTAGATTCTCAATTTAATACTTTCCCTCTTTTAATAATTCTTTTCTCCTTTATTGGTGGTTTCGCGGCAATGTATAACTTCATTAAAACCGTTCTACAATTAAATAATAAAAAGAAAGATGCAAAAAAAAGCTAAAACAGCACTAATGATCTCAGTAATTACTATTATTATATTATTTCTTCTAATTTATGTTAATAGTCTTTCCTCTGAAATTGGTATTGCTATAATTGTTGCCATTGTGGTTTCTGTCCTTAATTTTCTTTTGTTTTTGGGCTCATTCAACTATTCAGTTGGAAAATCCAACAAAATTTTCCTCATTTTTACTGTAGGAGGTATGGGAATACGGCTTTTACTAATGCTTGTAGCTGTTTTTATAAGTATAAAATTCTTGAAAGTTGACTTAGTTGGGTTTATATTTGGATTCTTTATTTGGTATGTTTTTCTATTAATTTACGAAATATCCATCGTCCGATTTGGTTTGGAAGGGCGCAAAACACAACTATAATGAAAAATGTGGATTAACAATCCTAATATTGTAACAGATACGGTAAAGACTACTGTTGAGGCGACAAAAAAGCAAGATACTAGCTGGATTATGCATCACGTTCTTGATGCACGTGAGCTTGATTTCACACCATTCGGAATAATCCATTTACCGCAAATGCATCTTTTTGGAATTGATATTTCAATTACGAAACATGTTGTATTTATGTGGTTGGCAGTAGTTATTCTCGTCGTTACATTTATTTTTGTTGCCAGGTCTTACAAGAAATCACTAATTCCCCGCGGCATAACTAACTTAACCGAAGTTCTAATTGTTTTTGTTCGAGATGAAATAGCAAGACCGACAATCGGTAAGGGAAACGAAAGATTTCTTCCGTATTTATTAACTGCATTCTTTTTCATCCTTACTTGTAATTTTCTTGGATTGATACCTTACGGATCTACCGCAACAAGTAACATAGCAGTTACAGCAACACTTGCAACAATTTCTTTTATTGTTGTTCAAGTCGGTGGAATGATGAAGAACGGAGTGTTCGGATATTTCAAAGGATTGATACCACACGGAATACCGATGTGGCTATTACCGATCATGATTGTAGTAGAGTTGTTAGGTTTGTTTACAAAACCATTTGCTCTGGCTATTCGTCTTTTCGCTAATATGACAGCTGGGCATATTGTTATACTGGCATTACTTGGATTGATATTTATTCTTCATACATATGTAGTTGTTCCGGTATCAATCTCTTTTGCACTTTTTATATTTTTATTGGAAATACTTGTTGCACTTCTTCAGGCGTATATTTTTACAATGCTTTCCGGTTTATTTATCGGAATGGCTGTACATCAAGAACATTAATTTTATTAACAGTATAAAGGAGTAATCAAATGGAAGGAATGGGCTTTGCATATTTAGCAGCAGGTTTTGGTGCTGCATTAACAGTTATTGGCGGTGCTTTCGGTATTGGTAAATTAGCAAGTTCAGCAATGGAAGCAAGCGGTCGTCAACCGGAAGCTGCTGGCGATATTAGAACATCAATGATCATTGCTGCTGCTCTTATTGAAGGTATTTCTCTTTTTGCTCTTGTTATTTGTATTCTTTTAGCGCTTAAATAATATTTAATAAGATCTCTTTCAAAAACCGGATTCAAAATGAATACATTAAGTTATTTACTGCTTCTTACGTTTTCAGAAGGCGGTGAAAAAGGCGGCAGCCCGCTGGATGTTAATCCCGGTGTAATTTTATGGACTGTTGTTACATTTTTTTTCCTTTTGCTAATTCTGAAGAAAATTGCATGGAAGCCGATATTAAATTTCTTAAGTGAAAGAGAAAATTTTATAAAAGATTCTCTCGAGAAAGCTGATAAAGCACAAAAAGAAGCAGAGAAATTAATTGCAGATAATAAAGTCAGTCTTGTTAAAGCTGAAGAAGAAGCTCATAAAATTATTGAGCAGAGCAGAGAATTAGCCGAAAAATTGAAAGCTCAGATTCTTGAAGAAAGTAAATCTCAAGCAAAGAAGATGATTGTTAATGCGACTTCTGAAATTGAGAGAAAGAATGCAGAAGCTTTTAACAAACTTAAAGGTCAAGTTGCAGAGATTGCCGTAAATGCAGCAGAGAAAATCTTAAGAGAAAATCTTGATAAAGATAAACATGTTAAATTAGTTAATAAGTATTTGGATGATCTAAAGAATTAGGATGAGTGTTTATCGTATATCATATCGTTATGCAAATTCTCTTTTGCAATTAGCTGAAGAAAAAAAGATTTTTAAAAAAGTAACTGATGATGCAGAGCTTATCTTTAACACCTTAAATTCATCAAAAGAATTAAGATCCGTTCTAAAAAGTCCTGTTGTAAAATTGAACGATAAAAAATCTTTACTCGAAAAGATTTTTGAAAAGAGAATTAGCACTGAGACCGCAAGCTTTATAAGTTTTGTTGTAGAGAAGAGCCGCGAAGACATTCTCTTCGACATATTCAAAGAATTTATTACACTGGCAGACAAAAAAAATGGTATTGTTAAAGCAAGAGTAGTTTCTGCTTCTGATTTAAATGATAAATTGAAACAGAGAATAACGGATGATCTCAGCAGGAAAACAAGCAAGAAAGTTTCTGCCAATTACAGTGTGGATACAAATTTAATTGGAGGATTTATCGTTCGTATCGAAGACACAGTTTATGATGCTTCGGTAAAACATCAATTGAATTTATTAAGGAAGAAGTTTTCAGAAGAAATAAATTTATCTAATGGAGAAAAATAAAATGGCGGAAATAAGACCCGATGAAGTTTCTGCGATATTAAGAAAACAACTTGCTGGATTCGAAAACGAAACCGATATATATGAAGTAGGAACTGTTCTTCAAGTTGGTGATGGTATTGCGCGAGTTTATGGTTTATCGAAGGTTATGGCGAGCGAGCTTGTTGAATTTCCTAATAATGTAACGGGAATGGTTTTAAATCTTGATGAAGACTCTGTCGGTTGTGTTCTCTTTGGTGAAAGTAATTTGATCAAAGAAGGGGATACAGTTAAACGGACAAATCGAGTTGCTTCATTTCCTGTTGGCGAAAAACTTCTCGGTAGAGTTGTAGATCCGCTTGGTGAACCAGTTGATGGAAAAGGAACCGTTCAATTCAATAAGTATATGCCTATCGAACGAAAAGCATTGGGAGTTATTCAACGGCAACCAGTAAAAGAACCTTTACAAACCGGTATAACTGCAATTGATGCAATGATACCAATAGGACGAGGACAACGTGAGTTAATTATTGGTGACCGTCAAACCGGTAAAACAGCTATTGCAATAGATGCAATCATAAATCAAAAATATACTCATACTGCAGAAGCTAAAAAATATGGCGTTAATCCTGTATTCTGTGTTTATGTAGCAATCGGACAAAAAAATTCTACAATAGCTCAAGTAGTAGCAAAACTTGAAGAAGCCGGAGCTATGGAATATACGACAGTTGTTGCAGCACCAGCATCGGTTCCCGCTCCACTACAATATATAGCTCCATATTCAGGTGCAACACTTGGCGAATATTTTAGAGATAATGGAAGACACTCACTTGTTATTTATGACGATCTTTCAAAACAAGCGGCAGCTTATCGCGAACTTTCTCTTTTACTTAGAAGACCTCCAGGACGCGAAGCTTATCCCGGCGACGTATTTTATTTACATTCACGTTTATTAGAACGCGCTTCAAAATTAAATGATAATCTTGGTGGCGGTAGTTTAACTGCGCTTCCAATTATTGAAACACAACAAGGCGATGTCTCAGCTTATATTCCTACAAACGTAATATCAATTACAGATGGACAGATTTATTTATTGCCTAATTTATTTAACGCAGGCATTCGTCCTGCTATTGATGTAGGAATTTCCGTTTCCCGTGTAGGTGGTAATGCTCAAATCAAAGCAATGAAAAAAGTAGCCGGTTCCTTAAAATTAGATCTTGCACAATATAGAGAGCTTGAAGCATTTGCGAAATTCGGTTCAGATCTTGATAAATCTACACAACGAACTCTCGCAAAAGGTGCGCGTCTTGTTGAGTTATTGAAACAAGGTCAGTACGCTCCGGCTCCTGTAGAGAAACAAGTATTAAGTGTTTATGTAGGTACGAACAATTACTTTGAATCAATTGAAGTGAAAGATGTGAAAAGATTTGAAAAAGAATTCCTTGAATATGTTGATTTAAAATATCCACAGATATTAGAAAGTATTCGTGTTACAAAAGCATTGAATGATGATTCGATCCAGTTGATTAAAAAAGCTGTTGAAGAATTTGTAGAAAAATTTAAAAAGAGCTAATCTTAGATTATGGCAACACTACGCGACATAAAGAGCAGAATCAAAGGTGTTAAGAACACACAGCAAATAACCAAAGCTATGAAGATGGTTGCTGCTGCGCGTCTCCGTCGTGCTCAAGAGAATATTATTAATGCAAAACCTTATTCTAGAAAAATTGCAGAAATGCTTCAACATTTACTGAATGGCGAAAAGAATTTTAGCAATCCTCTTTTTATAGAAAGAGAAGTAAAGAACATTTCTCTAATAGTTATAACATCAGATCGTGGTTTGTGCGGCGGATTTAATATGAATATTATCCGCAAGACTGAAGAGATGATTAATGATCAGTTTGCCGATTACCATCAAAACGGAAATTTAGTGTTGTATTGTGTCGGCAAAAAAGGAAATGATCATTTCACAAAAAGAAATTACAAAGTTGAAGGTTCCTACCCTGGTATTTTTTCCAACCTTAAATTTGAATTTGCTTCAGGACTTATTAAAGAGTTGACAAGTAAATATATCTCCGGTGAAACTGATAAAGTTTTAGTTATCTATAATGAGTTTAAATCTGTCATTCAGCAAAAGACAATTGTTGAACAATTGTTCCCGATTAAATCATTTGAAGCGAAGGTAAACGAGCCGATTCATGATACTGATTGCATTTATGAACCGGACAAAGCTAATATTATTAGCAAGCTTTTACCTAAACATCTTAATGCTCAAATGTGGACAGCATTACTAGATTCTTATGCTGCAGAATTAGGTGCAAGAATGACAGCAATGGATATGGCAACTGAAAATGCAAAAGAGTTAATTCGCTCATTAAACCTTACTTATAACAAGGTCCGCCAAGCGTCCATTACCAAAGAGATATTGGAAATAGTGTCCGGGGCTAATGCTCTCAAAGAATCTTAAGCAGTATGAATTTGAAATGAATACTCTTTTTATTATCTTTAATTTAGGTTGGACTGTATGCTCGAGGATTTGACCGAGAAAATTGAGAAGGCACTCAAAAAAATTACCGGTCAAGGTAAATTAACCGAAGTTAACATTTCCGATACGCTTCGAGATATTCGCCGTGTTCTTTTAGATGCTGATGTAAATTATAAAGTTGCTAAACAATTTATTGAAGATGTTAAAGCCAAAGCGCTTGGCAAGGAAGTTCTAACTTCAGTTACTCCCGGACAACTTATCACAAAGATTATGTATGATGAGTTGACCAGACTTTTAGGAAGTACCGGTTCTGAGTTAAGATTAAATGCTTCCGGAATTACAGTAATAATGTTGATAGGACTACAAGGTTGCGGCAAAACAACTTTTAGCGCAAAACTTGCTAAGTACTTAAAAGATAAAAAAAGAAATGTTCTTTTAGTTGCTGCTGATGTTTATCGGCCTGCTGCTATTGATCAATTGAAAATATTAGGATCCCGAATTTCAGTTCCGGTTTTTTCGATTGAAGGCAGTAAAGAGCCGATAAAGATTGCTTCCGAGTCACTGAACTATGCGAAGGAAAACGGACTAAACACCGTGATAATTGATACAGCCGGTCGTTTGCATGTTGATGAAAATATGATGAACGAAGCTGCACAGATCAAAGCAAATGTTAAACCGACAGAAACATTGTTCGTAGTAGATTCGATGACCGGACAGGATGCTGTTAATTCAGCAAAAGCTTTTCATGAAAAAGTTGATTTTGATGGTGTTGTTGTTACAAAACTTGATGGTGACTCCAGAGGAGGTTGTGTTCTTTCGGTTAGAGCAGTTGTAGATCGCCCGGTTAAGTTTGTTAGTCTTGGTGAGAATTTAGATTCAATTGAAACTTTTCATCCGGATAGAATGGCATCAAGAATTCTTGGCAAAGGCGATGTGATTTCTCTTGTTGAAAAAGCTCAAGCTCAGTTTGATGATAAAGAAACTGAGGATCTTGAAAAGAAATTTCGTGAGAACAAATTCGACTTTGATGATTTCTTGAAACAGATTAAGATGATCAAGAAAATGGGTTCCTTGAAAAGTTTACTTGGAATGGTTCCGGGTGTTAGTTCAGCTATTAAGAATGCTGATGTTGATGATAAACAATTGGTAAGAGTTGAATCAATCATTCAATCAATGACAAAGAAAGAGCGGAATAGTCCTAAAATATTGAATGGAAGCAGAAGAAAAAGAATTGCTAAAGGAAGCGGAAACACAATTCAAGATGTTAATAGATTGATAAAGCAGTTTGAGCAGATGCAGCAAATGATGAAAATGATGAGTAAGAATTCCGGGAAGTTTGCATTACCTAATATGAAAAACATAAAGTATAACTAAAAAATAAAATCAATAAGGAGTAACAAATTGGCAGTTAAGTTAAGATTAAGAAGAATGGGAAAAAAGAAACAACCGATATATAAGGTTGTAGCTGCAGATTCACGTTCACCAAGAGACGGTAAATTTATTGAAGCAATTGGTCTTTACAATCCCAAGACTAATCCTGCAACAGTAGATATAAAAGAAGAACGCGCTTTATATTGGCTTGGTGTTGGTGCGCAACCGACAGATACAGTAAAAAATCTTTTGTCAAATCAAGGAATAATTCTAAAGAGAGAATTAACTAAGAACGGTTTGAGTGAAGAGCAAATTTCTGTAAAACTTGATGATTGGAAAAAGATCAAAGAAGCTAATCTTGCTTCTTCATTAAAGAAGAAATCAGAAAAAGCAAAAGCGAAAAAAGCAACTGCTGAAAAGAAAGATAGCGAAACGGAAGTAAAGGGTGCTACTTCCGAACAAGCATAAATCTAATTTCTCTATAGCTTGCTTCTTAATAACGTACCCTGGTAGTCACTTAAATTAAAGGTACTCTCATGAAGGAATTTATTGAATTTATTGCTAAACACCTTGTTGACGCTCCGGATAGTGTTACCCTTGAAGAAACAACTCCCGATGAAAAAACGATCGAGTTGTCTCTAAAAGTTGGTGCGGAAGATGTCGGCAAAGTCATCGGGAAACAAGGCAAAACTGCCCAAGCGATGAGAACCTTGCTTACTGCTATTGCGGCTAAAGAAGGCAAGCGTGCTATCTTAAAAATATTAGATTAACATTCCTGTTGTGGATGATTTTTTTCTGATTGCAGAAGTAAAAGCTGTTTATGGCTCTAAAGGTTTCGTTTTAATTGAGTCTTATTCTGATTTTTCCGAAAGATTTTATAAGCTAAATTCTGTTTACTTAGAGTTATTTAGCTCAAGGAAAGAGTTCTTTGTCGAAAATGTTATGGATGTTGATGGTAATATTGCCCTCAAATTCAAAGGGTTTGACAACAACGAAGATGTAAAATTTCTTCTTGGTAAAAAAATCTACGTTGATAAAGAGCATTCCGTTATACTTTCTGCCGATACATATTTCATTCATGATTTGATCGGAAGTGAAGTTTTTCAAGGATCAAAATTAATCGGGTTTCTTGAAGATGTTTTAATTCTTCATTCAAATGATGTATATGTTATTAAAGATTCAGACAATAAGAAAATTTTAATACCGGCAATTAAAGATTATGTACAATCTTTCGATCCGGTAAAGAAAAGATTAGAACTATTACCCGATTGCGATTTGCTTTACGATGATGAGAATTGATATTATTTCTGCCGTACCCGACTCTCTTGTAAGTCCGCTTAATACAAGCATATTAAAGAGAGCGCAGGAACGAAAAAAAGTTGAAATCGTTGTGCACAATCTTCGTGATTATGCTTACGATAAACACAAACAGATTGATGATAAACCGTTTGGTGGTGGTCCGGGAATGCTGCTAAAACCGGAACCGTTCTTTGAATGTATTGAAAGACTTATTAGTGAGAGAAAGTATGATCATATTATTTTCCCGACTCCCGGGGGTAAAATTTATAATCAAAAACTTGCAAATAAGTTTTCAATGACAGAAAATTTAATGATAATTGCCGGGCACTATAAAGGTGTTGATGACAGAGTTCGTGAACAATTTGCAACCGATGAAATTTCTATTGGAGGATATGTACTTACAGGCGGAGAGATTGTTGCACTTGCAATTATTGATTCTGTAGTCCGGCTTATACCCGGAGTATTGAATGACAGTGAATCTGCACTTAACGATTCGCTGATGGACGGAGATATAATTGAAGCACCGTATTACACACGTCCGGCTGAATACAAAGATTTGAAAGTCCCGGAAGTTTTACTATCCGGACATGAAAAAAAAATTAAAGAGTGGAAAGAAGAACAATCAAAAATTTTAACTGAACATTGGAAAAAAATAAATAGTATGGAGTAACAAGAAATGGACAATCTAAAAGAATTTACATCGGATCTTATGCGCACTGATTTCCCCGCATTTAAGCCAGGCGATCATATAAGAGTGCATGTTAGAGTAATTGAAGGTGATAAAGAAAGAATTCAGCCTTTTGAAGGTGATGTTATAAACATCCGTGGAACCGGATTGAACAAAACATTCACAATCCGCAAAATTGCCAGTGGTGTCGGCGTAGAAAGAATTTTTTCATACAGCTCACCAAAGTTGGCTAAAGTTGAAATGGTACGTGAAGGTAAAGTTAGAAGAGCAAAACTATTCTACTTGAGAGAGCTCTCCGGAAAAGCTGCTCGTATTAAAGACAAAAACGTAAGATAGTTTATAATTTGTATTAACTTAGCCGCTCTTGAAGCGGCTTTGTTATTTTAAACAATTACAAAAAATTATTTGATGGAAGTTTAATGATAAGTGATTTTAAAAAAGCCCTTCAATTTGGGAATGGGAGAGATGGGTTGCTATGAAATTAATTCTTCCAAAAAATATTTTTTCTTTATTCTTGAAACCTCTTTTACCACCGGAATACAAAGCTGATATATTGTATCAAGAATCTTCACTTATTTGCAAAAGTCTCGAATACAACACTTCGGCAATTGCTTTAATTCCGTCATTGGAATTAGTAAATAACCGCAGCTTATTTGTATCAAACAAAATTGCATTGTCGTTCGATGGTGTTTTGTCAAACTCATATTTCTATTTTGTTGAAGGGGAGAAGAAATTTCAGAAAATATATTTACGCGGTGATATATCTCTTAACGAAATACTTCTTGCTAAAATATTATTTGCTGAAAAATATTCATCGCAAATAGAAATTACTTTGGATACAAATAAAACCGTTGAAAAAGGGAAAGATTATATTATAGCTGGTGATGAAAATTTTCATTTGTGGGATTACGAATCAGCAATTAGTTTAGCCGATGAAGTCTCTGAAATGATTGATCTTCCGTACGTAAATTTTGTTATTGCTTCTCAGGATAAGGAAGCGCTTGAAGAGTTTCATAAAAAAATTAATCCCATTGATGAAAGAATAAACAGCGAAATTATAAATATCATTAAAGAGCTAAGTATTTCTGACCAGACAAATGAATTCCTTACGGAGAATCTTGGTTCAATTTATTTTGATATGACTAATAATGAAGAAACCGCTCTAAATGAATTGATAAAACTAATTTTCTACCATGGTATAATTGATGATATGTTTGATGTGAAGTTTGTGTAATTCAAACTTAACTCCTTTATTTATATGGTAAGAAGATTAATTGATATCAATATTCACATAATTACATTTGGCATATCTGTCTTATTAAATTAATTGACAATCCTGCTTAATTAAATTAATTTATTGGTGAGTCGAATACTCACATCATAGAGTTAGAAGCATTTAAAAGATAGATTTTCATATATCATATTATCTTTTTCTCTTCTAAAAATATTGTCTTCTTTTTTCTTTTAATATAATTCTATTATTAAATAGTACAACTTATGAGTTTTAGGATGGTTGTATGAAAACTTATTCCATAAGTCCCGCACAATTTATCATTCAACCAATACTCAAATTTTATAAAGTTTTAATTTTAGTATTATTTAAAATTACATTAACCTCATTTTCAAATCATATTTTAGATGGAAAAATATCCGGAGTTGGTAGTAGCAGCTCTAACTATATTCATGCAAAATAAATATATAATGGAGGAACAAATGCCTAGCCTAAAAAGATATTTTCTTGTTATTCTGGTTGTAAGCATTATTATCTTATTAAATGGATGCAAGAAGGATGATAGTAATCCAACTGCATCAGGTGATGAACTGGTGGGAACTTGGGTATTAACAAAAGTTATTGTTACCGCCCCGCAAGGAAAAATAAATATGACTCCACAGGAAGCCGGTCTTACAATGACAGTATCATTAAAAAGCGATAGAACATATCAGCAGACACAAACAACTACACAAGGGGGACAAACATTCGAGAACGGAACGTGGAGTGTTTCTAATAATACATTAACTGCAAAAGCTGCTTCCGGGAATACACAGTCGTTCCCGTATCGGGTTACAGGAAATACTTTACAGTTAGATACTGCAACTACAGACCCCTCAACTGGGGCACTGTTACCTATGACACTTGAATTTACAAAACAATAATTTTTTAATTGAATTAGACTTCGATTGATATCAGAAGTAAAATTGAAATAAGCCGGAGTACTATCTGGCTTATTTAATTGTTGTCAATTATCTATTTGCAGATTTTCGTAACTCATCGCATTCCATTTCTTATTTATTTTGAAAAAAATCTTTATAGTCATATCATTTATTTTGTGGGCAGTCTAAAAAAAATTATTACGTGGTAGATCAGATTAATCATAAAAAATTAGAAATTAACTTGAGGTAATTGAAGTTTATTTTATATTAATGTATTGTAAATATTAATTATCAGTGAATTGCCATGTTACAGAATAGTAAAATTCAAAAAAGAATATTAATTGTAATTGGTTCCGAAGAAGTTAAACAGAATTTAACGGAAATATTGGAGCAAAATAATTATAATGTAACAGTAGCCCCCAATGGTTATGATGGGTATAAATATGCAATTAACGACCCGCCAAATTTAATAATTGCAGACATTATTATACCTAAAATGAATGGACTTGAAATGCTTAAGCTTGTAAGAGATAATTCATTTACATCCGAAATTCCTTTTATATTTTTAACAGAAAAAGCTGCAACAATAGACCGACGTATTGCCATGAACTCCGGTGCAGATGATTTTTTATCTATTCCTTTCAAAAACGATGATATCCTTACTTCTATTAAAACCAGATTGGAAAAAAAAGAAAAGATTGATTTAAAGTTTAATAAGGTTTTTAAATCTATTTCTGGTAACATACCGCACGAGTTAAGAACTCCTTTAACTTCAATAATTGGATTTACTAATACATTGATGGAGGAAATTAATACTCTTTCAAAAAATGAAATGATTGATATGCTTTACACCGTAAAATCTGCTGCATTAAGACTTCATAAGACAATAGAAAAATTTATAATTTTTTCGTCTACAGAAATAATTAATATGGATAAAACAAGTCATGAACATTTATTATCAAAAGTTACCGAGGTAAATGCATTTCTTTTTTATCCGGTTATAAATCAAAAAACAAGTAATGAAGATAAATCACCTACATTAAATCTTAAAACCTCGGTAAGTAAGATTATGATAGCCGAAGAGCATTTCAACATTATTATCGGAGAACTTATTGAAAATGCGGTCAAATTTTCTTACCAGGATAAACCGATTGATATTTATTCTGAAGATGACGACGATACATACACAATTGTAATTAAAAATTACGGAAGGGGAATGATGCTGGAAGAAATAAATAGTCTGGCACCATTTAGTCAGGTTAATCGTCAGAAATATGAACAGCAGGGAAACGGTTTAGGATTAATGATAGTCAGCAATCTTTCGAATTTTTATAATGCAGAATTTAATTTATCAAGCATTCCAAACGAATATACTTCAGCATCGGTAAAATTTCGAAAACAAAAATCTTAACGATATATTCTCAAATACATTTCGATTTTCATCTTAACAAAAATTAAAATACTAAGATTAGTGATTTGTCTGTTCGGAAGTATGATTTATGTTTTGTACTTCTCCCCTTAGTGAAAAAGGGAGAAGCACAAATTGTTTACTTATATCTGTACATGCGAATAAGAAATTACATTCGGATTATTTCTAATTGCTTCTAACATTTCTCCCGTGGCTGCACTTCTTAATTTCATTGTACAGCAAGCAACAAGTCCGCCGTCGAAAATAATATTCTCAATTTCCTCTAAATTAATATCACCTTCTCTTAAAACATCCATAATTGAAGCAAGAACACCAGGTTTATCATAGTGCTTAACAACCAATTGAAAATGGGCATCGGTTACTTTTGCGCGGTTAACCCAATGAGCAATAACGCCGCTGTTAATGTATTGAAGAATAATATTTACGGTTTCATCGGCTACAGCATTTTGTGCTTGTTCAGTTGATGCACCTATATGATGTGTAACGTAAACATTGTCTATTTCCTGAAGTTTGGAAGAAACCGGTCCGGATTTATCTTCCGGTTCACCTTTAAACACATCGAGACCAACTTTTAATCCTTTTTCTTTAATAGCTTTAATTAAAGCATCTTCATCAACAACCCCGGCTCTTGATGTATTAATAAAGATCGCTCCTTTTTTCATGTAGCCGAACATATTCTCGTTGAATAGATTTTTTGTTTCCGGAGTTTGCGGTAAGTGAACAGTTACAACATCTGCAATCGGAAGTACTTTATCAAACTCAGAAAAATCTTTAACGCCGTAACCTTCAATACGTGTAATATCTTTTGCATAAATATTCATACCTAGTGCTTGAGCGCGTTTTGCAACCTCTTTGCCTATTGCACCGTAGCCGACAATGGCTAATGTCTTTCCAAAAAGTCCTTCTGCTTTTGAATACTCGCCCTTGTTCCATTTTCCGGCTTTGAAATCTGCAACGTTGTGCGGAATTCTTCTATCGAGTGCTAACATTAAACCGATTGCAAGTTCCGCAACTGCAATTGAATTTTTACCGGGACAGTTGGAAACATAAACTCCTTTTTTGTTAGCTGAAGCGATATCAATATTGTTTACACCGGCACCTGCACGAACAATTAAATTAAGCTGTTTAGAATCTTCAATTGTTTTTGCATTTACAACTGTTGAACGAACAACAAGGCAATCAACATTCTTTGCTGCTTCGGGAAGATCATTTTCGCCTAACTTCGGTTCATAAATAACTTCAATCTCAGCGTCCTTCAATCTCTGAATGTACAGCTCAGGAAATTTGTCTGCGATTAATACTTTCATTTTCATATAGTCACCTTTTTATTTTTTATCAATAGACCCTTTAATTCATCACCTCCCTTTTTGGGGAGGAAGGGTGGGGCATTTATTTCATCATAGGAATTTTTACAGAAAACTTTTTCGCATTATCAATAGCTTGCTGATATCCGGCATCTGCGTGGCGTGCTATTCCCATTCCCGGATCGTAAGTTAAAACTCTTTCAAGCCGCGCCTCTGCTTCTTTTGTTCCGTCGGCAACTACAACCATTCCTGCATGAATTGATTTTCCAATTCCAACACCGCCGCCATGATGTACAGAAACCCAGCTTGCACCGCCGATTGCATTTAACAATGCGTTAAGAATAGGCCAATCTGCAATTGCGTCACTCCCGTCTTTCATTGCTTCTGTTTCTCTGTTTGGAGAAGCAACCGATCCGCAATCAAGATGATCTCTGCCGATTACAATCGGTGCTTTTACTTTTCCTTCTGCTACAAGATGGTTAAAAATCTTTCCCATCTTTGCGCGTTCGCCGTAACCGAGCCAGCAGATGCGTGCGGGCAATCCTTGAAAGTGGACTTTCTTTTGAGCTAATTCAATCCAGCGAATGAGTGCTTTATTCTCCGGAAAAGTTTCGATCACAGCTTTATCAGTTTCGTAAATATCTTTTGGATCACCGCTTAGTGCAGCCCAACGGAACGGACCTTTGCCGTCACAGAATAGAGGACGAATATATTCCGGAACGAATCCGGGAATATCGAAAGCATTTTCTAATCCGTTTTCTTTTGCTTCTCCGCGGATGTTGTTGCCGTAATCGAAAGCTACAGCACCTCTTGCCTGGAATTCAAGTATAGCTTTAACGTGTTCAACAATTGTTTTTTGGGAAAGTGAAATGTATTTGCTAGGATTATTTTTTCGAAGATCTAATGCTTCATCTAAACTCATTCCCATAGGAACATACCCATTGAGAGTATCGTGAGCAGAAGTTTGATCAGTTAAAATATCTGGAGTGATTTTTCTGTCTAAAATTTTGGGGAGAATTTCTCCTGCATTGCCAAGCAATCCAACCGAAAGAGGAATCTTTTTTCCTTTTGCATCAAGAACAAGTTTTAACGCTTCATCCAAATCCTCAGTCATCACATCAAGATAACCGGTATCAATTCTTTTTTGCAATCTTGTTCGGTCAACTTCAATTCCAAGAAAGGCAGCACCGTTCATTGTTGCGGCTAATGGTTGTGCGCCGCCCATTCCGCCTAATCCGGCAGTTAGTAATAATCTTCCGCTTAATGTAGAATTGAAATGCTGTCGTGCGCATTCAGCAAATGTTTCATAAGTGCCTTGCAAAATTCCTTGTGTGCCGATGTAGATCCAACTGCCGGCTGTCATTTGTCCGTACATTGTTAGACCTAGTGAATCAAGTCTGCGGAATTCATCCCACGTTGCCCAATCGGGAACAAGCATTGCGTTGGAAATTATTACACGTGGTGCATTCTCGTGTGTCTTAAAAATAGCAACAGGTTTGCCGGATTGAACTACAAGAGTTTCATCGTTTTCTAAATTTTTTAGCGAAGAAATTATTGCTTCATAAGATTCCCAGTTGCGGGCAGCTTTTCCCGAACCGCCGTAAACAATTAAATCTTCAGGCCGTTCAGCAACATCCGGATCGAGATTGTTCATCAGCATTCTCATTGCCGCTTCTTGAATCCAACCTTTACAACTTATTTTAGAACCGGTTGGTGCTTTAATAATTTTTTCTTGTGTTTTCATTTAATTGCTAAAATGAATTTCTAAAAGATTTTTGTATTGGTTGTAAGCAGATTTGTAAAGCCATCGTTTAAGAAAAAATCCTTTGGTGATCTGCTTTTTCATGTGATCAACATTTTCTTTAAGACGGAAAACCAGTTTGGTCTTTTCATCTTTTGTTAGTTTAATTTCATCTGTTGGATCGTTGACCTTATCAATTATGGAATTAAACGTGCGAAGATCGGAATAAAATCTTTCATCAGCAGACATTTGCTTCTGAATTGTTTTACAGAATTGAAGAAGGATTTTTTTCTCGTTCTTATCGAGTTGAAACGAATAATTTTTAAAAAGTGGTTTTGCCATAAACGAATTATACTTTTAGTGAAAGAAGTTTTTCCCGCATCTTTTGGAAACCGGGTTTGATAATATTATAAATGTATGGTAATCTTTCTTTGTATGGAATGAAGGAAGATTTCATTGCGTTGATATTTAATTTTTCAATATCATCCAACGTTAAGCTGAACATATCGGTTGCGATCAAATATTCTTTGGTAAGAGTTGTATCGCTCATCAAACGATCGTCTGTGTTCAGAAAGACTCTGTACTTTTCTTTATAAAGTTTTATGAAAGGATGATTTTCCATTTTATCAATTGCACCGGTGTGGACATTGCTTAATAGATTAATTTCGAGAGGAATTCGAGTATCTAAAATATACTGAGCAAGATCGCCAAGTGAAACAATATTGCCGTCTTTATCGAAATGCATGTCTTCAATTAAACGTGTTGCATGCCCGATACGGTGAGCGCCGCAAAGTTGTATAGCCTGCCAAATTGATTCTTTACCAAATGCTTCTCCGGCATGAATAGTAATATTAAAATTCTCCCGCTTGATGAATTGAAATGCATCAATATGTTTCTTAGGAGGATAGCCGCCTTCTTCACCGGCAAGATCAAATCCTACAACTCCTTGTCTTCTAAAATTAACGGCAAGTTCTGCAATCTCTAAAGTATTTTTCATATTACGCATACCGCAAAGAATCAAACCATATCCAACACCAAAATCTCGTTTTCCTTTTTCCAATCCCTCCAGAACGGCTTTAATAATATCTTCGTAGTAAAGTCCTTTCCCTGTGTGGAAAACCGGTGCGAAGCGGGTTTCAACATAACAGACGCCGTCTTTCTTCATATCTTCCATCATCTCATATGAAATTCGTTCGAGTGCTTCTTTGGTTTGCATAACTGCGCATGTATGTTCAAATCCTTGAAGATATTCTACAAGATTTCCTTTATTTGCACCGCGGAAGAACCATTCGGAAAGTTCGCCCGGATCTGATGTAGGAAGTTTTGTGTACTTCAGTTCGTTTGCTAATTCAATTATTGTTTGTGTTCTAAGACCGCCGTCAAGGTGATCGTGTAATAATACTTTTGGAACGCTGCGGATGATCTCTTCTGTTTTCATGTTTATTCCTTTATTTTGGAAGTCCATTCCTTCGGAACAAAATTATTCTTTTGTGTTCCGAAAATCAATTAAGTTTAGCTGGTTTTAAGAAATGAAATTATAGATATGAATTTTTGGTAGAATACTTTAATTAGTAAGTCACCTTACGCAAAAATATGAAAGATGAATAACCACGACTTTTAAGTCGTGGGTCAAATTCCCAAGAAATACAGCGGGCTTTAGCCCAAAACAGATGATTAATGTGGCTAAAGCCAAAGATAGTAGGGCTTAATTTTCCACGCCTGAAAGTCGTGGCTATTTATAATATTAATATTGCGTAACATAAATTATTCATTCAAAATTAATATTCTTGTAATTGATGCTGCATATAAATGGACTAATTTAACCTTGACTTGCCTATCTCAAATTGGTTATTTTTGTTCGCATTAATTATGAAATTTTTTTATTAATTGGAGCATCAATGAAAAAAGCATTTATTTATTTGAGTATTTTGACAATGGTCTTGGGTATAACCGCCTTTGAATGCGGTTCTGCGGAATTAGAAGGCGCTAAGTTATACATCAGACAAAAACAGTACGATAAAGCTAAAGAAGTTTTATTAAAAGAAGTTGCTAAGAATCCGGCAAGTGATGAAGGATGGAGTATGCTTGGAAAACTTTATTCGGAAGAAGGAGACATTCCCAAAATGCTGGAAGCTTTCGATAAATCTCTTGCAGTCAGCAAAAAATTTGAAGTTGAAATAAAAGATTTTAGAAAATATTCATGGGCTACCAGTTTCAACAAAGGAGTATCATACTTTAATTCTGCTGTAGCAACTACAAAGCCAGACAGTATAAACATATTTTTTGAAAAAGCTGTTGAACAATTTAAGTATTCGATTTTGTGCGAACCAGATTCTACAATTGGTTATGAAAATATTGCTGCAGCTCATCTGAATATGGGGAAAAAAGAAGAAGCAATTCCGGTATTAGAAAAATTGACCAAGATTGGTAAACCTGCCTACTCATTTTCAAGATTAGGGGCGATATACTTAATTAAAGGCACAGATTTAATGGATGATTTTAGAAAATCTAAAAGTAAAGCAGATAGCGTTAATGCTTTCGAATGGTATCATAAAGCAATATCGGTTTTAGAAACCGGCAGAGCAAAATTTCCGACTGATGCAGAAATTCTTCTACAATTAGGTAATGCATATTATTCATCAGATAAAATTGATGTAGCAGAATCTTCTTTCAAAGATCTCGTTGAAAAAAATCCTGCAAATAAGGAATTAAGATATGCATACGGCGTGGTATTACTAAAAGGACGTAAATACACCGAAGCAGCTTCTCAATTAGAACAAGTTGTAAAAATGGATGAGAATAATATTGATGCTTGCTATAATCTTGCAGCAACGTATATAAATTGGGGAAATGATCTTAGAGATGAAGCTTTGAAAAAAGAGAATAATGATAAGTCGTATCAACAAAAATTTAAATTAGCAGCGCCGCTCTTAGAAAAATATTTATCCGTTAAACCTAATGATGCTCGTGTTTGGTTAAGCTTGGGACAAGTTTATGCACATCTTGGTATAGAAGATAAATCTAAAGCAGCATTCAAAAAAGCAGATGAGAATAAATAATTTTTTGTAATTTATTTTATTTCAGCGAGGCTGTATCAAATTGTTAGGAAATTACTTTTGAGATAGCCTCGTTTTTTATGAAGAGCCCCAAGGTAAAAAAAATGAAACAGAGGAAAAAATGAATCAGAATAATGATCCAAATGCACAGCAGATAAACATAGAACTCGGTGAAAAAGAAGCTGAAGGAATTTATTCAAATCTTGCAATCATAACTCATTCACCAGCGGAATTTGTAATTGATTTTACACGCGTTGTACCAGGTGTACCTAAAGCAAGAGTGTTATCTCGAATTATTACGACACCTCAACATGCAAAGATGTTAATGCGTGCATTAAAGGACAACATCGAAAAGTTTGAATCGCGTTTTGGTGAAATTAAGATTGATAATCAACCCTCTCCGCAATTTGGTTTTATAAGTGGTGATAAAAACGAAAAAGTGAATTAAAGAAAAAGGTCGAATGTGCTAACACAGCTCGACCTTTCTTTTAGCTTTCCGATAAATAATTTTCTTAGAAAACTTTTTTATCTTACTAACCGGAAGAGTTTCCTTATTTCATCAGCAATAGCTTTTTTGTTGAATTATAGTTTGGCGTAGAAAGTTGATAGAAATAAACTCCACTCGGTAAATTACTAGCATCAAAATTTACTTCGTGATGCCCTGCTTCAAATTCTCCATCTACTAAAGTTGAAATTGCTCTTCCAAGAATATCATAGACGGTTAGCTTAGCATTTGTTCTTTCTGGTAATCCGAATCTCAACTTTGTTGTTGGATTAAATGGGTTCGGGTAATTTTGAAATAATTCATAATTCAATGGAATTACAAACTCATTTAATAAATCAGTAGTTGGTTTATAGGTTTCCATTCTAAAAACCGTTCCATTTTCTGGTAAAGTTGCATTTAGATTATTGGGCCAGTTTGCTGCTGATACTGAACCACCATTCCAATTCACAAGTACAACTCTTGCCATTATTTCAATCCCTATTCCGCTATTAAATCCTGAAGCAACTACGGCGTTATATCCACTTGTACCGGGTGTATGATCAGCCACATCATAAATATAGATCCAATCAGTTTCAGGATCGTTATCACCGCCAGACAAAGTATGATCTACTTTATCAAGATCAAATACTTCATTAGCATTTGCGTCAAATATATATGCAACTAATTTGTAATCATCAGTTGGATCGTTTGGTGTTCCAATACCTGTGTTCCAAAGTTCGAACGGAAGCTGGACTATACTACCGCTTGAAAATGCCATTTTACCTTTACTTCCAGCTGTAGTAAAACGGATTTCGAAATCATAAGGAATAATTTTAGGCCAGTTAGCACCAGCACGTGTAACACGAGATATAAAGTATGCGTATGATATATCCATCGTTGGAGAAGTATTGCCTGTAGCTATACCCCAGAGCGAAGTGTTAGTGCTTTGTTGACCCGGTTGTGGACGATCCCAACCATTATAAAAAGGAAATCCGTTTGCATTGAATGCAAAAGTGCCCATATTAGGAGTTGCTAAAACTCCACTGGCATTAGCGGTGACAATAAAATATTTGAAATCATTGATCTGAGATTGAGACATGGCAATTTGAGAAAATACGGTAATCAGTGATAAAAGAGATAACATTTTTTTCATACAAACCTCCATTCATTTTAGAGTTTTATCTATCGGAGAAATTTATTCCATGATGAATATGTTCATTAATAAATATGAGGAAGACCAAAAGATATTTCCGGACGATAAATGGGAGAGAATATTAAATCATTATTATTTTAACAATTATTTATTCCTTTTTCAAACTCCGTTTCAATTATAACTCACCGATTGCAAAGTAACTTCCAACAATACTTTATTGATATTGCCCGAAAGCATTTGAATAAAAGGTCCGAATACCTCAAGAGGTTTATCAGCCAACTCTTGCTCGCTTTTTATATTTGCCGAAAAATAAATTGTGTAGTTCTCGTTATTGCTGGAAATTTCCAAAGAGAAATAGTAAACACCGGCGATTGTTCCTTTGTAATCACTGCGTGATTTTCTGTTTATAAAAAATTCTTTCGGCAGACTTACGCTTATTACAAACTTCTTTTCTGTTATCTCTTGTTTTCCACTGCCGGCATTTTCTTCTGCCGGAATCATTTTAACCATGAACTGACCGAGTGAATCTGTTAAACCCGTTGCAAAAGGTTCGTTTTGCGAATCTACCTTAACAGAAATTTCTGAACCAAAAACGTGTTCTTCAAAAATTTTTTGCTGTGCTGGTAAGTTTTCTTGGCTGAGAAAAAGGATAAATGCAATCAAAAAGAATTCTTTTATTAATTCAGTTTTCATTTTTCTCCCAATTATTTATGAATCACTTTTACCGCTAACAGCAAAGGAACCTCTGTTATTTGTTTTTGGTTGATTCCATTTCAATATGTAATCAAAAGGTCTTGGTGTTTTAAATGTAAATTTGGCAGTAAGAGTTTGAGTGGTTCGAACCGATTTTGCGTCGTTTAGGTTGCTGATGATACTTCCACCTGGCAGAGCTGATGTTATCTCAAAAATAAAAGTACCGCTTACTGGTGCCGGTAAACCTTCTTGAAAATCGAAAGTGAATTCGCCATCGGGATTTGTAACACATTGAGCAATAAAAACATTTCCGGCTTGCAATTTTACTGTAATAGGTATGTTTGCCACACTCTGTTGAGCAATTGAAATGGATGAAGCTAACAGAAGACAAGTGACGAATAACGATTTAGTGTATTTCATTATTTACTCCTGATAATTTATTTTATTCCTTCATCGTTAATTCCGTAGTTATTTACGGAAGTAGAAGTATTTTGTAGAGAAATAGTAACATTTGGACTATTCGGGTTTTTTAGGAGAAGCGTGTACGGTCCGAATCTTGTTCCAGTTTTAGTAACAATCTCAGATTTGTCATCAATATTATTGATAACTATCTTAAAATTACCTCTAGTGGATTCAGTTCCATTTTTTAAATTGCATGAAAAATTAAGCGTTAATGCCGTTCTAACATTTGTTGCTTTTGTTAATGTAGTCTTTGGAATTTTTGTTTCTATAAACCCTACCGGGACAGTAACAAAAACTTTCAATTTGTACGGCGATAGTTTTGCGCTTGGATTGGATCTTAGTGCAATTTTGTCCATAAGTGGAGCCGGTAATGCTAATAAGTATTGCCCGTTACCACCTGTTCCACCTGAACAACAGGCTATAGGTTCATCATCCGGTTCAAGTTCAATATAAATTTCTCCGCCAGTTACTGGGTTGCCAATATCCATTCTAACTATTGTTGAAGTAGAAGACGTAAATAATAAAATGGTGATAAATGCAAGAAGATAAGAAATTAATCGTTTCATTTTTCCTCCATTAAAAAATATTTTATGCTACTTGTTTCTCAAAACAAAATCCCTACAGTTTTATTTACTCATTTAATGCTTTTATTTGCCTTGGTCTTAATTTCTAATAATTGAATAACAAAAACAGCGTTCTCTTCCATATTACTATATGAGCTATGGTATGGTCCTCCCAATGATTTAACTGTTGGCAAATATGTTATATTCTTTGTGTTAGTTTTTCCACCTGCTTTAATTATTAATTGACAGGGCACAGGAGTTACATTTTTTGATAAGTACTCGGGAAATTTTATCTTGATACTAATTGTAAGTTTTTTAGGAATTTTCATTCCTGGGGGAAGAGAAAATGAAAATATGCCGTTTTGGTCTGTAACTCCACTCGAAATTGGTACATCATTCGGCTCTTGTTCAACAAGAATTTCCGCGCCTGGAACAGGTTCGCCTATATCCATTCTAACTATTGTTGAAGTAGAAGACGTAAATAATAAAATAGTGATAAATGCTAAAAGATAAGAGATTGATCGTTTCATATTTCCTCCTGCTAGATTATTAATTTTTCCGGGCAATACAATATGAGAATAGAAGAACGGAATTATTTAATTTATTAAGTAAAGAATATTCTCGAGCAGAAAAGAAAAAACAGAAATCTATACAGAAATTTCAATTGTTATTATGATCTTTATGTGAACGGGAGAAGAGAGTTCAGCCAAAAATTACATATCAAATATCTTGAACAGTTTTATTACATTCAATGGAAATCAATTCAGATAATTTATCTCACAAACTTATTGTGATTTACATTACCAAATCCCTCTTGTGTTATATGTTAGAAATATTTAGTTTGATTCAGAGATTAATAAGAGTAGCATTCCAAAAAAGAAAAAGGAGCAGTGATAATGAGAAGACTAATTGTAATGCTCATACTATTCATTTCACTTATCTTTCCAAACCATGTAAGTTCTCAGCAAGCAAGTATATCCTTAGAGTTATCGGATCTAACAAATCTTGATCTTGGCGGATTAGTTATGTCAGGGGGACTATCCAACCAGCCAAGGATTGCCAGAATTGTAATCTTACCGGAAAACAAAGAAGTTCATATTGAATTAGTTGCCGTCTGGAAAAAAGATGCAAACAGTAGTTTCAGACAGCTACTAGCTTTTAGATCCAATACTTTTTTATCACGGGTTGTTTTCAATGATGAGTTTGGAACTATAATTAAAGGAACCGGAACCTGGGATAAAGATTTAATAAGCGATTTAGTTTCTAAAGGTAAACCAACCGGTATTCTTGGTTTAACTGTACGTTTGTTTGATAAAAACAATTTGATATTAGGTCAGGATTACAAAGAATTAGTTTTTCTAAATCCCTCACCAACTATTTCAATTATTTCTCCACTCGAAGGAAATGCTTACGATGTAGGTTCCGTTGTTGCTATATGGACCCCGGTTCAAGGTGCAACAAGTTATAAGATTTTAGCCAATGCAGTTCCGGATGGAAGTTCAAGTGCAGAAGCAGCATTGAAAGGTTCTAATCCATTAATTGATAATAGAGATGTTAGCGACATAACAAGTATTGATCTGAGAACTATACTGAATCGCGAATGGATTGGCGGGCAGAAGATTGTATTAACAGTTACAGCAATCATAACCGGCACAGGAGGAGGCAGTTCGTTTTCAAGTGTACCGGTTACATTTCTTTTAAATAAAGCCGGTGAAGTTTCTACATCAGTAATTAGTCCCGAGTTATTAAAACTTGTTGAAGTGATCAATGGTCAAGTTAGTCAAGACTTTATTAACAGAATTATGAGAGGTGAAGTTTCTATTGAAGGAATTACTGACGAGGCAGATCAAAATGTTGATCAAAATGATTTGCAAAGAATACTTACCAATTTGCTGGCAAATAGAGAATCAATTATTTCAATTAGATTCACTCCTAAAAACTAAGACTGGAAATGACATGAGAGCTAAAAGTTTAATTTTCATTTTTATACTCCCAATTGTTTTCGGATTTACATCAGACAAAGTATTAAAGTCTGTTGATGATACTCCAGTTGCATTAGTAAAAAAGATCATCAAAGATGTAACATATAAGAAAGCCGGTGTATCCGATTGGGAGCTGGCTAAAACCGGGTTACCGCTAAAAAACGACGAGGAAGTTAGAACCGGATCAAAATCTTTAGCTCTGATTTTATTTTCCGATGGTTCAGGATTGTTGAGAGTCAGAGAAAATGCAATTCTTCATATTTACGGAGCTAAGGATGGAAAGAAGCTCAACAAAAATACTGATATAGAGAAAGGATTAATTGGATTTGATGTAAAGAGGCAAGGGGACGAAGAATTTAAGTTTACTACACCCACAGTTGTGGCTTCTATCCGAGGGACATCAGGATTTGTAGATGTAGATGATAATAAAAATACAACCTTCTTTTTAGAAAGCGGAACTGTAGAAATTGAATCAAGAAAAGACGAGAAAAAATCCGGAACGGTTACAGGCGGCAATACTGCTAAAATTGATTCCGAAGGAAATATCATAATCAATCCAAATTCAGATGAAGATATTAAGAAAAACGATCAAACAAGATCGCTTACAACGAAGAAAGTATTTATTAAAACTAATCGAGGTACAGTTGTATTAGAATATTATTCATCCGGAAATTAATTGATAAATAAAGTCCCTTAAAAATTTTGAGAAAAGAATTATGAGCAGAAAAAAATATTTCGGCATAAACTTTTTATTCATGTGCCAATTTGTAATCTTTTTTATTCTTGCAAACGGGTTCGTATCCGGACAAATAAGCAATATTGTATCATTGGTACGTGTAAGCGATGCAAAAGAACAGATGCCGATAACAATAACAGCAGATCTTTTTTCAACAGATAATATTTCTTCGATCAATATTGCTTTTAGATCATTCGGTCAAACCGAATTCCGGAAAAGTGAAATGATCATAATGGGCAACTCAGCAAAAGTTACTATCCCTGCTGAAGCTGTTGCACCGCCATTTCTGGAATATTATCTTTTTATTTCATTGCGTGATGGTTCTACACAAACATATCCTGTCGGAATACAGGAAGGAGTAGCTCCATTACAAATTTCTGTTTCATCATTTTCTGAAAAGGATAAAGAAATTCTTCTGCTTAGTCCTACAATTGGAGAAATATTAACACAACAGGAATTAATGATTTCGGTTTCGTTTATAAAAGCTCCGGATAATATTGATGCTTCAAAGACTAAAATATTTATTAATAATGAAGATGTTAGTTCACAAGCTGTTTATACGGGCGATATTCTTGTTGTCAGCGGTGAAAATCTTCTTGGAGAATTAAAAATTGGTCCCGGTTTGCTTAGAATAGATGTTTATGATAAAGAAGGAAATTTATATCATACAATCTCAAGAAACTTCCGTCTGAGTAGTACGGATATAGCAGATGTTTTTTGGAGCTACAACGGTTCCTTAAAAGGTGAATCAAGAAGCGAACAGTTTAATTCCCAATCTACCTGGTATAATAATATTACTGCAGATATAAATGCCGAAACGGGGAATTGGTCCGTTAATGGTAATGCTTACATCACTTCGGAAGAAGTTAGTGATCAGCAGCCGTACAACCGATACAGTTTATTCTTAAAAGGTGGCGATTGGTTGGAATTGCAAGCGGGTGATGCCTTCCCTCGTTTTCCAAATTTAATTATGGATGGTAAAAGAGTTCGCGGATTTAACGGTTCATTGAATTTTGGATCCTTAAATATTCAAACAGCGTACGGAGAAACTGAACGCTCTATCGAAGGTAAATTAATTGAAAAATTTCCTTCGGATGATCCGGCTACTCTTGAGAGTGATGTAATTCCTATTAATGCAAAAAGATACATGTTGCCTTACGGCAGAGTTGAGCTTGGTACATTTAAGAGAAAAGTTTTAGCTGTTCGACCTTCGTTTGGAAGCGGAGAAAATTTTCAACTTGGATTTAGTTATTTACATTCTAAAGATGATGTTGGTTCAATTGAATTTGGAGCCAGACCGGAAGAAAATCTTGTTCTCGGTACTGATCTTATGTTAGCATTCGACAGACAGAATATATTGTTTACATCTCAAGCTGCTGTTAGTCTGAATAATAAAGATATTTCTTCAGGAACATTGACCGATAAACAGATTGATGAAATATTCGGTAGCAACAGTAACTTTAGCGTAGATCCTAACGATGTTAAAAGAGTTAGAGATTTAATCGGAAATTTTATTACAGTAAATCAATACTTAGGTCCGTGGAATCCTCAAGAGTTTGCATCTCTTGCTGCGGAAGCGGCACTAACGCTTAATTATTTCAATAATAATGTTAAAGCTTCTTATATCTACCGCGGCAATGATTTTCAATCGTTCGGTCAATCATTTCTACGGACAGATGTTAAAGGTATTAATCTTGTGGATAGAATAAGAATGATTGACAATAAACTTTTCTTATCAATCGGTTATGAGGAGCTGAAAGATAATCTTCAAAAGACTAAAATTGCGACAACAACATTTCAAACTATTAATGCTTCTATTTCACTTTTCCCAAGAGCCGATTTTCCCAATATAACTTTAGGTTATACACGTAACGCTAACAATAACGGATTGAGCATATCCGATCCTCTAAAGAAAATGTATGTTATAGATGATATTACCAACCGTATTATGCTTCAGCTCTCTTATGATTTTAATGCGTTGGTAAAACATAATTCATCATTATCCTTTTCCACATCATCGAAAGATGATAACAGTATGATGAACATAGACGCAAAATTCAGCATGGGCTCTCTAAATGTTACAAGTTATTGGACCTCACAATTGACTTCTTTATTCGGCATTGTTGTTAATAACAGTGAACTGTTTGGAAAAACATCAAGTTATGTAACGCTGTCATTTGGAGGTAAGTATAAAATGTTGGAAAATAAATTACAATTATCCGCAACACTAAGTCCGAGCTTCGGAGATTTTAAACGTCAAACTCTCGAGTTTATTGCCGATTATAATGTGCTTGCAAATTTAAACCTAATGTTCCAGGCAAGATTGTTTAGAATACCCGGTGCTTCAACTAATTCTATTATTGGATTAGTTACACGGCTCACTATATAAGATGAAAATTTTGATATGAAGAGCGGTGCAGGTAAAAAGAAAGATTTTTTCAAAAAGATTTCAGTTGTACTAAGTGCCGCTCTTTTCACTATTATTCTCACTCAAGATTATATCTTTACTTTCGCTCCTCTAAAAGAACTTGAACTGAAATTAATTGATACGCGTTTTTCAAAGAGAGGACCTATTGGAAAAAAAGATTCTTCCAAAGTTATCATCATCGAAATTACACAAGAAACCTACGATCAAATTCCACCACCGAATAACAAAGCCCCATTGCCCCGATCAATTTATGCTAAAGCAATAAAGAATCTAACCAAAGCCGGTGCTAAAGCAATTGGGATTGATCTTATAATGTCGGGAGCAGATAAATATTCTGTAATGAATGATACAATGTTAATGCGAGCGATAAAAAAATCCGGTAAAGTAGTTGTTGCCGGTAAAATTGATGAAGTACGAGAAAAACAAATTGAAGATTCCACATATTCAATTACCAGTTATGCAAATTCCAATTACAACAAAATCAAATATAACTACGAAAGTATTTTTTATGATGCAGACAGCTCATTAGGAATTGTTCAAATGTCGCCCGATTTTGATGCCGTCTATCGCAGATATATGCCTTTCCGATGGACTGCAATAACTAACAAAAAAATCCCCAGTTTTGGATTCGCATTAATAAACAAGTATTTGGGCTTGAAAGGCACAGACACCGCGGTTGTGAGTGATGGCTTCTTCACTTTAGGAAATAGAAAAATTCCCAAGTACGACCGGACAAGTGTACTCATTAATATTTATGGGCCAAGCCGTACTTTTCAACACTTCAATTTGATTGATATAATAGATGATATGGATTTCAAGATAAAAGATGAAATTGAAAGCAGAATTGATATCAATCAATGGGAAATTTTGAATGAAGATTCTTCATACAGAAATTTATTTCGCGATAAGGTCTTCATCATCGGTTCGACAATGCCCGAAGATAAAGATGTTTTGGCATCTGCATTTGCAAAAGGTGAAAGAAAAGGTGATAATCAAATCAACGGTGTAGAATTCCATGCTAACATAGTTCAAAATATTTTAAGCAATAATTTTTTATCAGCTCAATCAAAAGGAAGTGAAATACTATTAATTATTATTCTTACAGTGTTATCATTCTATGTCTCTTATTTAGTTAGAAAGATTAAATTAAAATATGGTTTCATAATTGAGTTTCTCAATGTCCTAATGATTCTTTTTCTTGTCTTTGTGATTTTTGAATTGAGTATTTTTCTTTTTATTCACAACAAGATAGTGATTGCAATTGTTAGTCCATCACTTGCAGTAATCATTGGATATTTCAGCAGCACCGCTTATCATTTCTTGCTTGAACGCCAGCAGAATGTGATGATCAAAGGAATGTTCAGTCAATATGTCAGCAAAGAAGTTGTCAATCAGCTACTAATAGATCCGGAAAAATTACGTCTCGGCGGTGAAAGAAGAAATCTCTCTATTCTCTTTAGTGATATAGCGGGGTTCACAACTTTTGCAGAAAAAAAACAACCGGAAGAACTTGTAAGCTTCATCAATGAATTTTTGAGTGCAATGACTGATATAATTCTTGATCACAAAGGCACGCTCGATAAATATCTGGGTGATGCAGTAATGGCATTCTGGGGTGCACCACTTGAAGTGAAAGATCATGCATATGAGGCATGCGTAACAGCTTTACAAATGCAAGAGAAACTAGTTGAGATGAGAGAGAAGTGGACTAATAGTGGTGAGATTCCAATACGAATAAGAATCGGTATTAATTCGGGTGATGTTATTGTTGGGAATATTGGCGGTGAAAAACGTTTTGATTATACAGTTCTTGGAGATGATGTTAATCTTGCTTCACGTCTCGAAGGAGCTAATAAAGAGTACGGAACAAATATCATGATTAGTGATTCGACTTATGATCGCTGTAAAGATAAAATTCTTGTTAGGGAGCTGGATGTCATTCGCGTTAAAGGAAAGAGCGAACCGACTAAAGTTTATGAATTAATAAGTATTGTAGGTGATAAAAAAGCCGAAGAAGCGATTGAGAAAATGGATCTCTATTTCCAGGCAATTGATCTTTATAGACAAAAAAGTTTTGAACCGGCATTGGATTATTTCAAAAGGTCGTTTGAAAAACTTGGTGACTATCCTTCTAAAGTTTATATGCAAAGATGCGAGTTCTACCTGAAGAATCCTCTGAATGAAAATTGGGATGGTGTCTTTGAGATGAAAACGAAATAAGAGTTATTTCCTTTAAGAATGTAATAGCCTTTTCTAAATAAACCGTCCAAATAGTTAAATCCGAGATTGTTTTGATCTACATGCCGTCAATAAGATGAATATTGAATCATTTGTAATTTTCAAATTTTTTCTCTATCATTCAATTGTTCAATTGAATAAATGGGTTATATGACAGGCAGAGAATTTAAAGACCTCACTTTCGAGCACTTTGCTAAAATAGCAAATGCCTTTTCAAGTCCCAAAAGACTTGAGATAATTGATCTCCTTTCTCAAGGAGAAAAAGATGTTGATACTTTGGCTAAAGAAACAAATATGAATTTTGCTAACGCTTCAAGACATCTTCAGCTTCTGAAATCTGCAAACATCGTTAAAAGCAAAAAAGAAGGTATTAGGGTTATTTATTCATTATCAACCGATGAAGTGATTGTCTGTTGGAAAAACTTACAAAACTTAGCCGAAAAAACTGTTGCAGAGTTAAGAGATATAGCTAAATCTTTCATGGATCAAAGGTTGGTGCTTGAGCCGATCTCAGCATCGGAACTGCATTTGAAAATTCATAATGAAGATATAATTGTTATAGATGTGCGTCCTAAAGAGGAATTTCTCAATGGGCACATTCCCGGAGCTGTATCTATTCCTCTAGCAGAATTAAATGAAAAGATTAAGGATTTACCGGCAGGCAAAGAGATAGTTGCTTATTGTAGAGGAAAATATTGTGTACTTGCTGCCGAAGCATCAAAATTGTTAAGCTCGGAAGGATTCAAAACGACAATCCTTAAAGATGATGTTAATTCATGGCGTTTTGCCGGTCTTGAAGTTGAGAGATAAATTAAATGAAAAATCATGTCAACATATTAATTAGTGATCTTTTTTCTGATCCAAACTACATCGAAATACTTTGTTCTATTTATGAAAGTGAAGTTACTGCATCTTCAATTGCAAACTTGTTAGATCTTAATGAAGGAGAAGTTGTTCAAAAATTAGATATTCTTGTAAAGAAGAATTTGGTTTACCGCAAACCTAAAGAACAGTTCTATGTTTACTCTTTAGCAAATCCAAAAGTGTGTGATTCAATTCTTAGTCTTAAAGATTCCTTTCACAGCATTCGCATTGTTAAGTGATTAATACTTTTAGAAACCTAATAGAAGACCGGAGTTAATATGTATAAAGCAACAATTCTAATTCTTGGCGGTGGTGTTGGAGGTATTGTTACTGCTAATAATCTTAGAAAAAAATTGTCCAAAGAGTATAAAATTATTCTTATCGAAAAAAACAAAGAGCATTCCCTTGCAGCGTCGTATCTCTGGTTAATGGTTGATAAAAGAACTCCTTCTCAAATCTCATCTCCATTAAAAAAATTGATTTCGAGCGGTGTAGAAATTATTTATGAAGAAGTCCAAAAGATAAATACAGAAGAAAAATTTGTGTCGTTACCAAATAGCAAAATCAAATACGATTATTTAGTTATTTCTTTGGGCGCTGATTTTGAATATCCCACTCTTCAAGATGAATCAAAAGGAGATGACGTTTTTTCCTTTTATAATCTTGATGACTCAATAAAACTTCGTGATAAGTTAAAAAATTTCAAAGGTGGTAAGATTGCAGTGATGGTTTCATCTTTACCGTACAAATGTCCCGGTGCACCATTTGAAGCTGCAATGTTAATTTCCGATTTCTTCAAAAGGAAATCGGTAAATGTCGAAGTGAGCATATTTACTCCCGAACCCCAGCCGCTCCCTGTAGCCGGCCCGCAATTAGGGCAAGCAGTTATTGAACTTATTACATCAAAGCAAATCAATTTTTATCCTCTTCATAAAATTTCTTCAGTTGACACAATAAATAAAAAATTACTCTTTGATAACAATAATTCTTATAACTATGATTTGCTCATTACAATCCCTAATCATAAAGCGCCCAAAGTTATTGTGGAATCCGGGTTGAATAACGAATCCGGCTGGATTCCTGTTGACAGAAATACCTTGGAAACAAAATTTGAAAATGTTTTTGCAATAGGCGACATAACGACAATTCCGCTGCCGGGAAGATGGAATCCTGATAAACCAATGAATCTTCCTAAAGCCGGAGTATTTGCGCATTCACAAGCTATAGTTGTATCAGATATTATTTCTGCGCGGCTGCTTAATAAGAAACATCCTGAAGGATTTTGTGCTGATGGTTTTTGCATGCTCGAAGCCGGAGAAGAATTGGCAGGTTTTGCTTACGGTAATTTTTACGGCGAACCAAATCCCGATGTTAAATTAAAACAGCTTGGAAAAATTTGGCATATTTCAAAAGTTCTGTTTGAGAAATGGTGGTTAGCGCCTATTGGTTTTACTAAAGAACTTTACAAACAATTAATGATAATCGGGTCAAAACTTTTTGGCGTCCAAATAAAACTTTAAGATTTTGAAAGTAATATTACAGACTAATTTGAAAGAATAAAGAAAGGAATAAAAAATGAGAGCCAAAGTATCAACCATCTTAGTGATAATCATATTGGGAGGATTTGCACAAAAGGTTTTCTCTTATCCGCCGGCAGTCGGGATCTTAGGGAATGCAAAATCTTGTATGTCCTGCCATGTAAATAACGGACCCTGGTCGGATGAGAATAATACAATAATCGACATACTTGATAAAGAAACAATGAAGTCATTGCGCCGGTCGAACGGTACCTTCCTTCTCGAAGTAAAACGCGGAGAGCAAAAAACTGTTCTTACAGTTATTGGGCGAACAAAAGATGATAACTTGCCTGCTCCATTTAGGAATGCATGGACTTATGTTGACTCCTCAATGATCGGGACAAACTCGATTTCGAAATTTGTACCGGGCTGGGCTGTGAATCTACAAATGGCTTGCCGATTAGTTGGTGATGAACTAAAGGGTTTTGAGAATGCAGAAATAACTGCTCTGCCTATGACCGTTCAGCCGCTTTACGATGCTATTGATGGCGAGTTAATACTTCAGGGAATGATTACAAAAGGAGAATCCGTAAAAGGAAATGCTAAGATCGGTATGCTTGGAAATTACTTTGAACGTAAGGTGATTTTAAAGGTAATTGAATAGCGCCGGGAAGTATTTTCGGTGCAATCTGAACTATAATAATCCGGAATCAAGTATCAAGTATCCAGTATCCAAAATCTCAATTAAGAACTCAAATATAAAAATGGAGAACACTAATGAAGTATCTTTTCATAATTAACGATGCGCCTTACGGAACTGAAAAAGCTTATAATGCTTTACGAATGGCAATGCAGATTCAAAAAGATTTTCCGGAAAACGAAGTAAGAATTTTTTTAATGGCTGATGCTGCAACATGCGCTTTACCAAATCAAAATACACCAAATGGATACTACAACATTGAACGAATGTTGAAATCTGTAATCCTCAAAGGTGGACAAGTTAAAATCTGCGGTACATGCGCCGATGCACGAGGAATGAAAAATCTTCCATTAATTGATGGAGCGCAAATCAGCACTATGGCTGAATTAACTTCGTGGACTGTTGATTCGGATAAGGTAATTTCTTTTTAATAAAATTATTTATTGAAGCCCTTCAACTTTCTGAAGGGCTCGATTATTCTTATATTTTCATTATTCATTATGTTTTCTTTTTAACGATCCAATCGTAAACAGTGGGAAGAACTACTAAAGTTAAAAGTGTGGATGTTATAAGTCCACCTATTACGACAGTTGCTAATGGTCTTTGAACCTCAGCACCGGCGGATGTTGAAACAGCCATCGGTATAAAACCCAAACTTGCAACCAAAGCTGTTGTAATAACCGGTCGCAATCGTATTTCCGAACCCTTGAGCACAGCATCACGAATACTCATTCCTTCTTCAATAAGTTTATTGTAATAAGTAAGCATAACAACTCCGTTCAAAACGGCAACGCCGAACAGCGCAATAAATCCAACTCCTGCGGAAATTGAGAACGGCATCTCTCGCAGCCATAACGCCACGACTCCGCCAACTACGGCGAAAGGGATTCCCGTAAAAATTATAAGCGCTTGTTTTATTGAGTTGACCGAAGCAAATAGAAGCAGAAAGATTAATCCAAGCGCAATGGGAAGTACAATTGTTAATCTATCGCTTGCGCGCTGAAGGTTTTCGAATTCACCGCCGTATTTAATTTGATATCCCGCAGGCATTTTTATTTTTTCGTTTATCTTCTCCTGAAGTTCTTTTACGAAGCTTTCAATGTCTCTTTCCCTAATGTTACACTCTGTAACAAGCATTCTTCTTCCGGCAGAGTGGGAAATTTCCGCCGGACCTTCAATCATTACAAAATCAGCAATATCACCAAGCCGAATCATCGAAGAATTTAAAGTAGGGACGAGGAGATTTTTAATTTCCTCCACATTGTTGCTCGATTGCTTGTGTAGTTTAACAACAAGGTCGAATTGTTTTTCTCCCTCGTATATTTTACCAACGTTTATACCGGCAAGCGCAGTTTCAATTAACACATTTACATCTGAAACGTTTATTCCGTTACGTGCTATTTTTTCGCGGTCAATTACAATTCTTAATTGCGGCAGACCTTCAACTTGCTGCATTCTAATATCTTTTGCGCCTTCAATTTGTTTCATCAGTTCCGCAACATTGTTTCCGATACTTGCAAGAGTATCCAAATCTTCGCCGAAAATTTTTACACCCACATCTGAACGAACGCCCGCAATCAATTCGTTAAAGCGCATTTCAATCGGCTGAGAAAAACCTCCGCCAATTCCGGGAATACGGTTCATCACTCCGGTCATCTTTTCAATCATTTCTTCTTTTGTCTTTGCAGTTTTCCATTCTTCACGCGGTTTCATTTTAATATAAACATCGCTCTGGTAAATGCTCATCGGGTCGGTTGCAATTTCCGGGCGACCGGTTTTACTGACTACATTTATTACTTCGGGAATAGATTTTAATTCCGCTTCAAGCATTTGCGAAGTATGTATTGACTCTGTTAAAGAAATACTCGGCAGTCTCCTCAGTTCTATTAAAATATCCCCTTCGTCAAGCGTTGGAATGAACTCGCCGCCAAGCCGCGTAAAAAGTATAACCGAAGCAGAAAATAATACTACTGCGAAACCAACTACCAAAACTTTTTTATTCAAAGCTAAGAGAAGAGTTTTATTATATAGAGGTTTCAGAAATTTTATAACAGGACTTTCTTTTTCGGAAACTTTTCCTTTCTTAAAAAAGAATGTGCTTACTACCGGCACATAAGTTAGCGTCAAGAATAATGCACCGATCAAAGCATACACAACAGTGTAAGCCATCGGCTTAAACATCTTTCCTTCAATTCCTTCCAGCGAGAGTATAGGCAGATAGACAATAATTATTATAGCAACGCCGAATACTATCGGTCTTCCTACTTCATAAAATGAACTGATTAGAGTTTGATTAACGCTTTCCGTCTGTTCGCCTGAATGCTGCCTTTCGTGAAGTTTTCGGATTGAGTTTTCCATCATCACAACAGCTCCGTCAACTATAATACCGAAATCAATTGCGCCGAGCGACATCAAGCTGCCGGAGATTCCGTTTAGCTTCATCATAATTAAAGCAAACAACATTGAAAGAGGAATGACAGACGCAACAATAAATCCGCCGCGTAAATTCATTAAAAGAAGAAGGAGAATTAAGATTACAAACAATCCGCCTTCGGAAAGATTTTTTATTACCGTCTTAATAGTTCTGTCCACCAATTCGGTCCTTTCATAAAAGGGAACGATGCGCACACCAGTCGGAAGAGTTTTCTGAATTTCCGCAACTCTTTCTTTTACACGTTCGGTAACTATTCTTGCGTTTTCTCCCTTCAGCATCATTGCAATGCCGCTTACGATTTCAGATTTACCGTTCAAAGTAACTGCGCCCTGCCGGATTGCAGACCCTTCTTTTACTTCAGCAACATTTCTAACAAACACCGGCGTGCCTTCTGTTGACTTGATGATTATATTTTCAATATCGCTCATTGATTTGGCAATACCTTCTCCAACAACAACGTACTGTTCTTGTTTATGCTCTATGTATGCGCCGGGTGCATTTGCATTGTTGTTCGAAACCGCCTCGATTACCTCACGGATGGAAATGTTATAGTTGAAAATCTTTTGAGGGTCAATCAATACTTGATACTGCTTCAATTCTCCGCCGAATGTATTTACTTCTGCAAGTCCCGGCGTTCCGGCAAGCTGGCGCTTTATTATCCAGTCTTGAATTGTCCGCAAATCCATTGGCGAATATCCTTCACCAATAACCTCGTATTGATAAATCTCTCCAAGCCCGGTTGAAACCGGACCTAATTCCGGTTCCGAAAGTCCCGGCGGTAAATCTCCTTTTGCTTCCTGTAGTTTTTCAAAAACTATTTGCCGTCCAAAATATGTATCTACATTATCCTTGAAAATTACAGTTACAGCCGAAAGACCGAATTTTGAAACAGAACGAACTTCTTCTATGTCGGGAAGATTTTTCATAGCGACTTCTATAGGATATGAAATCAATCTTTCAATTTCCTGCGGCGCAAGAGCCGGCGCTACGGTAAAAATCTGAACTTGATTTGTTGTTATGTCCGGCACTGCATCTATAGGAAGTTTTAATGCGGCAGTTATTCCACCTATAACCAACGCAATTACGCCGAGGATGATAAATAGCCGCTGGCGTATCGAGAAAGAAATTATCTTGTTAATCATTAGTCCTCCTCGGCAAATGTTTCTTTTGCAAGTTCGGACTTCAAATAGAACGTTCCGCGTGTAACGATTTTTTCGCCGGGTTTAATTCCGCTTTTAATCTCCGTAAAATCTTTTGTCTCTCTTCCCGCAACAACGTTTCTCTTCTGAAAGGTTGTATCGTTGATAGCAACAAAAACATAGCTGTTTTCTTTTTCCGTCATTAAAGCAGCGGATTTAATTTTAGGATTCGAACCGCCAAGCTTACTTGCAACCAAAACGTTCACGAACATTTCCGGTTTTATTTTATTGTTGTAATTAGCTACTTCGAACCGAGCTTTAACCGTGCGCGATGCTGTCTCAACAACATCATAAATACGCGTCAGCTTGCCTTTGTAAACTTCGTCCGGGAAAGCCGTAATTGTAATATCACCGGTCATTCCTTCTTTAATAAGAGGCAAATCGTTCTCAAAAACATCTGCAAGAACCCAGAGGTTTTGAAGATTTGCCAGAACAAAAAATTCTTTTCCTATTTCAACAAATTCGCCGAGCCGCACTCCTGCCTCGGCTCTACCGAAGTTATTCGGAAGAGACGGGTCACCGCTTATAAGAGTTCCGTTAAACGGTGCACGAACAGAAATAACTGTGAATGGTGTGTGCTTATCCGCAAGCAGTTCTATTTCGGCTTCCGTTAATCCGATAACCTCCATTTTTTTTCTCGCAGATTCGTAAATAGAACGAGCTGTAGAATAATCTGTATCGTTCTCTTTCATTCTCTTCAATCGTTCTTCAGCCTGAACAAATTCGGATTGCATCGCGATGAATTCCTGACTGTATAAATCAACTATGGGCTGACCTTTTTTAACTCTATCGGAGATGACGGCATAAACTTTTTCAACTCTTCCTTTCACGCGCGAAGTTATGTGTGCGGTCATCACTTCATTCAAAGCAGCTTTGCCGCGCAAGATCAAGGGAATGTTAACTTCTTTCATCTCCGGCGTTTCGGTTTGAATGTTAATGTGCTCAATTTGATGTTTTGTTAATACAACTTCTGTTTTTTCGTTGCTGTGTGTTCTCTCAGGGAATTCCGCGCTTTCGTCATTGCTGGAATTATTTCCGCCGCACCCGATCAGAAATAAAAATAAATTCAGTGATAAATATTTTATTATTGTTTTATTCATATAAACTCCTTTTTCAATTTTTAAAAAACCTTCTCAAATAAACGGACTATTCGTTTGCAGATTCATTCGAAATCTCTAAATCATTTCTTGCTGTTAAGCAGTTAAAAATCGCCCTTGCATATTCAAGTTTTGTCGATCTGTATGTTCTGTAGATGTCGAACAAATTAAGAACATCAATTTGATTGTTCTGATATGCAGTTATACCCGCACGCAGTTCGTCTTCAACATCATGCAAAAGAGATTTGTCGAAAACACGGAGCTGCTCTTCAGCATAACTTAAACTCTTAAATGAGCTTATGATTCTTTGCGTAATAATTTTTTGTGTTGCTTCGTATTGAATGCTGGAAATATCAAGGAGCGCTTGAGATTCTTGAATATCGCCGCGCACACCGCTTGAATAGAACATCGGTAAAGACATTCCAAGCTTTAACCCGATGAATTTATCGAATCCTTTTCCCGGAATCGGTTGCCTGTTTTGGAAAGAAGCTCCAAAATTAAAATCCGGCAGAGAACCTTTTTCAGCAAGTGATAGAAATAATTTGTCTCTTTCAATTCTTAAGCCGTTCATTTTAATGAAATTACTTTTGCCGATTAATGATGTAAGAATTGAATCGAGAGAACCGTCAATAAAATTATAATTCAAGGAATCGCTTAATTCATAACTTAGTCCGTTCTCAACTCCTAAAAGGATTTTTAAAGTCCCGATGTTTTGCTGAAACTGTTTATTAACATCGTACAGTTCGTTTTTCAAACGTGTCGCTTCTACCTTTGCGCGGATAACATCAAGGTAACTGCTCGTGCCCGCTTGATACTTGTCTTTTACCTGGACCAAAAAATCGTTGAGCAGGGTAATGATTTGTTCTATTGACTTAATCGTTTCCACGGAAAGCAAGCTTTGATAGTAAGCGGTTTTCACTTGGGCAGTAATGATCTTCCCAATTCGCTCTAGATTTATTTCTGTAATCTGCTTTTCATATTCGGCACTTTGAATTCTCGTACTTCTCTTTCCGAATAATTCGAGCGTTTGTGAAAAGTTGAAATCAAGCTCGCCTGAATTGCCGATAGAGAAGTTAGTTGGAATTTCATTCGATTCGATTGAGAATTCTGCATTTGGAATTCGTCCCGCCTGTAATATTCTTCCTTCGGCAGCAAGTTTCTCTTTTTCCGCAGTTAATATTTGTGGATTGTTCTTTTTAGCTGTTTCTATTGCTTCGCTTAATGTTAATTTCTTCGTTTGTCCGTGAACTGCTAATGATACAAATAGAAGAAATACCAATATTTGTTTATACATAATCATCCTAAAATTTTATTAATAGATATACAAATCCCTAACTCTCGGGATTCTAAATCAATTTGTTTCTAAAGAAAAGAAGTTTTGTAGGGCTTAAATGAGAAGTGATTTGTTGAGCAGAAAAGTATCTACGTTAAAAAATTTTTTTGCAGAAGAAAAATCAGTATTCTGTAAATTGTTTTCTATCTTTTTGCATTTTGTGCAGCAATCATCATAATTAAAAAGTATATCCTGCGAGATAATTTTCTTTTGAAAATTATCTGTTTTTACAATCCTGGCATCTTTGACGATCTCGCAGTAATCGTGTCCTTTGTGTTTGTCACGGCATAAATCAGAATCATTTGTTTCTGAGAACAAACTCAATTCGCTGTGGGCAAAGAACAGCGCAAAGCTAATGAGAAGTAGGAGGGATAATATTTTTTTCAATTTCTGCATAATTAAATATAATATCTTGTTTTCTCATAACAAATTACTTCAAAGCTCAGTTCCATTTAATCATCTTTCTTTTCTTCCGGTTTCACATACCTAATTGTAAAGAGCGCAAATCAGCACAATGGTTGAGCTTACCCAATGGACAATAGAAGCAGATAAAGTTCTAACATTCTAAAATGTACTAATTAGAGAGATTGTCTCAAAAGTTAAAAAATAACTTATCCCATAGGGATCACTATGTGAGTGATTCTTAGTGACTTTTGTGTCTTAGTGGTAAAAATCTTTTTGTTAAATAGAAAAACAAAGCCCAAACCTGCCTGCGGTAGGCAGGGGCACTAAGAGCACGAATTCGCCACGGCGAATCACAAAGACTTTTGACACTACCTCTTTTCATTGTTAAATCTATTTTATGAAAACGAGGATGATGTGTTTGAAATGAAAACGAAATAAAACTTATTTCTGAGCTCGTTTTATATTGTATATCGCAGCCAGTAAGAAAATAAAATTTGCCAGCCAAGCAGTTGTTAATGGATCCAATTGCCCGCTCTTACCAAATGCTTGACTAACCTTCATAAACACCAAGTAAATAAAAGTTATTAACAAATTAATTCCGAATTGAATTGCCAATCCGCCGCGTCTTCTGTTAGCTGAAATTGGGAGACCAAAAAGTACAACCACAACACTTGCAAATGCATAAGCAATACGCGATTCATATTCAATTGAAATTGCTGTGGGATCATTACCGGTTCTGAATTGTTCATCACCGTAATTATTTAATTCGGAAAGTGTCATCTCTTCAGGTTTGCGCTGTTTTTTTATAACATCCTCGGGGTTGAAGTTTAATTGCCTAAATTCTTTCACCATAAACTTTTCAACATTTTCTGTAGTATCACTGAATGTTCTTGTTATACCATCGTAAGCAAACCAGCTGCTTTTAGTCGAATCGTAAATCATGCGAAATGCATCGGTTCGTGAAATTAATTTTGTTTTGTCTTTATCGCTGAATTCTTGAATGCTAATTTGATTCGCTTGTTTTTGCATTAAATCATAATTATTAATAGAAACAATTTTTGTTTTGGTGTCTTGAAAAAAAATATTGCTGCCAAGATAAACTAAACCTTTCTTCATATAATTTTGTTCTATAAAAACTTTTTGCTTATTTGCCATCGGGACTAAATAACCGCCGAAGTAAACTGAAAAAATACTTATTACTATTGTAGTCAAAATGAATGGAGTCATAAATCTATAAAGACTGATACCGCTTGCTTTGATTGCTGTAAGTTCATTTTGATTTGCCATCTTGCCTGCAGTAAATAAACTTGCAAGAAGAATTGCAATTGGAGTCATCAATCGAACCATTTCCGGAGTAAAAACAAGATAGTACTGAAGGATTAAACTTGTAGGAACATTTTGATCAAGAAAATCATCAAGATTTTCCATCATATCAATCACAACAAAGATCAATGTAAATGCAAGCAGACCGAAGAGGATTGTCTGCAAGTATTGTTTAATAAGATATCTATCAAGAATTTTCATCGTACTCTTGCTCTGTTTTCCACGATTGCGGAATTAATTTTGTAATGAAATTAAAGTTAAGTGTAACTTTTTCTCGGGCGCTTTTAATCATTAAAAATATTCCAAGTATTCCAAGTAAAATATTAGCACTCCAAATTCCCAGGAAAGGAGAAAGCAAGCCGCGGTCTGCATATTTTTCTCCGCCTATAAGAAATGCCCAATAGATTAAAAAGAAAATTAAACTCATTCCAGCTGCCATTCCGAAACCGCCTCTTCTCACCATTGTTCCTAAAGGTGCGCCGATCAAAACAAAAACAATACATGCAAACGGAAGAGAATATTTTTTGTGAATCTCAACCCAATACTGATCTATTTGATTATTATTATACTTAAGACGGTTTAATACATCAAACATTGCATTTCCATCATATCTAATTTTTTGTTGGGACTTAATAAAAACAAATTGTCGCGGAAAATTTGTTTGCGTTAAATTGGTGTTTCCATTTTTGCTATTTGTTAACAAATTAATTTTAGAATAATATTCTTTCATATAATCAGCTTTTATAACTTCGAGACTATCAACTATAACTTTTAATTGAGGGGCGCCGATTTCACGTTCATAACGTTGCCCGCCAGGTGCTGACTGTTCGAAAGTAAATTGTTCTGCCGGCATTGCAATTTTGTGACGTTCAAATCTTAATCTTCTGTAAGAATTTTGTTCCGTATTATCGGATTCATGGATCTCACCGTTCTTTAGATCCATTATTAATTTTTTCTGATTCGCCGAAAAATAAATTTGTCCGGTTGATGCTGTTACTATATTAATTTTCGGACGATTTGAATAATCATAAATGGTTATTTGTTCTAGCTGATTGTTTGACTGATCAATTTCTCTAGCTAGAATTGAATAGTTTGGAATTTCTTGAGAGAAAACTCCAGGTACAAGAGAAAGAGTTGGTTTTTTGCGTGATATGTCTTCCAACAAAAGGCGTGCTGCATGGTTTGCATCGGGATAAATATTATTATTAAAATGAACTAGAAAAAGAGCAACTACAATACTTCCTAAAAGCGGTGGAATCATCATTTTATATAAACTAACACCGGTTGCTTTTAAGATCGCTATCTCATTGTTCTGAGACATCGAACCGAACGCCATTAAAGTTGCGATAAGTACCGCCATGGGTACTACAAGAGCAACAATCCATGCAAGACTGTAAGTTATCAATTGAATTATAACCCATGCACTTAATCCTTTTCCAATGAGGCGATCTGACATTTTAACTAAATATTGCAGTACGAAAATGAAGAGTAGAATTGAAACTGAAAATAGAAATGGGATTACGTGATTTCTCAATATGTAGCGGATTAGGATCATTTTATTTATGAATTTTCACACTTCTTTTGTTGACAAATTTACCACAAATAGGAAAGAAACCAAAGCGGGAATAAATCAATAATCTAAAATAACTGACGATGGGAAAGATAATTTATTAGAACGAACCGATTGATTGCTCTAGAATTTATTTGATTTGGCATTATATGACTTGAATACAGAGATTGTTAGGTGTAAATTTGACACGATAAGTAAAGTTGTTATTTAATTGTCTTACATACTGTTAAATTATCTTAAATGAAGAACGGAGGATTGGTGGAATCTGTTGTTGGTTACCTTAAAAGTAATTTAGATAATTATTTAGAAGAATTTAAAGATTATTTAAGAATTCCCAGCATAAGTACATTAGCTACGCATAAAGATGAAATGTTGCGATGTGCAGAATTTGTATCCCAAAAATTAAAAGATGCAGGAATGACAAGAGTTGAGATTTTTCCGACAGCAGGTCATCCAATTGTTTACGGAGAATGGCTTGGTAAACCCGGAAAACCAACTGTTTTGGTATATGGTCATTATGATGTTCAGCCTATTGATCCGATTAATTTGTGGACCAATCCACCTTTTGAACCAGTAATTAAAGAAGGAAAAATTTGGGCGCGGGGCGCTAATGATAATAAAGGTCAAAATTTTGTTCATATTAAAAGTATTGAAGCATATTTCAAGACAGTAGGTGAACCACCTGTAAATATTAAATTTTTATACGAAGGTGAAGAGGAAATTGGAAGTACAAATCTTGGTCTGTTCTTAAAAGAAAAACAAGAATTACTAAAGTGCGATACAGTTCTAATTTCAGATACAAGCATGTATGCAGAAGGTATTCCAACAATTACATATGGACTAAGAGGTTTGCTCTACATGGAAGTAGAAGTAACTGCAGCAGATCGTGATCTTCATTCCGGTAGTTTTGGCGGTGCTGTTGCTAATCCGATCAACGAATTAGCTAAGATCATTTCAAAACTTCATGATAAGAACGGTAAAGTAACTGTTCCAAATTTTTATAAAAATGTTCTTCAATTATCTAAAGAAGAAAAAGAAAATTTTAGAAAGTTAAAATTATCTGATAAAGAATACGCTAAGGAACTCGGAGTTAAAGAATTACAAGGTGAAAAAGGATTTACAACTTTGGAAAGATTGTGGACCCGTCCTACTTTAGATTGTAACGGTATAATCGGCGGCTTTACAGAAAAAGGAGCTAAAACTGTTTTACCTTCTAAAGCAATGGCTAAGATCAGTATGAGATTAGTTCCGAAACAAGAACCATTAAAACTTGCAAAGGAATTTACAAAACATATCAAGGCATTATCACCAAACAGCATTAAGGTGGAAGTTAGAACATTACATTACGGCTATCCGGTAATGGTTCCGTTGGGAAGTAAAGCATTGATTTCCGGAGCTAATGCTGCCTCAAAAGCATTTGGTAAGAAAACCGTTTTCACCCGCGAAGGAGGTTCAATTCCTATTGTTGTAGATTTTATGAGAATATTGAAAGCTCCGGCTGTGTTAATGGGATTAGGTCTGGATAGTGATAACATTCACTCTCCTAACGAACATTTCCGTTTGGAAAATTTTGAAAAAGGATTATATGCCTCAGCATATTTTTTTGATGAGTTTTCAAGAAGTTAAAACAAAATATTTTATAACAATTAAGGATAAACGAGATGAAACTCTATAAAATGTTTATAGTGTTATCTCTTTTGGGATTATTGATTTACTCTTGTACATCACAGCAGGAAGAGGGCGGAGACGCATCTACATCGGATTCTCGAAATGAACAAATACAACAGTATAATATTGGTGTAGAAAAAGAACAAACAAAAAATCGTTTTCCGTGCGATACTATTTCTTTGAAAGAATATGTTCTTAGAAAATATGATCCAGGCACTTATTTAGTCGAGTTCGATAGAACATTTACTTACAACGTTCCGAAAATTGCTGTTATATATCTTAAAGATGTTACAAACTATGTCCTTTGTGTTGTTGCAAAATCAAAACCCGGAGAAAGAAATATTGAAACCAAAAATGTTATCGGTTATGAATCAAGCTACATTAATCTCGATAGTACAAAACTTGGTACTGCGTTTTTCTGGTTAACACTTTTTGAATGTAATGACGGAGAGTTCAGCAGGGTTTGGGAATCAGAGGTCCCGATTCATGGTGGATTTAATAGTATGATGGTCAAGAATTGGAAAGCTAAAAACATGAATTATGTTGAGTTGAATTTTGAAGATGGTATTATTTCTGGTCATAGGAATTATAATTTCTTTTTAACTGATGGATGGAGAAAACCACCTCATCTTATGGAAACGTATTTAGCTCTGGTGCACAAAAGAACATTGACAAACATTAATAACGATAAATTTCCCGATTATTATGAATATCGTTTTACTACAGGAAAATCTTTGAAGGATTCACTTTATTCATCAATTCGTATTCTAGATTCGATTCCTTTTTATTGGAGCGAGAAAAGACAGCTATATATAACAGATCAAAACTCACGCTGGTATAGAAAATATTAATGATATTTGAAAGGTTCTGAATGTTTCAGGAGAATAATAATTTGTTAACAATTACCGAGTATTTTGCAAAAAAATTTCCTAATTCAAAAAAAGAAGGAAATTCCATACGATTTTTTTATTCAGCCCGTGATGAGTATAAATCATTGAAAAATGGTATTGGTATTAGAATAAAATTAAATTCTACCATAATCGAAATGACGGGCAAAGATGTTCTGGATTTTTTGCATCGGGTATCTACAAACACTATTAAAGATCTAAAATTATTCGAAAAAAGAAATACACTTTTCCTCAATGAAAAAGGCAGGTTCATTTCGAGATCAACTTTATTAAATCTTGAAAATGGTCTTTACTTAATTGGAAACAGTGATTATGATAAGCGGCTTTTTAGCTGGGTGAACAAATTTATAATTACTGAAGATATTATTACACATGATGTATCGGAAAATTTTGTCGTTCTGGAGTTAATCGGTAAACAATGCAGTTCTTTTCTCACTATGCTTATTGGCGAAGAGATTAATTCGGTTGATATGAAATTTGCCCGTGTCAGCGAAACTGATGGATTTAGATTTTATTTTTTTGCCGAGCAGAATTATAATGGAAGCAATATTTACAAAATATTAATTGATAAAGAAAAATGTATAGATTTCTTAGAGTATCTTGCAAACATTAAGAGTGTATTCGACTTATCTGTTGTCGGAGAAGATGCTTATGATGTTTTTAGAATTGAAAACGGCATACCGTCTTATCCTAACGAGATAAATGATTCAACAAATCCACACGAAGTTAATTTGATAAATGAAATAAATTTTAAGAAAGGTTGTTATATAGGGCAAGAAGTAATTGCACGTCTTGATACATATGATAAAGTTCAGCGGAAGTTGGTTAAAATTACAATTAACGAGTCCTCAAATAATATTACTCCTTTAATGATAATTGATGAAGCAGGAAACGAATGTGGTGAATTGACGACTGTATCTTCACCGGTAATTGTTAATCAGCAAATCGGATTAGCATTAATAAAAAAGAAAGTCCTTTCCGATCATACTGTTTTATTTATCAAATCAGCCGAAAAGAAAATAAAAATTGCAATCTCTGAAATAGCTTAAAACAAAATGAAGATTTATACAAAAACCGGCGATAAAGGGAAAACATCTCTCTTCGGTGGTAAAAGAGTTTGGAAAGATGATTTAAGAATTCAATCGTACGGAACAGTTGATGAATTAAATTCTATTATAGGAGTAGCAATTACTGAAATAAAAAATAAGGAACTCAAAAAGATTTTAAGCAGTATACAGCATGAATTATTTAATCTTGGCTCTGATCTGGCGTCTCCGGAATATAAGAGTAGTAAAAGTTTTTCTATTCCACGGATTAATGAATTTAATACAAAACGCCTTGAAGGATTGATTGATAAGGTTGATAATAAATTATCACCATTAAAAAATTTTATTTTACCCGGCGGATTAAAAGGCGCTGCGTTATTACATCATGCAAGGACTGTTTGCAGAAGAGCAGAAAGGGAAGTTATTTCTCTTTCAAAAGTTGATATGATAAACTCAGAAATAAAGATATATTTGAACCGTCTTTCAGATCTATTATTTGTTCTTGCACGATTTGAAAATTTTTCATCCAAACACCCTGATATTGAATGGAAAAAATAATTCTCAATTCGCAATTCTCCATTCTCAATTATTTAACGGGGGTGACATTGGCTTCGACGGGATTATTTGTTCTTTGAACTGCGCACCGTGTTCTCCGTAGACACGCTAAACGACGGTAAAAAACATAAAAGGCGAATATAACTACGCTTTAGCTGCGTAATTAACGCAGCCGTTCTTCAGCTTCATTCATGCCTGGGGTTGAAAGAACGTCGTCTGGTATGATAGCCAAATCGAACTTCCGAATAGAAGAGGCGAAACTAATTTCGGAATAGTCCCGACATAATTTGTCTGTCAATGCTGTAGGGATGAAATTAAAAGACAGAATATGTGTGTAGACGTTCATAGGATTGTAATTTCGGACGCGGGTTCGACTCCCGCCACCTCCACTCAAATTAATACTTTGGTGATAATTATGTCTTATCAACCATTTGAAAGTCTATGCGAGTACTACTTAGATTATTTGGTTGAAGATAGCACTGATTCAATTTCTGCTTTTGTTAGTGGGAACAACCACTCTTATGTACAGTTAGGACACCCGGAATTCTCATCTCGTGATAATTTATCTCTCACACCTCAAGAGCAAACTGAACTTCGCAATGTTTATTCTCAGCAGACTCAAGGAAATCAGAGAAAAACTTGGTGGTACGGATATCCGGTAGCAGTAAAGTTTATTACAGGAAAAAATAATTGGCAAGGTGGAATTCTAAAACCTCTCTTCATAGTTCCACTTCAAATTAATAATGGAATAGTTACTCTCTTACCGTCAAATGCACGAATTAACAACGATGCATTTCGAAGTCTCAGTTTAGAGCTTACTGAGATTAGAGCACTTGCAGAAAATTTAGGATTATTCGATGATGGAAATGATAACTATAATTTATCTATTATAACCAATAAGCTTATACAAGCGTTTCCCGACTTTCAATTATTAGATCTTGCTCATAACCAACATTTATCCATTCTTCCTTTTGTTCAAGAGACAAATATCTACACAAGAGGTATAATTCTATCAGCAGAAGCTTCGAACTTTACTCAAGGGCTTGAGAAAGAACTAACCGATCTAAAAAATAAAACCCAGCAACAAATAATTAATTCATCTCTACAATCATTTTTCCCAGAATTAATCAGCCCTTCATCAACATCTATTGCAAAGAATGCTGAATTTGATTTATCTGAAGCTATAGAGTTAAACGAGCAGCAAAAGGATACTGTTTTATCAGCGTTTAAAAATAAACTAACAGTTGTTACGGGACCTCCAGGAACTGGGAAATCTCAAGTTGTAGCTTCAATTGTAATTAATGCAGCTAAGAATGGTCAACGCGTTTTAGTTGCAAGTAAAAATCATAAAGCTGTTGATGTTGTTGAAGAAAGATTAAATCAATTCGCTGACAGACCATTTATTCTAAGATTGGGGAAATCCGGTAGTGATAACAAAAATTTTCAGCAGCAACTAATTGGTTACTTAAATGGATTACTTGGCTCAGCTCCAAATGCTCAAATCAATCAGAACTTAACAAATACACAAAATCAGCTTGCTCAACTTCATCAACAAAGAAAAACAATTGTAAATAAAATAGAAGCCTTCAGAAAATACCGCAATGATCTTCTTGCTTATTCAAACGAATGGCAATCAATTCTGAACCGCATTGGTGATGAAAAAGCCAAAAAGATTTTTGTAAAGTGTAAAACTGAAGAATATGGTTTATTCGATAAGATAAAGCTTCTATTCTCCAAGGACTGGAAAACAGTTTTAGGATATGTTCGTTTATTAAATAAAGCAGTGCTTACTGAATCACTCGAGGATCTTTCACTTCAACTAGCTCAATTTGAACTACAAATCCGTACTAAATCAAAAGAAGAATTTGTTTTATGGCTCAATGATTTCCCGTCAAGACTTTCGTCGCGACAAAGACAAACAATTGCCGAACATGTCGCAGTTCTTCAACAAATAAATGCTGGTGATAATAACACTCCAAGAAATATTTGGGCAAGGTTATATCAGCAGCGAGATGATTTAATGTCTTCTCTTTCTGGTTTTCTTCCAGCTTGGTGTGTAACTAATTTAGCTGTTAGAGGACAAGTCCCATTATTTGAATCATTCTTTGATATTGTGATTATTGATGAAGCCAGCCAATGTGACATTGCATCAGCTTTACCTCTTTTATTCAGAGCAAAACGAGCCGTAATTATCGGTGATCCCAATCAGCTTACAAATATCAGCACACTCACAACAGGTAGATCACTTACTTTGATGCATAGCCACAATCTTAGTGATGTTAAGTATTCTGTTTTTGAAGCTACAGTTAATTCTTTATATCGCTTGGCGGCTGCTAGGATTGGAGACAACCGGATTATAATGCTCAATGAACATTTCCGCTCTCATAAAGATATTATTTCGTTCTCTAATACAACTTGGTATGGAGGTAACTTATTAATTGGAACTGACTATAAAAGACTAAAACCACAACCTTCTGATGATCAATCAGTAATTGAGTGGATAGATGTTGAAGGAACAATTCAACAAGTTGATGGATCCGGTGCTTACATTGCAAATGAAATGAATGCTGTTGTTCAAAAAGTAATTGATCTCACAAGGAATAATCATAATAACATCGAAATTGGAGTTGTAACACCATTCCGTTTACAAGCAAATAGAATTAGAAAAGCTCTTGTTGACGAATTAGATCCGGCGATTTGGAATCGCACAAATCTTCTCGTTGATACTGCTGTTAAGTTTCAAGGAGATGAGCGAGACATTATGATATTTTCTCCCGTTGTTACTCGTAATATGCCTTCAGGAATCAGATATTATCATCAATCAACATCTAACCTTGTTAACGTGTCCATTACTCGCGCAAGAGCGAAACTGATTGTTATTGGTAATCTTGACGCATGCCGTTCATGCGGAATAAAATATATTCAAGACTTCGCAGATTATGTAATTAATCTAACTAATGCGGAAAATGTAAAATTAGAATCTGGAGGTGTATTCGAATCGCCGTATGAAGAAATACTTTATAAAGCATTAAGAGTGAGAAAAATTATTACTATGCCTCAATATACCTTTGATCAATACAGACTAGATTTGGCTTACATTTCCGATAAGATAAATCTTGATATCGAGGTAGATGGAGTTGCATATCATACTGATTGGACTGGGGAAAGATTGAAACAAGATATAATCCGAAATTATAAACTACAGAAAAAAGGATGGACTGTACTTCGCTTTTGGTCTTATGAAATAAAAGACAATCTTGATTATTGTGTTTCGAAAATAATTAGGACAATTAATAATTCGCAGGCAAATAGAACTATGAAGATTACTAATTCCACTTCTTTCAAATCATTATCAATGATTGGGGATTAAACACAAATTTCTTAATTTTCATTAATTAAATACCGTTGTCAATATCCAAAATCTCATACGCTGATTAAAACAAGAATTATTGCAAGACGGTTTTAAATCTTGTTATTGAATAGGATCTATATTACAGGTAGGAAAGAATAAAATCTTGGACCAATTTGGGCACTGCTCAAGAAAATATTGCGATTATCAATTGAAAATAAAACAATTCTTTTAGGTAGGAAACACTTTACTATAAATTTCCTTAGTCAAAGGTAATCGATTTCCTTTGACTATGATATTTCTGTGGTCTAACTTCGCAATAGAAGTAAACAAATTTTCAATAAAAACTACTTAAAATGGATATAAAAGACTTCAAAGCCGGCGTCTATGTCTCTCAATATCAATATAAAAGTTTTCTTCCCGAAAAAATCGATAAAGAATGGATTGTAAGCGACCCGCAAATAAATAAACTACTTGAAGAGGCAAACTTAAAACTCGGTGAGTTAAATGCATTTTCTTTTATAGTTCCAAATGTAGATCTTTTTATCAGAATGCATATTGTCAAAGAAGCCACCACTTCAAGCCGAATCGAGGGAACTCAAACCAATATTGAAGATGCAGTCTTAAAAGAGAAAGATGTATCTCCAGAAAAAAGAGATGATTGGAAAGAAGTTCAGAATTATATCTAAGCTATGAACGAAGCAATCGAAAGTCTTTCAATCCTTCCTGTTTCATCACGCTTAATAATGCAAGCTCATAAAATTCTTTTGGAGAGCGTTCGGGGGAAAGATAAACTTCCCGGTGAATACCGTACAAGTCAAAATTGGATTGGTGGTGCTACTATCAAGGATGCTGTTTTTATTCCGCCGCAACATTCTGATATGGCTGATCTTTTAAGTGATCTCGAAAACTTTTTAAACAATCATTCTATAAACGTTCCTCATCTTATTAAGATCGCTATCTCACATTACCAGTTCGAAACCATTCACCCGTTTTTAGATGGTAACGGAAGAGTCGGACGTTTATTAATTACTCTTTATCTTGTTGACAATAAACTGCTGACAAAACCCACACTTTACTTGTCGGATTTTTTTGAAAAGCACCGCCAGCTTTATTACGATAATCTTACGACTGTTCGTACTAATAATGATTTAACTCAATGGATAAAATATTTCTTGACTGCTGTTATAGAAACATCGGTTAATGGTGTGGATACATTTCAAAAGATTCTACAACTAAGAACTGAAATTGAAGAAAAAAAAATTGTTACTCTTGGTAAAAAACTTTCACTTGCAAAAAAAGTAATTAATTACCTATATAAGTATCCAATAATTACTCTTAATTATCTGGTGGAAGAATTAAGTATTTCTAAACAAACAGCAAATGAAATTATAAAAGATTTTGTTAATCTCGGTATTCTTAAAGAACTCACAGGACAAAAGCGCAACAGAATGTATTTGTTCGAAGAATACGTTAATCTTTTTAAAAAGTAAAAAATTATTTTTTTTGATTGAAGATGTTTTAAACCATGATATGATTTGATGATTTTTTATAAAATGGTTAAGAGAATAATTTTTTTGGACCCAATTTGGGCAATAGATTATAAAATGCTGCGATTTTAAACTGGATAATTAATAATTGGAGAGGATCTGAAGACACCCGCCACCTCCACTACTTCCCAATCATTATTAAAAATGGGTATTAAACTCTAATCCCTAATTTTTATCTAAATAAATACCGTGCCAAGACCTATTTTTCGTTGCTTTAAGTGCTTTAATGCCGTAAATTTAAAATGATTATGAAGCGTTTTTCTTTCACAAAAATAAGTGGTGCAGGGAATGATTTTATCTTATTTGATAAAAAAATCAATCCCGGTATTGAGCTAACTACTCAAAACATCAAAAAAATGTGTGAAAGACGCATCGGGATTGGCGCTGATGGTGTTCTTTTAATTTCTGATATGAAGAATTTTGCGTTCGAGATGAATTACTTTAATTCTGACGGTTCCACCGGTAGTTTATGCGCTAACGGAGCCCGTTGTGCAATAAAGTATGGAAACGAAAGCGGCAGAATTTCTAATAATAAAATATCATTCGTAGCTAATGGTGTTGAATATTCCGGGGAGTTATTGGAAAATGGACAGGTAAAGTTTTTCATGAAACCTCCCCAAAAGATGAAGCAGAATTTTAAGATTAAAGCGGGAAACCAATTAATACCAGCTTCTTTTGTTGATACCGGTTCTCCGCATATTGTTATCAAGATTAATGATGTTCTTAGAAACCCGGCTGATCCAAACTTGTATTATGATGATCTTGATACATTTCCGGTCTTTGAGCTTGGTAGAGAAATTCGTTACCACAAAGATTTTGCACCGGATGGAACTAATGTAAATTTTATCCGGATACATGATAGAGAAATTGAGATTAGAAGTTACGAGCGCGGTGTAGAAAATGAAACACTTTCTTGCGGAACTGGAACTGTAGCAGTTGCTTTAATAGTTTTTGCAAAAGAAAATTTTAATCCGCCAATAAAAGTACACCAAAAGAGCGGAGATGAATTGATAGTAGATTTCAAAATAGAAGAACAAAAAGTGCAGGAACTCTCATTAACTGGTCCTGCCAAAATTATTTTTAATGGTGAAATTACAATATAATTGAGGGATAAATGGGTAAAGTTATTTTTTCCATACGCTACAATATTTTTCCAGAAAAACGAGAAGAATACTTAGATATGGTTCGCGAATTAAAAAATATTGTTAAAGCAGAAGGATTAGAAACTTATTCTGTTTTTGAACAAAAGAATAAACCAAATAATTTTGAAGAAGTATATATTTTCAAAAGCCAAGTAGCTTATGAAAATTTTGAAGATAATACCGATGAACGAATTGATATTCTAATGACAAAACTTTCTGATATGATAAAAGAACAAACAACCCAGTACACGACATTGTTCGAAGTGAATAACGCATAAAAGAAAGATATTGTTTAACAAATTTTATCTGCACGCCTAATTAATCCGGGAATTATAAATGTTTGAATATGTTGGTGCAATACATATACACTCTATATTTTCCGATGGCTCCGGTGAAGTAAAAGACATTGCTCAATTTGCCAACGAATCGGAACTTGATTTTTTTATCCTTACAGATCACAATACTCTCCGGGCACTTAAAGACGGATTCGAAGGTTGGTACTCGAATACTCTTGCATTAGTCGGCTGCGAAATAAATGATAAGGAAAATAAAAATCATTATCTCGCATTTGGTATTAATGAGACAATTTCTACACGCTTACCTGCTAAAGAATATGTAAAAAAAGTTAATGAAATGGGCGGCATAGGATTTTTGGCGCATCCGCATGAAAAAAGAAATTCCATGAAAGAACATCCACCTTATCCATGGACTGAATGGGAGTTAAATGATTTTACAGGAATCGAAATATGGAATCACATGTCCGAGTGGATGGAAGGACTAACAGAACAGAATAAATATAATTACTTTATTCATCCTTTAAGATCAATCGTTGGTCCGCCTGTAGAAACATTAAAAGTCTGGGATTCATTAAATCTTAAAAGAAAAGTTGTTGGCATTGGCGGTGTTGATGCACATGCGCATAAAATTAATGTTCTCGGTTTTGTTGAAATTGAAATCTTCCCATATAAAGTGCTTTTCAAATCAGTTCGTACTCATATCCTATGTGAAGAGGAATTAATTATTTCTTCCGAGACGCATGAGATAAATAGATCAAAGAAAAATGTTTATAAAGCTTTGGCTGCCGGAAGATGTTTCATCTCTAATTTTTACCATGGAGATGCAAGAGGATTTCGATTTTATGCGGAGAGCGAGAATAGAACATATCAAATGGGTGATACTGTTCCGCCATCTAAAAAGGTTAAGTTAATTATAAACTTACCTATTTCATCTGATAAAATTAGATTGATTCATAATGGTGAATTAAAGGAAGAGAGAAGCGGTACAAATGTTGAATTTTTAGCCCCTAAAAAGGGAATTTATCGTGTAGAAGTTTATAATAATCAGAATGCATGGATTTTTTCAAATCATATTAGAATAGGTCTATAATTTTTCTTAGATTTCTCGCCGAATTTTTCCGATTTATCAAAATAAGAGGTTCAAAGTGTTAGAAAGAAGAAAAAAAATCACCAAAAAGCAGATGAAAGAAGACAAACTTGTAACTACGTATTACAAAGCTTATAATTTTTTTACTGAATATCAGGCAAAAATACTGGTTGGTGCTGCATTAGCAGCATTAGTAATTGTTGCAATGGTTCTTTTGTCAAATAAAAGAAGTTCTGATAACAAAAATGCTGCAGAAATACTTTCGAAAGTAATACCTCTTTATGAAGCCGGTCAATTTAAGGAAGCTGTGGATGGACTTGCTTCAAGCAGGATCATTGGATTGAAAAAAATAGTTTCAGATTACGGCATCACAGAAAATGGTGAAACTGCAAAAATTTATTTAGCCAATGCATATGTGGTATTAGGAAATTTGGATTTAGCTTATGAAGAATATGATTCCTATTCCGGATCAAATCCATTATTCAAAGCTACATCATTAGCAGGTAAAGCCGGATGTTTAGAAGTTAAGAAAGATTATGAAAAAGCTGCCGATCTATATCAGGATGCTGCAAAAGTATCTAAAGGGAATCCATCCAATAGTGAATATCTACTTAAGGCAGGAATTGACTTTATTAAGTTGCGTAAAAAAGACGAAGCTAAATCTGTTTTAGAAGCAATAAAAAAAGATTATAAAAATACACCGGCATTTTATGAATTAGACCGTTATCTAATTCAAGTTGAAAATTTATAATCAATTCGATATTAATTTTACAGAAATATCCATTCTTGATTTTATAACAAGCGGTGGGTATATTTTCATTACGATAGAAGGATTAATAAAATTATGGCTGATACTTCCGATTTCAGAAACGGATTAATAATAAAATATAAAAACGAACCATACGTAATTGTTGAATTCCAACATGTAAAACCGGGTAAAGGCGGTGCTTTCGTTAGAACTTCGTTGAAAAACCTAAAAACAGGACGTGTTTTAGATAATACATTTCGATCTGGCGAAGGTGTTGAAATAATTCGTGTTGAAAGAAGAAAATATCAATATCTTTACAGAGAATCTGCCGGGTTAGTTCTTATGGATAACGAAACTTATGAACAAATTACAGTTGCAGAAAGTATTATTGGTGATGGGCAAATTTATTTGAAAGAAGGTGTTGAAGTTGAATTACTTTTGGACGACAAGGATCAAATCATTTCGGCAGAAATACCTATCTTCGTAGAACTCAAAGTAGTTGAAACTGAACCGGGATTTAGAGGTAACACTGCAAGCAATACACTGAAACCGGCAACAGTAGAAACAGGCGCAAAAATTAGTGTTCCACTCTTTATAAATGAAGGCGATCTACTTAAGATTGATACACGAACAGGTGGATACTTAGAACGAGTTAAAAACTAACGGTAGAGAACATGGATCTAAATCTTCTAAAAAAGCTCATCAAAATGGTTGAGCAAAGCGAGATCACCGAATTTTCTGTTCAAGAGGGTGAACTTAAAGTAAAGATTTCTAAAAATTCAAATCAAGCTCCACAAGTTCATTTTCAACCGGCAGCTGATTATGGAAGACAACCTTCCGATTTACACCAATTCACTACCTCTACTGAAGCAAAATCTTCTGTAACGACTGAACATGCTAAATCGAACTTGCACGAGATTAAATCTCCGATTGTAGGAACATTCTACCGCTCTCCAGCACCCGATGCCGATTCATATATTCAAGTTGGCGATATGGTTACTGCCGGTACAGTTCTTTGTATTGTTGAGGCAATGAAATTAATGAACGAGATTGAGTCTGATGTCAGCGGCAAGCTTGTAAAAATTCTTGTTGAAAATGCTACCCCGGTTGAATACAATCAACCTCTTTTTCTAATTGAAACCGTTTAGTGTTATCTTATCTTTAAGAGGGAAATTTGTTTAAGAAAATTCTAATCGCTAACCGAGGCGAGATAGCACTAAGAATACTTAGAACGTGTAAAGAGTTGGGTATTCCAACTGTTGCGGTTTACTCAGAAGTAGATCGTGATTCCTTACATGTTGTCTTTGCTGATGAAGCAGTTTGTATTGGCCCTGCCCCAAGTAATCAAAGCTATCTAAAAGTCTCCAGTATACTTTCCGCTGCACAAATTACCGGTGCTGATGCAATTCATCCGGGTTATGGATTTCTTGCAGAGAATGCCGAGTTCAGCGAGATATGTGCTGAATCGAATATCAAATTTATTGGTCCATCACCGGATTCAATTCGCAAGATGGGAGATAAAGCATTTGCAAAAGAAACCATGAAAAAAGTTGGCGTTCCCGTTGTTCCCGGAAGTGCAGGTGTTGTTAATGATGTTGATGAAGCAAAAAAAATTGCCGCTGAAATTGGTTATCCCGTTATGTTAAAAGCATCTGCCGGCGGCGGCGGAAAAGGAATGCGAATTGTATTTGAAGAAAGTGAAATTGAAAATGCATTTCAAACTGCCGGAAACGAAGCTGGTGCTGCTTTCAATAACGCTGCTCTTTATATGGAAAAGTATGTAGAAAATCCACGGCACGTAGAAATACAAGTTCTCTGCGATACACATGGAAATTTTTTCCATTACGGAGAAAGAGACTGCTCAATTCAGAGAAGACACCAAAAATTAATTGAAGAATCGCCATCGCCATTTATTACAGAAGCAGTGCGCAGAAAAATGGGAGAGGCAGCATTAATTGGAGTTCGTTCAGTTAATTATGAAGGTGCAGGTACAATTGAATTCCTTGTTGATAAACATCAAAATTTTTATTTCATCGAGATGAATACTAGAATTCAAGTTGAGCATCCGGTTACAGAAATGGTGCGCAATCTTGATCTCATCAAAAATCAGATTTTAGTTGCAGCCGGACTTGAAATAGAAGATAAACCGCTTGAACCTCGCGGACATGCAATTGAATTTAGAATTAATGCTGAAGATCCAGATCATAATTTTAGACCATCACCCGGTCAAATTGAATATTTACATTTTCCCGGCGGATTTGGTGTTAGGATTGATTCACATGTTTATACCGATTATGTAGTTCCTCCAAATTATGATTCACTAATTGCTAAGATGATTATTTGGGGAACAGACCGCAAACACTCTATTGCCCGAGCCCGGCGCGCTTTGGAAGAATTTAAAATCGAAGGAATAAAAACTACTATCCCATTTCATATTAAAGTTTTAAATAATGAAAAATTCATCAGCGGAGATTTCGATACTTCATTCATAGATAAGCACATTAATATTAAATAACGAGGTTACAATGAACATTCCTCAAAATCTTAAGTACACAAAAGATCACGAATGGATAAAGGTTGAGGGTAATGTAGGAACGATTGGCATTACTGATTTTGCTCAAGGCGAACTTGGCGATATAGTTTATGTTGATATAGCTCAGGATATTTCAGAGTTAACGATTGGAGAATCATTCGGAACAATCGAAGCCGTTAAAACGGTAAGTGATATGTATGCACCTGTTACCGGTAAAGTTTTAGAATTAAATAAAAAACTAAACGATGAACCGCAGCTTGTTAATACAGATCCATACGGAGATGGTTGGATTATTAAAGTAGAATTGAGCGTCGCATCTCAATTGAACGATCTTCTTGATGCAACTGCATACAGTTCTCAAATTGGTAATTGATTCATAGATCATAATTTCGAACAGCAGAATCTACTTTCGGTTTTGCTGTAAATTAATTCACTTCAGATTCATGCTTCGCATACAAAAAATTTTAATACTCGATTTTGGTTCGCAATTCACTCAGCTAATAGCTAGAAGAATCCGTGAGAGCAAAGTCTATTCTGAAATACATCCGCATACATATTCAATTGAACAAATAAAAAATGAAAAACCGGCTGGAATAATTTTATCCGGCGGACCAATGAGCGTTAACGAATCCGATTCACCGAAAATTTCTGAAGAAATTTTAGAACTCGGTATTCCCGTACTTGGTATCTGTTACGGATTACAATTAATCTGTAAATTACTCGGCGGTAAAGTTGAACCGTCTTCCGACCGTGAATATGGCAAAGCTCATTTGGGTATTATAAAAGAAGATCTTCTTTTTAACGGTGTCAGCGATGGATCGGTTATATGGATGAGTCACGGTGATTATGTTACAAAATTACCCGATGGATTTATTTTAACAGCCAAGACTGAAAATTCACCGCTATGTGCAATATCAAATCCGGAGAAGAAAATTTACGGAGTTCAATTTCATCCCGAAGTTGTTCATACAATATTCGGCAGGAAAATATTGGATAATTATTTGTTTGATATCTGTAAATGCAAAGCAGATTGGACTTCTAAAAATTTCATTAATACTGTAATTGAAGAAGTAAAACAAAAAGTTGGAAATAAAAAAGTAATTTGTGCTTTAAGCGGAGGAGTGGATTCATCAGTTGCCGCTGTTTTAATTCATCAATCAATCGGCGATCAACTTGTTTGTATTCATGTTGATCATGGTATGATGCGTAAGGATGAAAGTACTTCTATCATCAAAATGTTTGGCGATAATTATAAGATGCGTGTTGATCATGTTGATGCTTCTCAACTATTTCTGGCACGTCTTGAAGGAGTAATAGATCCCGAGAAAAAAAGAAAAATTATTGGCAATACTTTTATAGAAGTATTTGAAACAGAAGCCAAAAAATTTACTAATGCAGAGTTTCTCGTTCAGGGTACACTTTATCCCGATGTAATAGAATCAGTCTCTGTGAAAGGTGCATCTGCTACTATAAAAACACATCATAATGTTGGCGGTTTACCGGAAATTATGAATTTAAAATTGATCGAACCATTCCGTGAACTTTTTAAGGATGAAGTTAGAGCGATTGGTAGAGAACTTGGTCTTCCGGAAATATTTGTTAATCGTCATCCGTTTCCTGGTCCGGGACTAGCGGTGCGTGTTTTAGGTGAGATTACAGTAGAAAGATTAGATATACTTCGCGAGGTTGATTCTATTTTTATCAATGAACTTTTAAGTGTAAATATTTACGATAAGATCTGGCAAGCATTTGCAGTTTTACTGCCAATCCAAACTGTCGGTGTTATGGGAGATGCACGTACTTATGAGAATGTGATAGCTCTAAGAGCTGTTACATCAACAGACGGAATGACAGCAGACTGGTTTAGATTCGATCATGATTTTCTTGAAACAGTATCAAATAAAATTATTCGCTCAGTCCGCGGTGTTAATCGTGTTGTTTATGATATTAGTTCCAAACCGCCTGCAACAATAGAATGGGAATAAAATAATCTTAAGCTAAAGGGGAATAGCAATGAAAGTAAAAGAACTTCCGATTGATGACCGCCCGCGCGAGAAACTAACTTTAAGAGGTGCACAAAATTTATCAGATGCTGAACTGATTGCAATACTCTTGAGAACAGGAACAAAAGGTAAAAGTGTTATTCAAGTTGCTCAGGAATTAATTCAAAAGTCCGGGGGTCTAAATAATCTTGCATCGCAGACAAGTGAAGCCATTCAAAAACAACCTGGTATAGGAAAAGATAAAGCCGCCACATTAATAGCGGCATTTGAAATAAGCCGAAGAGCCGACGCACAGAAAAAATTATATTCAGTGAAAAAAATTACTTCACCCGGTGATATTGCAGAAGTTTTCATCCCTCTTTTGCGCGACAAGGTTAAAGAAGAATTTTATGTGGTGTGCTTAAATTCCACTAATAAAATCACTAAAGTCGAATTGATTTCAGTTGGAAACTTAAATTCAAGTTTGGTTCATCCGCGGGAAGTATTTAAAGTGGCAATCGAAAATAATTCTGCAAATATTATTTTACTTCATAATCATCCCAGTGGAAATACTGAACCGAGTAATGAAGATATCGTTATGACAAGAAAAATGGTTGAAGCTGGTAAGTTAATGGAGATACTAGTTTTCGATCATATTATTATTGCCGGGAACAATTATACAAGTTTGGTTGATAAGAGAGTGATATAAATAAAAATAAGTTGATTTATCTAAATTTTAAGTCAGAAATTCTTATATTTATAAAAGATATTAACTCACCAAAAGGAAGGGAGAATTATGATGAAGAAAATCATCAATACAGGGGTTGCCTTGGTTCTCGTTGCTGGACTTATCGGATTTACTGGTTGCAGCGGCGTTTCTGAAGAACAAATGGCAGAACTTGATGCGCTTCGTTCTGAAGTTAAAACACTTGAGAAAGAAGTCGGATCATTGAAAACGGAAAAGGCAGCTATTGAAAGAGAAATTGCTGAAAAGAATGCAAAGCTTGATCAATGCGCTAAAGAGAAAGCTGAAACTAAAAAGAATCTCGAAAAACTCGGGATGTAATTAAAAAGTTTATAATGACGGAGGTATAAATGAAAATTTACAAATTATTATTTACCGGCATATTTTTTATGCTTCTCTCTGTCAATCTCTTTGCGCAGGATAAAGAAATGACCAAAGAGGAATGGCAGAATGAGATTAATCGTTTAACAGAAAGAAAAGTTACTCTTACAACAGAATTAAATACCTTAAAAGCAGAACTTACTAATTTGAAAAAAATGAGAGACGGCTTAAAAGCATACGATGACTGCATGAATGAACTTTACGCTATGCTTGGTGGTACAAAAGCTGATGTTGATAATTTTAGAAAACAATTAGCCGCATTAACTTCAAAGATAGATGCTCAACAAGTTCCGAAAGCAGATCGTCAAGCAGAACTTAATGCAATGAAAAAGAATAAAATCAGTGCACTTCCGGAATTTTTTGATAAAGTTCAAAACCAGCTTCAAAGAAAACTTGATGCTTGGATGGAAGCCCCAAAAGAAATCAGCTATACGGTTGTAAAAGGCGATCACCTATGGGGAATTGCTAAGAAGAAAGAACATTATGCAAATCCGTTTGCTTGGCCAATTATTTATAAATCAAACAGAGATCAAATAAAAAATCCGGATCTAATCTTCCCTAAACAAAATTTCAATATTCCGAATTTGACCGAAGAAGAAAAAGCTAAGTATGATAAGATCAGAAGAAATTATAAACCGGCACCGCCAACTCAAACACCGGCTACAACTAAGTAAGGAAAATTATTTTTTAATGTCATTATTAATTTTTAAGATAAAGCCCTTTTCAATTTTTTGAAGAGGGCTTTATTTATTTACGGAGGTAAATACGCAAGTAGAAAAAATATTGAAATTGGATAATGTTGATCTTCTTTCGTTCATCGGAATAAATGATGGAAATATTAAACCGTTGGAAGAAAGATTTAATACGAACATTACTGTACGCGGAGATGTAATTTATATTCAAGGCATACAGGAAGAAGTGGATGCCATTGAAAAAATTGTCAAGGAGATGATTTTTGTTCTTAACACAACAAATAAACTTCAACCTGGTGATGTATATACTATTATTGATCTAACGCTTCAAGGGAAAGAAATTATAAACGGTAATGATTATGATAATATTGTTCTCTACTCTAAGAAGGATGTAATTAAAGCGAAGACACCGAACCAAATTGTTTATGCTAAAAGCGTTCGTGAGAACGATATTTGTTTTGCAATTGGTCCGGCAGGAACAGGAAAAACTTATTTAGCTGTTGCATTTGCCGTAGCAGCATTAAAGAAAGGAATAGTTAAAAAAATAATTTTAGCACGCCCGGCTGTTGAAGCAGGAGAAAGTTTAGGATTCTTACCCGGAGATTTCAGAGAGAAAATTGATCCGTATTTACGCCCACTATACGATGCTCTTGAAGAAATGATTCCTTCTGAACAACTGAGAAATTATTTAGAGAAAAGTGTTGTAGAAATAGTTCCGTTGGCATTTATGCGCGGCAGGACATTAAACAATGCTTATGTTATTCTGGATGAAGCACAGAATGCTACCGGCATGCAGATGAAAATGTTCCTAACACGCCTAGGACCAAATTCGAAATCAATTATTACCGGAGATATTACTCAAATAGATTTGCCGAGTTATTCTCAAAGCGGATTGGTGCAGGTTAAAGAAATATTAAAAAGTATTGATGGAGTCGGTTTTGTTTATTTTGATAAAGGTGATGTACTAAGACACAAATTGGTTAAAGATATAATCAACGCTTACGAGAAACATTACAATAATAACGGTAAACAGAAAGAATAGAATTACAAATTGTGAATCGTAATTCGTAATTCGTAAATCGTAATTCGTAAATTGTAATTCGTAAATTGTAAATCATAAATGTTTCTTACTTTCTTCCCAGAATCTATCCATCTCTGCTAAGGTAGATTCGGATACAGTTTTACCCGATTCTTTTATTTTCTTTTCAACATAACTAAACCGCGCAATAAATTTTTCATTGGTAAGTCTTAAAGCATTTTCCGGATTAACACCTAGAAATCGTGCGTAATTAGTAAGAGCAAAGAAAACGTCTCCCATCTCTTTTTCAAACTCACCCTGGTTACCGGCTTTTTCCATTTCATGCATCTCTTCTATTTCCTCTATAACCTTTTTCCAAACATCTTCTTTCATCTCCCAATCAAAACCTACTTTAGAAGCTTTCTCCTGCAATCGGTAAGCACGCGCTAAACTTGGCAGATTTTTCGGAACACCTTCTAAAACAGAATCTCTTCCTTCAGAAAGTTTTATCTCTTCCCAGTTCTTCAAAATTTCTTTTGTGTCTTTAACTTTTGTATCACTGAAAATATGCGGGTGACGTCTTATCAATTTATCCGTGATTGAATCTATTACATCATTAAGAGAAAAATTTTTATTCTCTTCGGCAATTGCAGAATGAAAAACTATATGAAGAAGCAGATCGCCAAGTTCGGCTTTTAGTTCATTGAAATCTTTCAGATCAATTGCCTCGATCATTTCATAGGTCTCTTCAAGAGTAGCTGCTTTGATCGAATCATGTGTCTGTTCTTTATCCCACGGGCATTCTTGTCGTAATCGTTTCATAATTGCCCAGAGATTTTCAAATTTCTCACCGGTCATTCCGTTCTCCAATTTTGATAGCAAAGATAATCAGACTGGCATGAATCGAAAAATATTTACGGAAGATTTTATGATTTATTTTTCGATATATTTGCTCTGAAAATATTACGAGGAGAAAATGATAGAGCAGAAGATAAAAGAAATTATAGGTCACGACCTGCCCACTCCTGCAAAACCTCTTGCTGCTTATATTCCCGCACAGCAATCTGGAAATTTAATTTTCACTTCAGGACAGTTACCTACAAAGGAGGGAAAACTTATTGCGGAAGGGAAAGTAGGTTATGAAGTATCCGAAGAAAAAGGAATTGAGTGTGCACGCGTTTCTGCAATTAATTGCTTAGCTGCAATAAAAATGGTAATTGGTGATTTAGATAAAATAGAGCAAGTAGTAAAATTAGTTGTATTTGTAAATTCGGCAGTCGGTTTTTCTGCACAGCCAAAAATTGCAAACGGCGCATCGGAATTTTTAGTTCAGGTTTTTGGTGAAAATGGTAAGCATGCCCGCAGTGCTGTTGGCGTTAGTGAATTACCAATTAACGCTCCGGTTGAAATTGAAATGATTGTCCGTGTTAGTAAATAATTTCTATTGAATTGACTTGAATATGTGGTTTCTTTCCAATAAAATTGACTTAGAATTTGATCAAATAATTCGAAACAATTCAAGTAATGGATTGTTAAATAAGCATAAAAAGTTTGGGACTTAGATGAAAAATATTATTTTAATTATCATTGTTCTTGTTACTTCAATTTCACAAGCTCAATACCGCGATGATCTAAATAAACAAGCAGATATTCGAAGCGGAATTGTAAAAAATAATTCTTTTGGTTCGATCCTAGGATTCATCAACCCCGATAATTTTTCCATGCAACATTCATTTGGTTTGTCTTACTCTGCTTTCGGTGGAATAGGTGGAATGGCAATGGGTGTTTATACAAACAGCATGTCTTACAAATTCAGCGACAGACTAAATTTAGAGACAGATATCAGCATAGTAAATTCTCCATACAATTCATTCGATAAAGATTTCTCGAAGCAAATCAACGGGGTTTACTTAAGCCGTGTTCAAATGACATACAAACCTACTGATAACATGAACATTATTCTTCAATATAGACAGATACCGGGCGGGATTTATTCCCCATATTCTTACGGCGGTTCTTCATTGTTCTACAGAGACAACTATTTCAATAATTGGGGCTTCTAAGAAAGAGAGATAGTTTTTTATTAAATTGCGCTTAGGATAACAAAGAAAAATTGAGCGCAACATCGAATTGGAAAAAATTAACCCGAAAAAAACATCAAATCCGAAAGCACGAAAATCTTCCGTTGTTAATCTGATCCTGAATGTATCCATTTTTGTTTTAGCCGTTATAATTTTTTACATGCTTTATTCGATCTACATAAAGCTTGCAAATAATCCGGGAGAAGGCGATACATATGCAAACGGACAAGTTGCATCGGATATAATTCAAGTTGAAGTTTTGAACGGTTGTGGTATTAGCGGAGTAGCTGATAGATTCACGGATTATCTTCGCACAAATAATATTGATGTTGTTAACGTGGGCAACTATGTTTCGTTTGATGTTGATGAATGTCTTGTGATTGATAGAACCGGAAACATGGCTAATGCATACAAGGTGGCGAAAGCGCTTCGCATAAAAAACGAAAATGTAATTCAACAATTGAACAAAGATTATTTTCTTGATGTCTCGATTGTTGTTGGAAGAGATTATTTTAATTTAGCTCCATTTAAATAAGAGGTAGAATTGGATTCATTAAAATTTGCAAAAATGATCACTGAGATCATCAAAACTAAAAAGGGTTTTGATATTAGAATACTTGATCTGCGAAAACTCTCCGGAGGAATAGCCGATTGTTTTGTTATCTGTTCTGCCGATGCAGATCGGCAGGTAAAAGCTATTGCCGATGCAGTGGATGATGAACTTCATAAAAAAGGGATCAGATGTTTTCACAAAGAAGGATTTGAAACATTGAATTGGGCATTGCTTGATTATTTTGATGTTGTAGTTCATGTATTCCGCGCAGAAGCAAGAAGCTACTACAATCTTGAAAAACTTTGGGGTGATGCACCCGTAATTAAAATTGCCGATGAGAAATAATCTATTGAAATCATTCCGGAGACTTATTGAAAAATTATTTAATTAAACTTTTTAAATCCGCACAAAATAAACTGCCTTACCTTTGTGAAATTGATCCGACATTTTCCGTCCCGGGTCAACAGAATCACGGCGACTACGCAACAAACACCGCGATGATCCTTTCTAAAAAACTAAAAAGAAATCCAAAAGACATTGCTAATGAAATTATTGCAAACTTAGATTATGATAAAAAAATTATTGAGAAAATAGAAATTGCCGGACCGGGATTCATCAATTTTTATTTTACAGCTTCCTATAATTCACAAATAGTTAAAGATGTATTAGAGGAGAAGGAAAATTTCGGCAAATCAAAAAAATATGCCGGCAAGAAAGCGATGGTTGAGTTTATTTCTGCAAATCCAACCGGTCCATTAACCGTCGGACACGGACGAAACGCAATTGTTGGCGATACAGTTGCCAATATGCTTGAATGGATCGGCTATTCTGTTGACCGCGAATATTACTTCAACAATGCGGGAAGGCAGATGCGTGTACTTGGCGATTCTGTTCGTCTGCGCTATTTGGAATTACTCGGTCATCAATCCGCCGAAGGCGGACAATTCCCCGAAGATTATTATCAAGGCGAATACATAAAAGAAATTGCTTCTAAGCTTAAAGATGAATTTGGCGATAAACTTGTAAACGAAGATGCCGAAGGTAAATTTAAGCAAACCGCTGAGAAAGAAATTTTTGCCGATATAATCAAAACGATGGAACGTATTCAAATCCGTATGAAAAACTTCTTCAATGAAAATACTTTGTATGAAGAAGGAAAGATCAAAGCACTGCTTGAAGAGTTTAAAAAGAAAAATCTATCGTATGAAAAAGATGATGCTGTTTGGCTGAAGCTGACAGAACTCGGCAACGATCAGGATAAAGTGATTGTAAAAGCGACCGGAGAACCGACATACCGTTTACCGGATATTGCTTATCACATTACAAAGTACGAACGCAATTATGATTTGATGATTGATCTTTTCGGCTCCGACCATAGCGCAACTTATCCCGATGTTCTAGCAGGATTGCGTGCACTTGGTTATGATGCAAGCAAAGTGAAAGTACTGATCCATCAATTTGTAACGATAATGGAAAAAGGTGAAGTGGTTAAGATGTCAACCCGCAAAGCAAACTATATAACGCTTGATGAATTAGTTGATGAAGTCGGGAGTGATGTTGTACGTTACTTCTTTAACATGCGAAGCATTACAAGTCATTTGAATTTTGATCTTGATCTTGCTAAGAAACAATCCGATGAAAATCCGGTTTTCTATCTGCAATATGCCCACGCAAGAATTTCTTCTATTCTGCGTATGACAAAAGATGAAGGATTAAATTCTTCTTTGGAAAATCTTGAACTATTAATTACTAAAGAGGAACAAAGTCTTCTAAAAAAACTTTATGAATTTCCGGATGATGTGATCTATAGTGCTGAAAACTTTGAAACGAACCGGATCACTTCATACCTTGAAGAATTAGCCGCTCTCTTCCACAGATTTTATACCGAATGCAGAATTATCGGCAGTGAAAAGAAACTTGCAGAAGCACGCATTGCACTTTGTATCGCTGTTCAAACTGTAATAAAAAATGGATTATCTATTCTCGGCGTCAGCGCCCCGGAGAAAATGTAAATCGTAAATTTAAAAACCCTTCCCTTGGGGAAGGGCAGGGATGGGCTGTTATGGATATCTACAGCAAGATAATTGAATTAAAAAAAGAGAACCGGAATTTTGTAACTGTTTCCGTTGTTAAATCAACCGGCTCTACTCCCGGTAAAGCCGGATTTAAGATGGTAGTTGATCACGAGGGAAAAACTTACGGCACAGTTGGCGGCGGCGCTATTGAGATGGAAGCAATTCAAGAATCAAAAAGATTGATGGCTTCCGGTGAAGAAAATTTGTTGAAAGAATATTTACTTAGTAACGATGAAAAAATTATAGACCCCAAAGTAACAGTAGTTCCGATGAGCTGTAACGGTAAGATCTGGCTCTACTATGAATTCGAAAGAAACTTGCCTGTAATCTACATTTTCGGCGGAGGACATGTTGGGCAAGCGTTGATCGAGATTATGGGTAAACTTAAATACCATATAATATTGATTGACAACCGGCAGGAACTATTTGAAAAAAATAAAGCCAAAGGAATTAATTGCGTCTATATGGAATACAAAGATTTTGTAGAACAATTTATTCCGGCTGATGATTCTTATTTTGTTGCTGTCACTTACGGACATCTATTTGATTATGAAATCTTAAAAACATTGTACGGCAGAAATTTAGTTAAGAAGTATATTGGAATAATTGCTTCACGTGCCAAAGCCGCAGCAATGATTAACAATCTAAAAAGCGATATTGATGCAAACATAGATCTCTCTAAACTTCACATGCCGATCGGATTGAAGATCGGAGGGGATACCGCTTACGAAATTGCTCTTTCGATTGCTGCTGAGATACAATCTGTTAGATATGGAAAAAAGATTTGACCTCACCCCAACCTCTCTCCTAATTTAGGAGAGGGGCTTTTAATTTCCCTCTCCTTTACAAGGAGAGGGACAGAGGGTGAGGTTAAAATGAAACAAAGGGGGGTAACATGCCAAAGCATTTCAACAGACATACAGAAAAATCCAAACGCAGACAACTACGCAGAGATCAAACTCTCGCAGAAGAATTAGTTTGGCGGTTTCTAAGAAACCGACGAACCAAGAATTTTAAGTTTAGAAGACAATACTCGGTAGATAAATTTGTAATTGATTTCTATTCCCCCGAACTAAAAATAGCCGTTGAGATTGACGGAGATATACACGATTTGCCTACACAAAAAGAACATGATATTACACGGCAGAAATATTTGGAAAGTTTTGGTATAAAATTTATCCGTATAAGAAATGAAGAGTTGTTTGCTAATACCGATAAAGCGTTTGAAAAGATTGAGGAAATGATAAAGGTTTCAAAACATAGCTAATTTCTGACCTCACCCCAACCCCCAATGCTGTCAGGTTAGCGGTATAGGCATTGGACTAAAGTCCAATTAGAGAGTGCGTGTTAAGTAACCCCACGCTTAAGCGTGGGGTTAAAGCAAGAAAAAAAACTTTGGGCTTTAGCCCACAACTTAACCTGACAGCATTGCCCCAACCCCTCTCCTAAATTAGGAGAGGGTGGCTTTAGCCGGGTGAGGTGGTGAGCCTGCCCCGTGTTTTTTACGGGGGTGGAAAAATGCTTTGATTAGTTTGTATTTTATTTTAAGTTGCATTTGCCACAATGGGCGGTTAATTATGATGAACACCTTTCTAATTTGTCTATCTAGTGAATCTCGGATTTTTCAAATAAGTTTTTAAGAATATAATAATAGATTTTGAGGTTGATATGCGAAAAAAATTTCATGGTTACTATCATCCTGACGAAACGTATTTCAAAAATTTATGGGATAATAGCATATTCGTATTTGATTCAAGTGTTTTGTTAGACTTATATCGTTATTCTCAAGGGACCAGTAACGAAATAATAAAAACGATAGAGAAAATTTCTTCTAGAATTTGGATTCCCTATCAAGTTGGCTTGGAGTTTCATAGAAATAGATTAGATGTAATTAATGATCAAAGAAACGCATATGAAAAATTGAAAGAAAATCTTGAAAATCAAAAAAAAGGACTGTCTGATAAATTAAAAACTAATAAACATCCCTTTTTAGAAAATGCAAATGAATTCATAGAAAAAATCGAAAAACTTTTTGCATCCATAAGTTCACAATTAGATAAAGAGAAAGAGAAAAATTTAGAGTATTTCAATAAGAATGTAATACTCAATAAAATCACAAAATTATTTGATAATAAAGTTGGTGAAAAATATTCTGATGATAATTTAAAAAATTTATATTCTGAAGGTAAGCGGAGATATGAATTAAAGATACCTCCTGGATATGAAGATAAAGGAAAAAAGGATGAATTGCAGTTTGGAGATTTAGTTGTATGGTATCAAATTATTGATAAAGCTCAAGAACTTAAAAAACCAATTATATTAGTAACAAGTGAACAAAAGGAAGATTGGTGGTATAAAATAAATAACAAAACTATAGGCCCAAGACCAGAATTAATTCAAGAGATTAATGAGAAGGCAAATGTTAACTTTTATATGTATCACATAGAATTATTTCTAGAATATTCTAAAGAACATTTCAAGACTGAGATTAAGAAAGAGACTATAGATGAAATAAAAACTTTACGAAAGAACATGGAATCAAAACTAAAAATAGAAAATGATAAATTAAGAGAGTTACTTCAGTATACTAAAGTACCTGATAGTTCGAATATTACCTGGAATGATATGTTTAAGAATTCAATTCTTAGTAATAAATTGGAATTATCTAATATTTTTGATTCATTAGCTTTAAAAGTTCCACAAAACATTCCAAATTCTTCCTTTTGGAATGATATTACTAAATCAGTATATGATACTCCCAATATTTTAACGATCAAAGGGCTCGAAAATAGTACAGAATCAAAACAAATTTTTAATGATGATAAGAAAATTGTAAACAAGAACAGCACTGAATTGTATGATAAAGGGAAATCTGATCCAAATGATAAATCAACAAATAGTAGTGATGAATCAAATAAAACTTCAGATAAAAAATAGAAAACTGCTTAACTGAAAAAAACACTTCTTGAGTGAAGAAGTCTAATCCGCAACAGCCACAGAAGCGGCATAAACATTAACCGCACCGCTTTCTAAAATAATTCTTCCGCATTCGAGATAACTTTTCAACCTCACCCTTTGTCCCTCTCCTTACTAAGGAGAGGGTGGCCCGAAGGGTCGGGTGAGGTCGAAAGAAATAGAAGTTAATCCGCTATTGCCACAGAAGCCGCATAAACATTTGCTGCACCGCTTTCTAAAATAATTCTTCCGCATTCGGAGATAGTAGCCCCAGTTGTAATAACATCGTCAATCAACAACACATTTTTATTTTGTAATAATTTATTGCGGCGAAGGGCGAAAGCATCTTTCATATTTTCTTTTCTCTCAATTAGGTTCATACTTGTCTGTGTCTCTGTAAAACGGGTACGCTTTATCAATCTGCTTTTAACCGGAACGTGTAAAATCTTTTTCATTCCTTTAGCTATGAAATCCGATTGATTATATCCGCGTTCCGCCCGTTTTAAGTGATGCAGAGGAATCGGAACAATTAAATCAATTTTCCATTCTTGAATTTTATTGTTCACTTCTGTGGCTAATAATTTACCGAGGAAAATTCCGATACTGAATTTACCGTTGTACTTCAGATCGTGGATTATATCCTGAAGCTCTTTATCTTTTTCAAAAACAAAGAGGGATGTAAATCCTTTTATGATCTTCTCGTTCTTAAATTTTCTTGCGAACTCGATCTCGGTTCTTTCACTATCTGTATGCTTTATCTTCGATAAACAAGGACTGCATACAACAATTTCCGTGCTGGTAAGTTTATTTTTGCAAGAAGGACAGAAACGAGGAAGGAAGAAATCGGAAATGTCTGTTAGAAAGTTCATCTAATTTTATTAGGAGATCCCGTTTTCAATAAAATATTTCCCGCACTTTTTATCACTAAGTTCTAAGTGATTAAAAAACCACTGCCTAATTCCTTTTAACTGCTCTAATTCGATCGTCTCAAGTCCTTTGCTGAAACGGTCTGTTGAAGTGAGTATTTGTTTGTAGAACCGGTCATGCTCGAGCTTATGAGAAATATATCCGGGAAATTTTGTTGACCTCATTAAATTTTCTTCGGTCTCAAAATGGACTTCAACAACTTCGAGGAATTTATGCAGATCATTATGAATCATCTTTTTATCGGCAGAAATTATTTTATCATACAGCGTGTTAACCAATACCGCCATTGATTGATGCTGCTCGTCAATCGTGTTAACACCGATAAGATCGTTCTTGGTAATTTCGATGAAGTTCATTGCAGTGTCCATTTATAATATTGTTACTATATCATTCCGGACCGTTTTCGTAAAAACCACTCGACAGCAAACAAAAGAATAATTATTATAAGCACCCGCTCATCAGCCCATAAATTATATTCTTTCTTTGTACCGGTTTCTTTTACGGGATTTCTATTTATCTGGCGCAGTTTATCAATCAGATTAGAATAATTATCAATTGAATAATACTCACCGCCTGTTGATTTAGCAAGCGATTTTAAGAATGCCGGACGCATTCGCGTATCAATCTTTTCGATTTGTGTTTCGCTAACGCTGAACCGCCCGGTACCGGTTTTCATCTTTGCACCATTTAAAAATGATGATGCAGAAAAAAGATAATCACCCTGTTCGTTTGGAATAAATACTGCATTGTAAATTCCGCTTACGGCTGGTGCTAATGCCAGATCGAATTTCTTTTCACCTTTCGAAATTTGTAATTCGATTTGGGCAGTGTCTATCGGCAAGAAAGTATTATCATATAACTGCGCGGTAAAATTCACTTCTTCATTCGGCGAGTATATTTTTTTATCGGTTGAAACACTGAATTGTTTTTGCAAAGACGAAAGGTTGAGCCATTTTACAATGTCGTTGATAAAGTTATCAAAGAATTCGGGATTCTTCTCCGCTGGCTGCAATTGCCATTTCCAAATATCACCTGCTAAAATTGCGAATGCTCTCTGCTTGCCTAAACTTCTTGAAACAATTAGAGGATTTGCGATTGGAATATTTCTAACCTTTGATGAAACTAAAGTATTACTCCCCGGTTTGATTTGAATTTTTGCTGCTGCTTGTAAGACGGGAGGCAGATTATTCCAAATCTCTTTTTTGCTGTTTCCTGTAGAAAATGAAGAAGAAAATAGATCGCTGTTAAGTTCCGGCAAAACTTGTATAAAGTCTGTGCTGCTGTTCTCAATTGTGAAAGGAAGAAGATTCTCCAGTGATTTCAGCCGAGCAATATTAACACTGTTTGAAAGCAAAATAAAAAACGGTTTGTTCTGATTATTGACAGCAGATGAAATCTTATCAATTAAATTCTGAGGTGAGCCGGAAGCGGGGAAGTCAAGTAAGAACAAAACATCAGCGCTGTCTATTGCAGATGTTTTTACATCGTTCAAAAATTTATTAACGGTGACCTGTATTATTTTTTTTAGCTGTATGTTTTTATCTGTAGTTAACGCTTTTGAAATTGCAGAAACGTCAGCCGAAGGACTGCCCGCAATTAGACAAACTTTTAACTTTGTATCCAATACATTTAAAAAAATTACTCGGCTGTTGTTGGATGTTGTTGCTTCGCCGTTCAAAGGCGATACGGAGATGCTCAACTTTTTTTCACCGCCTGTACCGGGTTTGTAATTAAAACTAATTTTATTCAATCCGGTTTCGTTTAAGAGAATATCTTTTGTCTCCAGCAGTTTATTCTCTTCATATAAAGCAACGCGTGTATTGCTGCTGCCGAAACCAATATTTTTTATGGCTGTCTCTATAGTAGTTGGTTTTTCCGCATAGATAGTGCTATTGTACTGAACATTGTAAATAAGAACATCTTTCTTCTCTGTGGAATCGCCGATACCGACTGTAAAGACAGGTAATTGTAATTTTTCTACTTGATAGGATGGATCATTCCCGTCATTGATAATACCATCGCTAAGGATAACGGCAGAATTTACAGAGGCGCCTTTCTTTTTGATAAGATCAATAACTGATGAGAAATTTGTTTGTGCTTCCTTAAAATTTAGTTTAGATGAACCGGCATCTTGAACGGAATCAACTTTTTTTCCGAAAAGGAATAACTGCGATCTTATCACACTTTCACCGGAAATTTTTTTAATTAGAGAGTTAACCTGTTCTAATCTTTTTGAACTATCCTTCGCGGCAAGTGAATTTGAATTATCTATAAATACCAGAGTCTTTGATTCAACATTGGAATGAAGCATTACAGAAATAACCGGTTCTAAGATCATTATTAATATCAGAATAAATATGAGAGAACGAAGAATGATCAGAAATGTTTTCAGTAATGGAGATACAATCGGGATGGTGTATTTATAAACGTAAAACGTGAAGGCAGATAATAAAAGTACAAAGATTAAAATTAGCCACGGATTTACTGATGTTGATATGCTAAAAATTTCAGCAGGTATCATTCACTGTTCAGGACTTTTGTTTGAACAAATTTTCCAATTGCCATGTTTTCATAGTGTCATAAGTTTCGTAATCTGTCAAGTCAAAGTGGATTGGCGTTACCGATACATAATTTTTCCGGACTGCATGCTGATCAGTATCTAATGTAGAATCTGCTTGAACTAAGTTGCCCGTTAACCAGTAATATTTTTTTCCGTAAGGATCTTTTCGTTCTTCATAGATATCATCCCATTTCGATTTGCCTTGCTGTGTAAGCATAACTCCGGCAATTTCTTCTTCGGGAAGATCGGGCACATTCACATTCAATAATGTTCCGGTCTTTAATTTATTTTTTACAATAAGTTTAGTTAATTGAAGAGAAATCTTAGCGGCGTATTCATAATGCTTCGGTTCGTGGCTTGTAACTGAAACGGCGATTGAAGGTACATCCATAATAGCCGCTTCCCGTGCCGCAGAAACAGTACCTGAATAAATAATATTAATTGCAGTGTTCGAACCAAGATTTATTCCGCTTAGAACAATATCCGGCGGTTCTTTCATTATGTTCCTAATACCAATTTTTATACAGTCTGCGGGAGTTCCGTCAATTGCATAGCCAAAAAAATCTCCGTTCTTATAATATTCCGTAATTCGTAAAGGGATTTTCATTGTAATTGCATGACCAACAGCGCTTTGTTCTGTCCGTGGTGCAATTACGATCACTTCGCCTAATTTCTTCATTTCATTTGCAAGAGCGCTTATTCCCGGTGAGTCTATTCCGTCATCGTTTGAGATTAGTATTTTCAACTTTTTCCTAAAGGTTAATTAGATATTTATTTCGTCTGTGTACAAATATACTGAATAGATGAGAAGCATTGAAATCATTTCTCTCGTGTAAAGTAGAGAAGAAAATTCAAAATCTTATCATAAAAAAGTTTAATTTTATCCGCGAGAAAATAACCTAAACTTCCAATGCAATTAATAAAAATCATTTTAATTTCACTAGTAATTACGATTCAAATAAACGCTCAAACAGACACAACTACTTCTGCCGTAGAGATTTTTGTTATAGATTCATACATCACTCCGGAAATGCCTCATAAATTTGTTCTCTCATTTTTTACCGGCGATAGTTCTACTACTAAGCTGATAATTATGGATAAAAAGATTTTCGATGTTTCAAAAACGTTATCTGAGAATCATAAAATTGAACTTGAGCTTAACAAACTGAATTTGGATTCGGCAATGTTTAAGTATGTTGTTGTTGCATACGATCGGAAAGGGAACAAAACGGAGAGCGAGGTTTATCACGTTGAACTTCCTCAAGGATTAATTATTACCGAGGAACAGGATGTTGGAATTTTCAACGTTTGTCTGGGTGGAATTGTTTTTGCCATTCCATCGCTTTCAAACTTATGGTTTAATAATGAAAATCACTGGTCAATCAGCAAAGAGATTCCGCTCTTCTCATTTTATTCAACCGGGTATAATTATCCTTCGGGATACTTGGGTGTTGAGTATTCATATATTTTTAATTCAGAACGCAAAAATTTTTTACGTGTAGGTTACAAACAGATCATACAAGTTCCGGAAATAAAATATATTTCGCCGGGCTTAAATTATTTTACTGATTTTAGCGGATACAATGGATTAAGCGCAGAACTTTCTATAGGTTTATTTCAGATTCAAAACACTTTTACTTTTTATACGCGTTACAGATATAATTTCCAATTACAGAACAACGGAACCGACTTCCATGAATTTTCAATCGGTCTGTTCTCAAATTTCTTTTCACTAAATCTTTAGATTACATTGGACAAGAGAGAAAATAATTTCGTCAATCTCGGTTTACGGGGACGATTAAACAAAAACAATAAGCTTAACGATCTTACCGGCAAAGAATGGCTTAAGTTTACAAAGAGCTGGTTCATTCATCGTCCACCGCGCAGGAAAGATGATGAGATTTTACATCCGGCTAAATTTCCTGAATCGTTGGTTGAAGAGTTCATTAAATTTTTTACAAAGAATAACGGATGGGTGTTAGATCCTTTTATGGGAACAGGAAGCACTTTGATTTCTGCGGCAGGTGTTAATCGTAATTCTGTAGGCATAGAGCTCAGCAAAAATTATTTTCGATCATCTTCAAAACGAATTTCAAAAAGAAAATTTGGGGAATTAGCTTTCCCAATTAACGGCAACTCGCTTCATCTGAAGGAATTGTTATTTAAAAATAGATTTGAAAAAATTCAATTTGATTATACTATTACGTCTCCTCCATATTGGAATCAGCTTCAAAGAAATTCAATCCGCCAGAAAGATAGATCAGTAAAAGGATTGGATACAAAATATTCCGAGAATAGGAATGATATTGGCAATATCAGTTCTTATGAAGAATTTTTAGAAATGCAGGCGCAAGTATTCGATCAAGTATATGATGTAACCAAGCCAAACGGTTACTTAACAATTATTACCAACAATGTTTATTTTGAGGGCAGACTCTACCCGCTAGCATTCGATACGGCAATTTCATTAACTAAGCGGGGAGAAAAAAGCTGGGTGCTGAAAGATGAAAAAATCTGGCTGCAAGATGATAAAAGATTAATCGCACTTGGTGTTAACAATGCATGGGTCGGCAACCGCCACCATCAATATTGTTTGATCTTTAGAAAAGAAAAATGATGGAAAATATATTATCAGTAAGTGAAATAACCGGACTCATAAAACAAACACTTGAGGATAATTTTTCCGAAGTGAATGTGATTGGAGAGATTTCCAACTTCAAAGCACATGTATCGGGGCATTGGTATTTCACATTGAAAGATGCCAATGCACAAATTAGCTGTACTATGTGGCGTGGAATAAACAATTCTGTTTTCTTTACACCGCAGGATGGAATGAAGATTATCATCGGTGGAAGAATAACAGTTTATCCGCCGCGTGGAAGTTATCAAATTGATGTCCGTTCTATGAAACCTGCCGGAGTCGGCGAACTTCAAGCAGCATTTGAAAAACTTAAACAGAAACTTTCTGCTGAAGGATTGTTCGATGCACAATACAAAAAACCAATTCCTAAATTTCCACAAAAAATTGGTATTGTAACTGCAATAGACGGCGCTGCATTTCAAGATATGAAAAGTATTGCCTCGCGCCGCTATCCTCTTGTAGAAATTGTTATTGCGTCAAGCAAAGTTCAGGGGGAAGGTGCAGCAGAAGAAATTGCCGAATGTATTAAACTTCTTAACCGGCAGAAAGATATTGATTTAATTATTGTAGGGCGCGGCGGCGGATCGCTTGAAGATTTGTGGGCGTTCAATGAAGAGATTGTTGCACGTGCAATATTCGATTCACAAATTCCAATTATCAGCGCAGTCGGGCATGAAATTGATTTTACTATTTCAGATTTTGTAGCCGATCTTCGTGCGGCAACTCCATCTGCTGCAATGGAACTTGCAACACCAAGCAAAGAAGAGCTCTTTGCTTTTATTGATGAATTTTCCGATTATTTCCCGGAGAAAATGCTGGAGATAGTTTCAAACTACAATGATGAAATTGATCAGACTATTTCTTCTTACGGATTTCGTGTGCCGCAGGATATTGTTAAAAATAAGATGCAATTGCTGGATAATTTGATTTACCGCTTCCAAAATAATTTTGATATTAAACTTTCCGATCAGAAAAAGGGTTTGGAGTTAATAGAGAGCAAAGTAGATTCTTTTAACATAGATAATGTTCTTAAAAGAGGTTTTTCAATTATAAAACAAAATGATATATATATTACCCGTAAGAAATATTTAGAGAAAGATAAATCGTTAGATATAAAATTTTATGACGGAGAAGTGAGAATAAAATGAGTAAGAAAAAAGAAAACAGTTTTGAAGAATCATTGAACCGGCTTCAAGAAATTTCCAATTCACTTGAAAGCGGTGATATTGGTTTAGAAGAATCAATCAAATTGTTTGAAGAGGGAATTAATTTGGCTAAACTGTGTTACACAACTTTGAAAGATGCCGAATTAAAAGTAACGGAATTGAAAAAACAGTTGGAACAAAGTATCAAACAATAATTTCGTAAATGATAGGTTATTATTAATGGTAGATGAATCGAAATACAAAGTTCTTTTTAAGGTTAATTCACCTGCAGATCTAAAAACATTATCCATAAACGATCTTAAAACACTTTGTGTAGAAATACGTGAATATATGGTTGATGTAATTTCGCAGATAGGCGGGCACTTCGGCGGCGGACTTGGCACTGTTGAACTTACAGTTGCGCTTCATAAAGTGTTTGATACTCCGAACGATCTGATTGTTTGGGATACAGGTCATCAAGCTTATCCCCACAAAATAATAACCGGAAGAAGAGATCAATTAAAAACGATAAGAAGATTAAATGGAATTAGCGGATTTCTTAAAAGAACCGAAAGCGAATACGATGCATTTGGTGCCGGGCATGCTTCAACTTCTATATCCGCCGCTCTTGGAATGGCTGTTGCGCGTGATATTCAGAAGACAAATAAAAAAGTTATTGCCGTAATCGGTGATGGTGCAATGACCGGTGGAATGGCTTACGAAGCGATGAACAATTCCGGAATTATTAAAAGTAATTTAATTGTTGTGTTGAATGATAACAATATGTCAATCGCTCCAAATGTTTGGCAAATCTCAAATTATTTCAGCGAAATGATAGCTCATCCTGAATACAATAGATTAAAAGGAGCAATCTGGGACCTTACAGGAAAACTTGACAACTTTGGCGATAGAATTAGAAGAGTAACTGCACGACTCGAATCCGGAATTAAATCTATGATCACACCGGGTATGTTATTCGAAGCTCTGGGATTTAGATATTTCGGACCTATAAACGGACATAGTTTGGAACAACTAATTAAAATTTTTGAGCAGATAAAAAATCTAACCGGACCAATACTTGTTCATACAACAAGTGAAAAAGGGAAAGGTTATAAACCGGCAGAGAATCATGTTCAGAGATTACATGCTGCAACACCGTTTGATAAAGTAACAGGCGAGTCAATAAAGAAAGCAGGCGGATCTCCTGCGTATACAACAATTTTTGGCAATGCATTAGTTGAAATTGCAAAACAAAATCCAAAAGTGATTGGAATTACTGCAGCAATGCCCGATGGCACCGGTTTAGATATTTTTCAAAAAGAAATGCCTGACAGATATTTTGATGTTGGAATTGCCGAAGAACACGCTGTAACTTTTGCTGCAGGAATGGCAACGCAAGGAATTATTCCTGTGGTTGCTATATATTCAACTTTTCTTCAACGGGCATTCGATCAGATGATTCACGACGTTGCACTTCAAAAACTACATGTGGTTTTTGTTTTAGATAGAGCTGGATTAGTCGGTGCCGACGGTCCGACCCATCACGGCACATTTGATCTAACATATCTTCGTTTAATACCAAACATGGTTATAATGGCTCCTAAGGATGAAGCAGAACTCCGCGATATGCTTTTCACTGCTGTTAATTATAAGAACGGACCAATTGCAATTCGTTATCCGCGTGGTTCAGCGCTCGGAGTTCCAGTAAAAGATGGTTTTACCGAAATTCAAATTGGTAAAGCTGAACGATTAGTTAAAGGACAGGATGTTGTTTTGCTTGCAGTCGGAAATATGGTTGAGTATGCAAAAAAATCCTCCGAAAAATTATTGGCTGAGGGTATTCGTTGTGAAATTATCAATATGCGGTTCATTAAACCTTTAGATATTGATATGTTGAATGATGTAGTTACACGATTTGATAAATTAGTTACTCTTGAAGAAAGTACAGTTGTAGGCGGATTTGGAACCGGTGTATTGGAATATCTTGCCGAGAGAAATTTAAAGAATGATATTCTTAGAATAGGATTACCGGATAAATTTGTTGATCATGGAACTCAAGAAGAATTACACAAGCAAATTGGTATTGATCCGGATGGTATTGTTGAAAAAATTAAAATATTTCTCAGCACTAAAATAAATCAAGGTGTTGTAGCTTAATGGAAAAAACAAAAGTTGCAGTTATCGGTCTTGGCGGGATCGCTCAATTAGTTCATTTACCAATATTATCAAAATTGATGAATGTCCAAATATCTGCGGTTGCTGATATAAAAAAGAATCAGCTTAATTCAGTGAGTGAAAAATTCAATATTGAAAAGCATTATACCGACTATAAAGAGATGCTTGATAAGGAGGAAATAGAAGCTGTTATAATTGCAACACCAACTAATACTCACTTAGAAATAGCTTTAGATTGCCTAAAAGCAAATAAACATATCTTGATAGAAAAACCAATTGCACGAAATGTTTCGGAGGCAAAACAGATAAATGCGGCATCAAAGAAATATAAAAAACAAGTAATGGTTGGAATGAATTTGCGTTATCGTCCGGATGCAATGTTGATGAAAAGTTTAGTTATTAGTGGTGAACTTGGAGATATTTTTTATATCCGCTGCGGGTGGTTAAGAAAACAAAGCAATGAGCAAAAATGGTTTATTAATAAGAGCCAATCCGGCGGCGGCGTAATAATTGATCTTGGTATTTTAATTCTTGATTTGGCGCTCTGGATTTTGAATGATAAAAAGATTAAAAGTGTTTCCGTTCAAAAATTTAATCACAATACAAAAGATGTGGAGGATTCCGCTATCGGATTAGTCCGTTTCGATGACGATCGTGTTATAAGTTTTGAAGTAAGCTGGGGATTACATTCGGAATGGGATAAATTTCATCTTGCGGCATTTGGTACCGAGGGCACTGCGCATCTCAATCCCTTACGTGCATATAAGCGAATGGAATCAAGCCATATAGATTATACAGTAACTAACCAAGCTAATCAGACTAATCTTTTTAAGAAATCTTATGAAAATGAATTAAAACATTTCATTGGAGTAGTGCGGGAAAATACGCCTGTAATATCAACTGGAGATGACGCAGTTACATTAATGAAATTGTTAGAAGCATTGTATAAATCTGCAAAGCATAAAAAAGAAATTAATTTTTAGTAATTATGCAGACAAAAATTCTATTAGTTGATGATGAAAAAGATATTGTGGAATTTCTTTCATATAACTTGATCCAAGAGGGATTTAAAGTAATTACTGCTTTTAATGGTAAGGAAGCATTAGAAAAAGTTTCTCAAAAGCCGGATTTGATTATATTAGACGTTATGATGCCTAAGATGGACGGTTACGAAGTATGTACTAAAATTAGAAGTATGGAGGAATTTAAAAACACACCGATTATTTTTCTAACCGCCAAAGCAAGTGAACAAGATGAGGTGTTAGGATTAAATATCGGCGCGGATGATTTTATTCAAAAACCAATCTCTCCAAAGAAATTAACCGCCCGTGTTAAATCCAATCTTCGCAAATTAGAAACCTCTCAAACTGAAAATAGCCGGAACGTGGAAATAAAAGCCGGACCAATAACTATTGATAAAGAAAGATATTCTGTTTCGCTTGCTGGAACACAGATAGTATTTCCTAAAAAAGAATTTGAAATACTCGCTTATCTTGCATCTAATCCCGGTAAAGTTTTTCATAGGGATAAAATACTTAGTGATATTTGGGGATCTGAAATTTTTGTAGTAGAAAGAACGATTGATGTTCATATCAGAAAGATAAGAGAAAAGCTCGGCGATTATGCAGATCTAATTGAAACAATAAAAGGGGTGGGGTATCGGTTTAAGAGCGATGAGTAATCTCAAGAAATATTTTTCCTCAACAAAAAGAATAGTTCCGACAATTTTTTCTGTAACAACAATTCTAATAATTTTGTTCTCTTTTTTATTCTACTTTACTTTGGTTCAGTTGCTTGCTGCAATCTTATTCTTTACAATCTTAGACTTTCTGTTAATTCTATACATCGGCAAGAATAGAAATGATGAACTGATCACAATAAAAAATGTAATTCAAAAGATCCGTACAAATACTTTTCAATCGCCAGATGAAATTAAATTAGGAAGCGACTTAAAAGAATTAGAAGACGAAATCAAATCAATGTTTTTGAGGACTCAGAACGATATAACAAATCTTAAGAGACTTGAGCAAGTTCGTACAGAATTTTTAGGAAATGTTTCTCACGAACTGCGCACCCCAATTTTTGCAATTCAAGGTTACATAGAAACATTACTTGATGGCGCAATCAACGATGAGAATGTGAATAAATCTTTTTTACAAAAGGCGAACCAGCATACAATTAACCTGAATAATCTTCTTAATGATTTGATAAATATTTCAATGATGGAATCCGGGCAGATGCTTATGAGTTTCCGTTATTTCAATGTTCATGAATTTTTAGAAGGAATAATTCACGAACTTAAACCCATTGCAGCTAGGAAGAATCTTGAATTAAATCTTGTTGAATCCAATCCTAAACTACAATTATTTGGCGATAAGCAGCGTTTAAGACAAGTGATGATTAATCTGATTCAAAATGCATTGAAGTATACTGAAGTAGGGAATGTTGATGTAGGTGTTATTGAAGAGGAAAATACCGGAAGAATTTTTGTCCGCGATACGGGATTTGGAATTTCCAGTAATGATATTAATCGGATTTTTGAAAGATTTTATAGAGTTGATAAAGATCGTTCTCGTGAAATGGGAGGAACCGGATTAGGATTGGCAATTGTGAAGCATATCGTTGAAGCACACGGTTCTAAAATTGAAGTTAACAGTGAACTAGGGAAAGGGACTGAATTCTATTTCTCCCTAAAAATCTGACACACACAAATCTTCATCTCGAAAAATAGATTTAACAATTTCTTAACATTATCATAACATTGAGTTAATACTAATTATTGATCTTTAAGCAAACAAAAAGAGGCAGTTATGTTTGGTTTATGGTTTTCAATAGTTGGATTAATATTCGGGGTTCTTTGTTCATTTAAGGCAAGAGAGAAAAATAGACTTCAGAAAGGATGGTTTATGTTAGGATTTGTTTTTTCATTTATTGCTCTTGCATTTCTTTATTCATCCAAAACTCATAATATCGTCTCAAATTAAAAACCCTCTCAACCTTAACAATTCCTTAACATTATCATAACATTGAGTTAACATTCGAATTATAAGTTTGGGCATCACAAAAAACATTTAGGAGTCATATTTATGAAGAAAGTTCTTACGTTACTAATTGTTCTAGTCTCTTTCGCATCTCACACCAATGCTCAAGAAGATACAACCTATACAAGGTTAAAAGAAAAAATTGAAGAAGTAAAGGGCGCTTTGGAAGGGTTGAATGAAACTTATCTTGAGACCAAAACAACAGTTGATGCTCTAAAAAAGATTAAACTTAGCGGATATATTCAAACTCAATTCCAATCGGCTGATGTTGATGGAATTACATCTTTTTCCGGTGGAAATTTTAATGCAGGTATGCACAATAGATTAATGATTCGCCGCGGAAGACTGAAAATTACTTATGATAATGATATAACAAATTATGTCTTACAAATTGATGCAACCGAAAAGGGTCTTGGTTTAAAAGACGCATATATTTTATTTATCGAACCGTGGATGAAAACCTTTGCTCTCAAAGCCGGTGTTTTTGACAGACCATTTGGTTTTGAAATCAGTTATTCATCATCAAATCGCGAAAGTCCTGAACGTTCAAGATTATTCCAAACATTATTTCCTGGTGAGCGAGATCTCGGCATGAGTTTAGAAATCGCACCTAAAAGCGGTGCCTTAAGCATGTTTAATTTCAAAGGCGGTCTTTTTGCCGGTAATGGGGTCAATCCGGAAGTAGATAATCAAAAAGATTTTATTGGAAGATTAGGATTTCAACTTCCATTCACAGAAGAGAATTTTGAAATTGACGGCGGTATCTCCACATATATGGGAAAGGTTAAACTTGCTTCCGGTAAATCAATTTTTACAGTTAGCTCTCCAACATTAGCTGCGGCAACTACATCCGAAGCTTGGGCTGATAGATCTTATTTAGGTTTAGATGCTCAGGTATATTACAGTCTTCCTCTACTAGGTGGATTCACACTACGAGGCGAATTAATAAATGGAAAGCAGCCCGGTGGAAGCTCAACAAGTTCATCCTCTCCAACAGCGCTTCAAACAGGAGATCTTTACCTCAGAAACTTTACCGGTTACTATTTGATGTATGTTCAAAATCTTGGTGAAAAAAATCAACTGGTTGTTAAATATGATAGCTACGATCCGAACTCAGATGTCAGCGGAGATCAAATCGGTCAAGTTGCAGCGGCTAAATTGAGTGCCGGCGATCTTAAATATTCAACATTAGGTTTGGGCTTGGTTCATTACTGGGATGATAATATTAAATTCACATTTTACTACGACTCTGTTTCAAATGAAACATCAAAAAATCTTGCTGGTTTTACTGAGAACCTAAAAGACAATGTATTTACTTTCAGAATTCAATATAAATTCTAATAATAAATTTTGTACAAAAAGAGGAAATAAAATGAAAAAAATAATTTTAATATTACTAGCTGCTGCTGCAACTTTCGGTTTCTTAATGCCGGATAAAGTCATTACTGTTAAAGGTTCAGATACAATGGTAATTCTAGCACAGCGCTGGGCAGAAAAATATATGGCACAACATCCCGGAGTAACGGTTCAAGTTACAGGCGGCGGATCTGGAACCGGTATTGCGGCTTTAATTAACGGTACAACGGATATATGTAATTCATCCCGTCCTATGAAACCAAGTGAAAGAGAAAAACTAAAAATTCGTTACGCTTCATTAGGTGTTGAGATAAAATCGGCTAAAGATGGTTTGAGTGTTTATTTGAATGATGTAAATACTATTCATGAGTTGACAATCGAACAAATAAAAAACATCTACACCGGAAAAATCACCAATTGGAAAGATGTTGGAGGAAAAGATTCTAAAATTATTGTTTACGGAAGAGAGAATAGTTCGGGAACTTATGTTTATTTCAAAGATAATGTGTTAGGCGGTGATGATTATACATCTTCAATGCAAAGTTTGCCGGGAACCGCAGCAGTTGTTAATGCCGTTGCAAAAGATAAAAATGCTATCGGATTCGGCGGAGCCGCTTATGCCAAAGGAATTAAATATGCCGCAGTAAAAAAAGATGCAAACTCAAAGGCATATTTACCAACCGCTGAAAATATTAAATCCGGCGATTACCCAATCTCAAGATTTTTATATCTTTACACAAAGAACAGACCAACTGGCGAATTGAAAGATTACATTGATTGGATATTGAGTGCGGAAGGTCAGTCGGTGGTTACTCAAGTTGGTTATTTTCCAATAAAATAAAATCTAATGAGAAGATTATTTCCGATGCAGAATAAGAAAAGGGATAGCAAAAACTCACTCAGCCGTAAATTTCGGTTGAGTGAGTTTCTTGCTGAAAATATAATAAAAGCTGTCTCCTTCACTTCGTTTGCAGCGATAATACTAATATTTGCTTTCGTTTTTCGAGAAGCCGCTCCTATTTTCTTCCCTCAAGAAAAGAAAGCGTTATCAAGCGAGTTCCAACAATCCGAAACTTACGGTGAAGATCCAGCAGATAGTCCCAAGAATAGTTTAGAAGAATATGCTTCATTTCATTCAGGAGCCAGTGATGTCGCCTCATTCGAAAATCTAACACAAAAAGAATGGCAGCCCGTAGGTGAAAATCCTAAATATGGATTGCTGCCTTTATTCATTGGCAGTTTAAAAGCAACAATTCTCGCAATTCTATTCGGAGCTCCTCTTGCAATTCTTGCAGCAATTTACTCTGCATTATTCGCCTCGAAGAGATTAAGAGAAATAATTAAACCTGCAATAGAACTTCTTGCGAGTTTTCCATCTGTTGTAATTGGTTTTTTTGCTTTAATGACTATAGCTACTTTTTTCCAAAGTGTTTTTGGATTTACATACAGACTCAATGCTTTTACCGGCGGTGTTGCAATGGCATTTGCAATTATTCCAATCATTTACACAGTAACAGAAGATGCTCTAACGGCGGTACCAAAATATTTTTCTGAAGCGAGTCTTGCACTTGGCGCTACTAAATGGCAAACCGCACTTTTTGTTGTAATGCCTGCTGCTACACCCGGAATTTTTGCTGCTTTGCTTTTGGGATTCGGGCGTGCATTTGGTGAGACGATGATATTATTGATGGCAACAGGCAATGCACCGCTTTCCACATTTAATATTTTTGAACCTGTTCGAACTCTTTCTGCTACTATTGGTGCGGAGATGGCTGAGGTTGTATTCGGCGATACTCATTATACGGTTTTATTTTTCATTGGCGCTTTGTTGTTTGTAATTACTTTTATCATTAACGCGATTGCCGAATTTTATGTCCGTGCTAAATTGATGAAGAGATTCCGGGGCGAATGATGAACAATAAATTGCTTGGAAGATCAATAGTTATTGTTTCTGCACTTGCAGTATTAATAATAATCTCTGCATTAGTTTACATTCTTTTAGATATTTATATAGGAGGGAAAAACTATCTTACATGGGGATTCTTGACAAGCAATCCTAAAGAGGGAATGACAGCCGGGGGAATATTTCCCGCAATCGTTGGTACCGTTTTGCTTGTATTGATAATGTCTGTCGCTTGTGTTCCAATAGGAACAATCACCGCTATCTACCTTAACGAGTATGCGAGTAAAACTTCCGTATTTACAAAAATGATTCGATTTGCTGTAAACACTTTATCAGGGGTGCCTGCAATTGTATTTGGTTTGTTCGGACTTGGTTTTTTCATTCAATTCATTGGTGCCGGAGTAGATAAAGCAATTTACTCTGACGGGCAACTTCACTGGGGACAACCGAACTTACTTTGGGCAAGTTTAACTATGGCATTTCTTACTATTCCGGTAGTAATTGTTTCTGTTGAGGAAGCATTGAGAACAGTTCCAGATGATTTGCGTGCCGGTGCTCTGGCGCTTGGTGCGACCAAATGGCAAACAATTAGAAAAATTGTTATACCAAATTCACTCTCCGGAATTTTAACCGGGACAATACTGGCAATTGGGCGCGGTGCCGGAGAAGTTGCACCGATTCTTTTCACAGGTGTTGCTTATTTTCTTCCGCATCTGCCGCAAAAACTCACAGATCAGTTTATGAATTTGGGTTATCATATTTATGTGATGGCTACTCAATCTACCGATGTAGAAGCTACAAAGGGAATTCAATATGCAACAGCATTCATTCTATTGATACTCACATTCAGTTTATCATTTGTTGCAATGATAATTCGATATAGATTCAGAAAAAAAATTAAAGCGTAGGAATAATTAATGATAGATAATCCTAAAATCGTTGTTGAAAATTTTAATTTGCATTATGGAAAGAAGAAAGCTCTAAATAATATTTA